>Ga0180431_10004840_pt1 | contig 16684 bp, 18 predicted proteins | sample SS_ome_11_FD_132459 | JGI IMG/M metagenome (GOLD analysis project Ga0180431, IMG submission 132459) | Hypersaline lake sediment archaeal communities from the Salton Sea, California, USA - SS_1_MS_1 metaG | ecosystem: Environmental > Aquatic > Non-marine Saline and Alkaline > Hypersaline >... | reverse complement strand
GGCCTGCTCGACCGCACCGAGAAACTTGGCCTTCTGGAACGTCGTCCCGATCCGGAAGACCGCCGCGCACTGCGCATTCACCTAACCGAAGCTGGCCGCGAGCGAGTAGCCACACTCGCCCCCGTCATCGAGGAACTCACCGAGCGAGTCCATGGGGAGTTCTTTGAAGGATACAGCCGAGAACAGGTCGAGTTGTTCCTGAAGATGCTCCGTCAGGCGCAGGAGGTGATGGCATGACCGCGCAGACTCAATCGAGACCGAAGCCAGCGAAGGAAGCCGAGCCTGCTCGAATCATGGCCGCTTTGTTCCTACGAACGTCGCAAACTTTTCGCGATGCGTTAGAGCTTGAGGACTTTGAAACGGGAGATCTCGTCCTGCTGAATTTCATGATGAGCACGCCGCAATGGCGAGAAGGCCTCGTCGACTTTTTGCTCAACATCACCGGAGATGATCCGCAACGGATCTTAGATCGAGCGATCGAATCGGGACGACTGCGAGCCGATGACGATGGCCACCTTTACGCTACGGAGAAGGTAGACGCGCTCATCAAACGGCTTCTGCCGGCTGCCCAAGAGTTTAATCACACATGGAGAGGCGAGCTCGCCGATCGATTCTCGACCGAGGACCTCAATACTTTTCTTGGAATGCTCCAGCACGCAAGCCGCTAACGGCTTTCGGCGAATCACGTACCAACCACTCACGCTTCCTTTGTTCAACAATTTCTTTTGCTAAACAGGGAGACCCGTTCTATGTCACGCCAAGACCGACTCAAGACCAGCCTGACTCAGGCTCGCGAAATGACCGAAGGCATTTTTGCATCGCTCAATTCACCCGAAGATTGGACGCACCAGGTTCACCCCAAAGCAAATCACCCGTTGTGGATTGCCGGCCACTTGGGCCACGCCGACAACTTCTTCCTATCGCTGATCGCTCCCGAAAAAGCGGTCGAAAAAGAGGGTTGGGGCGAAAAATTCGGCATGGGTTCCCAACCGACATCCGATCCGGATGCCTATCCACCCGCCGCCGAAGTCCTAGATTACCTGCGAGAACGCCGGGAGACACTGCTCGAGGTGCTCGCAGGCCTCAGCGCCGAAGATCTGACTAAATCGACGCCCGAGGGCACGCCTGAGTTCTTGTCGGACGTCGAACAGGTATTTGAAGTCGCGATCTGGCACGAGGGCGTTCACAGCGGCCAACTCACGGTCGCTCATCGCTCGTTGGGTAACGCTCCGCTGTTCGGCGCTGAAGAACCGTCTGAAGTGTAGAGCGATTGCCGCGTAGATCGGCACCTGCAACGAGCACCCAACGCGGGCGTCTTACACGCAGGCCACGAGTAACTTGGCGGCCGCGATGTGACCAATGGTCGCCTCGCGGTCGTCGATCGAGATACTGACCGTGCCTGCCTCTTCGCGATTCTCGACGAGGCGGCCGGTCGTTCCGATCGCCAGTCCCGCATCGCTTAGGTAGTTTAAGAATTCGGGCGATTGATCGGTAACGCGGGCCAGGCGGAAATCCTGTCCCGGCTCGCAGGCCAAGAGCGGTTGCGTATCGGGTTCCGGCAACGAGCCATCGGCTCGTGGAATCGGGTCACCATGCGGATCGGCCTCCGGATGCCCCAAATAGGCATCGATTCGGTCGACCAATAGGTCGCTCACGGCGTGTTCCATGTGCTCGGCTTCTTCGTGCACTTCGACCCAATCGAGGCCGAGTGTTTTAACGAGGAACACTTCAATCAGTCGATGGCGTCGCACGATGCGTAAGGCTAGTGCGTTTCCGGCTGCCGTCAACTTCACACCCTCGTAAGGCGTGTAGGTGGCCAAGTTGCTTTCACTGAGCGTCTTGAGCATGCTCGTCACGCTGCCGGGCGAAACGCCTAGTTGCGTGGCAATCTGCCCTGTCGTGGCTGGCTTGCCGCCGGCCGCCGCGCAAATCTGATAAATCTGCTTTGCGTAGTTTTCAACGGTCAGACTTGGCATTCGCTGTGCTTTCTCGAGATCGCTGGAGATATTCACCTGGTGTGTGGCCAACGGAGCCTACAAGAAACTCGGATCGGCCCTGGCCCATTGTATTTCTTCGTTCTTCCCGCCACCGGTAGCGGCAGAAGACACCATTCTAGGTGGCCAGCCGCGGGGCGCAAACACCATAGACTTCACATGTTGCTGCGGTCGCAATCCTGGCCGGCAGCGCATCTCGGCCATTGCGTCGGCGCCCGCCCTGAGAGAAGATGTCAGGCTAAGTAGCTCACAACCGGCGTTAAGAAGCTCACGCCTCTCTCGCCTAACCGGTAGAACGCCCGCGCTTTATATACCACCTTTTGCCCCCTCCACTCGAGCGAAATCGTGCAACTCAATCGACGAGCCCTGGAAATCTGCCGACACATGGTCGACAACGCAAACGCGTTGGGAATTGAGACCACAAAGCTACCGAGCGGTGCCCTGCTCATCGACTGCGGCATCGACGCCGCCGGTGGATTGGAAGCGGGACGGCAACTGGCAAAGTGCTGCCTGGCCGATCTAGGTTCCGTTGAAATTGTCCCGGGCAGTACCGAAGTCGGTGGTCAGCTGGCGGCGAGCCCCGCCGTGCAGGTCTACACGGACCAGCCAGTCGCCGCTTGCATGGCGTCTCAGTATGCCGGCTGGGAAGTCAAACAGGGCGATTTTTTCGCGATGGGCAGCGGACCGATGCGAGCCGCTGCGAACAAGGAAGAGCTGTTTGAAGATATCGGTTTCATCGAGTCTCCTGCCGAAGTCGTCGGAGTGCTGGAGTCACGACAGTTGCCGGGCGAAGAAGTTGCCAAATATCTGGCTGACGCCTGCGGCGTGGCCCCTCGAGATGTGATCCTGCTAATCGCCCCCACCGCCAGTCAGGCGGGAAATGTCCAGGTCGTCGCCCGTAGCGTTGAAACAACGCTTCACAAACTACACGAGCTCCAGTTCGATCTCGATCGAATTGTCAGCGGCTACGGCGTGGCTCCACTTCCGCCGATCGCCAAGGACGACCTGGAAGGCATCGGCCGCACCAACGATGCGATTCTCTACGGCGGCGAAGTCACGCTGTGGGTGCAAGGAGACGACGAGTCGCTCGAAGAATTCGGCCCCAAGGTCCCCAGTAACAGCTCTGCCGACCACGGGCGGCCGTTCGGTGAGATCTTTGCCAACTACGAATACGACTTCTATAAGATCGACAAGAACCTGTTCAGCCCGGCGGTGGTCACCTTCATGAATATCGAGACCGGCAAGACGCAGCGTTACGGAATCACGATGCCGGATGTCGTGAAAGCTTCCTTCTTCGGCGAGTAGTCCAGCTCCCCTGCCCTACCAACTACGATCCCGCGAATTGCGTCGAACATGAAACTGGCCGTGCTCGGATCGTTGGAGAGTTGGTATCTCAAGGACCTGCAACGGGCTGCGGGCGATCGGCACCTTGTAACGCCCGTCACATTTAGCCAACTCCGTTCGACGCTTCACAGTGGCAAGGCGACCGCCGCCAGTGGCGAGAGTGACTTGGGCGATGCCGAAGCGGTCTTGGTTCGCACCATGCCGCCGGGATCTCTTGAGCAGGTCGTGCTGCGGATGAATGTGCTGGCCCAGCTGGAAGCCGCCGGCACTCGGGTCATCAATCCGCCACGTTCGCTGGAAATCGCGGTCGACAAGTATCTGGCCACCGCTCGCTTGCAGGCGGCCGGATTGCACATCCCCAAGACGATCGCCTGCCAAACCGCAGACGATGCTATGGTGGCGTTCGAACAGCTCGGGTCGGACGCAGTGCTCAAGCCGATCTTCGGTGCCGAAGGACGAGGCATTACGCGCCTGACGGACGAAGCTCTTGCGCTGCGGGCCTTCAAGATGCTGGAGCAGCTGGGAGCCGTCATCTATTTACAGGAATTTATCGAGCACGAAGGTTGTGATCTTCGCCTGCTACAAATCGGCGAACGCATCTTCGGCATGCGGCGTTGCAACTCGCATGACTGGCGAACAAACGTCTCTCGCGGAGCCGAGACAACGCCGCTCGAAGTGACGCCGGAACTCGAGGATCTTGCACGCAAAGCGGCCGCCGCGGTTGGGGCTCCTTTGGCAGGCGTCGATCTGCTGCCGGGTCGGGACGGAACGCTTTACGCGATTGAAGTTAACGCGGTCCCCGGCTGGAAGGCCCTAGCTCGCACGCTCGAAGTCGACGTCGCCCAGCTGGTACTCGAATACCTCGAATCGATTCAGTAACTCACACCCCATAACGCCGCCCAACAGAAGCCGTGAGTACGCCACACGCCAAGCCTGCGAATGAGTCGACCGTCGTCAATGTGGCGTCGCGGATGGCGGAGCATGCCAGGCGTAATCCAGACAATATCGCAATCGTCGAACCGGCCAAACCCAATGGTCGCGGGCAGTCGGGCTACCGAACCATTACGTTCGGCGAGCTGGAATCCCGCAGCAACGAAATCGCGTCTGGCTTGCGGGCGAAGGGAGTACAGCCGGGAACGCGGCTCGCACTGCTCGTTCCGCCGGGCATCGACTTTGTGACGCTGGTCTTTGGGCTGATCAAATCAGGTGCGGTGGCCATTTTGATCGATCCCGGCATGGGAAAAGACAACCTGGTCCGCTGCCTTTCCGAGGCGGAACCGGAAGGTTTCGTGGCGATTTCCAAGGCCCAGGCGGTACGGACCGTGCTCCGCAAGCGGTTCCCCAAGGCCCGTTTCAACGTGACCGTCGGACGTCGCTGGTTCTGGGGTGGGCTTACCCTGAAAAAGCTACGATCGCTTGGTAGCCGGGCTATCTTCGAGCCCGACTCGTCCGCCGACGATCCGGCCGCGATCATTTTCACGACTGGCAGCACAGGGCCACCGAAGGGCGTTCACTACCGCCACGAGAACTTCGACCGCCAAGTGGTGGAGATTCGTGATCAGTACGGAATTGCATCGGAGACGGTCAATCTCGCCGCGTTTCCATTGTTTGGCCTGTTCAATGCGGGCATGGGAGCGACGACGGTCTTTCCCGACATGGACTTCACACGACCGGCGGACGTCGATCCGGAGGCCATCCTCACGGCGCTCACTGACTGGAACGTCACCCAAGCGTTCGCCTCGCCGGCGTTATGGAAGCGAGTTGGAAAGTACTGTGAAGAGACCGGCAAAAAGATGCGGTCGCTTCGCGCTATCTACTCCGCTGGGGCTCCCGTACCGGGCCCCGTGATCAAGTCGATTCGCGATCAGATTGCAGACGACGGCGAGTTCCACACGCCCTACGGTGCGACCGAAGCTCTTCCTATTGCCACGATCGCTGGAAGCGAGGTCTTGAGCGAAACGCAACAACAAACGGACCAGGGTGCGGGCGTTTGTGTCGGCCGCCGATTTCCTGGCATCGAGTGGAAGGTAGTGCAAATCAGCGACGGTCCGATCAAGCGCATCGAAGATGCCCAAGAATTGGAGCCCGGCGAAATCGGCGAGCTGCTGGTGACCGGCCCCGTTGTGACTCGAGAGTACGTCACCCGGATCGAGGCTAATGCGACCTCGAAGGTGACTGACGGCCAGGGGCGGCTTTGGCACCGGATGGGAGATACAGGTTATCTCGATGAGCACGATAGATTTTGGTTCTGCGGTCGTGTCGCACATCGAGTGACCACCCACGACGAGACGCACTTCACCATCCCCTGCGAAGCGATCGTCAACACGCTGCCGGAAGTGTCACGCTCCGCTCTCGTAGGAATCGGCTCCGCCGGTGCCCAAACAGTCGTCCTGATCGTCGAACCGTCGTCCACGGCGGCCACTGATAGTGACGCGGCGAAGCAAGACCTGGTGACCACGGTCCAGCATTTCGCCACCTGTCAAGCGAAACTCCAGGCCATCGAGCACGTTCTCGTACACCCTCAACTTCCCGTCGACATTCGCCATAACGCCAAGATATTTCGAGAAAAGCTAGCGATCTGGGCTGCCGAACGCCTCGCTTGATACAACAAGGCGATTGGCTGGGCGCGACGAATGCCTCGATGTTAAACTCGTTATGAGGCATTCAGGAGCATTTTGGCCCCAAGAGTAACGGGGCGAGCGAGAGGACGACTGCGAACATGGCACAAGAGTGGTACTGCCGAATTGCCGGCAAGCAGTACGGTCCGATGTCTCCGAAGCAGCTGAAGAGCCTGGCCGCATCTGGCAAGCTAAAACCAGACGACGGGGTCCGCCGTGAGGCGGACAAACAATGGGCGGCCGCGTCAAAGGTCAAGGGCCTTTTCTCTGCAGACGCAGCCGAGCAAAAAACTTCCACTCCGAAGGCGAAGCCGTCGGGGGCAACATCCGCTCCCGTCAAGAAAGCCACGCCCAAACCGGCGGCCAAGATCCCCAGAGCCAAGCCGATCGAGCCAGAGTCTCCGCCGGACGACGATGATGATGACTTCCAATTGGCGCCGCTGGAGCCGCTTCCCTCGCAGGCGGAAACACCTGCCGCCGCGGCACGCCCCGTAGGCGCAAAAGCGCCGGTGGCACGAGCCGCCGCTAGTCAGCAACCAGCTGAGCACCAGCAGGAGGAAGCGTTTGGCCCCCCTTCATCCGGCGACAGCTTAAAATTCGCTCACGCCATTACCACGGCAGGTTCTGCAGCCGCAATTGGTTTCGCAACAATCTGCCTGGCCATGCTTCCGATTTTACCGCTCCTATGTGGCGTGCTTGGAATCATCTTTGCATTTCGCGCGTTTGCCATGGCGAGGTGGGACCGAAACGTTTTGGGCCTGTCACTGGTGGGCGCCATATTGTCCTTGGTCGGACTGTTCTGGGGACTGCAAACGACGCTCAACGATCCGAGTCGAATTCAAACAATCCAGCAAGTGTTCGGGATCATTCCACCGGTTGAAAAGGACGTCGATCTCGAGGCGACCAAGGAGGTTGGTACACTCGGAGACGTTGAGGTGACGGTAAGCAAGATAGGAATTGGCCCAGCACCCGGTGTGCGGGATAGCCGCTTCTACATCCTGGTGCAATTGAAGCTAACGAATTCGTCCCCTAGCGAGACCGTCAACTATACGAGCTGGAGCCACGCGGAAAGCGGCGCCGCCTTGCGCAACTCTAAGGGCGACGCCTATTCTCTCATTCGAAGCGACCGAGTCGCCGGACAGCTGTCGGGAACGACGGAAATACCGCCTGGGGCTAGCAAGGTGGACATTCTTGTATTCGATACGGAAGGAAAGCTGCCCGCGGGACCACGCTTGACCCTTTCGGGACGTGCCATCGCGAAGCCGGACGAACAGCTTCATTTCAAGATTCTGCCAGAATCGATCGCCGCCATGCGGCCTCCCTCGGCAAAACCCAAGAAGTCCAAGCGTGCCAAGACGACCGTCGAGGTTGGTCCCGAAAGCGAATAACTGGCATACGAGTCACTCCCACCCCAGCTCATTCCTAGCCGAGCGAACCTTTAGCCGGGCAATATCGCCAACGCATTGTGAAAACACTTGTCACCGGTGCCACCGGCTTTCTGGGCCGCTACGTCGTAGAACAACTTGTCGAGGCCGGCGCTACGGTGCGCGTGCTCGTTCGCCGCAAGGACGACCAGTTTGCGTCACTCGGCGTTGAACAAGTCCTCGCCGATATCCGTGATCGTGACGCGGTCGTGGCGGCCTGCCAGGATGTCGAAACGGTTCACCACGTCGCCGGCGTGGCAGGCATTTGGGGACCATGGTCGCACTTCTACGAGATCAATACGCTCGGCACCCAATACGTCATCGAAGGTTGTCGCCGCCATGGTGTGCAGCGACTGGTCTACACGAGCAGTCCAAGTGTGACCTTCGACGGTCACTCCCAGGAAGGCATCGATGAATCGGCCCCGTACCCAACCGACTGGCTTTGCCACTACCCGCACAGCAAAGCTCTGGCCGAGCAACAAGTTCTGGCCGCGAACGAGGAGGGAGGGTTGCTCACATGCAGCCTGCGACCGCACCTGATCTGGGGACCGCGTGATCGCCACCTAATACCGCGACTCCTGGCTCGGGCTCGCTCAGGCAAGCTCCGTCGCGTCGGCGATGGCACAAATCTCGTCGATACGATCTACGTTGAAAATGCGGCAATGGCGCATCTACAGGCGGCCGACGCGCTGACTGCGGGCTCGGCGGTCGCCGGACGTGCCTACTTCATCAGCCAGGGCGAGCCAGTCAATTGCTGGGATTGGATCGACCAGATCCTGGGACTGGCAGGCTTACCACCGGTTGAAAAATCTATCTCTCTCGGTATCGCTCGGAATGCTGGCCGCGTTCTGGAAATGGCCCATGGTTTACTCGCTCTTGGGGCCGAACCACGAATGACCCGATTCCTGGCAGCACAGTTAGGAACCTCGCACTACTTTGACATCTCGGCCGCTCGTCAGGACTTCGGCTACAGCGCAAGAATACCCACCGATGAGGGACTCGCCAGGCTGGCTGCGGAGCTATCGTCGCTTCCAGATTGAGTGGGGGCCGCACCTTGAAAAATGCGGCTAAAGCCTATAACCTCTTGTGTTTGCGGACATCTCCCGTTCGCACAGCTTAGCTACGCCCCCGCCCCTCTCCCCGCCAGGTTACAACGGAATGATTGCCGCCGGACGCGACAGCCAGCGCATCGTCATCACCGGTATCGGTTTGACGGCGCCCAACGGCAACAACCTCAAGGACTACCGCGAAGCCCTGCTCGCCGGTAAGAGTGGCGTGCAGCCATACGAGATTCGCTATGTCGGCAAGACGCTAGCCGGTGTTTGCGATTTCGACGAGCTGAAGTACCAACGCCGGAAGGATGTTCGCCGTGGCACACGTGCCGGCAGCATTGGCGTCTACTGTGCCCACGAAGCGATCGCCGATTCGGGCGTCGAGTGGGACAATGTCGACCCGGCCACCGTTGGTATCTACATCGGCGTCACCGAACATGGCAATGTCGAGACCGAAAACGAAGTCTACGAACTCAAAGGTTTCGACTACGACACAAAATTCTGGTCCCACCACCACAACCCGCGAACGGTTGCCAACAATCCGGCCGGCGAGATCTCGCTGAACCTGGGCATCACGGGACCGCACTATTCGATCGGAGCGGCCTGTGCCGCCGGCAATGCTGGCCTGATCCAAGGGGCACAAATGCTCCGGCTCGGCGACTGCGACATTGCCCTCGCAGGCGGAGTCTCCGAGAGCATTCACACCTTCGGCATCTTTGCCAGCTTCAAAGCGCAAGGTGCCTTGGCCGAACACGAAGACCCCACACTCGCCTCAAGACCGTTCGACGTCGATCGCAACGGCATCGTGGTGGCTGAAGGTGGCTGCATTTACGTCCTGGAGCGTTACGAAGACGCGGCGGCTCGTGGAGCCAAGATCTACGGCGAACTGGCCGGCTACGCCATCAACAGTGACGCCACGGACTTTGTATTGCCCAATGCGAGTCGGCAGAAGGAATGCCTGGAAATTGCCCTTCGCCGAGCGTCACTCGCTCCGGAGCAGATCGACATCGTGAGCACCCATGCCACAGGCACTTCGACCGGTGACATCCAAGAATCGGACGCCATGCGGCAAGCTTTTACCGGCAGCAATCGTACCCTCTTTAACAACACAAAGAGCTTCATTGGCCACGCCATGGGAGCGGCCGGGGCGCTTGAACTGGCAGGCAATCTTCCATCGTTTGAAGATGGGGTCTGCCACGCTTCGATCAACCTGGAAAACCCCGATCCCGAATGCAATTTGCCGGGCCTGGTCGCCTGTCAGCCGCGAGAGACGCAGAAGGTGGAGTACGTGCTCAACAACTCCTTTGGCATGCTGGGAATCAACTCCGCCGTCATTATCAAGAAGGTTTAACGGCGGTACCCCCTAAGGCGGTCGGGAAAGACCTACCGCATGCGGCAATTCGGAGCCGTTGCCAAACAGGCCAGACAGCCCCATAATCAATCAATTCAAGTAATTTGGACCACAGCCGCCCAAGCGCGGTCTGCGAGGGAGAAGAGCGGGACATGACGCGAGACGATATCCGAGAAACCATCATCGACATCTTGAGTGACATCACCCCGGATGAGGATCTGTCGGGCCTGAAGGACGACGTCGCGTTTCGCGAGCAGCTCGAACTCGACAGCATGGACTTCCTCGACATCGTGATGGAGCTGCGTAAGCGATACCGCGTGCAGGTTCCGGAAGAGGACTACGGCGAATTGGCCAGCATGGCGAGCACCGTCGCCTACCTGGAACCGCACATGCAGGACCTCGAAAAAGTCTGATGTACGACACGGTCATCATTGGCGCTGGAATGTCCGGCTTGGCTGCCGGAATTCGATTGGCGCACTACGACCAGCGAGTCTGCATCCTCGAACGCCACTACACCATCGGCGGCTTGAACTCTTTCTACCGCCTGGCGGGCCGCGACTACGACGTCGGCCTGCATGCCGTTACGAACTACACGGCCAAGGGAAGCCGCAAGGGGCCGCTGGCACGCATTCTCAAACAACTACGATTTCGCTGGGAAGAGTTCGCGCTCTGCGAACAGATTGGTTCCTCGATCGCTTTTCCCGATGTGCGAATGTCCTTCAACAATGACATTCGATTCTTGGAATCAGAAATCGAACGCTGCTTCCCCTCGGAAAGAGACAACTTCCAACAGCTGCTCGCTCGCATCACCGACTACGACGACCTGGACCAGGAGTCGTACGAACTCTCCACGCGTGAGATTCTCGGCGAACTCTTTAGTGACCCGCTTTTGGTCGAAATGCTCCTCTGCCCGACGATGTGGTACGGCAATGCCCGCGAACAGGACATGGACTGGGGACAGTTCTGCATCATGTTCCGCAGCATCTACATGGAAGGGTTTGCTCGCCCGTTAGCCGGCGTGCGACTGATCCTCAAAAAGTTGATCCGTCGCTTTCGCTCGCTCGGAGGCGAACTCAAGCTGCGCAGCGGAGTGGAGCGAATCCGGACCGAGAATGGACGGGCCGCGGGCGTCGTGCTCGACAGTGGCGAGGAGATTGAGGCCAAGCAGGTTCTCTCTTCCGCCGGCTGGGTCGAGACGATGCGGCTCTGCGACGACATCACAGAGAGCGAACCCGCGGCAGCCGGAAAGCTATCGTTCATCGAGTCGATCTGCGCGCTCGACTGCCAGCCGAAAGACCTGGGACACGACGACACCATTGTCTTTTTCAACGACTCCGAGTCCTTCCCTTGGGAGCAACCAAACGACCTCTGCGACACACGCACCGGCGTGATCTGCTCGCCCAACAACTTTGCCTACGGCGAAGCCCAGGAAGAGCTTCCGGAAGGAACGATGCGAATCACGATGCCGGCCAATTTCGACCGCTGGTCTTCCCTCTCAGATGAAGACTACGAACTTGAGAAACTGCGTTGGTTCGATCGCTCGCTGGAGTCGGCCGTCCGCTTCGCTCCCGATTTCCGGCGACACGTCGTGGCGACCGACATGTTCACTCCCAAGACAATTCGCCGGTTCACCTGGCACGACAATGGCGCGGTTTACGGAGCCCCCAAGAAACAGCTCGACGGATCGACCCACCTGCGGAATCTCCTCCTATGTGGAACCGATCAGGGGTTTGTCGGTATCATTGGGGCGATGATGAGCGGTATCTCGATTGCCAATCGGCTTCTGGTAGGTGATATCGCCGAACCGTCACCAAGCCCCTAGGTCTCTGGCGATCGACAAGCACGCCGTCCTGCTTCACACCCAGCCACGCCCGACTGCATCCCTCCTGTCACACCATGCCTCGCGATTTCCTTAAAGATGCTGCCGACGAATACGACGTGATCGTGATTGGCAGCGGTCTGGCCGGCCTCACCTCCGCCAACATGCTGGCCCGCAGCGGACATCGCGTGTTGCTACTGGAACAGCACTACAAGCTAGGCGGCATGGCAACCTGGTTCAAACGCCCCGGCGGCCACATCTTCGACGTTTCGCTGCACGGCTTTCCTGCCGGCATGATTAAGAGTTGCCGCCGCTACTGGACGCGAGAAATCGCCGACTCGATCGTCCAACTCAAGAACATCCGCTTCGACAATCCGATGTTCTCGCTCACCACGACCTTCAACCGCGAGGACTTTACGCGGCTGTTGGTCAGCGACTTTGGATTGGAGCTCGAACAGGTCAACGCCTTCTTCGACGCCGCCCGCGATATGAACTTCTACGACGATCAGACCACCACGGTCGGCCAGTTGTTTGAGAAGTATTTCCCGGGCCGAGAAGACGTCGTACGGCTGCTGATGGAACCGATCACGTACGCCAACGGATCGACGCTAGAGGATCCAGCCATTTCGTATGGCATCGTCTTCTCTAACTTCATGTCCAAGGGCGTGTTCACGTTTGAAGGCGGCACCGACCGACTGGTCGAGCTGATGCACGCGGAGATGCTCAACAATGGCGTCGACGTCTGCATTCGGGCCAACGTCGAAAAGATTGATGTCGAAGGGGGGCGAGTTCGAGGAGTCGTCGTCAACGGCCGCAACATCAAGTGCCGTGCGGTCGTCTCCAATGCCAACCTACTAACGACGCTCTTCAAACTCGTCGGCGAAGAGCATCTCGACCCCCAATTCATCAAAGAGGGGCGAGAAGTTCGCCTCAACAACTCCAGCACGCAAGTCTACATGGCCCTGAAGCCGGACGAGTTTGTCGATGAGAGCACCGGCGACCTGCTGTTCTGCTCTACGGCCCCTCTGTTTCGCACGGAAGCCTTGCTCAGCCGCGACATCACCAGCCGCACATTCTCGTTCTACTATCCAAGGACGCGGCCCCAAGGTCGCCCGCGCTGCCTGATCGTCTCCAGCACGAATGCCAATCACTCCGATTGGGCCGATTTGCCGGCGGATGAGTACGAAGCGAGCAAGGCGGACCTCGTAGAGACGACGATCGATTCGCTGGAAAAGTACGTGCCCGGCATTCGCAACAAGCTCGACCACGCCGAGGCCGCTACGCCCAAGACTTTCCAGCACTACACGCAACATCTGCAGGGCTCGAGCTTCGGAACGAAGTTCGAAGGCCTGGCGGTCAGTCGTGGCTTGCCCGACCAGATTCAAGGCCTCTACCACGCCGGCAGTGTCGGCATCATCATGTCCGGCTGGCTCGGCGCGATGAACTACGGCGTGATCGTGGCCAACGATGTCGATTCACTGTTGTTGCAAAACAAAAAGACGCCCGCGGCGGCGGTCTCCCAATAGTGGAAGAACCACGGCGCCACGGGCGCGACGAGGGCTGTCATCGCCTGTAACTCGTCAGAATTCTACGCGCTCGGCTCGTACCTCGACACGTTCGGTTCGAGCCGTTTCTTCTCCGGCGGCTGCTGGAAGATTGTCCGTCTCCTTCGGCAACAGCGTGAACGCGATCGGATTCGATGCGATCGAATCGCCGCGAATCACCAAGATCTTCGCATCCTGCACATCGGCCAACTGGAGGTCAGGCAACGCCAGTCGAATACCCAGGTCATACCAGCCTTCGATCTGGGCATCGAGCTGCAAATCGCCAATCGAAACAACCACCTGCCCTGGCTCAGGCCCAAAACCCTCGCCGGCCAGATTGATCAAGCTACCAACAGCGGCTTCCGTACTGTCTGCCGAAAAGATCGCCGGATCGACCGACAGAATCTGGTCTCGCGGAACGATGACACCGTTGTTGAGCGGGATCGCATCTCCCGTCAACTCGCGATGGCTGTCCACAACGACATGCAATTGCGTAAACGGAATCGCACGTCCCTGACCGTCTCGTGACATCGACGCCACGGACATTGGCAAGCGAATGTCAACCGCTTCGATCGTACGCGGCTGCATCGAGTTGATGCGCACGGTCGCCTGCGGATTACTACCGCTGGCTACGTCGGAGTTACTCGCCAACGCCAAGACATTGAACGCCGTGGCAATCGCTTGCTTGCCGTTATTGCGAAGCCAAACGCGATAACGCGGGCCAAGGTTTCGCTCAGGATGTCCTGGATCGACGAACCGTACCGCCAGCAGTTGCAAGTCGACGGCATTGTCTGCAAGCTCGGGGAACGGAACATCTACCCAAGTTCCGGAAGGAACATCGTAAAGCAGCTGCCACTGCGGCTGTTGTTGCTGCTGCTGTTGCTGCAGATCATTCTCGACCCACTGTGGCCCAGCCTCCACTTCCAAGGGACGCACTACCACTGGACGCGGATCGTAGTCGACGGGACAATTGTTCCACCAACTCCATCCGACCCAACTGTTCCAGCGTGGGTACCAGCTATAACGCGGGAACCACCAGCCACCGAAGTAGGGCCAGGCGAAATGACGCCGTAGGTAGTGCCGACCAATCGGTCCGTGATGATGTCGGCGATGCCAGTGTCTGCGTCGATCGGCTCCATGCCTGTGGTCGCGATGCCTGCCATCGCGATCCCAACGGTCACCGCGTCCTCCAGGTCGTCCGTCACGGTCTCGTCCTTCACCGCGACGTCCACCCCCGCGTCGCCCTTCTCCGCGTCTACCATCACGATCCATTCGTCGGGCGATGTCACCCTGGCCACGGTGCGAAAACTGCCTGTCGAGATCGACTCGGCGGCCAACACGTGAGCGAGCCAGACGATCAAACTCACCGCCTTGATGACGGCGTGTCACTTCTCGATGGCTATGCTCACGTTGTCGCTGGCGATGGCGGGCGGTGGCGTCACCTTGCCGGCGAGGACCACGATCGCGATCGGGCCGCTGCCATCGTTGACCTCCGCGATCATCACTTCTTCGGTGCACGACATGACGATTAGGGTCTTGCCGTCTCACAATTTGGCGGCCTTGGTCAGGTCGCCGGTTTCTATCCTGCGCACGAGTTCTATCCTGCACACGACCACGGTCTACGACGCGGCGACCACCATCGCGAGCTTGCCCCTGACGGCGGTCTCGATCACGTGCCACCTGACCACGCTGTGGCTGTCGCGAGGGACGCTGACGATCTCGCACCACATCCTGGAGCGTACGTCGCGGAGTCGAACGAGACGCCGCCACTGGGTTCCTAGTCGGTTGCCGATCACGGCGGCCCACACTGCGTGGCGCAGGCGGCCTTACAACAGGCAATTGCCTAGAAGTTGCTCTAGAACGATTGATCGTGCGTCGCCCTGCTGTGGTCTGCGGACGATTGGTTCGCACATTCGTGCGCGGTCCCACACGTACGGCGACCGGGGGACGCGTCGGACGAGGCTTGACGGTCGGCTTCGATTGCGGACGTGGACGTGGTGACGCCACGACCCTTCGTGGTTGATTGGCCCGTGGTGGGCGAATCGTACGCTGAACCGAACGGCCCGTACTCGGTCGGCTGCGAGACGGCTTCGCGATCGAACGACGCGGTTGTGGCTTGGCAACCGAACGACTACGCGAAGGTGAACTCGGACGACTACGTGACGGCCTTGCCGTGGAACGACTTCGCGTCGCCCTCGGAGCGGAACGGGACCGGCTGCGCGATGCGCTCGGTCGCGATGAACGATGGCCACCAGAGCTTCGACCGGCACTGGCGCGACCTCGCCCTCCTCCTCCGCCACCGCCACCACGCCCTTTGCCCCCTTTGGCGTCAGCGATATCGACCTCGAAAAATGCAAACAAGAGAATTACAGCAACCGTTAACCATTTCTTCGATAAACCTCCCATGACAAACTCCTCGCCTCCCGTGTAGTGGAACTCCCATCCCAAGACCCTTCAGGAGCGAATCACGTACCGCGCGGAAAAACACGCATAAACACAGGGGAATGCGTCGGTCTAAACAATGGCAGTAGCATTACTTGCAACGGTGACGCGCAGCGATATTTTTCCAACTGGTCGTCGGAGGCTTCAATGAATATGTTGTCACTCTGACGGCAACTGCATCCGATTGACGACGGTCGACTTGCCGCCTTTCGCCAACCTCGACGAGACCCATTCCACCAGGAGCCGCCTTCAATGAGTTCCGGCAATCAACGATGCATCGTTATCACGGGAGTGAGCCGCGGGCTTGGCCGAGCCCTCACCGGAAAGTTCGCGCAGGACGGCCACGTTGTAGCTGGTTGCGCGCGAAGCGATTCGGCGATCCAGGAACTCACTTTGAGCCTTGGACCTCCGCATCGATTTCGCGCCGTGGATGTCAGCGACGACAATCAGGTTCGCTCCTGGGCAGAAGAACTCATCGCGGCGGGACATGTTCCCGACTTGCTCATCAACAACGCCGGCTTGATCAACCGCAACGCGCCGCTGTGGGACCTCGCGGCCGACGAGACCGATCGCGTTGTCGACGTGAACATCAACGGCGTGATAAACGTGATTCGCCACTTTGCTCCCGCCATGATCGCACAGCGGCAGGGGATAATCGTGAATCTAAGCAGCGGTTGGGGGCGAAGCGTGGCTCCGGAAGTCGCCCCCTACTGCGCCACGAAGTGGGCGGTCGAAGGATTGACTCAAGCGCTAGCTGAAGAACTTCCCTCCGGCATGGCAGCAGTTCCGGTGAATCCGGGCATCATCGATACCGACATGCTGCAGAGCTGCTTTGGCTCACATGCCGCTGCCTACCCGTCGGCCGAGGAGTGGGCTCATGGCGCGGCGCCATTCCTCCTCAATCTGAACGCATCGAACAACGGACAATCGCTGACGGTATAGACGTTACAACCGCTACGACCGAGCGTACTCGGACAGTTCACCATAAGATCCCGAACCGGAACCGTTGAAAAACCACTCCGATCCCAGACAAACGACGTAGACTTCCATTGGGTCGGAAAGCGAGGAGAACTTCCAGCATTGACAACACTTCTTT
>Ga0180431_10004839_pt1 | contig 16690 bp, 14 predicted proteins | sample SS_ome_11_FD_132459 | JGI IMG/M metagenome (GOLD analysis project Ga0180431, IMG submission 132459) | Hypersaline lake sediment archaeal communities from the Salton Sea, California, USA - SS_1_MS_1 metaG | ecosystem: Environmental > Aquatic > Non-marine Saline and Alkaline > Hypersaline >... | reverse complement strand
GGGGCTGTTGAAAAAGTCCCGGTTTTATAGTATCTTATTTTTTACTCAGGCTGCTTTCGCTAATTTTGCTAAGAATGGTTTACTCCCACTTTTTGCTCTAACTTTCTTCCAAGGCGTTTGTGTGGCTAAATGTACCCAAATATACTCAAAAAATGAATGTATAAAGCCACCTGCATAGGTCGCCAGACGTTTTAAGTTTATCACCGCCGCTGTCAGGTATGCCTGGATTGCAACATTTGCCAAGCCTCGACGAACCGCTCTTCTTAAACCGTGTTGTGTTTTCGCTTCGCCATGCATACCCTCGACTTTCCATTTGTGTCGGCTATATATTTCAATAAACTTCTTATCAGGCTTGCGACGTCGTCTCCTGGCTCTAAGCATAGCTTTGTAGCCGTTGCTTATCATGATAGTTCGCGATTTGCTATTGTCGCCCAGGCAGCGTTTTCTTAAGGCGCAGTTACAACATTCTTTTGCTGTCGAGCGATATACCCAGCCTTGTTTATTCTCCGTGCGTCTCGTTAATATTTTACCTGCCGGGCATTTGACAATTTTATTTTTTGCGTCGTACTTGAAACGTCTTGCCGGAATATGTCTGGGGCTGCTGTGTTCATTCTGCGGCGGAATAATCGCGTCTATATTTTTCTCTTCGAGATGCTCATAGTTCTTGCCGTGTGCATAGCCAGCGTCGCCTGACAAGGTTTTAATTTTCCTGCCAGTATTACTCTCGATTCGCTTTATCTGATCGGGCAATTGACTGCCTTCGCTTTGTTGGCCGGTGGTTATATCCACATCAACGACAACGCCGCAAGTATCGTCAACTGCCCCATGCTGCTTGTAAAATGGCTCCATACGGCAGTTATGGCTGGATGTCGTCATCGTTGCATCCGGATCGGTTGTACTTATCTTTTGGGCTTTAGGTTTCCTCGAACGTGGCCTGCCGGGACCTTTGGGGTTGTCATCAGCACCGGCATCATTTTCTTTTATGACGGTTTCTGCATGTTCTGTAGTTAAACTTTCCCAACTGACATCGGCACGGATGAGTGTCGCGTCAACATGAACGGTTTCGCCACTGACCAAGTTTGCGTCGATACATGACTGGACCGTTTTCAGGAATATTTGTTTAAACCGATTCGCACCCCAACGCTGACGAATCTTTGTAAGAGAACTATGGTCGGGAAGTTTCTCGTCGAGACGATAGCCGGCAAACCAGCGAATAGCGATATTTACCTGTGCCTCTCGCATGAGTTTGCGGTCGTGAACAATGCCCTGAAAGAAACCTGCCAGCATTAGCCGAACAGCCGCCTCTGGATCAATGCCGGGCCTGCCGTTAGTCTGGCAATACAGATCGGAAACTTCATTGCGAAGCCATGACAGATCGAGAAGCTTGTCGACTTGCTTTAGGATATGGTCATCGGGAATGAGAGAGGATAATGGACCTGCTACAAATAAATCTTCCTGCCAACGTTTTTGAGTACCTAACATAAATGTGTCTCCATCCTTGAAAACAATTAACAATGATGGTAAGATTATACAGGATTAAAGGGGCTTTTTCAACACCCCCACTGTCCCTAGTTTTCTGGTTTTTATAGTTTTTAGTTTTTTATCGGTTATTCTAACAGCACTCTATATGTTTGGTGGCCGCCTATCGGGAAATGCAAATCTTGTCCGGAGTGTCCTGGCAAAACCTTCCAGACCGGGGAAAAGAACAGACTGGTTTATATTCATGCCGTCCAGCTCCCGTAAGATCCTCGCTTTCTCTCTCCTATTGAGCTTCATAATAACCCTATAGAGATTTTTCCCTGATTTTGACCTATATTCTTCTGGCATGGACAGGTTTTCAATAAAAGATCTTGTAACATCGCCTGGGAAAAGGAATGTTCCATGCTGAATTGTCAACCTTTCATTCAGTCTGAAGGGAGTAACGCTATAAACAAATGGCTTGGGATTTTCCATGAGATAGGAAACTATCGCGTTTCTACTAATACTATCCTCATCCATATAAGTCATGTTACTTTCCTCTTCCATTCGTTTCTTTATCTCATCGAACTTTGACTTTTCTTTGCTATTTGCGTTAATACCAATAATCCTTTTGACTTTTTCTTCTTCCGAGAACCAATTAGCATCAAAGGCCCACACTTCAGTAACTTCCGTAACGCAATCCATCTCAGCTACGGCAAAGTAGCAGGCGACATAAAAAGAATATGTAAAATCAAGGAGGCGAGTTGGAGCTCCGTAGTGCTGCATCAATGCTAACCATTCGAGCTTATCCTCTGAAGCAGGTACCTGAGTTTCGTAGAGATACAGCTTGCGCTTAAACTCACGAATTAGGTCCTTCTCCCACCTTCGTTTGTCTCTTTTTGAGCCAATCCCGAAGGCTGAGAATCCTTTTTCAAGACCCGTTCGGTGAACAGCATTATGTTTATCATCCTTTCTTCTCTTTTCTCCTCTGAATACCCAATTTTTGTTGCCACTTAACTCTCTATTATAGATGTTATTCAAACCATCCCAGTCTTTAGTCTTGCATTCAATATAAGTCAAACATCTCAACAATCTTCTTTTCTTTCTGCTATACATGCCTCTTCTCCGTCCACTACACTAACTTTTTTGTTATAGCTATCTCACTGGTTTTTCCGGCTCGAAACAATCCCCCAAGATGAATAGCAATCAGATAAAAACCAGGATTCAAGCACCTTGTTTCTTTACGAGATACGAGCAACGAGCTACGAGCAGCCCATTGAGTTTCCGCAGTTGAAGCATTTATAGCATGTTCCGTTTCTTACGGTAATAGCACCGCAAATATCACAGGCCGGAGCATCATCAGAAAAATGGCCGAACTGTTCGTTAAATTCCTGGAAAAGCTTTGCCTCAGTCTGCATATCGCCCGCTGTCTCGGCCACAGAGACGCCCACCAGAGAGCCGATACGGTCTGCCAGTGAGGTCAATCTTCCCTTTAACTGGGTAGAAGGCTGTTTAGGGGCTAAATCATGGTCTTTTTGCTTTGCTTTTTCCTTTGTCCCGGCCCTGGCTTCGGCAATTTTCTCGGCAAGGTCTTTTGTCTTCTCAACCAACTGCTTTGCGGTGGTGATATTTTTGTTCTCGGGCGCAGCGGTTACCGGTGTACGGTTGGGCGTGTTCTTCTCGGCATAGCCGGGAATGAACTTACAGCCCAGCCAGCAGAAAATATAATCAATCAAGCTCTTCGCAAAGGGAATATCCCTGTTGGAGGTCATCCCGGCAGGTTCAAACCTTGCGTGCCGGAATTTATCGACCAGAGTAATCAGCGGGACACCGTACTGCAATGCCATCGAAGTACAGGTGCCGATAACATCCATGAGGCCCCCGACGGTGCTGCCCTCCTTGGCCATAGTGATAAACAGTTCACCAGGCTGTCCGTCCTCATACAGCCCCACCGTCAGGTAGCCCTCATGTTGTGCGACGGAAAATTTATGCGTTATGCTCTGGCGTGTGTCGGGCAGGCGCTTTCTAAACGGCCTTGCCTGCACCGCCGCCTCGGCAGCAGCCTTTGCTTCCTTATGCTTTTTCGTAGAAACAGGCTGAAGCTTCTTTGAGCCATCGCGATAAATCGCCACCGCTTTCAGCCCAAGCTTCCAACCATCGATATATGCCGCTGAAATCTCCTCGGTGGTACTCTCTTTCGGCATATTGATGGTCTTGCTGATAGCGCCGGATATAAACGGCTGAACCGCCGCCATCATTTTGAGATGGGCAGAATAATGAATATACCTCTTGCCGTTGCGCGGTTTAAATGCGCAATCGAAAATCTGTAAATGGTCTGTATTGAGCTTCGGGGCGCCTTCGATGGTTTCACTCTCATCCAAGTAATCACAGGTAGATTTGATATCTTCGGCGCTGTAGCCGAGGCGTTCGAGAGCCATCGGTACGGTCTTGTTAACGAGCTTGAACATTCCGCCGCCGGCCAGCAATTTGTATTTGACCAGGGCGATATCGGGCTCTATTCCGGTGGTATCGCAATCCATCATAAAGCCGATAGTGCCCGTCGGCGCAAGTACGGTCGCCTGAGCATTGCGAAAACCGACCTTCGAGCCGGCGTCCAACGCTTCGTCCCAGGCATCCTTGGCTGCGTTTCGAATATAGTCCGGACAGTGCGATTCGGGGATTTCAGAAGTACACTGGCGATGCATATTAATTACCTTGAGCATATTCTCCCTATTTTTGCTAAATTCAGCGAAAGGCCCCTTTATCGAGGCAATTTCTGCACTTGCAGCATAAGCGGTTCCGGTCAAGAGTGCGCTGACAGCCCCCGCTATCGAGCGAGCCTGGTCGGAATCATAAGAAAGCGCCATGCTCATCATAACCGAGCCAAGATTTGCGTAGCCCAGGCCGAGGGGGCGGAATAAATGGCTGTTGACAGCAATCGGCTCGTCGGGATAGCTGCCATTATCGACGAGTATCTCCTGAGCAATGATAAAGAGGCGAACCGCCCTTCTAAAGCCGTCAATATCAAAAGAACCGTCCTCCTTGCGGAACTTCATAAGATTGAGCGAGGCCAGGTTGCAGGCCGAATCATCAATAAACATATATTCGCTGCAGGGATTGGAAGCGTTAATCGGCCCGGAATTCGAACAGGTATGCCAGCGATTGACTGTGCTGTGGTACTGCATGCCCGGGTCGCCGCAAACCCTCGTGCCCTCTGCAATGAGCTCCATCAGCTCACGTGCGGAATGCTCCTGGAGTTTTTCGCCTGAAGTAACGGCATAGGTGGCCCACTTTGCGTCCTTTTCCACGGCCTGCATAAACTCATCCGTTACACGGACCGACAGATTGGAATTTTGAAACATCACGCTGCTGTAAGCCTCGTTGTTGTAATCTCCGTCGTAGCCGGCCTCAATGAGCGCCCATGCCTTTTTCTCTTCCTCGGTCTTGGAGGTGATAAACTCCTTAATGTCGGGATGGTCAATTTTCAGTGACTGCATCTTTGCCGCGCGTCGTGTCTTTCCGCCGGACTTGATTACCGCCGCTATCTGGTCATAAACCCGCATAAAGCTCAAAGGCCCCGATGGCTTGCCGCCGCCGGAGAGCTTCTCTTTGCTGCTGCGCAGCGTTGAAAGGTCGGTTCCTGTGCCTGAGCCGTGTTTGAAGAGCATCGCCTCGCTTGTCGCCAGACGCATTATGTCTCCCATCGAGTCCTTGACCGACTGGATGAAACAGGCCGATGCCTGAGGATATTCATAGCTGTTTTCACAGGCAACGGCAGTATGCTTCTGCTGGTCCCAATGGTAATTGTGCTTGCTGCCGGCAACGCCGTAAACGTCGAACAGGCCGACATTGAACCATACCGGGGAATTAAACGAGCCGTATTGATTCACACACAACCAGGTCAGCTCGTTGTAAAACACTTCTGCATCTTCATCACTTGTGAAATAACCGTCCCGCCTGCCGCGGTCGGCTATCGCCCTGCAGACCCGATGTACCAATTGCTTTACCGAATTCTCCCGTTGGCCGTTCTCTATATCGCCGTAAAAATATTTGCTTGATACAACCTTGGTTGCCAATTGGCTCCACGAGGTCGGAACTTCTATATCATCCTGCTCAAAAATTACTTCGCCACTGTCACTGGTAATTTTAGCCGAACGCTTCTCCCATTCAAGCTCATCAAAAGGATGAACACCGACAGTTGAAAAGTAGTGCTCCACCTTCAAACCCTTCGATTCAATCGACTCTGTGATGGTTTGAGGCTGATTTTGCTGATTTTTGAAAGGGTTGTCAGGGTTGAATTTCTGCGACATTTAAGCGCCTCCATGCAAAAAAAAGTGTCTACCTAAGACCACAACATCTAGCAAAATGCTCTGGAAACCCACAAGATGTAGTTGAAAAACTACAATATGGAATATATCCGATTTAATCTAAAGTGCAAAGACAAAATTCTTTTTTTTTTATAAATTTCTAATCTTTTTTCTTAGTCCTTGTAGTTACTGAATCTATGGAAGAAAAAAATTTTTATAACAGAGCAATTTAAAGGTTTGCAGCCTCGAGCCAGCGCTGTGCAATCCATGCATGCGCCCACAAGTAAGGATGAACTGAATCAACCGACCACTTTTCGTCCGGCACCTGTCCGATTTGCTCGTCAATTTTTTTCTGCAACGGCACTAAAACCGCATCGAACTCCTCAGCCATTGTATGCACCACCTCGATATAAACCTGCAAGTCTTTAAACATTTGATTTTCCCGGTCGCTGCAAAACATAAACGGCTCAGCCAATACAAACCGGCAGCCGCACTCCTCTCTGGCCGTCGAAAGTAACTTGCTGTATGTTGACGCATACTCATCAAAATATACCTGCTCGCCCGCCCCGCCATAGCTTGTCTGTTGAAACCACACATCGTTTACGCCTATAAGTACGCTCAATATGTCCGGCTTATGCTCGATGCAGTCTCTTCTCCAGCGGTCTTTCAAATCTCCGATGGTATTGCCGCTGATACCGGTATTTATGATATTAAGATTCAACTGCGGATACTTCGCAAAAAGCATATTGCCTGCGAAGTGAACATAACCGTGGCCCAATGGCCCATAAGCCGGCTCTGACCTGCCCGCAGCGGTTATACTGTCGCCGGTAAAAAGTATAGTCTGATTCGGTTTCAATTCGATTTTATTTACCATTGCAATTCCCTTACTCGTTTTTTTAATACAATTTCACAATTTCAGCGTGAATTCTAATGCCCCACACTATTATTGCAACAGTATTAAACACCAAAAAAGCTTTTTTCCAAGACCGACAACAGGTAAAATAACGGTAATGGCCGAAGAAAACACAAAAGACAGTTTCGCCGCAGTCCGCCGGCAGATAAAAAACTTCCCAACGGGACCGGGCCTGTATTTTATGAAGGACACAAAGGATAAAGTCCTCTATATCGGCAAGGCCAAAAATTTGCGCTCTCGCGCTGCAAGCTATTTCCAGCAAACCGCTGACCTTACCGCATCACGAGGCCCAAAAATCACCGAAATGCTCAGCAAAGTCAAATCCATCGACTTTCTCGAAACAAAAAACGAAGTCGATGCGATGCTCAATGAAGCCCGCCTGATTAAAGACATCAGGCCGCCTTACAACACTGACCTTGTCGATGACAAAACCTTCCCATATCTGGAAATCACCACTTCTGAAGATTTCCCGGGAATCCACATCACCCGAAAACCTCAAGCCACAGGCTGCAGACTCTTTGGCCCCTTCGCCGGCGCAAAGGACCTAAGGGCCGTTCTGGTGGAACTGCAAAAGATATTCAAATTTCGAACCTGCCGGCTTGACATACGCAAAGACGACCCAAAACGAAAATTCTTCCGTCCCTGCCTGCTGTTCAGCATAAAACAATGCACCGCACCCTGTGCCGAAAGGATAAAAAAGGACGATTATAAGAAAATCATTAACGACCTTATAAGGTTTTTGAAATCGAAGCGCTCGACAGTCCTTCGCAGCCTAAACAAACAAATGGCCGAAGCCGCTGATGCTCAACAGTACGAGAAAGCCGCCGTTTTTCGCGACCGCATCAGATTGATTGAACGGCTCGACCGCCGGGGCACGCCCGAGAGAGATGTCCAGCCGGAGGTCTTTGCAACCGACCCCGCCGAAGCGCTGGAAAAACTCCAAAAGCTGCTGCAAACAACTGAGCCGGTCAGAATTATCGAAGGTATCGACGTTGCCACAATCTCAGGGGCCGAATCCGTCGGCTCGTTAGTTAAGTTCATTGACGGCAAACCCTTCAAAAACGGCTATCGGCGGTTCAAAATAAAAACTGTCAAAGGTATTGACGACTATGCGATGATTGCAGAAGTGGTAAAACGCAGATACAAATACGCCCTGGCCGGTGAAGAACTCTGGCCTGACCTCGTTTTAATAGATGGAGGCCTCGGCCATTTAAGGGCCGCCGAAAAGGCCTTTAGCCAAATGAACGCCCCTGCTGTCAAAATCGCTTCAATTGCCAAGAGAGAGGAAGAGATTTACCTACAGGCAACCGCCAAACCGCTGAAACTACCGAGAAACTCGGCCGCATTAAAATTATTACAATACGTCCGTGACGAAGCCCACCGCTTTGCCCAGCACTACCACCACATCCTCAGAACAAAAAAAATGCTAAACAAAAAATCCTAAGACTTACTTCAAACAAACCAGGAAGCTGTTTTTCAGAGGGAGATTGAAATTTCGTCAACCGCCTTTTTTGATAAACCGCTCAGCCGAACATCGTCACCGAACCGTTTAATATCAACCTCACACAATCCGAAGCTCTCGGCCAATTCTCTCACAGGTCCAGAAATATCGACACTGCCTTGGCGACCGAGTATTTTTGGGCTGATATAGACACACACTTCATCGACCAGATTCTCTCTCAAAAACGAAGTTATCACCTTCGGCCCCCCTTCGACAAGCAACTGCGCCACGCCGCGTTTGCTCAATTCATCTAACAAAAAACATAGATTAGACTCACCCTGCATATCCGGATAAGCAAGTATCTCAGCACCTTTTTGGGTAATTGCCTCTGCCGCCTGCGGATTTGCCTCCGCTGCCTCGGCCCTTGAGAAGATTAACACCGGTGCTTTTTTCACAGTCCCAAGCAGCCTGCTGTCCAAAGGCATCCTCAAATTATTGTCGAGCACCACTCTTGTTGGCTTACGCCCCTTGCTCGGCCGAACCGTCAACAATGGGTCGTCGGCGAGCACCGTATTGATACCCACCAGTATCGCACCTGCCCGGCGCCGCAGATTTTGAGCATCTTTTCTGCTCTTTTCCGAGGAAATCCACCTTCGCCCAGCACTTTGCTCTGTCCAGGCCACTTTGCCGTCGATACTTTGCGCCCATTTCAATATCACCCAGCTTCTGCCCGCCTTAGCAAACTTAAGAAAAGGCGCATTCAGCAATTTAGCCTCGTCCTCACAGACGCCAACCTGCACCTCCACCCCTGCATTGCGCAACTGCTCAATACCTTTGCCGCTGCAATGCTGCGAAGGGTCAGCCGTAGCAACAACAACCTTCGCCAACCCGGCTGCGATAATCGCCTCAGTACAGGGCGAGGTTTTACCCTTATGACAGCACGGCTCAAGTGTAACATACATAATCCCGCCCTGTGGATTAATTCCGAGCGTCTTACAGTCTTCAAGGGCGTTTATCTCCGCGTGCGGCCCGCCGAATTCCTTGTGCCAGCCCTTACCTGCAACCTGATTTGCCTTTGTGATAACGCAGCCAACCGCAGGGTTCGGCTCAACAGAACCTATTCCCCGTGCCGCCAGTTTTAACGCAGCCTGCATGTATTTTTCGTTGGGTGTCATAGCAAACTTGCACAAACCTATTTAGCAATAATCTCAGAATTACCTTTTATTAGGAAATGTAAAAATTCATCTTGTGTTAAAGAAAAAGTGCCTAATTTCTTTAATTTTTTTGTACGCCTACAAGGCGAAAAGACTGAAAACTCAACATTGCCATGGATTCGCTCATTCTTACCCGCGGCTGGCTCTGCACTCGTTCCATTAAGTATTGAAATACAATAATTTATAGATTTAATCACATTACCCCATTTCCCGTACGCTTTAGATGTATCATAAAGAGTACATCCACGATGAAATGAAAAGCGAGACCCTTGTGTCCACACTTTTTTCTTTTTCTTTGTCTTTTGGTCAGTCCGTTCTGTTTTTTCAATATCCAAACAAGCATTGAAACAAGCTGGAACATAAATAAACCAATTGTCCTTGTCTGTTAAGACTCGTTCAGGATTCTTTAAGCATTTTGTATCTCGCTTCTGTTTAGAAGGATATACCTTTTTCCCATTTATGTAATTCTGATTAATTAGCTTTTTCAGTAATTCTAATGAATCCTCGACTGATTTCATTTTATCGAAACCATCCTTTCAAAAGCATCTTTAGCTTTCTTGGCTTTCTTTTTTGCTTTTTCCAGTAGTATTTCGGATTCCTGTAATTCTTTTAGCAAGAAAGGTATCTCCGTTTTTTGTAAACGTGAATATAATTCCATCAGTCTACTTTTCTGGCCACTATCATATAGAATTGAATCGTCACCAGCCATAACTCGTTTTACATGTTTACACAGTTTCCTGTGGATGCCTGCAGGACAAGAACAAGAAGCCAAAACACTATTCTCTTCAATGTAAATTCTAACTTTATAAGAACTGCCAGAAGAGCTTTTAGCTAATATTTCTATATAATTATTTGTGGCCACCGTTACCTTCCGTATTATTTAGGAACATAATTTATAAGCTGCATAAATTGATTCTCATCAACAATTTCTATCCCCAATTCTCGAGCCGTTTTAAGCTTGCTTCCGGGATTGCTGCCTTTAATTAATAAGGAAGTCTTCTTGCTTACACTCGATGATGGTTTCCCCCCATTGTCTTTTATTACCTGTTTAATCTGCGTTCTGGTAAAATTTTTAAGTTCCCCAGTTGCAACTATGGTTTTCCCGGCGAGGAGATCTGTTTTTCTCGTTGCTTTTTGTGTTTGAGGGTTAACTTCAGCAAGCAGTTTTTCGATCATTTTCCTATTGTCTTTATTTTGGAAATATTCAAAAACATTTTTCGCTAAGACAGGCCCGATTTGATTTATTTCTTCTTCTAAATCATTTTCACTGGCGTTCATCAATTCGTAAAGCGAGTGGAATCTATCAGCAAGTATTTGAGCGGATTGTCCACCTATATTGCGAATGCCTAAACCTGCAATTAATCGCCATAACGGTCTTGTTCTGCTTTTATCAATACTTTCCAAGACCTTTTCAGAACTTTTTGTAGCCATCCTTTCTAATGATGACAGTTTATATATATCAAGTTTATAAATATCTGCAAAAGACCTCACGATTTTTTTATCGACGAGTTGTTCTATCAAAGCAGGGCCTAATGTATCGATGTCCATTTGCCCTTTACCAGCGAAATATTCAAGACGCTCCTTAAGTTGAGCAGTACAGCTTGAATTATCACAACGGAAATATACGCCATCATCATCCTTCTTGACTTTACTCCCGCATACAGGACATTTTTCTGGAACTGTAAAAGTGCTGTTAATATCTGACTTACGCTTTTCTATCTTAATATTGAGGATTTGGGGGATTACTTCACCTGCCTTTTCGATAACAACAATATCACCTTCTCGTACATCAAGACGATTGACTTGGTCGAAGTTGTGTAAAGTAGCACGACTTACAGTAGATCCAGCTAAAAAAACAGGTGTTAGATTTGCAATAGGTGTTAATGTGCCGCTCTTGCCGACCTGCACATCGATTGATTCGACAATTGTCTCGGCCTGCTCAGCAGGGAATTTGTAGGAAATACACCACCTCGGTGCCCTGCCTGTAGCGCCGAGAACCGCCCACTGTTCAAACCTGTTGACCTTTATTACCATCCCGTCAATTTGATAATCCAGCTTTGAGCGCTTTTCGCCCCAGCCAAGACATATATCCAACGCTTCGTCAATATTTTTGGCCCTTCTAATATTAGGATTGACGGGCAGACCAAGCTTTTTGAATTTCTGCAGACTCTGCCAATGATTTTCTGCCAACGGCCGAGAGACCTGGCCTATCGAATAGGCGAAAAACGATAGATTTCTGGCGGCTGTGATTCTTGCATCAAGCAGTTTCAAAGAACCCGCTGCGGCGTTTCGCGGATTAGCAAAGACCGGCTCGGCCGCCTCGGTGCGAAGCCGGTTCAACTCGGCAAACGCACTCGTCGGCATATAAACCTCGCCGCGCACCTCAAGTACATCACCAACTTCTCCCCCGCCCAGCAGTACAAGCGGAACTGCATTTATCGTTCGCACATTAGCCGTAACGTCATCGCCCACTTCGCCGTCACCGCGCGTAGCAGCCCTAACGAGCTGCCCCTTTTCATAACGAAGATTTATCGCAAGCCCGTCGATTTTCAATTCGACCACATAATCATAATCTCTGCCGCCAAGCCCCTTCGCCACCCTCTCGTCAAACGCCCGCAATTCCTCAGCACTGTAAGTATTGTCAATACTGAGCATAGCTGCTGCGTGGCGAACGCTCCTAAAGCCCTCTACCGGCCTCTCCGAGACCCGCTGCGTAGGCGAGTCGGCCGTTATCAACTGCGGATTTGCCTCTTCCAGTGATTTTAGTTCCGCAAAAAGTTTATCGTATTGACGGTCACTGATTTCGGGCCGATTATGAACATAATAGAGATAGTCGTGCCTGCGTATTTCGCTGCGCAACTGCTCAATCCGTTTTTTAACATCCTTAACCATATCAGCCGCTGACTTGACAAATTATAGTGCTCACGAAAAGGAATTTCCCGCTTGCTCGCGTCAGGTACTTATTAAACAATAAGTTACAATCCCCGCCGCGGGAATTTATTATCCTTAAGGATATAGTTTACCAAATACTCCAGCCAACAAAAACCGTCTTTTTGAGTACGACCAGTACCAGGTACAATAAGCAATGCAATTCAGCTTTGATACTCGCAAGCAAAAAGTTCCTAACATCAATCGCAGGGGCACTCGCACCGGCCCGAAAACGAGGTATCCACCTGGGGACCGTATTTAGAAATTCCTGATACTCGTTATCATCATTAAATTTCTTAAGCAGATGTGCTTCCTCGCACCGCACAACAAATGCATAAACAACAACGCAGTATATCAGCATAATCGGAACGAACCACACAACGCCTGTCATAATACATATTCCGAGCAATATCAGCGTATTTGCTATATATATAGGGTTACGTACGAAAACGTATGGCCCGCTCTGTGTCAAAACCTTCTTAATCTTCAACCGGTAATGCAGGTGCATTTGCGACCATATTCTCAGCAGCACCCCCGCCAGAAAAACCGACCCGCCGACCGGCTGTATCACCCAGTCATTTTCAACGTTACCCCAAAAGCACAGCGTAACAAAAGCGACCGGCGGAACCATTAACACCCCTCGAAGATGAAAAACCCAGCCATACTTCTCTTTCATACAAATGCCCCTGTCTTACTCTCTTTACACAAGCCCTGATTTGCTTCAAAATTCTGCTGTTAAAATTATATTTGCAGCAGGATAGCATGTTCCGGCCCCTCAGTCAACCTGCCTCCCTAAGCTGAATCAACTTCATTATTCAATGCTTGTCCCGCCTGCCCTGAGTTTATCGAAGGGGCTGCCTGTATAAAACACGAAAAAGTCAATGCTCTACTCTCTCAGGCCAAAGGCTTGCCCTGCCTCCGGCACCGCTATTTTTGTGCTTAAAAGCACTTTTCTTGCACTTTCTGGCGCTTTTTGCACTTTTTTTTGCATTTTTAGCTTCTCAAAAGCGATGTTTTACCTTATACTCTTCGAAAATTCAGTTTCACACTTGTAAAAGTCTGGGAATGAATGTTAGCGTACAGAGAGAAATAATCTCTGTTAAAGTGCTTATTGAGGGCATTAGTTGAAGAACTACTGCTATGGAAATGCGATGAGCAATGGCAGTAAGGATGCTTGAGTAAGTGATTAAGGTTGGGTTTAAAGTCAGAAAAAGGAAATCGAAATGAATATTTATGTAGGAAATCTTTCACGAGAGACAACTGAGGATGACTTGCGTCAGGCTTTTGAAGCTCTTGGCCAGGTCGAATCTGCCAACATCATAAAGGATAAATTCAGTGGTGAATCCAGAGGATTTGGATTTGTGGAAATGCCCTCTAAAGACGAAGCACAAAAGGCTATCGAAGAAATGAATGGCAAAGATTTGATGGGACGCGCTTTGAATGTCAACGAAGCTCGCCCTAAAACAGAGCGTCGTGGCGGAGGTGGTCGTGGTGGCTTCGGCAGCGGCGGTCGTGGTCGTGGCGGCGGTGGCCGTGGCGGTGGCAGCTATGGTGGTGGTCGTAGCGGTGGCGGCGGACGTCGCTACTAAAAACCCGATGCTGTCGAAAAATCGAACGCATATCACTGCTTATTAAGCAATAGCAGATTAAAAGGATGCCGGCAGAGAATAGACGGCTCCTCTCGTTCAGCAGCAAAAATGGCAAAATAGAGCAATTACCCACACACTTTCAAACAGTGTGTGGGTTGTTCTTGTGCTATGTAAGTGCAGGTGCCCTTTGAAATCAAGACACTTTTAAGCAGCAACGAGGGTATTATACGAAACTGCGGCGACCTTGTTTCGGGCGCTAACGTTACCGGCACCTTTCTGTAGATTACAACGAGACTCTTTCGGCGACGACTGACTCTGGCGGTGTTGCAGTGCTCACTACTTCAACACCGGCCAAGAAACCTTCGTACATATTCTGCGTGGATAATGTGGCCTATGAAACTTTGACATACGAATCCAGCGACAACGTCGAGACCTGCAGGAGCAACTAACAATAGCTTCAAAGTTCCGGTCCTTTTGAGCCGGGGGAGTTCTTCCTTGAATCCCCCGCATAGAGCCTCCACATACAAATCAAAGGCCCAAATCAAAACAGAAGCTACTCAACATGCTATCCAATGGCAGGCCTTCATCAGCACCAATGGCATCGAATCCAAGGCCAATTTGGCAAGATACCTCGGTGTCTCCAGAGCTAGAGTAACCCATGTCCTCAAAACATTGATAAACCATCAGTACTGTACAATTAAAACTGCCGATCTTACCTCAAAATAACAACAGAATTTTCTTGCAATTTTCGGCGTTATCGAGTATAATATAAGAAAAATAGGGGTTGTATAATTGACAACATAAAAATGAACAACAATAAAACCATTCCTGCCTTGACAATACAAGTTTAGAGCGTGAAAATCCGAGTATGACCAGAATTTTTACAATTGGCTGTACAGGCAAAAATGCCAGGGAGTTTTTCACAATACTCACCCAGGCTGGCATAAGGAAAGTAATAGATGTGCGTTTATATAATACCTCTCAGTTGGCAGGTTTTACCAAAAGGCAAGATATAGAATATTTGTTGCAAACTATCGTTAATGCGAAATATATCCATCTGCCTATCATGGCTCCCACTAAACAATTACTTAACGACTACAAAAAAGGGCTGATTAACTGGCAGCAATATGAAACACAGTTTAAGGGGGTAATCACTCAGCGTAAGATTGAAAAGCATCTCGTTCCGCAGGATACAGATATGAGCTGTTTTCTATGCAGCGAAGCTAAAGCGGATAACTGCCATCGCAGGCTTGTTGCTGAATATCTGGCCAAAGTTTGGCAAAACGTTTCAATTCACCATCTATAATCAGGTGGTAGCGTTTACTTCAAGTCACAAATTCAACACTAATAACATTTAAATGAGGAGGAAATATGAGAATTATCTGTCTTGCAAATTCGTATAAACATAATGGTCGTTGTATTTCCGGTATAGACGAAACCGGCCGATGGGTGCGCCCGGTGTCTTCCAGTAAAAAACGAGCTATAGACAAGGAGACTAGGATAATTGATGGGAGTGAACCCCAAATTCTGGATATGCTGGAAATCCCACTCTATGCTCACGGTCCTGTCGAAGGCTGTCAGCCTGAAAACAAATTGTTGAAAGTCGGTCAATGGAAAAAAGTTGGTCGGGTCCGACCGAAAGATTTATTAAAGTATTGCGAAGACGATTCTGTGATACTTCACAACAATCTTGATCATGTTCGTGCTGGTTGTTTCAAGATAATACCGAGTCATGGCTGGAAATCATTGCAGCTTGTCCGCAATAAAAATGTGGTTTTCGAGCAGGACGAATATAATAAAGCCAAGTGGCGGGCTAATTTTATCAATAGTAAAGGAAATGCTTTAAGTTTAAGGGTTACTGATCCCGCTACTTGCGAACGTTTGGAACAGGGCGAAAATATCAGCAAAGATTGTTTGCTGACGGTTAGTATGGCAAGCGGGTGGAGCCCTGACAGGCAAACTGCTAAGCGATGTTATAAGTTTGTAGCCGGCGTTGTTGAGTTGAACTCGCCAGATCAAGTTGCTTGATAGTCAGAACATCATGGTGTTGAAGGCAGATCGTACCAATGGTCTATCTTTGATTGATGACAAGGTTTGCAAACTCTACGGCATCTCACAAAGTGAACTGGAACAGCATAAATCACGTCGAGAGCGGAGTACAAAAACCTAAGATTCAGGTCGGCTAAATTGTGGGCTCTGCCAGCCCCAAACCTCCCCAGTCCATACACTATAGCGTTTATGCGTTTCTGGGTATTGGCCGGTTAACACTTTAGAAACTGAACGCATAAATCATTCGGCTACCATAAAGTTCGCTTTTTACACCTACAGACAGCATCAATCGGTGATATTCTCCCTAAATCCTGCATCTAACAGGCTGAAAAAGGCCAAACTGTCGCGAGATGAGATTTAGGAGCCGGTCGCTTCAGTTGGCAGAGCGATGGCAGGAATTAATCGGTACGAACGGCATCAAATCTAAGGCTGATTTGGCAAGATATCTCGGTGTATCCAGAGCCAGAGTGACCAAGGTTCTGAGACGACTGTCTATGTTTAAGAATACTAACAAAGAAGGGAGGACTTTAGGCGAAGAAGATCTGAGGACGGCTGGTTTTTAATCGAGCAGAACTCGACAAGGTGTTGGTAAATGGTGATCATAAAGGGGGGTACCGAGGAAGGGGTAGAAGATTCCATTTTGAGAAGCTTGACAGTAAATATTCGAAACTGTATGTTACTTTTTTATAACCCATAAATAAATGTGATATAAGAAGTAGGCATTCTGGTTCGTATATCAATCAATAATAATTACTTTCTGCTTTTAGAAGAATTAAACTTATGATTATTCG
>Ga0180431_10004838_pt1 | contig 16691 bp, 18 predicted proteins | sample SS_ome_11_FD_132459 | JGI IMG/M metagenome (GOLD analysis project Ga0180431, IMG submission 132459) | Hypersaline lake sediment archaeal communities from the Salton Sea, California, USA - SS_1_MS_1 metaG | ecosystem: Environmental > Aquatic > Non-marine Saline and Alkaline > Hypersaline >... | reverse complement strand
GCGGTGTTGGGCGGCGTCGTGAAGGCGACGATCCGAGGCAACTCCAACCCGGTGAAGGCATTGCGGATCACGGCGCGGGCGCCTTCGCTGGCGAGCCCCTGCCCCCACATATCGGCCGCGAGCCGCCAGCCGACCTCGACGTCCGGATGGAGCGGCATGTTCTGCGGCACCTGGCGGAGCCCGATGATTCCGATGAGCCGGCCGCTCGACTGCTCCTCTGCGGCGAAGAAGGTCATCCCCGATTCCTCCAGATATCGGACCATCCGGTCGAACATCTCGTCGGACTCCTTGCGGCCGAGTGGCTCGGGGAAATGGCGCATCACCTCCGGGTCGGCGTTGATCGCTGCCAACGGCTCGCGGTCCTCCTCGCGCCACGCCCGCAGGATCAGCCGTTCCGTGACGATCGGCAGCATCATCGGCTGAACTCCTCCTTGCGATAGCCTTGAAGGTAAAGCAGCGCCGTGAGGTCCCCGTGATCGATCCGGGCGTCGGCCTTCGCGCGCAGCGCCGGCTTGGCGTGATAGGCAACGCCAAGCCCGGCGGCTTCCACGATCGCGAGATCGTTCGCCCCGTCGCCGACGGCAAGCGCTGCGGCAAGCGGCAGTCCGTGGCGCGTGGCGAGATCGCGAAGCGCCTCGAGCTTCGCTTCCTTGCCGCGGATCGGCTCGGCGACACCGACAACGCGGCTGTCTTCGACGATCAATTGGTTGGCGCGATGCTCGTCGAAACCGACGTCCGCCGCAATCGCCGCGGTAAATGCAGTGAACCCGCCCGAGACAAGCGCTGCCCGAGCGCCATTTGCCCGCATCGTCCGGACGAGGGTCTTGGCGCCTGACGTGAGCTGGATGCGCTCGGCGAGGGTCTCGTCGACCACCGCAATCTCGAGCCCGCGCAGCAGCGCCACCCGCTCGCGAAGAGCATCCTCGAACGGCAATTCGCCGAGCATCGCCCGCTCGGTGATCGCCGCGACCCCGTCGCGAAGCCCGACATGGTCGGCGAGTTCGTCGATGCACTCCTGGCCGATGATGGTGGAATCCATGTCCGCGACGAGCAACTGCTTTCGCCGACCCTCGTCCGGCACGACAGCAACATCGACCCGCATCTCGCCGAGTGACTGGCGCGCGCGCGCCTCGATCGCATCGCCGGAGCCCGCCTCCTCCGGAACGGCGAACTCCGCAGCCTCGCCGTCTGCCAGCCAGGTCGCCTCCCCTGCGGACGGCAGCGCCGCGCGGACATGATCGACGGTCGCGGAATCGAGGACCGGCGACGCCGGGTCAGTTATCAGACAGACAATCGGCACGGGAGGTGCAAGGGTCGCTGGCGGTTGAGGAGGACGGGTCCGGTCGCCTATAGCCTTATGGCTTGTCCGCGTCTAACTGCGCCGGCCCGGAAGCGGCAAAAAGAGGTCCATGATCGAACCTGTTGTGATCGCCGGCGCGACGGCGAGCGGCAAGTCGCGCCTTGCCTTCGAGCTGGCGCAGCGGATCGGCGGCACTGTGGTCAATGCCGATGCGATGCAGGTCTATGCCGAGCTGCGCATCCTCACTGCACGGCCGCCAGACGCCGACACCGAGCGCGTTCCGCACCGCCTCTATGGGCACGTTTCCGCCGCCGAACGCTATTCGGTCGGCCTTTGGCTGCGCGATGTGGCAGCGGCGATCGCCGAGGCCGACCGCGAGCGGCGGACGCCGATCATCGTCGGCGGCACCGGCCTTTATCTCAACGCCCTGACCCAGGGCCTTGCCGCCGTGCCCGAGGTACCGGCGACGATCCGCACCGCCTGGCGCGAACGCGCCGCAACGCACACCACAGAGGAACTCCACGGCCTTCTCGCCGAACGCTCGCCCGACGAGGCAAAGCGGATCGGCCCCACCGACCGGAGCCGCATTCTCCGAGCCCTCGAGGTACTCGACGCCACCGGCCGCACCCTGCCCGAATGGCAGCGGGAGGCGGCGGACGCGGCGCTGGTGAACCCGAAACGAGCCACGCGCATGGTCGTTCAGGTGCCTCGCACCGAGCTCTATGACCGCATCAACGCCCGCTTTCTCGGCATGATGGCAGCCGGCGCGCTGGAGGAGGCAAAGCGCATCGCCGCTCTGGGACTCGATCCGGAACTGCCGGCGATGAAGTCGATCGGCCTTTCGGCGCTCCTTGCCCATCTTCGCGGCGAGCTCGATCTCGACGCCGCGATCGTCCGCGCCCAGACCGAGACCCGGAACTACGCCAAGCGCCAGATGACCTGGTTCCGCAATCAGATGGCGGAATGGCCCGCGCTCACCCCGTCGGAGGCGGAGGCGGTTCTGGCCGATCGCGCCGCGTAGAAGCCATTCCACAACAAGGGCGAGCGAAAGCCGCCGCGCCTGATGGCAAAGCGCTAGCCGGGCGATTATCGTCGGGCCGTATTGGGTTGGAGGCTGGTGTGGCGCTGCTCGATTTCCTGAGGCCGAGATGGCTGCACTCGGACCGCGCGGTGCGGCTGAGCGCCGTGACCGACATCGACGACCCCGCGATCCTCGCCCGGATCGCCCGCGAAGATCCGGACCTGACCGTCCGCTCCGCCGCCATCGCGAAGATCGAGGACTCCGAGATCCTGGCCCGCATCGCCCTGACCGGCCCGATCTCACCTGTTCATGAGGCAGCGCTGGCGCAACTCTCCGATCAGGCGGTGATCGCACGAATCGCAGGCGCCGCAATGGACCCGAAGGTCCGAGCGGCAGCTGTCGCGCACCTTGAGGATCAGGAGGAACTGAAACGGATCGCCACCGGATCCGCAGAGATCGGAACGCGCATCACCGCCGCCGCACGCCTGACCGATCAGGCGACGCTGGCCGAACTCGCCCGCAAGGACCCGGACGTCGACGTCCGGGCCGCGGCCGTCGCCGCGCTGACCGACCCCGCGGCGCTTTCTGCGGTCGCGACTTCCGACGACGATGCGACGGTCCGCCTGGCCGCCGCAATATCGGCGACCGACGACGAGCTTTTCTTCCGCGTCGCCACCGAGGACGCCGACCTCGCCACCCGGGAAGCGGCTGCGCGACGGGTCGAGAACCAGGAAGTGCTTTGCCGCATCGCTCTCGCCAAGATCGCCTACGGCACCGACATGTTCGGCGATCAGTTCGCCCTTCGCGCCGGGCAGGACGCTGCGCTCGCGAGTCTCACCGATGAAGCGCTACTAGCGAGGGTCGCGCGTGAGGTGGAGGATCAAACGCTCGCCCGCGCTGCCGTTGGCCGCCTTCTCGACCCGGCGCTGATCCGTTCGGTCCTCGCCAGCGATCATTGGTTCGCGCGTGAAGCGGCGATCACACGGATCAACGATCCGCTCGTCATCCTTGACGCGATCGCCTCCGAATCCGACCTCGACGTTCTCGCCGCAGCCGTCGCGCGGCTCGGGGAACCGCAATTCGATCCTCTCCCCGACACCCCCGAGATCGCGGCCGCGGTGGCGGCAGCGCGGGATGCGCTGCATGTCATGTCCGACGCCGAAACGGCCGAGGCCGGTTCGGAGCGCCGCATCACGGGCACGCTGCCCAGCGCCGCCAAGGTCGCCGCCCATTTCGACAAGGTCGTCGGCACGCGCGAGGGCACCACGGACTCGTGACGGCAGGACGCGCAGGGATTTGCTTGACCGGCCACGGAGGCGCGCCTATCTTCCGGGCAATTCGCACAGAAGGGGCAAGGCCCGTGCACGCAATTCTCGTAGTAGTGGAGCGCACCATCCCGATGGCATGATTGCCGTCGCAAGTGATGGTGCGCGTTTTCGAAGGGCCTTTCGGGCCCTTTTTTGTTGCGGTAACAGCGGGTTGGGAACGGCTGGAGAGAGACGATGGAACGACAGATGACCGGCGCGGAAATGGTCCTGCAAGCCTTCAGGGACCACGGCGTCACCGATGTTTTCGGATATCCGGGCGGCGCGGTGCTGCCGATCTATGACGTTCTCTTCCAGCAGAGCGACGTCCGTCATCTGCTTGTCCGCCACGAACAGGGCGCCGGTCATGCGGCCGAAGGCTATGCCCGCTCGACCGGCAAGCCCGGCGTCGCACTCGTCACCTCCGGCCCTGGCGCCACCAACATGGTGACGCCGCTGACCGACGCGCTGATGGATTCGATCCCGGTCGTCTGCATCACCGGACAGGTCGCGACCCACCTCATCGGCTCCGACGCCTTCCAGGAATGTGACACGGTCGGCATCACCCGCCCCTGCACCAAGCACAATTGGCTGGTGAAGAGCGTCGACGATCTGGCGCAGGTGCTGCACGAGGCCTTCTATGTCGCCACCCATGGCCGTCCCGGCCCGGTCGTCGTCGACATCCCGAAGGACGTCCAGTTCGCCACCGGCACCTACACCCCGCCGAACCATATCGAGCACAAGACGTACCGGCCGAAGGTCAAGGGCGACATCGAGGCGATCCGCCAGGCCGTGGCGCTGATCGCCTCGGCGCGCCGGCCGATCTTCTATGCCGGCGGCGGCGTCATCAATTCCGGGCCGGAGGCATCGCGCCTGCTGCGCGAATTCGTCCGCACCACCGGCTACCCGATCACAACCACACTGATGGGCCTCGGCGCCTATCCGGCGTCCGATCCACAATGGCTCGGCATGCTCGGCATGCACGGCACCTATGAGGCCAACAACGCCATGCATGATTGCGACGTGATGATCGCAATCGGCTCGCGCTTCGACGACCGTATCACCGGCCGCCTCGATGCCTTCTCGCCGGGCTCTAAGAAGATCCACGTCGATATCGATCCGTCCTCGATCAACAAGAACGTCCGCGTCGACATCCCGATCCTCGGCGACGTCGCCAATGTCCTGGAGGATATGCTGGCCGTCTGGCACGAGACCGGCGCCAAGGTCGATCAGGCAGCGCTGAAGAGCTGGTGGGCGCAGATCGACCGCTGGCGGAGCCGCAACAGCCTCGCCTATGCCGAGAACTCCGACATCATCATGCCGCAATACGCCATCGAGCGGCTGTTCGCGGCAACCCGCGGCAAGGACACCTACGTCACGACCGAGGTCGGCCAGCATCAGATGTGGGCGGCGCAGTATTTCCACTTCGAAGACCCCAATCATTGGGTGACGTCGGGCGGGCTCGGTACGATGGGCTTCGGCCTGCCGGCGGCGATCGGCGTCCAGGCGGCGCATCCCGATGCGCTCGTCATCGACATCGCCGGCGACGCCTCGGTGCTGATGACGATGCAGGAGATGTCCTCGGCAATTCAGCACGAGCTGCCGGTCAAGATCTTCATCCTCAACAACCAGTATATGGGGATGGTGCGGCAGTGGCAGCAGCTGCTCCACGGCAACCGCATCTCGCACAGCTATATGGAATCGCTGCCCGATTTCGTGAAGCTCGGGGAGGCCTATGGCTGCGTCGGCATCCGGGTCGACAAGCCGGATGAGCTCGATGACGCCATCGCCGAGATGATCGCGGTCGACAAACCGGTGCTGTTCGATTGCCGCGTCGCCGCGCTCACCAACTGCTTCCCGATGATCCCGTCGGGCAAGGCGCATAACGAGATGCTGCTTCCGGAGGAGGCGAGCGACGAGATGATCGCGACCGCCATCGACGAAACCGGCCGCCAGCTCGTCTGACCGCAGCGCACCAACCGCCGGGAGTCGGCAACACGAGAACGAAGGCATGAGCTTCATGAACCAGCCGGCTTCGCCCTATTTCATCGAAACGCCGCAGACCGAGGAAGAAACCCACACGCTGTCGGTAGTCGTCGACAACGAGCCCGGCGTTCTTGCCCGGGTCATCGGGCTATTCTCCGGCCGCGGCTACAACATCGAAAGCCTGACGGTTTCCGAGACCGAGCACGCCCGCCACGTCTCGCGGATCACCATCGTCACCACGGGGCTGCCCTCCGTGATCGTGCAAATCAAGCACCAGCTGGAGCGAATGGTCCCAGTCCACTCGGTACGCGACCTCACGTCCGAAGGAAAACCGATCGAGCGTGAGCTGGCGCTGGTAAAGGTCGTCGGCACCGGTGAGAAACGCGTCGAGGCGCTCCGTCTCGCCGATGCCTTCCGCGCCCAGGTCATCGACGCCAATGTCGACCACTTCGTCTTCGAGATCACCGGCCGGACGTCGAAGATCGAGCAATTCATCGCCATCATGGGGCCGCTCGGTCTCGCCGAGATCTGCCGCACGGGCATCGCGGCCTTGAGCCGCGGCAAGGGCATCGCCACCGACGAGACCGGCCCGACCGTCGAGACGGCGGACGACTAGCCGCAGGGCGCAGAGTTTGACCGCGCCGCCGCAGAGGACTAAGCGGATTCCCAAACTGATCCGAGCCGCTTGGCACAGCCTCGCCGATGACGCCGCCGATTGCCGTTCCTGACGAAATCCTCACTCGCCGCCTGCGCCTCCGCCGCCATCAGGAGGACGACATCGATGCGTTCGAAGGGTTCATGACCGATCCCGAGGCAACGCGCTACATGCCGTTCGAGGATGAGCAGAAAACCTCGGACGGCGCCCGCGCCATGCTGCGCGAGGTGGCCGAGCTCTATGATTCCGACGCGCCGGTCTTTTCGATGACGATCACCCTACCCGGCGTCGATCGCTATCTCGGCTCATGCGGTCTTTCCCCGACCAAGGAGGCTGGCGTCGTCGAGATCTATTTCACGCTCGTCCCGGCGGCGCAGGGCCATGGCTACGCTACCGAGGCCGTCGAGGGGCTGATCGAGCATTGCCGGGCCAACGGCACGCATCGCCTCGTCGCCCGTGTCTTCGAGGGCAACCGCGCCTCGGTCGGCGTGCTGCAACGCTCCGGCTTTACCCTCGCCGAGGCGATCGACGGCGGCGTACTCGGACCGGCCGCCCTCTACACGCTCGACCTCTAGCCCCCGGAGACTCTGTGGCGGCGGCCTAGCGGATGCGCACGCCGTCGAGCGTGCGCGCATTGCCGCCGGTCGTGTGCCCGGCGAAGCTGAACTGATCCGGATTCAGCGTGAAGACGAACGTGCCTTCGAGGCCGTAGTCCGGAAACGCGTAATTGCCGCCAAGCTCACCCGGCCTCGCGGCCGTCACATGCATCTCGCCATCGCGGCGGTCGAGGAAATCGTCCGGCTCGCTGACGATGCGGATGCCGCCACCATGCTGCGTGACCGTGAGATCGCCCCAGCCGGTCGACCACACGCCTTCCCAGACAACGAGCGCCGGATCGTAGAGCTCGTCGCCGGCGAGGTACTCGCAAAGGTCGGAAAGAACCGGGACATCGGAGCAGATGCCGCGCATCATGTCGCGGATCGTGTCCTCGTTCCATGGTCCGCGCGCGAGGCTGTTGAGCGTGTCGGTAATGCGCTGGAGTTCGGCCGTGTCGACCTCGCCGGTCTCGATCGCCCGCGTCACGAGATCGAGCCCGTCGGCGGCGGTGCTGTACATGCGTGTGTCCCATACCAGGAGATCGCGGAGCGCGACGCCGCCTGGGCCCGCGGTCGCCGGGTTGGGGAAGAGGTCGAGATAGCCTTCGACAAACTCGTCCGCCGCCTCCGCATCCCCCGCCGCAACGTCGTCCAGCGTCTCGGCGAGCTCGGCGACCTGGTCGATCGTATCGAGGACACCGCCGATCGCGCCTGACAACTCCTCCGGCAACTGCTCCAGTACAAGCTCGCGGAAGCTCGGCGCACCGATCTCCTCGGCCAGCGCGTCATAGGCCTCGATCGCCTCGGACAGGCGGGCAGCGGCGCTAGGCGTCAGCGATTCGGCGCCGCCATCGCCGGCGCCGATCTCCACGATGACCTCGGCGATCGCGGCCGCATTCGCTTCAAGATCGGTTTCGGCGCCCCGTTTGCTGAGGTCGGCGAGCACATCGCCAAGCCGCTCAGCGGCGGCCTCGCCATCGACCTGCGCGCCGGCCAGCGCGAGAACCATTTGAGCGCCCGGATCGGCAGCGGCAGCCAGCACATCGCTGACGGGCTCAAAAGCGTTCGCCGCCCCGTTCGCCTCGGCAAACCCCGCAACGGCCGGTCCGAGGCTTTCGATCAACTCAGGTGAGAACTCGATATCCTGTGCAGCGACGCCCGTCGTCAGACCGATCAGCACGCCGCCCGAAACAAGCATTCGGCCGTTCATCGCGTCACCTCCCATGGTCGTCAACGTGCCGAGGCCGAGGACCATTATAGCACGGGCGATTGGCGCCCCCACATCGGGCGGACGCGCCGCCGCCAATCGCCGGACAGGATCTCCTCCCCCGGATCGCGCCCATTGTAGAAATAGACCCACGCCTCAACCCGCGGCGTGATCAGCGTCGCGCGCTTCCGGACGAACAGACTCTCTTCCGGCCTCGCGGCATCGAAGCCTTCGAACGCGTCGATTGTGGCGAGCACTGCCGGCGGCGGCGGTGCGAACAGCTCTGCGACAACAATCCCCCACCCCGAGGCGAGACCTGGATAAGGACCGAGATCGACAAGCCGGCCGGCGATCTTGCAGGGCTGCACGAATCGCAATCTGGTAGCGAGCTGGAGCCGGCGATGGTTTGCCTCCCCGCGGCGCAGCGTGCCGTAGAGCGCGATTGGCAATTGTCGCCGCACCAAAACCGACCCCCTATGGAGTTGACAACTAACTTAGTGCTCGCTAAGCAAGCGACATGAGCCCGGCAACCGCCACCAAACCGCGTCAACGCCTGTCCGCCGAGGAGCGGCGCGAACTCGTCATTGCCGCCGCGATCGGCGAGTTCGCCAAGCACGGCTACGAAGGGACGGCCACCGACGCGATTGCGAAGGCGGCCGGCGTTTCCCAGCCCTATCTGTTCCAGCTCTTCGGCGGCAAGAAGGACCTCTTCATCGCCACCATGAGGGAGGCCTTCGCCCGCACCTGGCGCGCCTTCGACAAGGCTGCCGCCGATGTCCGCGCGACCGACCCGTCGACCCACGGCATCCTCTACGCCATGGCGATGGCCTATTGCGACCTCCTCCGTGACCGTGAACTGCTTCTGATTCAGCTGCACGCTTATGCTGCCTGCTCCGACGACGAGATCCGTGCGGCAGTGCGGCGCGAATACTCCGACTTGTTCTGGCGTGTCGCCGCGATTTCCGGCGCCGACCATGAGAAGCTCGACGAGTGGTTCTCCCACGGCATGCTGATGAACACCATCGCCGCCATCGCTCCCGACCTGACGGACGACGGCGAGAACCTGACCCTTCGCAAGCTCGGCCCGATCGAGGGCAAGCCTCCCAAACCTCCGCGTCACTGATGAGAAGACGCCGAATGATGGCGACCCGACGCATCAAACTTGTCTCGATAACTTAGCGACTGCTCACTAGAAAGGACAACCTTATGAGCACGCAAGCTCCCAGAAAGCATGTCGGCTGGACCTTCGTCATCACGTCCACCGCCCTCTTCATGGCGATGCTCGACAACCTCGTCGTCGTCACCGCCCTCCCCGTCATCCGTGCCGATCTCAACGCCAGCCTCTCGCAGCTGGAGTGGATCGTGAACGCCTACACCCTCACCTTCGCCGTCCTGCTCCTCACCGGCGCTGCGCTCGGCGACCGCTTCGGCCGGCGGCGAATGTTCATCGTCGGCCTTGGCGTCTTCACGGTCGGCTCCGCTCTGGCAGCGATGTCGACGACGATCGAGATGCTCATCATTGCCCGCGCTTTGCAGGGTATGGGCGGTGCCCTCGTCGTTCCGCTGACGCTGACGATCCTCTCCGCCGCCGTTCCGCCGGAACGCCGCGCACTCGCGCTCGGCGCCTGGGGCGGCATCGGCGGCCTTGCCGTCGCCGTCGGACCGCTCGTCGGTGGCGCCATCGCCGAGGGCCTCGCCTGGCAGTGGATCTTCTGGCTCAACGTCCCGATCGGCATCGTTGCCGTGGTCGCCTCGCGGCGCTGGCTGAACGAGACCTTCGGGCCCGACAAGCGCCTCGATCTCGGTGGCCTGGTGCTGGCCTCGGCCGGCTTCACCGGCATCGTCTACGGCCTCGTCCACGCCAACGAAGCCGGCTGGGGCGATGCATCCGTCATTGCCCCCCTCGTTGCCGGAACAGTTCTGCTCGCGGCGTTCGTGTGGTGGGAGGCGCGCTCGCCGGCACCGATGCTACCGCTTCAGTTCTTCCGCGACCGCACCTTCGCCGTCGCGAATGGCGCCTCGTTCCTGCTCTTTTTCGGGATGTTCGGCGCCGTGTTCCTGCTCGCCCAGTTCTTCCAGGTGGCGCAGGGCTTCGGGCCGTTCGAGTCTGGCCTCCGCACCCTCGCCTGGACCGCGATGCCGGTCTTCATCGCGCCGATCGCCGGTGCGCTGTCGGGGCGCTATGGCGGCCGGCCGTTCCTGGTCGGCGGCCTCGGGCTGATGGCGGTTGGCCTCGGCTGGTTCGCGGCTGTCGGCGAAGCCGGTTCGCCCTATGGCGAGCTCCTGCCCTCGCTGATTATCTCCGGTATCGGCATGGGCCTCTTCTTCGCGCCGATCGCCAATGTCGTGCTGTCCTCCGTGAAGCCTGAGGAGGAAGGCAAGGCATCGGGCGCCAACAATGCCATCAGGGAACTCGGTGGCGTCTTCGGCGTCGCGGTGCTGGCGGCGGTGTTCTCGGCCAACGGCTCGTATGTCTCGCCGGAAGCCTATGTCGACGGGCTGATCCCGGCGGTCTGGGTCGGCGCGATCCTCGTCGGCGCCGGGGCGATCCTGTCGCTTGCGCTGCCACGGAAGCGGAGCACCGAGGCCAAAATCGGTGGCCGCGACCTGCCGGCGATGCCGGCGGCCTGATGCGCGCATCAAGGACACGGGGCCCCTCGGCCCCGTGTCGACCACCAGGCTAGTCGCGCGTCATGTTGATGACCGCGAACGCGCCGTCCAGCTTGATATCGTACTGACCGCCCTCGCACTGGGCATCGTCGATCTCGAACAGCATCTCCGATTCTTTCTCGACCGGGCTTTCGCCCAACTCGCAGCCGAAGACCGCGATGGCTTCGTTCACCTGACCAAGTTCATCCTCGGTCGCTTCCATTTCGATCGTTTCGTCATCGACCGGACCGTCATAGGTGATCGATACGATCGTGAAGTCGCCGTCGAGCTTGATGTCATATTGATTGTCGCCGCAGGCGGCGTCATCGATCTCGAAGAGGCTGTCACTCTCCTTCTCGACCGCGCTGGGACCGAGCTCGCAGCCGATGCCACCGATGGCTTCGACAACGGAGGCGATCTCGTCCTCAGTCGCCTCTTCCTCGATTTCCTGCGCCGCTGCAGGCAAGGTCAGGGCCGCCACCGCCGTGGCAGAAGCCATCAGTCTCAGAATTCGTCCCTTCATGTGGATCGTCCTCCGTCTTGGCCCCGACGAGTGCAACGCGAGGAAATGAGGTTCCGTTCCCGCGGTCTTATGTCCTTCTTATGTTTCCATTGCCGAACCGATCTGTTAAACAGCTCTATCGAGTTCAGGCAGGGGCGTTCGAAATGGCGAAATTCAAGGGATTCTCAAGCGAGGGGCTAGCCTTCTTCAAGGCCCTCGGCTTCCATCAGGACCGCGAATGGTTCCACGAGAACAAGTCGCTCTATGAGAGCGCAGTCCGCGAGCCGATGATCGAGCTGCTCGCCTCCCTTTCCGAGCGCTTCGAGAAGGAAGGCATCCCGCTCCGCGGCGACAAGAAGTCGATGTTTCGTATCAATCGCGACATCCGCTTCTCCAAGGACAAGCGCCCCTACCAGACCCACACCGGCGCGGTGATGACGCCATCGGGCGCCAAAAACGACCCCGGCCTCGTCTATATTCACATCACCGCCGACGACATCGAATCGATGGCCGGCATCACCGGCTCGTTCGTCGCCGCCGGCTTTCATATGCCGGACCCGGCGGTCCTCGCTGCGATGCGCAACGAAATCCGGAGGGACCCCGCCGATTGGCTTGAGACCGAAAAGAGCCTGAAGAAGGCGAAGCTCGAGCTGGAAACCGGCAGCCAGCTCACTCGCGTCCCCCGCGGCTTCGAGGACATGAAGGGGGCCGATGTCGAGCCGGCGATCCGGCTTAAGAGCTTCATCGTCGAAGAACTCGTGCCGGAGGCGACCGTCACCAGCGCCCGGCTCGAGGACACGATCGTCAAATTCGCCAAGCGGTCGATGCCGTTGCTCGAGTTCGGCTGGAAGGCGCTGGGCTCCGCTCCCCGCTAGCCCTGCATCAGGAAGTCGAAGACATTGCCGAGCGCGGACGACTTGCCGCGGTAGAACTCGGTGAAGCTGCACCGCTGGCAGATGACGGCGGTGTAGCGCTTGTTCTGGACGTCGAAGAACCGCGAGACCCGGCCCGAGGAGCGGATCTCGTCGACCTCGTATTCGTCATTGCCGCAGCGCATGCAGGCCCAGTTCTGGTGTCGCATCTGAATGTCTCCTGAGGGGACGAGGTTGGGCGGGCGGCACCACGCGGATCGGGCGCGGCCGCAAACCGCACTCTAGCCGAGCGCGCGGCACTTGTTGCCTCCCTGCCCCGCCGCCGATAGAAACGCGCGACTTTGCTCATGCGCCGCCGGGGCGGTTGGCGCAGTTCCGCCATTTCCAGACGAAGGACGAAGCCGATGCGCGTCTATTACGATCGCGATGCCGACCTCAATCTCATCAAGTCGAAGAAGGTCGCCATCGTCGGCTATGGCAGCCAGGGCCACGCCCACGCGCTGAACCTCAAGGATTCCGGGGTGCCCGAGGTTGCGATCGGCCTCCGCAAGGGCTCGGCCTCGGCCAGGAAGGCGGAGGCGTCGGGCTTCAAGGTGATGACCCCGGCCGAAGCCGCCGGATGGGCGGACCTCCTGATGATCCTCGTCCCCGACGAGTTGCAGGGCGACATGTACAAGGCCGAGATCGCGCCGAACATCCGCGACGGCGCGGCGATCGCCTTCGCCCATGGGCTCAACATCCACTTCAACCTGATCGAGCCGAAGGACACGGTCGACGTTATCATGATCGCGCCGAAGGGCCCGGGGCATACGGTCCGCGGCGAGTATCAGAAAGGCGGCGGCGTCCCGTGCCTGATGGCGATTCAGCAGGACGCCTCCGGCAACGCCCACGATCTCTGCCTCTCCTACGCATCCGCCATCGGCGGCGGGCGCTCGGGCATCATCGAAACGACCTTCCGCGAGGAGTGCGAGACCGATCTCTTCGGCGAGCAGGCGGTGCTTTGCGGCGGCCTGGTCGAATTGATCCGCGCCGGCTTCGAGACGCTGGTCGACGCCGGATACGCGCCGGAGATGGCCTACTTCGAATGCCTTCACGAGGTGAAGCTGATCGTCGACCTCATCTACGAAGGCGGCATCGCCAACATGAACTATTCGGTCTCCAATACCGCCGAGTTCGGCGAATACGTCTCCGGCCCGCGCGTCATCGGCGACGCCGCCAAGGCCGAGATGAAGGGCATCCTCAAGGACATCCAGACCGGCCGCTTCACGTCGGAATGGATGCGCGAATACAAGGCCGGCCTGCCGAGTTTCAAGGCGATCCGCCGCCTGAACGATGCCCACCCGATCGAGGAGGTCGGCGAACGGCTGCGTGGCATGATGCCGTGGATCGGCGCCAACAAGCTGGTCGACAAGGAGAAAAACTAGCGCGGCGATGAACGCCGGCTGATAAGCCGGCGGCGGGAACAGTCGAGGCGGATGTGCACTTCGTCATCTTCAAGACGCCGCGCACCGGCTCGACCTCCCTCACAGCGGCGCTGAACCGAACCCCGTCGGTCGCCTGCGCCGGCGAAGTGCTGAACAAATGTCCGGACGACACCATCGCACAAACCCACATTGACGGACGGATGGCGGAGGCCACTGCCACCGGCGCGATTCATGTCGGCTTCTCGCTCAATCCGGTCAAACACGGCCTCGCGCCGGACTTCTACGTCCCACCTCCGGAACCGCGCACAAGCGGCCTGATCGTCATCCTGCTGCACCGGAAACACCTTGGCGAGGTTGCCTTGTCGAGCTGGATCGCCAAGCGCGCTGGCCGCTTTCCAGGCAACCGAACAAGCAGATCCTTCGCGGAAGTGGAGCGGATCATTGACCAGCGCCCGCACGTGCCGCGCGCCGAACTGTTGCCGCTGATCGAGATGGTCTCGGCGCGGCAGGATCGCGTGAACGATTTCGCCAAGAATTTCGCCACCAGGCACAACGCGTCGCTCACGACCGTCACCTATGAGGGCCTGTTTGAAGTGCCGCGGGCAGACATCGAACGGATAGAGAGACTGCTCGACGTGCGCCTCGCCCGCGACCCGCTATCGCCCAGCCTCAAGGTCCTGCCGCCGGCGCGGGATTGGATCGCGAACTACGCCGAACTGGAAGATCTGCTTCGACCGCGCGCCAGCACTCGGGCGAACGATCAGGCCACGAAGGAGCCAGGAACGAAATGACCCGCCGCTACGCAATCCTCGACGTCTTCACGGCGACGCCGCTCGAGGGCAACGCGCTCGCGGTCGTCCTCGACGCCGATGGCCTCGACGATCGCGAGCTCCAACGGATCGCGGCAGAGTTCAGCCTGTCGGAGACGGTCTTCGTCTATTCGCCGGAGAACCCGGTCCACACCGCCCGTCTGCGCATCTTCACGCCGCAAGAGGAACTGCCCTTTGCCGGCCACCCGACGGTCGGCACCGCCGTGCTTCTTGCGAGCAACCGCACCGCCGACGGCGCGGACGACATGCTGATTGTCTTGGAAGAGAGTATCGGTCCGGTGCGCTGCGGCGTGACGCTCCATGCGGGCGGCGCCGGCGGCCATGCCTGGTTCGATGCACCGAAGCTGCCTCTCTCGCTCGACCGCGCGCTGAACATCGAGCACATCGCCGCGGCGCTCAGCCTCTCAACCGACGACATCGGCTTCGAGGCGCATATCCCGAGCGCCTATGGCGCCGGCGCGGATTTCGTCTTCGTCCCCGTTCGCAATCTCGAGGCGATCGGCCGCGCCGCGCCAAACACCGCGGCCTGGCTGCCCGCCTTCGGCGAAACGCCCGCCTGGCTCTACACGCACGAGACGGAAGTCGTCGGCCGCCAGTTTCACGCCCGCATGTTCGCCCCCGCGCTCGGCATCGCGGAGGATCCGGCGACCGGCTCCGCCGCCGCGGCGTTCGCGGCCGTCGCGCACCGCTTCGAGGCGATGGGAGACGGCACGCATACGATTGTCATCGAGCAGGGTTTCGAGATGAACCGCCCCTCGATCATCAGCCTCGAACTCGATCTCGAGGGCGATGCCATCACCGAGGTCCGCATCGGCGGCGAAGCGGTGATCGTCGCCGAGGGCGATCTCCGCATCTAATCGGCTTAGGCGCTCGATTCTTGATGCTGCTCAAAGCCGACAGGCCGCCGCCGCGCTATGCGCGATTCACCAAGCCGGCATGCGTTTTCAAAGGTCGTCGTTTCGCCGTGAATCTGTCACAGCAAATAGGCACGCCCTTTGCTAGACGCGAAGGCGGTTCGCCACGTGGACGGGGAGTTCCGGCGTCGGAGGTCGACGCCGCTGCCGCGTGGCCAGGAGGCACCGAGGACGATGACCCCCACCGAGAAGACAGAGACTGAGATTCGCGAGCGCGCCTACCTGATCTGGGAGGCGTCGGGCCGCCCGGACGGACAGGCCGAGACCCATTGGTTCCAGGCGCTGGAAGAACTCGACGCCTCGCCGGCGATGACGACGCCCGAGCCGGACGAGACGCCGAAGCCGAAGGCCCGCGCCAAGAAGGCGACCACCACCGCCAAGAAGGCCGCTTCCGCGGTGAAGAAGGCCTCAGCGACGGTCGCCAAGAAGGCGCCGGCGAAGAAGGCTGCGCCGAAGAAGGCCTGAAGCCGCCGTCCGGCTGCCGCGAAGGCGCATCGCCGATCGATGAGGATTGGAGCGTCTCGGACCGCCGAGCAAGAGCTCGGCGGCACGACGCCCTATGCCCAGCCTAGACCGCCACGGGCGCCTTGATGTGCGGGTGCGGCTCGTAGCCCGACAGCGCGAAGTCCTCGAACCGGAAGCCGTCGATTTCCGTGACGTCCGGATTGAGCGCCATCGTCGGCAGAGGCCGCGGTTCGCGCGACAGCTGCTCACGCGCCTGATCGAGATGGTTGAGATAAAGGTGGGCGTCGCCGAGCGTGTGCACGAACTCGCCCGGCTTCAGCTGCGTCACCTGCGCCATCATCAGCGTCAGCAGCGCGTAGGAAGCGATGTTGAAGGGCACGCCGAGGAAGATGTCGGCCGAGCGCTGATAGAGCTGACAGGACAGCCGCCCGTTGCCGACCCAGAACTGGAACATCGCGTGGCAGGGCGGCAGCGCCTGGCGATCAACATCGGCCGGGTTCCAGGCAGTCACGATATGCCGGCGTGAATCAGGGTTCGAACGAATCCCCTCAACCACTTGAGCAATCTGGTCAATCACCTCGCCCGACGGCGTCGGCCAGGAGCGCCATTGGGCGCCGTAGACCGGACCGAGATCGCCATTCTCGTCGGCCCATTCGTCCCAGATGCTGACGCCGTTCTCCTTGAGATAGGCGATGTTGGTGTCGCCGCGGAGGAACCAGATCAGCTCGTGGATGATCGAGCGAACGTGCAGCTTCTTCGTCGTCACCAGTGGGAAGCCGTCGGCGAGATCGAAGCGCATCTGATGGCCGAAGACCGACTTGGTGCCCGTCCCGGTCCGGTCCGACTTGACCAGGCCGGTGTCGAGAACGTGCTGCATCAGGTCGAGATACTGGCGCATCAGGAAGGTCCTCGCCGATTCGCCGTCACCGGTCCATGGCGCTTTCGAGCAGCACGAGCAGCGACCCG
>Ga0180431_10004836_pt1 | contig 16693 bp, 11 predicted proteins | sample SS_ome_11_FD_132459 | JGI IMG/M metagenome (GOLD analysis project Ga0180431, IMG submission 132459) | Hypersaline lake sediment archaeal communities from the Salton Sea, California, USA - SS_1_MS_1 metaG | ecosystem: Environmental > Aquatic > Non-marine Saline and Alkaline > Hypersaline >... | reverse complement strand
CACGGAGGGACTTGTAGGTGAGGAGCGGCTCGGAGCCCCCGCCCTGGATGGGCCGGTCAGGGTACTGCGCAACTTGGTCAGCTATGTGATCATACTCCCACCAGTCGGGGTCAGGCCAGTGGTAGTTGGCCTCGATTTCGCTGACGCTCTCATACTCGGCCAGGGGAGCGCTGCTAACCTCGTTGTACGAGCCCGTGCCGTAGTCCACCTTACGACTGCGGATGCCGAAACAGCTCTCCCCCGGGCGCAATTCGGGGCCTACATAGCGCCCACCCACACTCACGGGGCGGTCAACGTGGAGACGCCGGAATGCCTCATCGAGGTTTGGCAACTGCAGGTAGGCGAGCAGCTTGTCAGTGGCTTCCGCCGTGGCCCAGTAGTCAGTGGGAATCCGGTCGGTCTTCTCACCTTGGAGGACGGCGAGCCAGCGTTCTCTGGATGTCATTGCCTCGGCGGCCATATTCACAGCATCCTGTTCTATGCCTCGATAGGGATCTGGGCCGTAGCATCAGTTCGCCACGGGCGAGTGAAGCCCTTCTAACCATGGGAGAACATGTCTGCGAACATGCGAAATGTTGCAATGGCTAAACCGTCAACGTATAATCGGGCAGGCAAGCAATCCACTCGATACAAGCAGCAACAACAGGAGCCGAGTTGATGGAAGCCATAGTGCAGCTGCTGAGACAGTTGAATGATGAGAATCACGTGCTCTACGGCGTTTTGACGGTAGGCGTCGTCGCAGTGTTCAGCCTACTGTTCGCCATTGCAATGGACCTGCTCAGCCGAGCCGCTAATTGGGACACTTCACCACAAAAACACACTCAATCGAAAGCAGGCGACTAGGTGCACTTTCCCGTCGCATTGATCTTTATCTCAAGCTGGGACGCGCTCCTGGCCATCGGCTTTGTTGTAGGGGTCTGTGGCGGCTTCTGGGGGATGGGTGGCGGCTGGATAATCATCCCGGCGCTGGTGGCGATGGGAGTACCCATCAACGTGGCAGTTGGCACCAGTGTCACAAATATTTTCGGCCACTCCATTGTTTCTACGTTTCGCCACTGGCGCTTCGGCAATCTGTCGGTGATGATAACGGCGATCATGGTCCCTTCCCGAGCACTGGGTGTCGAGCTCGGCGCACGCATCATGGAGTATCTGAAACGCGCGGGCGAAGGGCCAATGGATCTCGTTATCAGCCTCTTATACGTAGTCGTGCTGTTCGGCATAGCTGCCTTTATCTGGCGAGACATCCGCCGAACGAACTGCAGAAAGAGACTGTTGGCGAATGCCGACGAGGCTAACGCAGCTCAGGCCGACGCCCAGGTACTCGCAGACGAAGTCAGCTCCTCACTCTCAGCACGGGTACAGAGCTTAAAAATGCGTCCGTGTGTGTCATGTGATGCCGCGTGCATAAAGTCCATATCGGTCTGGGCGATCGTGCTCGTTGGAGTGACGATGGGGATTATGACCGGGCTGCTCGGTGTCGGCGGGGGTCTGATCGGGATGCCGATGCTGGTGTATTTGATCGGCTGTCCCACCCATGTTGCCGTGGGAACAAGCATGTTCTCGGCGATCGTGGCGGCAGCGTTGGGAGCTTTCCGACACGCGATGAACGGGAATGTGGACCTGCTGATGGCGCTGTTTCTGCTTGCAGGCGCAAGTGCAGGCGTACAGATTGGCGCACTAGCCACGCGCTTCGCCACGGGGGCAAAGATACGCGGGCTGTTCGCGATGATGGCGGGGGTCGTCGGCCTGTCGGTAGTGCTGAACACCTGGCTGGGATTGCGCCAGGTGGCGCTGATCATTATCCTGGGAGCGGCCCTGGTCATCTGCTGCATTGTCATGTACCTGCTAATAGCAGGCAAAAAGGCGGCCCGCCGTCAGATGCGGGGCAGCAATTCACCGTAGCCGGCAAGGCGGAGGGCAAGACTGCCTGCCGCCAGAGCAACAACACCGGCAATCACGCCCACATCCACCCAGGTCACCGGAAAGCTGCGGAGCTCAGTGCTGCGCTCTGCCGTCATGAGACCGCGCGCTTCGAGTGCCCGCGAAAGGTTGTCCGCCTGTCGTAGTGCATATCCGAAGACCGGTGCGGCGAGCGACAGGTAACGTCGCAGTCGCGTCCACAGCCCTCCCCTATTCAGTTCCAGCCCCCGAGCTTGCTGTGCGTCTTTGACTGTCTGTACGGTGGCTAAGAAACTCGGCAACAGCCGGAATGACAACGAGAGGGCAAGCGAGACACTGCTGGGCAAGTGGAATCTGCGCAGAGCAAAGGTGAATTCCTCCGGCCGCGTGCTGGTGACAAAAACTAGACCAAAGATGAGGAATGATGTGATTCTGCAGCCCATGGCCAAGCCGTAGAGAGCAGACTCGCTGGACACCGTGAGCGGGCCAATGACGAAAAGTGCGTGTATTTCCTCCGGGTTCAGGTCCACCATGAAAAGCGCCCAGAGAACGCTGCTGAGAATGAAAAGCACGCTGAGGAAAGCCGCGAGGCGGCGAAGGTTGTGCAAACCGCCCGCCACCAGCAAACACATGATTCCCAACGCCAACACGCCACCGACCCATGCCGGATGGTTGAAGGCCAGCGCCGGCACGAACATTAGCACCAGGCTGAGCACCTTCACTACCGGGTGGAGCCGGTGCAGGAGCGTCTGTGCAGGTATGAAAAGTGAACTCGTCTGCATGGACATCCCTCACTGTCTCGTCATGTCGCTATCCTGACTCGTCTGCTGTCCGCTACAACTCAGTCCAGCTGGACGTAGCGGCCGAACTCCGCCGCGCTGAGTACCGATACGCCGAAAAGCTCAGCGCCGATTTGTGCCGCAGCTGGCGGGAGTTGATCTGCCGCAGTGAAGCGCTCCGTGTCAGCAACCACTTCCCGTGTAGGGCCATCCGCGATAACCTCTCCATTGACAAGCAGCACCAAGCGGTCGGCGTATTGCAGAGCCATTTCCGTGTGGTGCGTGACCATCATGACGGTGCGTCCCTGCGCCTGCAGTTTCTTCAGCAGCTTCATGATGGCTATCTGTTGAGGTACGTCGAGGCCGGTTGTTGGCTTGTCGAAGACGATGATGTCGGGCTCACATGCGAGTATGGCCGCCAGCGCGACCCGCTGGCGCTGACCACGAGTGAGCGTGAACGGGTCGTCGCCCTCGCAGTCCCCCAGTTCGGTGGTCGCCAGAGACGCACTTACCCTCCTACCAACCTCGTTCTCATCATGTCCGAGGTTGCGGGGACCGAAGGCGACTTCAGCGTACACAGTGTCGGAGAATATCTGGCTGTCGGGATTCTGGTAGAGATACCCGATGCGGGCAGCCAGTTCGCTGACGCGCATATCCCTAATATCGCGGCCATTGACACTGACCGTGCCTGCTTGGCCCCTCAGCAGGCCCATCATCAGCTTGCACATGGTGGTTTTGCCGGCGCCGTTGGGCCCGAGTACGGCCACAAACTCTCCCGCCGCCACCTGCAGCGAAACGTCCCGAAGCACGTGTTCTTTGCCGTAGCCGAAGCACACGTCTTCGAGGCTGATTGCGATCTCACCGCTATTCCGGCTTTGCCGGACGGCATCTTCGGCCCTCAGACTTTCCTCATCAAGCCTCGCGTCTCGTTGCCGAAGCATCGCCACAGCGCTTGCCACGTCAAGAGGGACTTCCTCGAGACCGACTGCCGCAGCGATCTCAGCGAGCGGGTCGGGTTGCAGGCCGAGAGCCTCCGCAGCCTCAATATCCTGCAACAAGCGCGCCAGCTCACCGTTGTAGGCCACCCCCCCATCGTGCAACACTAGTAGCCCGTCTCCCTCAACGGCCTCCGCGGTGTGGCCGGTGGCGATGAGGAGTGTGCGTCCCTGTTCTGCAAGACGGCCGATGGCGTCCATGACCTGGCGGCGGCCGGCCGGGTCAAGGTCAGTAGTGGGTTCGTCAAGCACGACAATGGGCGGCTCTGTAGCCATCACCGCGGCGAGGACGAGACGCTGCTTCTCACCGCCTGAGAGTGTGCTCGGATCGCGCCCGATGAGATGCTCAAGTTCGAGTTCGCTCAGCCAGTAGTCAACACGTTTACGCATCAGGTCGGGGGGCAGTCCCCTATTCTGCAGGCCAAACGCGACCTCCAACTCGACATCACTGCAAAACAGCTGCGTCTCAAAATCCTGAAAAACGAGGCCCGTGACACGCGAGAGGCGGCTGACAGGCCACTGGCTGGTATCGAGGCCGCCGACGAGCACGCTGCCTGAGTACTCCCCGGCCTGCATGTGGGGGATGACACCGTTGAGGCACAATGCCAGTGTGGACTTGCCGGCCCCCGTCCGGCCCATCAAAAAATGCCTCCGGCCGGCGGCCTGACTGAAACTGGCGGATTTCAGAGCCGGCTGTAACGCACCTGGATAGGTGAATGTCACCTGGTCCATGATCATATCTCCACCCGATCCGGCGGAGGTCTCATCCTCACTCACAGCGTCAGGAGTTTTCCGCCCCGGACCTACTCTCGCCATGAAGAAGCTGCCAACAAATATCGCCAAACTGCACCAACCGCCGAGCTGACGAAGTGCCATATCGGCGGGAATCAGCAGCGACACCGGCAACGGCTTCCCGTCATCACCGATCTCAGGTTGAAGGTGCATCATCCCAAGGGTGTCGGCCCAGTTGGCGATGATGCCGGCCTTGTCCAGCGCCGCAAACACGCCGATAATGCAGGCGACGAGGATCACAGTAGCCGCCACCGGAGCGAAACGTGTGCCGCGCAGGTCATCTTCCGGCATGACCTGGCTGAAGGTCAACTGCCAGCGGCGCGCGCGCGGGTATATCAGAATCAGCAGCGGAATGCCAAGGATGCAGCCAATGAGCGTGTTGTTGATGGTGATCACACTGGTCAGGACCACATAGGCAAACGGGAAGAGGGCCAGCAACTCGACGCCGAAGGCGATGACTATCGCGCAGGCCGCAGAACCGACGAAGATCGCCACAACCAGCAAGGGCACTTCACGCCAGGAGCCCGTAGGCGAACGGAACCCTTTGCACATCACCCAGATGCGGTACGGGATATAGGCGAACAGGAAGTTGCCGATCACGCCAAAGAAGCTGCCGGGGCCGATGGTGCCGAAGAAGTCGGCGATCAGATTGCCGATGGCACAGCCCCATGCGGCAGCCGGCCCGAAGAGCAGCCCGGCGACGATGGGGATTGCATTCCCCGGTCTCAGCTCCGTATAGCCTGGGACGATGGTGATGATCTTGAAGGGAATGAGAATCGCCGCATAGATGGCGGCAGACAGAGCGACGAGAACGACCATTTTGGTATTGCGCCACATCACCAAGGCGTCCCGCATGGGCTGGTCTCCTCCATCTTCCGCATAGCAGGCAAGGCGGCAGCCCTATGCTTCCACCGCAGGGGATGATACACCTCCTTCTGACCGCAAATGCCCAGTGTCGGCAAACCAGATGCGCAATCACGCCTATTCACGTGACGTGGAAATGGTGCTATAATCCGCAAGGTCATTCGGCCGGGTTGCGGTATTCGTGTGAAGGTCCGTTCGCCCGCGTCAAGAACACCCAGTATCCGGGAGGGTCAAGCTTGTCTTATCGTTCTGTTATCATTGGGATCGTACTGTCTCTGATCGCCGCCTGGTGGATGCACCAGGCGAGTCTCGTACAGGCACCGGGGCTGGTCTACGCGCCGGTGTATCTGCTGTCAGTACCGCCGGTCCCCGCGGTCTTCTGCCTGATACTTCTCGTGGCGCTGGTTCCCCTCTCCACCCGTCTCTTCCGTGGAGCTCTCGGCAAGAAAGAGATGATCTTCATTTACATGGTGCTGGTCATCGCGATCCCGCCAGTGACCTTCGGTGTAACCGAGAGCATGCTTCCCGCCCCGACTGCAGCCAAATACTTCGCAGCCCCGGACAATAACTTCGCCGCATTCGCCGAGGCCATGCCGCAGTGGTTCTACCCGCATGACGACGAGGTCATCCGGACGATGTACGAGGGCAGTGACGATGGCAGCGTACCCTGGCGGCCGTGGGCCTACCCCCTGACCATGTGGATACTGTTCATCGGGCTGCTGTTCTTTACCGGCACGTGCCTGTTGACGCTGTTCCGCAAGCAATGGGTGGAGAATGAACGGCTCCGCTTTCCGCTGCTATTCATCCCGATGAGCATTGTGGAGAAGGAAGCGCCGGGCAGCCGCGTGGCATTCTTCCGCCACCCGCTCGTCTGGATCGGCGTGGTCATCGTAGTAGTCCATCACGTCCTCAACATCGCCCACGCCTACAATCCAGCCGTCATGGCCTTGCAAGATCGCTTCTATCTGGGGCGCCAGATCTTCACCGAGTATCCGTGGACCGTTTACCGGGGTGTCACGTTCTTCCATCGCCCCCAAGTAATCGGTCTGGCGTACTTCGTACCGTTGGACATCCTCTTTTCCGGCTGGTTCTTCTTCCTGCTGCAGCCGACGCTGCGGCTTTTCTCCGATTTGTTTGGGATCACCGCGACGCCGGGCTTCCCGCACACGCTGGCTCAATCGGCGGGCGGCTATCTGGGAATGATATTCGTGTTGTTGTGGGTAGGCCGGCGCGAGCTCGGCGCCATCTTCCACAAAGCGTTCACCGGAGACCCAAGCATAGACGACTCTCGGGAGCCGATGTCGCATCGCGCTGCGGTCATCGGGACACTGGGCGGCTTTATCGCCATCGTTGCCTGGGTGACTTCAATGGGTGCTTACTTCATCTATGCGGCGGCCTACTTCTTCATGTTCATCGGCTTCGGGCTTGTGTATTCGCGGTTGCGCGCCGAAGCCGGTCTGCCCACGATGTGGGGCTACTTCGGAGGCCACACGCGAATTCTGCAGTACTTTGTCGGTTCAGACAAGCTGATAAGAGGCGGCGACCTGAGCAATATATCGGTGCTCACGACATTCAACTGGCTGACCGACGGCTACTTCCCGGGGCAGATGGGCTACGTTATCGAGAACGAACGGCTTGCCGATGACGTAAAGATGAAGCCGCGCGTCATCGTTCCGGCGATGATCGTGGCGTTCGTACTGGCCTGCGCATACGCCTGTTATCTCAACCTGGGTGCTTACTACGAAGTGGGTGCGCTGGTGCTGCACGGTGGCACAACCAAAGGCGGCTACGCCATCCAGAACGCAGTGGGCAACTGGACCCAGGCGACGACGATGACCAATACCGGCAGCGTGCCCGACATTCCGCAAGCAGTCGCGATGATCGCAGGGGCGCTGTTGACGATTCTGCTTGTGGTAGCGCGCTGGCGCTGGCTGCGAGTACCGTTCCATCCCGTAGGCTACATTGCCTGTATCCAGTACGGCTATTGTCTCTGGGGGCCCTTCATGGCCACCTGGCTCATCAAGGGCATTATTCACAAACTCGGTGGCGCACGACTCTACCGCCAGTTGATGCCATTCTTCCTCGGGCTTGCATTTGGTGATTTGCTCTCAGGTGGCATAACCTGGATCGTGATGGCGATCTTCGGCCATGACATAACTTCCGGCTACATGGTGCAGTTCGGGTAAGCGATGAGGATATTGATGCACTAGCATCAGAGCCCTTCCTGCACACTCGTGGGAAGGGTTCTCGCTTTGCCTCGGCGAAGATGGACGTGGAGTTGCGTCAGGACTCTCTACTTTCAGAATCGTGAGGCCTCCGCCTTGACCCTACGGGCAGTATTCATCGCCGCATTGCTGTGCGTTGTTTCGGTCTTCTGGATGCACCAAGCCAGCCTCGTACAGGTTCCAGGCAGTGTCATCTGGTTGCCGGAATACCTCCTCTCGGTCCCCCCGGTGCCCGTTCTCTTCAGCCTCATCTTTCTGGTCGCCCTTGCTCCCTTGACGAGAAATCTTGTCGGAAAGCATCTTAGCAAGCGGGAGCTCATCTTCACGTATATGGTCCTCGTCATTGGTATCCCGCCGGTGACGTATGGTATTACGGAAATGATCATTCCATGGATGACTGTACCTGTGTATTTCGCCAGCCCACAAAACAATTTCAGCGTGCTTGCCGAGGAACTCCCACGCTGGTTCTATCCTCATGACGCCGAGGTCATCCGTGCGATGTACGAGGGCAGTAATGACGGACGGGTGCCGTGGGGGCCGTGGCTCTATCCGCTCCTGATGTGGACAGTCTTCATGACACTGCTCTTTTTCACGGGCCTGTGTCTGGTGACGCTTTTCCGCAAGCAGTGGGTTGACAACGAGCGGCTGCGTTTCCCCCTGCTGCTGATTCCGCTGAGCGTGGTTGAGAAGGAGGCGCCCGGCAGTCACACGCCATTCTTCCGCAACCCCCTCGTGTGGCTTGCCCTAGCGATAGTGGCCTCCCACCACGTGCTAAATATCGCTCACTCCTACAACCCGGCGGTGACGGCGCTGACCGACCGGTCGCACGTGGGTCGCGTCTTCACCGAGCAACCGTGGCGGCCCTATCGGTCGCTTTCCTTCTTCCATCGTCCGCAACTCATCGGGCTGGGCTACTTTGTGCCCCTGGATATTCTGTTCTCGGGTTGGTTCTTTTTCATCCTACAGCCGACTGCTCAGGTGATAGCTCATATTTTCGGGCTGACGGCAGCGCCGGGCTTTCCCTTCCGGCTTTCTCAGGCCCCGGGCGCCTACATGGCCCTGGTCCTCGTCGTGTGCTGGACAGGTAGGCACGAAATCGGCAGAATAGCCCGAAAGGCATTGGGACATGATGACTCGATAGCTGATAGTGATGAGCCGATGTCCCACCGCGTAGCCTTTACCGGCGCGATTGGTGGACTGATCGCATTGGTTCTGTGGGGGCAGGTCATTCATCTCTCTCCAGTCTATACGATGGCAACGTTTGGGTTGGTATTAGGCTATGGCCTGGTGTATGCACGCATCCGTGCTGAGACTGGGATCCCGACGATGTGGGGCTATCCCTTCGATGCAGGCATCTCTCCACTGGAGCATGCAGTGGGCACCCGCGCACTCATCCGCGCCACTGACTACAGCGACCTGGCCCTCACGAGTGCCTTTGGCTCCTTTATCAGGGGATACTTCTGCTCGCAGATGGGCTATCAGATCGAGAACGAGCGCCTCGCAGAGGAAGTGAAGATCCATCCCCGGATCATGCCGGCTGCGATGCTGGTGACATTCGTGTTCGGCTGCATATTGGCCTATTACTTTAATCTAACCGCCTACTACCGCTATGGGGCGACAGTGCTGCATGGAGGGACGACTTCCGGAGGCTGCAATATCCTGTGCGCGTTACAGCAGTGGAACAGCGCTTCGATGGCCATCAGCGCACCAACAGGGCCGGACACCCATCGCATCATTGCGATGCTGTTCGGCGCGATTTTCACCGTTGGCCTGGTGGCGCTACGCTGGTGGTGGCTCCGGGCACCATTTCATCCCATCGGCTACGCGATATGCCTCGACTACGGGTATTGCCTGTGGGGACCGTTCCTCGTCACATGGGGAATCAAGTCAGCCGTGCACCGTCTCGGCGGCGCGCGCCTCTACCGGCAACTGATGCCATTTTTCCTGGGATTAGCGTTCGGAGATCTGCTCGTCGGCGGCATCACCTGGCTGGCGATGGCAGTCTTCGGTCCGGACATCACCGCCGGATACATGGTGCAGTTCGGGTAGGCAGGCCCTTTATCCGCTTGCCCACAACAGCACAGGAATTCATCTCCGGTTGCGTACAAGCAAGCTTTGCCGTATCATTGTTCCTGGCCAGCGTAGGCCCATGCGACAAACGGCACACCGACGATGTGTGTTGGCCTCCGTTTTGCCAATAGCTTTCACCGGAAATGCTCGAAGGGACAGGTATCTGAGTTGACGCTGCGGGCCGTCATCATCGCTGCAGTACTTTCGGTCATATCGGTTTTCTGGATGCACCAGGCCAGTCTCGTACAGGCACCGGGTATCATCTACGCTCCGGTCTACCTGTTATCCGTCCCCCCCGTCCCGGCGATATTCTCACTGATGCTGCTCGTCGCGCTCGTTCCCCTGACCAAACGGTTGTTCACCAAGGCCCTGGGTAAGAGAGAGCTTATCTTCGTGTACATCGTGTTGTGTATCGTGATCCCGCCGGTGACTTTTGGAATCGTCGAACTGCTGCTGCCCTGGACGACGGCGGGAGCTTATCTCTCCCTTCCGGACAACAACCATCGGGCGCTTTGCGAGACACTGCCACAGTGGTTCTACCCCCACGATGAGGAAGTTGTCCGCACCATGTACGAGGGGAGCGACGATGGTGCGGTGCCGTGGCGGCCCTGGCTTTATCCGCTGGCAATGTGGACCGTGTGGATGACGCTGGTATTCGGCACCTTTCTGTGCCTGATGGCGCTATTTCATAGACAGTGGGTGGAACATGAACGGCTTCGCTACCCGCTGCTATTCATCCCGCTCAGTGTCGTCGAGAAGGAAGTGCCCGGTAGTCACGCTCCCTTCTTCCGCAGTACCCTGGTGTGGCTGGGGATAGGGATTGTCATAGTACATCACATCTTCAACATCGCCAATGCATACAATCCGGCGGTCATGGCGCTGACTGACCGTTACAACCTGGGGCGGGCTATCTTCAGCGAGTATCCCTGGATCGCGTTTCGTGGCCTGACCGTGTTTCACCGTCCCCAGGTGATCGGCTTGGGCTATTTCGTGCCGGTTGACATCCTCTTCTCCGGCTGGTTCTTCTTCGTCTTTCAATCAGTCCTTGTTTTTCTTTCGAACATCTTTGGCCTGACCGCCACACCCGGGTTCCCCTTCCCGATGTCACAGTCGGGAGGCGGCTATCTGGCGATGATGTTCGTACTCTTCTGGATGGGGCGGCACCAGTTGGGGCATATCGCACGTAAGGCGCTCTACGGAGATGCGTCAATTGACGACTCCGCAGAGCCACTGCCATATCGCTGGGCCTTCTTCGGCGCTATCGGCGGATTCGTGGCCCTTGTCACATGGAGCCGCTTCATTGGGCTGCCACTTGGGCATTCCATCGCATATTTCCTGGTATTCATCTCCTCCGGGTTCGTCTTTGCACGGATTCGGGCTGAGGCCGGTGTAGCAACAATGTGGGGCCCCGCGCCTAGATATATCGAGCCGATATTGGAGTTCACCGGCACGCGGGGCTTGATTGCCGGCGGCAACCTTGCGCCTCTGGCAGTGCTGCGAGTCTACAACTGGGTATCGCGCGGGTTCCTGGGCGCGATGTCAGCCTATCACGCGGAGAACTTCCACCTCGCCGATGAGGTTAAGATCGGATCGCGCAAGGTGTCAGTGGTAATGATGGTCGCGTTCGTCGTCGGCTGCATTCTGGCATACTACTTCGTGCTCGGAGCCTACTACCAGTACGGGGCAACGGTACTTCATGGGGGTACGACGATGGGGGGCTACAACGTGCTGTGCGCGATGCGTTCGTGGCACGCCGCCTCCGCTGCCGTGGATACACCCTCAGACCCCCATCCGCAGAGGATCATTGCCGCCCTCAGCGGCGCCGCACTGGTAATCGCGATGCTTGTGGCTCGCTGGCGCTGGCTCCGCGTCCCCTTCCACCCCATCGGATATGTGAGTTGCATCTGGTACGGCTACGCTCTGTGGTTCCCGTTCATGGCGACCTGGGCCATCAAGCTGCTGATCCACCGGCTCGGTGGGGCGCGTCTCTACCGCCAGCTGATGCCGTTTTTCCTGGGTCTGGCCTTCGGTGACCTGTTGGCCGGCGGCATATCGTGGATCATCATGGCGATCTTCGGCCCCGACATATTCGCCGGCTACATGGTCCAGTTCGGGTAGCACCGATAGCAGCAGCGGGAGGTCTGCTGTCCCCCGGCCGAGAACACTCCCCATTGTTCCCATCGCTCCCCACATCATGAGCGAAGAGGTGGGTTGTTCTGTGACACTCCGTTCTGTCATATTGGCGATCATTCTGTCGGTGGCGGCGATATTCTGGATGCACCAGGCGAGTCTCGTCCAGGCCCCCGGCATTATATACGCTCCAGTCTATCTGCTTTCCGTGCCGCCAGTCCCCGCGATTTTCTGCCTGGTGCTGCTGGTTGCGTTGATACCGCTGGCGCGACGCTTCCTCGGTGGCGCATTCACGCGTAAAGAACTGCTCTTTGTCTACATGGTTCTGGTCATCGCCATTCCCCCGGTTACCTTCGGTGTCCTGGAGATGCTCGTGCCATGGGTGACCGTACCGACCTATTTCAGTGCGCCGGACAACAACTTCCAGCGCCTTGCCGAGGCCATGCCCCAGTGGTTTTATCCACACGATGACGAGTTGATCCGGCAGATGTTTGAGGGCAGCGATGACGGGCGCGTGCCGTGGGGACCATGGATCTATCCACTGGTTATGTGGACACTCTTCATGGGGCTTGTGGTCTTCACCGGCATGTGCCTGGTGACGCTTTTCCGGAAGCAGTGGGTGGAGAATGAGCGGTTGCGTTACCCGCTGCTTTTCATCCCGCTGAGCATAGTCAACAAAGAGGCCCCCGGAAGCAAGGTCGGATTCTTCCGCAATCCAATGGTATGGGCAGGAATTGCGATTGTCTTCCTGCATCACATATTCAACGTCGCGCACTCCTACAACCCTGTTGTCATGGCATTGATGGACCGCACGCCGCTGGGCAGCCAGATCTTCACCGAATACCCGTGGACTGCATACCGGGGCGTAACCTTCTTCCACAGGCCGCAGGTCATAGGTCTGGCGTATTTCGTGCCCCTTGACATTCTCTTTTCCGGATGGTTTTTCTTTCTCATGCAGCCGACGCTGAAGCTCATATCGGACATATTCGGTATTATGGCAGCTCCCGGCTTCCCCTTCAGAGAGGAACAGGTGACGGGCGGATACTTTGCCATGTCGCTAATCATCTTCTGGATCGGGCGGCATGAAATCGCCCAAATTGTGCGCAAGGCCCTTGGCAACTTCAGTGGGAGCAACTCCGTGGACATTGACGACTCGCGAGAGCCGCTTTCACATCGCGTCGCGCTTTTCGGTGCCATTGGCGGTTTTGTGGCGCTGATTGTCTGGTCATACACTCTGCATGTCCCCGTCGTTTACTCGTTTGTGTTCTTCCTTCTGCTCATCGGTGTCGGCCTCGTATATGCCCGCATCCGGGCGGAGGCCGGCATCCCGACTATGTGGGGAAAGCCCGGCAGCCCCCTTGAGTCAATCACCCATGCCATCGGTACGCGGCCCATCGTTCATAGTAACAATCTCGCCGCCTTCGCGGTCCTTAGCTCATTCGTGTGGCCGCAGCGTGGCTACTTTATCTCACAGATTGGCTACCATGCTGACAACGAGAAGCTCGCCGACGACGCCGGTCTTAATGCTCGGCTCATACCGCCACTGATAATGATTACCTTCGTCGCGGGCTGCGCGGTCGGCTTCTATTTCATACTCACCGACTACTACAAATTTGGCGCGACCGTACTCTATGGCGGTACGACGATGGGTGGCTATAACGTGCGCTGTGCCCTGACGCAGTGGACGAGCAGTTCCGGCACAGTGGACCTGCCCAGCGGCCCGGTGCCTGCCCGCATCATCGGAATGGTCGCTGGAGCGCTTTTCACCTGGGGCCTTGTCGTCATGCGCTGGGCGTGGCTGAGAGTCCCCTTTCACCCCATCGGCTACATTACCTGTGCCAGCTACGGCTACTGCCTGTGGGGACCGTTCTTCGTCACCTGGGTCATAAAGGCTGTGGTGCACAAGCTCGGCGGAGCCCGACTCTATCGTCAACTCATGCCTTTCTTTCTGGGCCTTGCTTTCGGGGATTTGCTTGCGGGGGGCATATCGTGGATTGCGATGGCCGCTTTTGGGCCGGACATACTTGGCGGGTACATGGTGCAGTTCGGGTAGATAGCGTAATCTTGATACTTTGCGTGAGCGTCAGTCTTTGTAGTAGAGGATCCGCCGGCAGTTCTCACAGCGGACTATCTTTTTCCCGCTGTGCAACTGATCCAGCAGCATAACGGAGATACTCACACGGCAGCCCGTGCAGAGCCGCTCGTTGACTTCCACGACTGCGAGGCCGTCATTTTTCTCCCTGATGTTCTCATACATCGCCACCAAATCTGCATTCAGTTGGCTAATAATCTCTGCACGCTCATCTTGTGCCTGCGCAATGGCAACACTAAGCTCAGCTGAGTCGGCCTCAAAAGCCCGCTCAATGCCGGCGATCTCGTTCTCAAGTTGGGCCACCGTATCGCGCTGTTGCTGCCTGCGTGTAGTCTGTTCCTCAACGGCGTCGTAAAGCGCCAGCAACTGGTCCTCGAGCTTATCCCTCCGGCGATCCAATTCCTCAATCTTCTTCTCGAGGGAGGCCAGTTCCTTGGGGTCGGATACGGTTCCACCGTACGCTCTGGACCACTTCTCAGCGCGCTCCTCCTCAGTGCTCTCCAGCTCCAGTTCCCTATCAAGCTGCTTTGTTGAGCTGTCCTCCAAAGCGGACTCCAAATCCGCCAAGTGAGCTCGCTCGATACCTAGACTTTCCCGCTTACCCGCTCCGTCATCCAACGCCTCGAGACGCTTTGTGGATGCATCTATCCTGGTATCTATCTGCTGTAGCTCATATAGCAGATCAAGTTGCTCTTTCATCTACTCACCTCGTGCCTCAGCTATGGGCAGCGGATTGGAGCCTGCTTCACATATTGTGTAAGTATACTTCGTCTTCAAGCCCTCGGCAACCTGCATGAATTGTGTTTCAAATGATAACAGGCCCGGTTAGCACTCTAGCGGCGAGAGTGACAACCGGCGGCATCAGCCCTTGACGCCCATCTCCGTGTGCGGTAGAATGCGACTCGTTGCAGTCATTGAGTATTGTCTCAGCAGATGTCGGACTGACCAGGAGCATCGAACCCATATGCCTCTCTACGACTTTGAGTGTAACACCTGCGGGCACCGCTTCGAGGTGCGAATGGCGGTTGGTGAAGAGCCGCCGAAAAGATGTCCGAAGAAGGGCTGTCGTGGCCACGTTCACAAAGTGTTCTCGCCGCCTGCAATCATTTTCAAGGGCAGCGGCTTTCATGTCAATGATTACTCCAGCACCGGACCCAAATCTGCAGGCAACCCACGAGTCCCTGCCAAATCCGAGGCCAAAGCCGCCTCTGGCACGGACGCCAAACCTGGCTCCGCTGCCAACGCCGACAAACCCACCATGAGTAGTCCCAAATCTGACGGGTAATCACCCTTTTCCCCGCACTCCAGCGACTCCCTTACACCATCAGACCTCCGCTCTCCTTCACGGGGTGCGGCGCGTCTTTCTGTGCGCAAACATGCTGCGACCGGTGCACACACCGCGTTCAGGGCTCGAGTATGACCTTGATCGCGTTGGTCTCGTGCTTGTTGATTGCAGTAGTGAAAGCTGCACAGGCGTCTTGGAGGGCAAAGGTGTGCGTGATCATCGGCTTGACCCGCACCTGACCGGAGACGAGCAGCCGCAGTCCTGTCTCGAAGTCCTTGACGAAGTTGTTGCTGCAGGTTGTTAGCCGGCGTTCGCCCGCCAGACTGCTCTCAGTGAGAGTGAGCCTATCAGCCACGCCTGCCATCGCGACAAGCATCCCCCCCCGATCCAGGACCGCGAGCGCCTGCTGCTGGACGGCAAGCTGACCGGTGGTGTCGAATGCCGCGATGAAGCCGTTGCCTCCCGCGGCTCGTCTCAGTTCAGCAACTACCTCTGCATCGGCGGCGCTCGCAACGTTCAAACACGGGCCGAGGCCCAATTCCACTCCGCACTCCAACGGCGCGTCATAGACATCAGTGATGACGACAGGGTTTGCGCCTCGAGCGGCGACGACCTGAGCAATGCTTAGGCCGATCGGGCCTCCGCCGAGTACTAGAACCGGCTCTGACGGGACGATACTGATTTGGTTGGCGGCATGCACCGCGACGCCGAGCCCGTCACACAACGTCGCCTCATCCAGGCCGACACAGTCGGGCAGATCAAACAGCCGGTTCTCCCAAACCGGGCAGAACTCCGCCATGCCGCCCGGATTCTGTCCATCCCAGCCGGCGCCATGGCCCAGGTGCTGCGTGTTCGGGCACAGGTTCGAGCGTCCCGTGCGACAGTACACGCAGGCTCCGCAGGTCCTGAAGGCCATTGCCGCAACGCGCCGAGTGTTGCCACCGACCATCACGCTCCCGGCGATCTCGTGGCCCAGCACCATGTCCGGCGGATTGGGCTCCTGGTGACCGAGCGTGTGTTTCGCCCATGGATTCTCCCCCAACATGTACCGCAGGTCGCTGCCACAGATCCCACACGCGCCCATTTTGAGCAATACCTCGGCCGGCCGCACCTGTGGCATCGGCACTTGTTCCACTTTCAGATCATTGGGCGCATGTAGCACCACCGCGGTCATGGTCTGCGTATTGTCAGTACCAGTCATCGTAGCGACTTCTCCGAAATTGCTGAGCACGGTTTCATGCCACTTCCACGTCGGGAAGCCAGCAACCTGCCGGCAGCGACAAGCGCCGCCGAATGAGCGCTTGCTGTAGGCGCAGAAAAAAGGATACGGAGTTTTCCCCGCATTTTGGTGGCACTGCCTTCATACCACGAATAGAATCCGAGCCTGCGATTTCGGCTTGTGGGGCTCAGTTACGACCCCCAAGGAGCCGAAGCGGTAAGTTAGCAAGAGATGGCTCAAAAGCCGTGTTTTGTCAGCGTGATGTGCACGCGCGACTTCTACTCGTATCCTACGTTAGTCGAAGCCAACTCAAAGACCAGGTCCATCGTGGCGCCATCCCACT
>Ga0180431_10004835_pt1 | contig 16694 bp, 12 predicted proteins | sample SS_ome_11_FD_132459 | JGI IMG/M metagenome (GOLD analysis project Ga0180431, IMG submission 132459) | Hypersaline lake sediment archaeal communities from the Salton Sea, California, USA - SS_1_MS_1 metaG | ecosystem: Environmental > Aquatic > Non-marine Saline and Alkaline > Hypersaline >... | reverse complement strand
TCTTCAAGAGCTTCATAAACATATTTCTGTACATCCATACAGGATATTGTTGGTACCCTGTCAGGTTCCCGGTGTTCGAGAGCAACAGCTACCCGTTCAATTCTGTCCAAAGGGCTCCTCCTTTTGAATGGGGAGAGATATCAGCACATGAGAAATGGGAAGAGAGACGAAATTATTTCAACAGTTAAACTGCACATCATCACTCCCCCTTTGCAACTCTCTTCAAGCGCTCACAGGAACATTTTTATCCATTAACAGGATAATGATACTCGCACCATGAAATACGGAAAAAATACTCTTTCTCAATTTATGCCCGCATAACCGGTAAGGAGACCGTTATTATCATTTCCATTGTATTAAAATATGAACATGTTAAATACGAGAAATGTCAAGTTTATTTCTGATGATACGAACCATCATTCATATAATTCACCGCATTCGAGAGGCTCTGTTGAAAGAAAGACCAGTTTAATGTACCGGAGATGCCATGTAAAAGCATCAGCGCAGCAACTATCTTCGGTCTGCAGCCGGAAGGATCCATTCATCAAGAATACAACACGTTGATTGTAATTTAATTGACAGCTACTCACTATCAGTATGTACTAATCGATGAGCGGTCACGCACCTATTACGACAGGAGAATTCCACAGAGCCGTTTATGACAAAAGCAAAAATACTCATTGCCGAAGACGAGCGCATCATCGCGCTGGATATCAAGAGTCTTCTCGAGCGTCGCGGTTTCGAGATAATCGGCATACAGTCAACAGGTGAAAACGTCATCAGGGAAGCAAAAGACTCTCATCCTGACATCGTCCTGATGGATATCATCCTCGAGGGATCGATTGATGGCATCACGGCTGCAGATGAAATCAGGAAAAAGTACGATATACCCGTCATATTCCTCACCGCACACTCTGATGAAAAAACCTTAAACCGGGCAAAGGAGGCACAGCCCTACGGATATATTCTGAAGCCGATAAATGAAAACGAGCTCTACTCGACGATTGTCACCTCACTTTATAAATACGAGCTCGAAAAGGAGCTCAAACATGAGCACAAATTCTTTCTCAGCATAGCAGAAGCCAGTCCGCTGCCGATAACGCTCGTCAATCGCGAGGGGAAAATCATTTTCGCGAATAAACTGGCAGAAGAGATGTTCGGCCTCAGCAGAGATGAGATAACATCGCGCTCATACAACTCACCGAAATGGCAAATAACCGACTTTGACGGAAATCCATATCCCGAGGATCAACTCCCCTTTCATCTCGTCATGAAAACCGGTGAGCCGGTTGCGAACATTCGGCACGCTATAGAAACCGATACCGGTCGCATTCTGCTCTCAATAAATAGCTCACCCATCATCGACGATTCCGGAAACGTTGAGATGGTTGTCTTCATTACCCAGGATATCACCGAACAGGTGCGGCTCGAGTCGATGATCAGGAAACAGTATGAGGAGATGGAAGTTCAAAATGAAGAGCTGCAAGCGGCCATGGAGGAGCTTGAAGCAACCAATGAGGAGATGGAGGCAACCAACGAGGAGCTGAACAGGACCAATGAAGAGCTCATGAAGACACAGGACGAACTGCTCGAACTGAACAGGCAGCTCAGGGAAAAGGAGGAATACCTCCGTGGTGTTTTTAACGCCATTCAGGACGGTCTGAGCATACTCGACGTCGACCTAACCATCCGGGAGGTGAACTACTGGATGGATGAGATGTACTCGGATTATAAACCCCTCAGAGGCAAAAAGTGCTATACCGCCTATCAGAACCGGAATACCCCCTGTCCCTGGTGCCCTTCGCTTCGCGCACTCGAAACCGGAAAAAAACAAACAGAGATTGTCCCTTATCCTGCAGAGGAGAATCCCACCGGATGGATTGAGCTCACAGCCTTTCCCCTGTTGAAAGACGGCAGGGTCACCGGGGTGATAGAATATGTCAAGGACATCAGCAAGCAGAAAAATGCGGAACAAGCCCTCCGCGAGAGCGAAGAGCTGTACCGCAATCTCGTTGAGCGGGCGAATGATACTATCGGGATAATCCAGGACGGTGTTTTCAAATTTATTAATCCCCGCGCAACCGAGATATTCGGATACACTCCGGACGAAGTCATCGGTTCGGACGTAACAAAATACCTTCATCCGGATGAACTGCCAAAAATGATCGAGCGCTATCAGAAGCGCTTTGCCGGCGAGGAATTACCGGAGATATACGATACTGTATTAGTTCATAAAAACGGCACAAAAGTTGATGTTGAGTTAAGCGGCGGTATAATCACCTACGGAGGAAGACCCGCTGATCTCATTATCATGCACAACATCACCGAGCGTAAACGGGCCGAGTTCGCGCTTCGTGAAAGCGAGGCGAAATACCGCGATCTCATCGACCATGCAATCGATATCATCTACACCGTCGATCCGGAGGGGAACTTCATAGATGTCAACGAGGCCTTTCTCCGCTCGGGAAATATCACGCCGGATAAAATTATCGGGCGAAATTTCAGTTTCCTGGTACACCCGGATGACAGTCTCGTCGCCCTCGAAGCCGCCCGGAAGGGCTTGCAGGGTGAGCCCTGCAGGTTCGAGATGCGCATATTGCAGCGCGACCTGAGTTACGAGTGGTTCTCCTTTATCAACAGGCCAATTCTGGATTCCGACGGCAATCCTGTGGCTGTTCACGGCATCGCAAGAAATATCGGCGAGCGAAAGCGCGTCGAGCAGGCGCTTCAAGAGAGCGAGCGGGCATATCGGGAACTGGCCGATCTCCTGCCTCAGACGGTTTTTGAGTGCGATCCGACGGGAAAGTTCACCTACACCAATCAGCACGGCTATACAACCTTCGGGTATACCGTAGAGGATCTCGGAAGAGGGGTGAATATCCTGGACATGATGATTCCGGAAGACCGGGAACGTGCCGTCGATAACATTCAAAAGCTCTACCGGGATGAGGGGCATGTGGGAAACGAATATACTGCGTTGCGAAGCGACGGAAGCACTTTCCCGATTCGCATATATTCAACAGCAATCATCCGCGACGGAAAACCGGCCGGGCTCCGGGGAATTGTGGTCGATATCACGGAGCAGAAAGAGGCGGAGCAGAAGCTCCGAGAGAGCGAAGAGCGGTACCGGATGATCGCCGAAAATGCATCGGACGTCATCTGGATACGGGATCTTAACTTGAATTACTCCTACATCAGCCCATCGGTGTTCCACATGCGGGGATATACCGCCGAAGAGGCCATGAAGCATACTATCGATGAGACATTAACTCCTGAATCCACAGAGATTGCAAAAAAAGCATTAATAGAAGAGCTCAAGAGGGAAAAAAGGGAGAAGAACCTGGACCCAAACCGTGCAATAGTTCTCGAGCTGGAGCACATTCGAAAAGATGGAACCACCTTCCCTGCCGAGGTTAAGATTTCGGGACTCCGAGATGATAAGAATAATCTCATAGGGATCTATGGCGTTACCCGGGACATCAGCGAGAGAAAACAGGCTGAAGAAAAATATCAGAAGCTCGTGGAGAGTATCAGTATTGCCATTTTCGTCACCCAGGATCAGAAAATAAAGTACATCAACCCAAAAGCCCTGGATATCAGCGGCTACAGTGAGGAGGAGCTGACATCAAAGAATTTCATCGAGTTCATTCATCCCGACGATCGGGAGATAATGATCGACCGCTATACCCGTCGGCTCAAGGGCGAGAAGATATCGGATGAATTCCATTTCAGAATAATTGACAAATTCGGTAACACCCGATGGATGGAGATAAGCGCCATCGTCATCGACTGGGAAGGAAAGCCCGCCATACTCAACTTTATGATTGATATCACCGAGCGTAAAATCGCCGAGGAGAAGATACGAGCCTCGCTGCAGGAGAAGGAAGTTCTCCTGAAGGAGATCCATCACCGCACGAAAAACAACATGCAGATTATCTCAAGTCTCCTGAATATACAATCCAAGCTCGTTCGTGACGAGGAGGATCGAGATCTCTTCAGGGAGAGCCAACAGCGGGTTCGATCAATGGCCCTCATTCATGAAAAGCTCTATCAATCCGACGATCTGTCACGAATCAACTTCTCTCGATACCTGGAGACCCTTGTCACCGAGCTTTTTCGCGCATATCAGATATCCGGCAAAGAAATAAAGCTCAAGACAGATATTACCGAAACCCATCTCGACGTAAACATCGCCATTACATGTGCACTGATTATCAACGAACTCGTTTCCAACTCACTCAAATATGCCTTCCCGGAAGGGCGGAAGGGAACAATCCATATAAAGTTTCATCGAGACAAACGTGGAAAATATACTCTTTCAGTTCGCGATACCGGCGTCGGGATCCCTCAAGAGATTACTCTGGAGAAAATCGAAACGCTCGGACTTCAGCTGGTAACTATGCTCACCAAGCAGCTTAACGGTACAGTAGAGCTTCAGAGGGAAAAGGGCACCACTTTTACCATTACTTTTGAGCAAGAACCTCCTTCACCCCCGCTTTGATACCGGTAGTGCTTATCTTATAGCGTTCGTAGAGATCTTCCGGATATCCGATATCGGAAAACACATCAGGCACCCCGTGTCTCCTGAAGGAAATACCGATGCCCGCCTCAGCCAGCGTTTCCGCAACAGCGCCTCCAAGGCCACCGATGATGTTGTGATCCTCTGCGGTTATCATCGCACCTGTTGCTCGTGCATTCTCGAGCACCGCTTCGGTATCCAACGGCTTGATGGTATGCATGTTTATCACCCGGATGTTAACCCCCTCCTCCTTCAGCTCATCGGCCGCATCGATAGCGTGTTTTACGCAAACCCCGCAGGCAATCACCGCAGCATCGGTACCGAAATCACGCATCATGATACTCTTTCCAATGGTATACTCAAACTGATCATTCTCATGCGCCATGGGTTCAAGAGAACGGCCAATTCGTATGTACACGGGTCCATTTAAATTCTCGGAAGCCACAACGGCTTTTGCGGTTTCAATGGAATCGGCGGGAACAATCACCGTCATGTTTGCCATTGACCGCAGTATTGCAATATCCTCGGTTGCGTGATGCGTCGTACCCTGATTCCCCAGCGAAAGACCTCCATGTGTGGATATTATCCTCACCTTTAAGTTGGGATAGGCGATATCGGTTCGAAGCGCTTCAGCGCTTCGCATGGATGCAAAAACAGCCATTGTTGATACGAAGGGGATCTTGCCACTGACTGACATTCCTGCTGCGGCGGCAAACATGTTCATTTCGGCAATACCAAAATTGAAGAATCGCTCGGGAAATACCTGCCTGAAATCACCTGTCTTGTTTGAACGCATCTGGTCGGCCGTGAGAACGACTATATTTTCATTCTTCTTGGCCAATTCAGTGATAACCTTCCCATAAACCTCGGCCTGGGTAAGCTCATTATACGTATCGGTTGTGAAGGTAAATCCATCGACAATCTGCTTCTGAATATCTTCGCTCATGACACCCTCCTCGACGGTCTGTTCTTCTCGATGCTGGCTATCGCCTCCAGGGACTTCCCCTTGTCAAGACCGGAGTAGTGCCAGATGGGAACATTCTCCATGAAGTCGACACCTTTCCCTTTGACCGTCCGCGCTATAATCAGGGTCGGCTTGGTGTCATTCGGCTGAGGAACCTTATCGAGAGCATCCACAAGCTGTTCCATATCATGACCGTCAACATCAAACACCCTCCAGCCAAAAGCCTCCCAGCGATCCTGAATCGGTTCGATACTCATTATCTCCTCGGTGGGGCCATCGAGGCACAGCTTGTTCCTGTCGATAATCGCGGTGAGATTACCCAGCTTGTAATGACTCGCTGACTGCGCTGCCTCCCATACCATCCCCTCATTGGTTTCACCATCACCCATAAGAACAAACACCCGCCATTCCCCTCTGTCGAGCCGTGCCGAGAGCGCAATGCCGACACTCACCGAGAGACCATGTCCCAGCGAACCGGTGCTCATTTCAATACCCGGTATCTTGTTCATGTCGGGGTGCACCCCGAAGGGACTGTCAAGTTTATTAAAGGTATCCAGCCATTCCCGGGGAAAGAAATCATAATCGGCAAGCACCGGACAGTATGCAACAGCACCGTGCCCCTTCGAGAGAATAAAACGATCCCGATCCGGCCACTTCGGATCACCCCGCTTCAGATTGAGCTTATAGTAAAATAATGCGACAATGATGTCCGCCATGGAGAGTCCACCGCCAAGATGTGAACCACCCGCAATGGCGGAGATACGTATTATCTCCTTGCGAAGCCATTCAGCTTTGTCATCGAGATAATCGAGCAACTCCTCCTTTGATACAAACTTCTTTTCAGCCATCTAACAATCCTCCTGAGCAGGTAATGTATGTATCCGTGAAAATAGCCACTGATGCCCATGACAGCAATGATAGACAATGAATCTGAAAAATCAAGATAAAATGGCCCTTCGCAAACAAAATTACACCGGGAAGAGCAACATTCCGATACCGGACAGCATCTCACAGAGAGATGCTTTTTTTCTTGACACTCCCTCTCGCTCAATTAATAGCGGTTGTAGAATGATCGAGGAATATTCCACGCAGTTCATTCCACTGCTTCAGATACGATGATCGGAATGAATGCAACCGCAATGGAAAACCAATCACTGTGTTCAGCATAGTTCATCCGGAGCACTCGTTCCTTCCTCGTCCCGATGCTCTGCTCCATCGCTGAGAATCCCTCGGTGAATAACAGGAGGATATTTCAATGAAACACTTCTTTGATCCGGAAACAGTAGCACTTATCGGTGCCACTGAGAATCCTTTTCGAGCTGGTTATCAGCTCTTCCTGAACCTGAACTACTGCTTCGGAGAGAAGTTCTATCCGGTAAATCCGAAAGGGGGCACCATTGAGGGAAAAACCTGTTATCCCAGCATACTCGACGTCCCGCTGCCGGTGGACGTTGCCGTCATCTTTATCAATGCGAACAGGGTTCCTGAAGTCCTGGAACAGTGCGGGGAAAAAGGCATCAAGCGGGTCATCATTGAATCGGCAGGCTTCTCAGAGACCGGCGCAGAAGGACTGGCACTTCATAAGCGGTGTCTGGAGATTGCCCGTGAAAACGATATCCGAATATGGGGACCGAACTGCATGGGTGTCATCAATGTTCATACGATGAAAGTTATCTCATTTTTCCGCCATGATATGTGGCGAGAGAAGTTTCTTCCCGGTCCGGTCTCACTGGTTGTTCAGAGCGGTATGCTTTCTGCGGGTTTCCTTACGCGAATACTGAGCCGCAATCCCTTCGGCCTCTCAAAGATATGTTCAATCGGAAACAAGATGGATATCGACGAATCTGACATCCTTGAGTATCTGATACGTGATCCGGAAACCGAAGTAATTGCCATGTATCTTGAATCCGTTGAAAATGGCCGCCGCTTCTTCACGCTCTGCCAGTCCACCCGGAAACCGATTGTCGTCCTGAAGGCCGGAAGAACAAAAATCGGAGCTCAGGCAGCACAATCGCATACCGGAAGCCTTGCCCAGAACGACACGATCCTCGATGCAGCTCTTCGTCAGACCGGGGTTATCCGCGTTCACGACATGAATGAGCTCATCGAAATCGCCCGCTGCTTCGGCATTGTGAATGTGGAATCACCAAAGCGTACCCAGTTAGCTGTTCTTACCTTCTCGGGTGGTGCCGGAGTGGTGTCATCTGATACGATATACGACTACGGAATGGATCTCGCGCGATTTAACGGCTCCACCACAGAGAAACTGAAGAAACTCTTCCCCGAATGGATGGAACCGTCAAATCCGCTGGACCTCTATCCTGCAATGGAAAAAAACGGTTATTACCAGGTGATGCAGCCATCGCTCGAAGCAGCAATACACGACCCCGAGGTCGATGGAATCTTTGCACACCTGTTCGCCTTTCCCTCCGACAAACCGCTCTTTGAATATGAAAAAATCGGTACAATGCTCAAGGACGTCAACAAGCCCATGGTGGTCTGGACTCTCGGTGACGATACCTCTTCAAGTGAACTCAAAAGTCAATTTGAACAGGTGGGCGTTCCCGTGGTTGACGAAATAAGCAAGGGAGTGCGTATCCTCTCTGCTCTCCTGCAACGGAAATAGTCCGGTAGTCGAGGATATGCATTCCTGACTGTACATACTGCCCTGTTTCGCTTCAGAGTATCATGCATTTACTATTGACTTGACTTTTTCCAAGTTCGCCATAACGTTGTCACTGATAGAAGGAGGTGGGGAAATGCCAAGCTTTACCCTGGAAGAAGATCAGCAACTTATTCAGAGTACGATGCGCAAGTTCGCACAGACTGAGCTCCGGGAAATCGCCCGGGAGTGTGATGAAAATGCTACACTTCCCGATGAAACCATCAAAAAGGTCTGGGATCTGGGATTCTGTCCAAACCTCATTCCAGAAAAATATGGCGGATATGAGATGGGCCGCTCAGCGGTGAATGCCGCAATAATGGTTGAAGAGCTCGCCTGGGGCGATTTGAGCCTGACGATTGGAGCACTCTCTCCACAGCTCATGATGATTCCCATCCTCGAATTTGGAACCGAGGAGCAGAAGGAGGAGTGGTTACCGAGGTTCTGCGCCGAAAAGTTCTTTCCCGTTACCGCCGCGATAATGGAACCCCGGATCACCTTCAATCCGCTGAATCTCCACACAACGGTAGAACTGAGCGGCGATTTTCTGTACATCAACGGCATGAAATGCATGGTCCCCCTTGCTGACAGTGCCGAGCACATCCTGGTCTATGCAACGGCATCGAAGGGATCAGGGGTATCCTCCGTACAGGCAATCATCGTCGACAGGGATACCCCCGGCATGGAAATTGGAGAACGGGAAAAGTATATGGGTCTCCATTCTCTCCCCCTCTATCCGATAACCTTTCATGACTGCAAGGTTCCGAAATCACGACGCGTGGGGGGCGATCGGGGAATAGAGTATATGCGGTTGATGAATCTCTCCCGTGCAAACCTCTGCGCCATGGCTGTTGGCGTTTCACGCGCTTCCTATGAATACGCGCTCGAATATGCACGTGAACGAACCGCTTTTGGAGAGCCCATCGCAAGCAGACAGACCATCGCTTTCATGCTCGCGGAGATGTGTATGGAGATTGACGGAATGCGCATGCTCTCCTGGCGTGCCGCATGGCGTCTCGACCGGAATGAGGACGCAACCCGCGATTCGTCACTTGCCAGGATGTATTGCTCGGAGCAGACCATGAAGATAGTGGACTACGGCGTTCAGATACTGGGGGGGCATGGTTATATACGAGATCATCCCGTCGAGTTGTGGTTGAGAAACGGCCGCTCCTTCTCGATTATCGAGGGGCTCTCGACCTGTTAGAACAGAGCAGTGAACGGCATGAAAAGCTTTGCAGGATACAGCCGAAATCCGTAAGGGAGAATAATCATGATAGATTTTGAATTGTCACCGGTTGTCAGAGAAATCAAGAGACTGTCACATGAAATTTCCGAAAAGCACATAAGGCCCATTGCACGATATTACGACGATCAGGAGCATGAAGAGATCAAGGAAACTGATGAGATATGCCAGAAGCGTGCTGAAGTCGGACTTACCATGATGAGCTTATTGAAAGATAGTCCCGGAGATAACGCGGCCTTTCTCGGCCTGTTGACTACCGAGGAGTACTACTGGGGCGATGCCGGCATAAGCCTCGGTGCCACCAAGGTTGGCCTGGGGAACGCGGCAATTGCTGCCGTCGCGACCGAGGAGCAGCGGAATCGCTTCATGGAAAAGTACACCGCCATGGCTATCACCGAACCGTGCTGCGGTTCTGATTCAGCCGGCATTCAGGCGACCGCAAAACTCGATTCGGAAACCAACGAATGGATACTGAACGGCGAGAAGATATTCGTCACCGGTGCCGAACGCTGCGATGCCGTTGTCGTCTGGGCGTCTCTCGATCGGAGCATGGGCCGTCCCGCCATAAAGAGCTTTGTCGTCGAGAAGGGTACGCCCGGCATGACCGTCACCAAGCTGGAGCACAAGCTCGGGATTAAGGCTTCCGATACCGGCTCAATTGTACTCGAAGATTGTCGCATACCCTATGACAATATCCTTGGCAGCCCCGAGATCAAACAGAAGACCGGCGGCTTCAAAGGAGTCATGCAAACCTTTGACATGACCAGACCGCTGGTTGCTATCATGGCCATCGGCGTTGCCCGTGCCGCCCTCGAGTATACCAAGGAGAAACTGATTGATGAGGGATTTACCTTCCCCTACGACAAGAGTCTGCACGAATTGAATTATGTGCAGAAAAGCGTTCTTGAGATGGAAGCGAATCTGGAAGTTGCCCGTCTTCTGACCTATCGTGCATCTGATATGTTGAACGCCGGCCTGCGGAATAGCCTTGAAGCGTCGTGCGCCAAGGCGAAAGCGGGAAGAGCGGCAACCCTGGTGACGCAGAAATGCGTCGAGCTCCTCGGCCCCCTGGGATACTCCCGCGAATGGCTTGTTGAGAAGTGGATGCGGGATTGCAAGATCAACGATATCTTCGAGGGGACCGGCCAGATTCAAATGCTCATTATCGCTCGCAACATACTCGGTTTTTCGCGCGATATGCTGAAATAGCAAACGGGAAGAGCGTTGCTCCTTCTGAAGGTTCTCCGCGTCTTCGAGGAAAAATTCAACTGCCCGATTCTTTCGGTGTATGGGCTCTCGGAAGCAGCACCGATTGTGAGCTTTCACTGTCCCGACAGGGAGCGAAAACCCGGATCCGTCGGTGAGATAGTGGAACTGCTCGCCAGAGGACCGAACCTTTCGTCAGGGTACTATAAGATTTCAGAAGAAAGGGCCATGACTCTTACTGACGGCTGGCTTCACACGGGTGACATGGCACGAAGGGATGAGGATGGCTATCCGTACATCGTCGAACGGAAAAAGGCTCGAAGATATCAAACACCATTGCCGAAAAGATCCGGCGACGTATATAATTCCTCAATACGTTTTGCTCAGTGATGCGCTGCCGCGAAATCCCATCGGGAAGATACCGCGGAAAGAACTTCGCGCGCTGGTAGATATATAGATGGAGATAAGAAGAATTGAACCCACCCTCGATCTAGAAAAACTTGAAGCCGATCTCACCGTGCTTCAGGAGAATGCTTTCAGCCGGGGAGCCGACAAGGCTGCGTGTGTGGACGCTGCAGCTATAATCTTTAATCCTGAGCTCCTGAAGATCGTGGCTGCTTCTTCCGATTTTCCGTCAATACACTGGCCCCTTACCTATCCGAAAGATTCAATTCAGGAAGCAATTGAGGTTTATTCTCGTGGTATTTTCCTGGTCATCGACTCTCCCCCTGATATGCCCGATTATCGAGGAGGGCCTATTGAGAATGAAGAACATCGGCAGGAGTATCTCAAGCTTTACAAGTTAATCACCGACATGGAGTCTCTATCGTTCTATATGGGATATCACCTCTCCCTGGGATTTGCAACGGGAAACTGCCGCAGCATCTTCTGCCCCGGAGAACAGTGCCAGGCGATGACAAAAGGATATCCCTGCCGCCATCCCTACAAGGGGAGACCATCTCTCGAAGCACTCGGCATCGATGCCCGCGCTATCGCACAAAATCTCAACTGGTCAACGAAGAGCGATTCGCCCCTTCTCGCGGGCCTCATCATGGTCGCCTGACATACAAACCATACAAGGATTACGGAAAGTGACGTGAGCAATTTACCCGATGACAACACCACCAATCCGCTCGAGCATTTTCGAGAATATGCTGTTACTCATGGTGCTGATGATGTCGTGATTATCCCGGTATCCGATGTGATCCTGGATCCGCGGGTGCGGTTCAAGTGCATGATACCTCGATGCCACACTTCAGGGATGTGCAGCCACTGCCCTCCCTACGGACATTCAAATGCAGAGATGAAGGAAATACTCTCACAGTACCGTTCAGGGATCTTTTTTCGAGTAACCGGAAAGGGTGATATCATTGCAAATCCACTCATTGCGCAATCTATTCTGAACAATGTTCTGGACGATGAAGGTGTCAGCATAAACATCGGCCCCTATTACTTCCTGGTCTTCAGCATTGTGAAGCTGCTCGAACGGGAGGCCCGAACTTTCGGATATCGGACTGCGGGCTTCGCAGCAGGTGACTGTCGCGATATACTCTGCTCACTGCAGTTCATGTGTCAACGAACACTGTTGAACCGCAGTTGCCGTGTTCCCGAGCTCAGTTGCCCTTCGATGGAATCGTGCGGCATGAATGTATATACGATGGCAGCGCGCTCCGGGTGGGACATCTACCCCATTAAGGGGAACGAAGAGACAAAAGATGTTCCGAAGGGCTCTCTCATGGGATTGGTGCTTGTGGGAGAATCTCAGTCAGCCGGATCGATTGCAAGAACTGTTACAACCGGCGAGAAAAAATTACAATCGAAGAAGATAAAAAAATCACTTCTTCGGCGATTGCATCAGTGGATTCGTAAAGAGAAGAATCGTCTCATCGCCATGAAACAATACAATATAAGCATCAAGCAGCTCCCTCTCACCATTCGTGAGAGACGGATGTGGATGAAGGTTCTCAGGAACTTCCGCGCTCTCTCGGGCTCCTGGACAGGCTCACTCCGTTTAATGCTCAAGGTCTTTGAAGGCCGTCCACGTGAACAATGAAAATTCAGGTACGATCTCTCAGCCGATCTCAAACACCGCCTTGATCACCTTTTCCGACTTGTCTTTGACCAGCGCAAAAGCCTTTTTATACTCCTTGAGCGAAAAGCGATGTGTGACAAAGTCTTTCAGGTTTACCTTCTTCTTTTTAATCATGTCGATTGCAAGATCAAAGCTGCTGATACGTTTCCCCTTATACTCTTCACAGCCATGGGCATTTATCCCCATCATGGTGAGCTCCTGCTGCCATAAGGGAGTCTGGTCAAAACAGACCGGTTCAAGCTGATTCCCTATCATCACATAGGTGCCCTTTGCCTTGAGCCAGCGGAGAGCGTCATTAATCGTTTTCGAATAGCCAACACAATCATAGATGAGATCGAAGCCTCCAAGGATATTATTATTCCCGAGAGGAGCGCGATACAGCTTTCCACCGGTCAGTTGAGAAATGGATTCGTAGGGATCACCCTCAATTAAATGATCTGCGCCGAGCTTCAACCCCAGCTCCTGTTTGAATGCTATCCGCTCAAGGAGATACAGGGTACATCGGGGATTGATGACCTTTGCAAACTGAATGACATTAAGCCCTATGGTACCAGCGCCGATAACGAGAACCTTCTCTTTATTGCGGGGAGGCCGCTTGAGAACCGAATGAAGTGAAACAGCGGCAGGTTCAATCAAAACGGCACTATCATCCGGGATTGCGTCCGGAACCCTGACAAGCTGTGATTGATGCGCAATGAAATGATCACCGAATCCCGCACCAAGATTTTCCGGCATTGTTCCCTCGGAGAAGTTCTCACAGAGGGTATAGTTTCCTTCACGGCAGTGAATACAGGGAGGCGTAATATCCTTCATTGAGCAGCATGGAAGATATTTCTGAAGCGTAACCCGGTCTCCTACTTTTAAGCCCCTGACCTCGTCACCAGTCTCTATAACTTTGCCGATCACCTCATGTCCCATATAGGCACGGGGAACACCTGGCAAAGCGGCAATCGATATCTTCGGACTCGCCTTAACGTAGAACATCGAGATATCAGCACCACAGATACCGGTGAGAATATTTTTTACCCTCACCCAGCGGGAACCGGGTAAATCCCTTTCGGGAATATCACCATAGCGAACCGGTGAAATCGGAGAGTAATAAACAAAAGGGAAAATGCCGGATAATGCTTTTGTTGCGAGAATTTTAGCAACGTTAACATCAAAATAAATGGATTTCATAAAACACCTCCCTGAATTGTATACACCGGTTACCGGGATATCTATTGGCGGACCATGTTATATCGTCCTCAAATAGTGTTTCAATTATATATTCCGACCTCCTTTTTTCAATTCTTTTCCCGTTTTTTTCAACGGTTTGCACCGGTATGTATATCGACGAAAATATCAATGCAGGAAACAGAACCTCTATCGCCGGCACCGTATCATAATCTATCACAGATATTCTCAGTATACACTGCTCACAAAGGATCAGGAATGCCCTTTTGGTGAATTCGATATACGACAGTAAAAAAAATTGACACGATTCATTATAATTGCATATCGTAAATGGCGCTCATGCAAAAACGAAAGCTGAAATGGACAGCTCAAAATTTTACCTTAAAAACAGCTTTTATAAGCTAAACCGTTTGGGAAAGAGCTCTTATCCGCTTTTCGATTCCACGAAAGGTATTGGATGGATTTTTTACATGAAAGCCACATTGCGAATAAAGGGGGTTCGATATGGAAGAGCAAAACATATCCGGATACGGATTCATCTGCGGCAGATGGCCTCTGGATCAAAATCAATCATCACTTCTCTTTATTCACGGTTCAGGCGGCTCAAGTATCATGTGGGAGCATCAGGTTGAGTCATTACGGGACAGGGTAAACACAATCGCCATTGACCTCCCCGGGCATGGAAACAGTGACGGGGACGGATTTAACACTGTTATTGATTATACGCATGCCATCATTGAATTTATAAAAATCGCTCGTATGCCGAAACCGATCCCCGTGGGGCTCTCCCTTGGCGGTGCAATCGTCCAACAACTCCTTATCGAGGACCCGGGGACTTTTTCAGCAGGAGTTCTCATCAATACCGGCGCCCGCCTGCGGGTCCTTCAGCTTATTTTCGAGATGATAGAAAATAATTTCGACCGGTACATCAATTCGATGGGTGATTTTTCAGTATCAGAAAAAACACCGCCCGAAAAACTGGAACCGCTGTTGAAGGAAACAGCACGTATCAAGCCGGAAATAATAGCCGGTGATTTCAGGGCATGCGATACCTTCGATGTCATGGGAAAAATTGCAGATATTTCAGTACCCGTGCTCATTATAACCGCGGAGGAGGATAAGCTGACACCCGTCAAATACGGAATGTATCTTGAAGAGCACATTGAAAAAGCACATCGCGTCCACATAATGGACGCAGGTCATCTTGCCCCCCTGGAACAGCCGGATGCTATCAACAGAGCCCTGAGGAATTTCCTGGATCAGCATAACTTATAACACCGGGGACTCGGCTCTCAGGCTATTCACATAAATAGCCCCCGTAATCAGCAAAGACTCCTGTCTGCCACATGCAGAGAATCAAATAAAACAGCTCTTCTTGCACTATTACGTTACCGGCACACCCACATCCTTGAGGCATGAAAAAAATCAGACAGGATTACGATGATTCGACACACTGTTTATTAAAATCTATCCCCACCATTCTGTAACCCTGTCTGATTCTTCCTATTTCAACTACCCTTTCTTGCCGGAATATACACGCTCTTCACCCACTGCTCTATCTCTTTTATCGCTTCCTCAAGGTGTACCCTGCTCTTCCATCCGAGCTCCTTCCGAGCACGGCTGTTATCAACATCGTTATTTCTTCCCATTACGCCGGCGGCCAGGCGGGTCATGGTCGGACGAATCCCCAACGGCGTTAAAAGAGCTTCGAGGAATGCTCCGAGCCCCCATGCAAGTTTAAAGGGAATATTCCCGAGAGGCTTTTTCCCTATCCAGCTCCCCAGTGTTTCCAGGTATTCCTTCCAGGTGATATCATAGTCATCACGGAAATGATATATCCTCCCAATCGCCTTATCCGATTCCGCCGCAAGAAGAGCGCCATCCACCAAGTTGGTCACATAGACCATTGCACCGGGCGCTTTCCCGCCGTCTATCAAGGGGAGCGGCCCCCGATAATAGGCATCCAGGATATCCCGCACCCAGGCACTCCCCGGTCCGATGACATTGGCCGGGCGTATGATAGTATAGGCCATCCCATGCTCATTACAGAATGATGTGACGAGATCCTCTGCTTCTATCTTGGTGTCACAATAGGGTATTCCGCACCTCTTCCGTAGCGCATCTTCATCAAGACCCACGACATCCTGACCGAGCCCGAGAGCTGCGAGTGAAGAAAAATAGACGAAACGCTCGATCTTTCCACTCGATTCCCCGAGTAGATTCCCCGTCCCTTCCACCATAACCCGCTGAAAGGTCTTCTTTGAACCCCAGTCCAGCACTCTCGTTGCCAGATGAAACACGATATCGATACCATCAGAAATCCCCTTAAGCGTCTCCGGTTTCGTGAGATCACCCCGTACTATTTCTGCTTTCAACTGCTGTGCGTCCGAGGCGTCCTCATCGGGAAGAAAGAGGGCCCTCGCCGAATACCCTCTTCTCAGCAATTCTTTTAATAGAAAGGAACCGATAAAGCCACCCGCTCCGGTTACTAATGCTTTCATATATATCCTCCTCAACTGGTTGAGGGGGAAACGCAAAGGCTTCTCCCCTCAAATATCAGCGACAGGTCCTTCACGCTAACATCTCGCGTTCAGAAAGGGAATCAGACAGGATAACAGGATTACGATGATTCGACACACTGTTTTTAATCAAACCTCTGCTCAATCCAGCTTAATTTTACAGGTGAAGTAACTATTTCAGGAGTATGTTCAAATTACCACAACATAATACGAGCTTATCTCTATCAATCTGTAATCCTGTCCGAATCCGTCATGGTATGTTAAAAACAATAATGGAGTGAACATGATACTGAAATAATAAGAAAAAGGG
>Ga0180431_10004834_pt1 | contig 16695 bp, 19 predicted proteins | sample SS_ome_11_FD_132459 | JGI IMG/M metagenome (GOLD analysis project Ga0180431, IMG submission 132459) | Hypersaline lake sediment archaeal communities from the Salton Sea, California, USA - SS_1_MS_1 metaG | ecosystem: Environmental > Aquatic > Non-marine Saline and Alkaline > Hypersaline >... | reverse complement strand
GCCTCCGGTTCGCTTCAGCTGACAGAAGGTGTTCACCCGACTGCCCGTCTGCACGTTCCACGAGCCCGGATTGACCAGAATGAACACGGGAACGTACTCGATGGCGTTGCAGTTCAGGTTCTCGTCTGCATCGACGACGGTGATCTGCGCAGCTCCGTTGGCGTCCTTGTACACCTCCTGGCCCCAGGAAATCGTTCCTTCGGTGTCGATGATCTTGGCCAGACTCATCGCGACGTCAGACGCATCGTTCACGTCCTGGTAGACCAAGACAAGGGTATCCATGTTCTCGAACCGACCGAGCAAGTAGCCCTCGCCATTTCCCCCACCCACAGGTGGGAGGAACGGTACGAGTGCGCCCATTCGCCCCACGTTGAACACGCCCGCGTCACTAAACCAGCCGCGGTCGTCACCGGCCACGTTGTTGGCGCCGGCCACACCTGTGTCATACAGATAATGGCCCCACTGGAAGTGCATGTCGGCGGCGAACAGCGCTGCGAGGCCACCGCCAGCCGCTACCACATCGTCAACGACGTGCGTGTTCCGGCGCGGCACATTATAGACAACGCGTGTCCCAATCTGGAACGACCGGTTGCTGACAAACACACCGGTGTCCGGCCCGGTCTCAATGAGATAGTCCTCGTTCGCCGGGTTGGGATTGTCGGGATCGAAGGCCGCGTTCCGGGCCCAAACGATGTAGGCCCCGGTCTTCGGATCCATCAACTTGATATCCGGGGATATCTTGTCCAAATCATCACAATCGATATTTTCATCCGGATCGTAGACGACGATCCAGACCTCATCACCTTCCTGAATGAGCGTGACCCGGTTCTGCCCGTTGGAATCAGAGGCAAGGTACACCTCTGCATCCGTAGCCATGGCAGACAGGGCAAAGAGCGCCACAAGCAAACTCGCTATGACACCCCCTACAACATATCTGCGTTTCAAGGTCATACCTCCTTCTTCTTCGGGTTTTCGATTTCGCTTACTTATATTGCTTCTCCGCTTTGGTTTTTGCAAACGCGCAAACCTCCTTTCGGGCTCATAGGGACCAATTGAGTTCTAGATTTTCCTACCACCTCCCCCATCCAGTTCGCCTTACCCAGCGAATATCGCAGACTTTCACAACAAGTATCCTCTTCATTTTCATTAATGATTCTTGGCGCTTCCCGCCACAGTTGCGCTTGCGCCATCCTAATCCAGCAGTCATCTTCTCCACAAAACACAAACATGCCTCTGCCAGGCAACGTTTGTCCCCTCTTTTTTCAATGAACCGGGGAGTCCAACCCACCCCCTCACTGCAATTCAAACTGGGCAGCATCTTATCATACCACGATAACCCATGTCAAGTCCGAAAAGGCCCACCTCCAAGCGACATCATCCACCCACGGCGACCGTTCGCGCACCGATAGGACGAATGCTGGAATTAAGTATACATCCCAGTGCCCAACGGTCTCACCCCCTTATGTCGTGCGGGAGATTATACCCCAACCTACGATGACTCCTTTTCCCGAGGAAGGAGTTTGGTGCCGCCAGGCTTTCTCCTCAGTCCAGTCCATGAAGGACGTCTGTCTGCATACTATGTGTTGTGTGTATTATAGACAAACCCCGTTTCGTGCTATATGCTTTTTCTTGGCACATTCGGAACGTTGTGATAAGGGAATACGAGTGTTCTACCTCGCAGGGAGGTATCCAGATTATGGCTGCAATGGGTAAGAAAGTCGTCGTGACGATTCTGCTTGGCGTTTTTCTGATTGCATCAGCGGTTGTGGTGAGTGCGGCGGGCCAGGATGACACCGTGTCGGCACGGATTCTGACGACAGCCGGTGAGACCGCCGAAGGGGCGTTGAGCGGGATCCTTCCCACTATCCGGTTGGACGCAGGCGAACTAACCAATTACGTGGGCCCATTCCAAGCATTCGATATTCCACGAGAGACAATTCGACAGATCACACTCGATTTCCCGCGCGTGGTCGTGGAAACGGAGGATCGTGTCTTCGTCGGTCCATACTCCGCATACCGCGGCATCTCCGAACTTCTCACGCTGCAACGAGGGACCGGGTGGTTGAGCGTTCCAACCGCTTCTGTCCGCGCGATCGCACTTCACGGATACGGGTTTCACCCCGTTCCGCGCGAATGGTTGGCAAACGCGTTTCTCGTGATGCCGCGCTCCGCCCCCAGCTCTGCTCTCAGGCTGGCAGGCGAAGAACCTGCCGTACAGCCACAGCCACGCACCTCGCCCGCTGCCACGGCACAGGCAGAAGTCCCTACAGAGCCGCAGGAGGAGACCGCCGGGTGGGTCGGCGCGGTGATTGTCATCGTCCTCATCGCGCTCGTCTTTCTCAGCCTCAATCTCAGCGGAGGCTAAACGCGGCGTCGCAGCTCGTCTGCGACGTCCTTCCCGTCGGGCAAAAGACCCGACGCTACAAAGAAACGTAGCTTTTGTCTGTCTCCTTTACCAGGGAGTAACCGGTGGTTTCGCTGCTTGCATGGGCCTCACAAACGATCTACCATCACAGCATGGAGGGATGACCGAACGGCAAGGAGCCGGTCTCGAAAACCGGTAAGCTCGCAAGGGCCTCGGGGTTCGAATCCCCGTCCCTCCGCTTTCTCATGCGCCCGTAGCTCAGCGGACAGAGCGTCGCACTGCGGATGCGAAGGTCGGAGGTTCAAGTCCTCCCGGGCGTAATGTCCACTCTCGGACCGGCACCCCTCTGTCCGGACTCTAAAGACTTAATAGAAGGATTACAAAAGATGGACAGACTGGGTCGAATGCACAGTGCGGAGCACATCCTGACGGCGGTGATGCAGCGTGAGTACGGCTCGCCGCGGAACCTCGAGATGCACCTAGCAGAAAAGAAATCCAAGTGCGATTACGCCGTCCCTCGAACTCTCACTCAGGACGACATCACAGCGATTGAAAAGGCCGTAAACGCGGAGATTGAGGCCGACCATTCCATCACCGTACAGATGCTGTCCATCGAAGAGGCCAAAGAGTGCTACGACCTGTGGAAGGTGCCCGAGAACGCAACGTCCATCCGCATCATCAAGATTGGTAGTTTCGATGCTACCCCCTGTGCCGGAGAACACGTGAGCCGTACAAACGAGATCGGTCGCTTCCGCGTGAAAAGCTACGATATGCGAGAAGAGGGGATCGTCCGCATCCGGTTCACTGTGGATGATTGAGCATCTGTTCCGCAATCAATCCCATCGGGCTGTGTTGCCCCAGCGGTAAGCCGTTCTTTAGGACAACACGCTGCGAATGCCATCGAAGATGAACTTCCCACTGAAGAAGAGAAGCAATACGCCGCACACGGCAAAGACGCCCTTCTGGAAAACCCGGCCAAAGAAACGCCCCCCCTTGAACGACAGAGTCGAGAGGAGTTGCAACCAGACAAAGTCGCACGCCCAGTGAAGGAGAGCGAACAGGACAAAGCCCAACAGGCCAAGCCCGAGGGAACGGGTGACCAGCGTTGCCCCCACTGTCGCCCACCACACGAGAAAATAGGGGTTACCCGCACTAAGTGCAATTCCTGCTACGACAGGCGATCGAAGCGTTGTGGCGGCGTGAGCATCGGCTCGTGTGATGCCGCGAAACATTCCGATCGCCATCACCAACAGGAACAGCCCGCCGACGAGCGCGATACCCACTTTCACGCCATCCCGATTCAGCAGCACACCGAAGCCGTACAGAATGGCAACCATCAGTGGAAACTCGATGATCCCATGCCCGACCGCCAACCATGCTCCTGCATGGGGAGAGCCGCTCCCTTTTCCCACCGCCGCGGCCGTCATCGGACCGGGAGCCATAACACCCGATAACGAGATGAGCACGGCCTCCAAAAGAAAGGTTACTAGGGGCATACTCACGTCCTTCACAAGGGATTGGTGCTTGTAAAGTATGCCAAAGATGACCACCGGGTTCGAGAACGGCCTGGGAGAAGCTTTGGAAGCAACAACGCTGCAGCCTTGGGAAACGCCCGCCAAAGGCCTGCGGCGGGTTCTACTCGTCTTTGCTCTCAGAAGTGTCTTTGCTCTCAGAAGATGAGGATGTTTTCCCCTCGGAGGTGCTTGAACCGCTACGTTTTTTACGATAGTCCGTGGTGTGGAATCCGCTTCCCTTGTAAACCACGCCAACACGGGGAACCAAACGACGCGTCTCCTGGCTTCCGCATTCGGGACACGAAATGGACAGCGTGTTTCCGTTCATGTGCAGCTTCTTGAAAACTGCCCCGCAATCATCACATTCGTAGCGATAGAACGGCATCTTTCACCTCTGTCTTCGGTTGTTGGCAGTTTAGCTATGAGACTGCTAACCAATTTTACCGTAGAAGGATCCTCCTGTCAAGGAGGAATGAGACCTTGTTTCCCAGCGCGTATCTGTGGTCACGCCTGCGGCTGCTCCGCGTCGCTGTCCTTTTCACTCATGCTTCGCCTCTCGCAAGAGACTATAGGAAGGGCGGCATTCCTCGTCAAGATCGCTTGATTCCACGCGTTCGATCTGCTACAGCAACAGTGAGCATCTCAAACTCACAAAAGAAGGAGGAGTGTCGCAATGGAATTCTACGACGCAATCAGGACGCGACGGCCGGTGCGGGCGTATCGGTCCGAGTCGATTCCGGCGGAGATACGAAACAGGATACTGGAGGCTGGCGATTGCTCCCTCGGGAGCAATCGCCAGCCGACGCGCTTTATCCTGGTTGAAGAGGAGCAGGGGCGAAAGCGGCTCGCACAGCTGTGTCGCCAGCAGTCCTTCATCGCCGAGGCGCCGATTGTCGTTGTCGCCTGTGGCCGCGAGATACCCTCCAACCGCGGCGGCTACATGGGCCGCTACTCAATGCTCGTCGATGCGGCGATTGCCGTAGATCACTTGACCCTCGCCGCACGGGTATGAGGAACTTGGCACGTGCTGGATCGGCGCCTTTGACAACACCGCGATCAAGGAGTTTCTGGGAGTGCCCAAAGACGCCCAAGTGGTGGCCCTGACTCCGCTTGGCTATCCGCAGGGCAATCCGTTCGAGGAGACCAAAGACCGCCTTCCCCTTGCCGAGTTGATCTGCAGGCAGCGGTGGAGCTTCTGAGAGCTACTGCACGGCGGATTGGAGCGCGCAGGGGCCGAGGGCGCACTTGCCACAGACGCTCACGGCTTGCAGATGCTGATAGCAGCGCTTCCTGTCGAGAGATCCGTCCGGGTCTAGGGCTTGGATTGGACAGCGCTCGATACATTCCCGGCAACTGCCGTCGTACCGGTAGAGACACCGTTCTTTGGTTTCAGTGGCTGCAATTGGCAGCGCGGCATCGATGACCAAGCTGCCAAACCGGCCGGCACAGCCAGCGTCGGTGATCACCATGTGATGCAGGCCGAAGCTTCCCAACCCTGCAATCACCGCCGCGCTTTTGTGAGACCAACTACCTATCAAGCTAACGGGATCGAGGTTGTGGCTTGGTGGTTCGGTCACCGCGCCAATTCCCCGCTTTGCCAGTGCCTCGATCAGGTGTGTGGTGATCTGGCCGATCAGTGTGTTGGTCTCGACGTACGCCGTCGCCCACTCGGAAGCGACGTTCTCCCAGTGCGTTGCGTTGGCATCGACGATCCAACGTTCGAACGGGAGAAAGAATGCGATCACTGTGCGGGCATCCGGCAATAGATCCTGGGGCAACCGATGTCCTGGCACCATGTCCCGCACGCCCTCGAAGCGCGGATCATCCGCGGAGGCAAAGCCGACAAGTGGCTCACGGTAGGCAGTGACGGTACCGGCCTCGGCCACCAGGCGACGGATGGCGCCAATTACAGAATTGCGTAATTCAACTGCGTGCATTTTCATATCGTCCCCGCTCCCTATTGTATCCATCTTCGCCGCTGAACCAGGCCGGCGCCACCAATGACCAGAAACATCGCTGCGATCTGAATGGGAAAGAGCCTTTCCCCCAGGGCGCCCCAGGCGATCAGCGCCGTGCCGAGGGGGGCGAGATTCAGCATCACGTTCGCCTCCACTGCAGCCAGACGCTGCAGCGAATGATTGAACAGAAGGTAGGCCACCACCGTGTTTACTACCGCGAGGCCGAGGATGATTCCCCAGGAGTGGAGAGGCATGTGAGGGATCCCTTCCAGCACAGCGGCGAGAATGAGGAGCGCGCCACCTCCGATTCCCAATGGGATCGCCGTCAGGGTCACGTTCTCCACCGCTCGATCGCGGGCCACTTCCCGGCCAAGCACCGGAAACGCGGAGAAACTGACAACAGCGATACCGAGAACCCCTAGAGAAAAGGGGGTTCCCACCTCCAATCCCGGCGAAAGGAAGAGAAAACTTCCCCCGATAGACACCACCAGACCCAAGAGCTGAAGCAATCTTGGTCGTTCTCCAAGGTGTAGGAACCCCAACAGGAGAACGGGAATCGGCACCAGGCACAAGGCGAGAGAGCCGGTGGTGGCGGAGACCGTCTGCAGGGCAAGAAAGAGGCAGCCATTTGCTATCGTGTATTGAGTGAGTCCCATCAGGGTGAAACGCGCCCACTGCGCGCGGGTGGGAGGGAAGGCGTTCCGCCCACGTCGACACAGCCAAGGAAGAAGGAAGACAAAGGCAAGAAAGTAACGCAGTCCAGCCACGGTGAACGGGCCGGTGTAGGCGAGCGCCGCCTTCACCCCCACAAACGAGGAGGACCAGATGAGCGCACACAGAAGCGTCTCCCCGCTTGCAAAAAGGTGTCCCCGCAATGTCGTGCCGAGCTTCTCCCCACCCTGTGTCATGCAGGCAGATGATACCAGACCGGTGATTCTTTAGCTTTCGAAATCACTACCAAAACGCACAGAATCAAGCCTCATGCAACGCTCACAGCCGGTTCACACGGTCTCCACAATTGGGTCGTAGATTAGAGGTACACGATAGCAAAAACGTGTACCTCCTTGCCAGACAAGCCGAGGAAGAGGCCCCACAAGGGGCCTCTTCCGTTGGCGCCAGCTTCCATCTCTGGAGAACCTTCTGGGAATTCGGTTGATGTTGTTGATCAGGATGGAAGGGCCGCTATACTCTCACCTGTAATCATTGGGGGTGTAGCTCTAATCGGGAGAGCGCCCGCCTTGCACGCGGGAGGCTGGCGGTTCGAATCCGCTCACCTCCATACGAACTGAAGGCTAACACGGTTCCATTTGTCGTTTCCGCCTGTTTCCTCAACGCGACCCGAGGGTTGTGAACGGAGAACTGCCCCAGCGGCGCGAGTTCTTGGTGAGCCTGCCCGAACCGTTGGCCGGGCATAGGATGAGTCGCACAAATCCCGATACGGATATAGCAAGAGAGGGAAAGAACAGGCCAATAGGCGTGTAGGGAAGCGGGCCAGAGTCACCCGCTGGTCGTGTGCGCCGCAGCACACTAGCCATGGCTATGCCGTGAAGAGGAACTCCTGAATGGATGATAAGAGATACATGCTCAGGCACATGCTCGGTGCCATTGCCTACCGATTGCAGAAGGCTCTTCGGGATGCCCCTTCTGGCTTCGCTGGTTTTCGTGCAGGGCCTGGCGTCCGCACACCGCATCAGCTTGTGCTACACATAACGAATGTCCTGGGGTACGCTCGAACGTTCCTTGTCGGTGGCGAGTGGCATCCCGAGATGTGCGAGGACTTCCAGTCGGAAGTGGAAAGGGTTCACGAGATTCTTGGCAGTCTCAAGCGCCACATTGAGGACGATACACCCTTGAGGAATTTGACCCCTGAACGAATGCTCCAAGGGCAGCTCTCCGATGCAATGTCTCATGTTGGTCAGCTGGCTATGCTGCGAAGGCTTTTCGGGTCTGCTGTTCCACCAGAGAACTTCATTATGGCCGACATCGACGGTGAAAACGTGGGACCTGATCAAGCATTTCCGGTCAGTCCTGACGAAAAATGGTACGATGCTGAAGGCAACCTTGAGGTCAAATGAGGTTGTCTTGCCCCCCTCCGGGGAGATCTTCCAGCAGACTCGAAGATAAGACAGGTCTGATGAATCCGGTTGGAAAAGTACTCTACGCACGCACTATGCCGACGTGACCGAGGCCCCTTCGATCTCGTGTCCCCATTGCCTTCACGTGCAACCGGTGTGCTAAGGGCTGTGCGGCGTTGACTTAAAAAAACGTACCAATTACAATCCCACGTGAGGTGTTGCCTATGCCAAACCAGGTTAGGCAGGAAATGCTCGATCACATGGATCGAAGCATTGATGTGCTGAAGGGCAATCTGAACAAGGTACAGACCGGTCGCGCCAGTCCGGCGATGATCGAGGACGTAACGGTCGATTACTACGGAACCGCGACACCTCTTAAACAACTGGCGAGCATTGTCGCCCCGGACCCGGATCTTCTCGCCGTCCAACCCTACGACAAGACGCAGATGGCCGCGTTCGAGAAGGCGATCCTTGCCGCCGATCTGGGACTCAACCCCGTGAATGATGGCAAGATCATTCGGATCAAGATCCCCAAGCTGTCCGAGGAGCGTCGCCAGGAACTCATACGAATCATCAAGGCGAAGGGCGAGGAAGCAAAAGTTGCCTTGCGCAACATTCGTCGGGATGCAAACGAGAAGCTGGAAAAGATGAAGGACGGCGGAGAGATCTCGGAAGACGAATACCACCGGCACCGGGAGTTAAACGACGAGACGATCCACGAATACACGAAGAAGGTGGACGACCTGGTCGAGGGCAAGAGCAAGCAACTGCGTACGATCTAACTGCATGAGCCATCCTACTACACAAAGATGAGAAACCTGTTAACTTGTGAGTTCGTCCGGCTGTTTCGTCTGCGCAATCTCCTCGTGCTCGGTATAGTGGGCGCCTCAATCCTGACTGCTATTGGCCGGCCTACGGCTGCTGTTGGGCTTGTAATCGGAATAGCCCTTTTCGTTCTGAAATCGTTCTTTCTTTATGAAGCCGGCCGTGCCCTGATCAAGAGAGATTCCAAAGGCATAGGAAGGGCGATCGCCGCCCTTTCAAGTTTTGGGAGGGTCGTCTTTCTGGCAGTTGCACTGGCCGTTGCGGCAAAAATGGGGCCTTCGGCGTTGTTCTCCACTTGTGGAGGTCTTATTCTGGGACAAACGAACTTGCATTTAGCCTACATCGTAAGAGGGAAACCGACGCAATGCTCGAACACTTAGGCGAGAAGCTCATTGTTAACATCTCGATCGGTAGCTTTTCGATCCGCTTCGACATTGTGGCAATAATCATGAGCTGGGTGGTGATCCTTCTTCTCGTGGTGCTTGCTCTCTTCTTGCGGCGAGGGCTCAGGCAACGGATCGAAGAAACGCCGAGCCGCGTTCAAGCCGCACTCGATGCGTTGATGGACACCCTGAAAGGCCAGTTGACCTCGAATTTCGCGTCGGAAAGGCTCTCACGCGAGCTGTTTTGTTTTATCTCCACGCTGTTCCTGTTCGTCCTGTTCTGCAACTGGCTCTCAGTGATTCCGTACTTCCAATCCCCCACTCAGGATCTAAACGTAACGCTGAGCCTTGCTGTGCTTGTCTGTGCCGTGTCCCAAGTATTCGCCGTCCGATTGAAAGGCGGGAGGAAGTACCTGAAGGGCTTTCTGGAACCCTACGCGTTCATGCTGCCACTCAATATCGTGGGGGAGATCTCCAAGCCGCTCTCGCACGCGTTCCGTCTTTTCGGAAACATCTTCGGCGGAGCGATTCTGATTACGGTGATCTCGGCCAAACTCATCCCCCTACTGGTGCCGGCAGGACTGAACGCGTTCTTCGGGTTGTTCTTTGGTGCAATACAGGCGTTTGTGTTCGCAATACTTGCCGTTGCCTACATCAATGCAGCGGTTGAAAGCTAAAGGAGGTGTGATGTTACAAGAGGCACAAAGCGGGATCTCGATTGCTGGTGCAGACATCGCCACCGCGGCCAAGTATCTTGCGGCCGGCTTTGTCATGGGAATCGGGGCGATCGGTTCGGCACTCGGTGAAGGCCTTGTCGCAGCGCATGCCCTGGACGGGATGGCACGTCAACCGGAGATGGAGGGAGCGCTGATGCGAACGATGATCATTGGGCAAGCAATCACCGAGACTACGGGTATTTACTCATTGATCGTCGCGATCGTTTTGCTGTTCATCATGTAGGAGGGGTCGTGAATCTCGAATGGGGAAAGGTCGTCAAGAGCCTCAACTGGACCTTCGTCTTCAACCTGATCAACTTCGCCATTCTTCTCTATCTGCTCAAGCGGATTCTGTTCAAGCCAGCGCTGGCGTACCTCGACAAACGTCGTGAACGGATCGCGGCGCAGATGGAGGCCGCGCGCGTCAGTGAGGAGAAAGCAGCACAGCTCGCTGCGCAAAGGCAGGAGTCCCTCAAGGCCACCTTCGAGCAGAATCGTCGCACCGTGGAGGAAGCAAAGCTGCGAGCCGAAGAGATTATTGCCTCAGCAAAGGAGGACGCCAAGCGGGAGGCCAATCGGATCCTCGCTGAAGCGCGAAGACAAATCGAGCAAGAGCACGCTCAGAAGGAACAGGAACTGCGCAGAGCCTACGCGGAGATCGCGGTACTAGGGGCCTCGCGTGTTCTCGATCGAGAGGTGAAGCTGGAGGACCATCGCAAACTTCTTGACGAACTGATCGCAGAGATCGACGAAGAGGTACTGAAGGTCACACCGTGAAATCGCGTGAGATCGCCCATAGATATGCTGAGGCCCTCTATCGCCTTGCAAGCGAGCAAGGGAAGGTAGATCAGATCGATTCGGAGTACGAGCAACTCCTCGCCGATACCACAGAGGTTCCCGAGGTCAACCTCTTTTTGGCCCACCCTCTGGTATCAAGGCAGAAGAAGAACCGGTTGATCGAGCAAGCGTTTCCACAACTCTCCGTTTATCTGCGCAACCTCATGCACCTTCTCATCCGCAACGGCCGGGAGGACTATCTCGGGCTGATCTTCGAGGAATTCCTATCGTTGCGGGCGGAGGAGGAAGGAGTCATCCGGGTGCAAGTGGCCACGGCCCAGGAGTTTTCTTCCGACGATCGCAGCCGGTTAACCGATCGTTTGACGGAGGCCCTCGGCCGACGTGTCAAACTGGAAGAGCAGCTCGACCCGGGTCTCCTTGGGGGAGTGAGGCTGGAAGTGGACGGCAGAGTGATCGATGGGACGTTGCGGGCCAAGCTCGAAGGCCTGTTGGCCGTGCTTGAGGGATAGGAGGGAGGAAAGTGGCAACAGCACGCAAGGATGAGATTAGCGCCATCCTCAAGGAACAAATAAAGGGGTTCGAGTACGACCTCGAGATGGAAGAGGTCGGGGTCGTCGTTGAAGTGGGAGACGGAATCGTCCGCGTGTACGGGTTACAGGGGGCGATGGCGGCTGAGATTGTGGAGTTCCCACACGACGTTTATGGGCTCGTTCTCAATTTGGAAGAAGAAAGCGTCGGCGTTGCCCTGTTCGGAAAGAGCGAGTATGTCCAGGAAGGAGATGAAGTACGCCGCACCGGCCGCCTGTTGGAGACGATGGTCGGTGAGGATCTCCTCGGCCGCGTGGTCGACGCTCTCGGACGACCCAGAGACGGAAAAGGCAACCTCGGCTCCTCTGAGACACGCAAGGCGGAGATCAAGGCCCCCGGCGTGGTTATGCGCCAGCCGGTGAATACGCCGCTCCAAACCGGCCTGAAGGCAATCGATGCCCTCACTCCAATCGGACGCGGCCAGCGCGAGTTGATCATCGGCGACCGTCGTACCGGAAAGACAGCCATTGCGCTCGACGCGATCATCAACCAAAAAGAGACAGACGTTACCTGCGTCTATGTGGCCATTGGCCAGAAGACCTCCACCATCGCACGTGTAGTAAACACGCTTGAACGCCACGGTGCGATGGAATACACTACAGTCGTCGCCGCTGAAGCGAACGATCCCACCCCAATGCAGTATCTCGCACCGTACACCGGTTGCGCCATGGCCGAATACTTCACGTACAAGGGTCAAGACACATTCGTCGTTTACGATGACCTGTCCAAACACGCTGTTGCATACCGAGAGATGTCACTGCTGCTTCGCCGTCCGCCCGGCCGAGAGGCCTACCCCGGAGATATTTTCTATACCCACTCACGTCTATTGGAGCGTGCCGTTCGGCTGTCTGACCAACACGGTGGCGGGTCGCTCACCGCGTTTCCGATCATCGAGACCAAGGCCGGGGACATTACTTCATACATTCCGACGAACGTAATCTCCATCACAGACGGCCAGATCTACCTCGAGACCGATCTGTTCAACCAAGGGTTCCGCCCGGCGATCAACGTCGGCATTTCCGTCTCTCGCGTCGGAGGCGACGCGCAGATCAAAGCGATGTCGCAGATCGCCGGCCAGCTGAGGCTGGAGCTCTCCCAATACCGAGAGTTGGAGGCGTTTGCCGAGTTTTCCGCCGATCTGGACGAGGAATCGAAGGCTCAGCTCGCCCGTGGAGACCGGATGATGGAGGTCCTGAAGCAGGAGCAGTACGAGCCGATGCCGGTCGAAGAGCAAGTGGTCGCGCTGTACGCAGGTGTGGAGAACCACCTCGCGGAGGTGGAAGTGGCAGAGGTGCGCCGCTTCATCGAGGAGTGGATTCGCTTTCTTCACTCCGAGCATGAGCAGATCTTCAACGAACTGCGCAAGAAGAAAGAGTTCACCGATGCAATACGGACCAAACTGGAAAAGGCCGTTGGGGAGTTCAAGGAGCGTTTCGGAGGATAGATGGCAATCGGGGTCCGCGCAATCAAGGGGCGAATCGGAAACATCGAGAACGTCCGGCAGATCACCAAGGCGATGAACGCGATTGCCATGACCAAGGTAACGCGAATGAAGCGCCGCCTCACCGTGGGACGTCCGTATCAGGAGGCGCTGGAGTCATTTCTCGCCACTCTCCTTGTACAGTTGCCTGAAACCGCAGAACCCCATCCACTGACTGTCGCCAACGGATCCCCCCATGTGGGGATTCTGGTCCTGAACTCCGACCGCGGGCTGTGCGGCCGTTTTAAAGGAGATCTCAACAGGAAGGGCTATAATCTCCTATCAGAGGCGGATAAGGAGGGAAAGGTCATTGCCGGCGGCGAAAAGGCGCGAACGTACTTCGCGCGCCAACAAGTCGAGCTACTGAAAAGCTACGTTCGCGTCTACGAGGATCCGACACCGACCTTCGCTGGAGAAATGGCGTCCGATCTCATCTCCCTTTTCTTGGAAGGAACGGTCGGCCGGGTTGTGTTGGTGTATATGCGATTTTTCTCCGACCTGGCCCAGCGGGTGATCGTCGAGGAACTCTTGCCGATCAGAATAGAGCCCACAGGGACGGAGACACTGATCGAGCCCGACGCCGTGCAACTGCTCGATTTCGCCCTTTCCATGGTTGTAGAGAGCAAGCTGTTCTCTGCTCTGCTGGAGACCAAAACGAGCGAGCATGCGGTCCGCCGCCAGGCGATGAAGAATGCCACCGACAACGCTGAGGATCTATTAAAAACCCTCACTCGCTCGTACAACAAGGCGCGTCAACAGTCGATCACACGCGAGATCGCGGACATCGTGGGCGGAGCGGAGGCACTCCAAGAACACGGATGAACCCATCGTAAAGAAACTCAAGGAGCAACAAGATGGAAGACAAAAACGAAATTGGGAGGATCACTGAGATCAGAGGGCCGGTGATCGACGCCCGTTTTAAACGTGGGAAACTGCCGCGGGTGAACGATGCCCTGCGCATTGAACGACAAGACGACAAGGACCTCGTTCTGGAAGTGGCTCAGCACCTGGGAGACGACGTGGTACGCGCGATCGCTTTGGATTCGACCGACGGCATAGCGCGGGGAACCGAGGTGATCAACACAGGCGGTCCGATTACCGTACCGGTGGGGCCAGAGACACTGGGGCGAATGGTCAATCTCACCGGAGAGCCGATCGACGAGCTCCCCCCGATCGAGTCGGAAAAGCACTACTCGATTCACCGTCGTGCCCCCGCGATCATCGACCAAGAGACCGAGACCGAAATCTTTGAAACCGGGATCAAGGTGATCGACCTCACCGCACCGTTCCCCAAAGGAGGAAAAATCGGACTGTTCGGCGGCGCAGGGGTAGGAAAGACCGTCCTGATCATGGAGCTGATTCGTTCCATCGCCTACGAACACTCCGGTTACTCCGTCTTTGCCGGGGTGGGAGAGCGAACCCGCGAGGGAAACGACCTGTACTTGGAGATGAAGCACGCCGGTGTGTTGAAGAACACGGCCCTTGTCTACGGCCAGATGAACGAGCCGCCCGGTGCGCGTTTCCGTGTAGGACTCACCGGGGTCACCGTGGCCGAGTACTTCCGCGATGAGGAGGGAAAAGACGTGTTGTTGTTCATCGACAACATCTTTCGTTTTGCCCAAGCAGGAAGCGAGGTCTCGGCTCTGCTTGGACGAATGCCCTCCGAAGTTGGATATCAGCCGACCCTGGCCACGGAGATGGGAGAGCTACAGGAACGGATCACCTCGACAAAGAAGGGCTCGATCACCTCAGTGCAGGCGATCTATGTTCCTGCAGACGACCTGACCGATCCGGCTCCGGCGACCGTCTTCTCGCACCTCGATGCGGCGATCACGCTGTCGCGCGAGATCGTGGAGAAGGGGATTTATCCGGCAGTAGATCCACTGCAGTCCAACTCCACGATGCTTGACCCACACGCCATCTCCGGTGAGCACTACCGCGTGGCTCGGCGCACACTGGAGATCCTACAGCGTTACGAGGATCTACGCGACATCATCGCCATCATGGGAATGGACGAACTGTCCGAGGAAGACAAGCTGACCGTGCGGCGAGCACGCAAAGTGCAGCGATTCATGAGCCAACCGTTCCACGTGGCCGAGCACTTCACCAATCGTGCAGGAGAGTACGTCAAGCTGGAAGATACGATCAAGGGATTCTCCATGATCGTGAACGGCGAATTGGACGAAATCCCGGAACAGGCGTTCTACATGGTCGGCTCAATCGATGAGGTCCTTGACCAAGCGCAAAAGGCCGAAGTTGTGCATGGCTCGGAGGATGAATCCGTTTCGACTGCTTCCTGAACCCCTGAAGCGCCGGATGTTCCGCTACACGCCGGCGGGATTTTCCGACGTGTCTTCCTGCGCGGCGTTCTACGACGTACGCCACACCGTGTTCGCCGAAGACGACATGATGATTCTCGAGTATTCGGGGCCCCAGGTACAACGCCGCCTATTCGACCGGGCAACCACCCTTTTTCCCCCACAGGGGAGAATCCTCGATCTCGGATGCGGCCTCGGCCACCTACTGGCGTACCTCGATGAAAACGGACTCCCCTATGAAGACTATCGCGGGATTGACGTGAGCGAGCGGATGGTGGAAAAGGCAAAGGATCGGCTTGGGGAGCATTTCGAGCTACGCGATATTCTGAACGATCCCGTTGACCCGGGTAGCTTTGACACCGGCTACCTGTTGAGCGTTCTGGGTTATCCAATCGGGAAAAACCCGATGAAGACAATGATGGAGATCATTACGAGGTGTTTCAACGCCTGCCGGGTAGGAATCGTCTTCTCTCATTTGGCCGCCGACCGGAAGAAAGGCCTGAAGTTCACCACGGTTCCGCAGGAGCTCGCCTCACGGTGCGAAGCGGAGCTTGGAGCCCGCGCCCGGCTAGACGATGATGGCGTCGACTTCACCTACCTCCTCGCCCTGTGGCACTGAGTCTTTGATCCTTCGTTCCAAACGGAACCTCCCAGAGACAACACACAATCAGTCTATCCATGTTCGGGTAATACGCTTCGATTGACGGCCGTCGGAGAACTCCCTATAATCCTTGTTGACTCGGCGGCGTAGCCAAGCGGAAAGGCAAGGGACTGCAAATCCCTGATTCAGCGGTTCGAATCCGCTCGCCGCCTCCAGAATCATCGGGTGGTTAGCTCAGCTGGGAGAGCGCATGCTTGACGTGCATGAGGCCAGAGGTTCGAGTCCTCTACCACCCACTACCTTTCTAGCCTTCGCTTTGTCCACCCGGGGCAAGCTTGAAGCAAGCTCCCCGGCAGCAGAGATATCACTGCCTGGTTCGCACAACCCATTGTTGCCACTGAGCAACGCAAAAAGGCAAACCCAGCGCTCTTTCGCGTCCGCTCTTTCACTAGGTGCTCCGATGGCGCAATCGCAACTTTCTCTTCCGCCCTTCCCGATCACGCAATTTAACCTGAAAGATTTTTGCATTTCTTCAAGGTGGGGATCCATACATCACAAGCTCAAGGCAGTAGTGGAAAAGACGATCTATGATCTCTTTTTCCATACTTTTTCCATGAGATTTTCAGCTTCCTGGCATGGAACAGGCTGGATATCATGCTATGCTATGAAACTGGCTCAATTCAGTGTGAATCACTTGAGAAGACGGGAAAGAAGTTTCTTGATGAAGAAGGGGGGTGAAGTTCCATGGCGAAGAAGGAGATCCTCGACAAACTCTCCATCTACATCCCGCAAAAGAAGATGGAAGAGCGGCCTGTAGAGCGGTTAATCAAGCTCTCCGAGAAGCGCGATCGTTCGATCAATTACTTGGTCGTCGACGCCATTCTACAGTACCTCAAGCGGGAAGAAGGCAAGGGCTAGAGCATCCCGCCTATGTGAGCTTACGCCGAAGTAAGATCGAACGTGGTGCCCAACAGATGAAAATCTGTGGGTGCCACTTTTTTCTAAGCAGTGCTCTAGCCCAATGCGAACAGATCCATCCTACGTTCATCGCTCACTCTCTCATTCCAATGATGT
>Ga0180431_10004833_pt1 | contig 16695 bp, 17 predicted proteins | sample SS_ome_11_FD_132459 | JGI IMG/M metagenome (GOLD analysis project Ga0180431, IMG submission 132459) | Hypersaline lake sediment archaeal communities from the Salton Sea, California, USA - SS_1_MS_1 metaG | ecosystem: Environmental > Aquatic > Non-marine Saline and Alkaline > Hypersaline >... | reverse complement strand
CGGGCGGGAGCTGATCCCGGTGCTGCGCGACACCGGACTGACCATGCTGGTGTGGTCGGCGGCGGTGGCCGCGGCGCTGGCGCTGGCGGGATCCGGCTAGTCGTCGGGATGTTCGCCGCGCAGCCGCGCCTGCAACTCCTCGCGGTCCCGGCGCCGACGCTCGTCGACCGCGGCGATCCCGGCGGTGGCCCTGCTGCGCAGCGGCCCCAGCAGCCAGATGCCCAGCGGCAGCGAGATCAGGATCGCGAAGAGCATGGCCACCGCCAGCGGGAACTCGGTGATGCCCAGCAGTCGGGCGGCGAAGAAGAGCACCGCGGTCAGCGCGGCCACCAGGGCCAGCCGGGCCAGGGTGTAGACGACCACGTCGCGGAGCATCCGCCCGGTGCCGCCATTGGTCGGGCCGGCGGTGTTGTCGGTCACGTCGCCGAGCCTACCGACGCGCGTATATTCGCAATGAAGGAGGTTTTCTTCAGTGCTCTACCTGCTGCTCATCCTGGTGATCGCCGCACTGGCGTTCGTCGGCTGGCGGGCTCTGCGCGGTGCGCAGGCGCACCGGCCCACGACGCGGGTGATCGGACCTGACGACGATCCGGACTTCCTCTGGCGGATCGGCCGCGGCGACAACAAGCCCCGCTGAGGACTGACCGGGGCACCCGGTCCGGCGTCAGCCGACGCCGGCGTAGGAGTGCAGGCCGACCGTGACCAGGTTGATGAAGAACAGGTTGAACACCATCGCCACGAAACCGAGCACGTTCAGCCAGGCCGCTTTGCGGTCGCGCCAGCCCGCCGTCGAGCGGGCGTGCAGGTAGGCGGCGTAGACCACCCAGGCGATGAAGGACACCGTCTCCTTGGGATCCCAGCCCCAGTAGCGGCCCCAGGCCTCTTCAGCCCAGATCGCCCCGAAGATCACTCCGAAGCCGAACACCGGGAAGGCGAACACGGTCGTGCGGTAGGCGATCCGGTCCAGGGTCTGCGCGTCGGGCAGGTGCGCGACGAGCCGGGCCAGCGCGCCCTGGGCGTCCGGGCGGCCCAGCCGGGAGGTCTTGAGCAGGAACAGGATGCTGGCGACCCCGGCGACCAAGAACACCCCGGACCCGAGGCTGACCACCGAGACGTGGATGGGAAGCCAGTAGGACTGCAGTGCGGGCATCACCGGCGCGGCGTGGGTGTAGAGCCATTTGCCCGAGACCGTCAGCAGGACCAGCACCGGCAGCAGCACGAAAACCCACAGCGTGCGCAGACCCGGCCGGCGCAGCACCACCGCGGCGGCCAGCAGGCCGCAGAAGGCGGTCAGGTTGATGAACTCGTACATGTTGCCCCACGGCGCCCGCGAGGTCGACAGCCCGCGCAGCACTATGCAGGCCCCCAACAGCGCGATTCCCAGGTAGACCAGCGCCACCCCGGCGCGGCCGAACCGTTCACCCGCCCCCCGGATCGGGGCCGCGACGACGACTCCGGGCCGATCGCTGTCGAGGTCCACCCCGCCGCCCACGCCGCCGGCGGCGACCAGATCACGCTGTTCGGCCCGCTGTGACCGGCTGCCGGCCAGTTCCACGGCCAGCATCAGCATCGCCAGCAGCATGACCAGCACCGAAGAGGTGAAGGCCCAGTCTGAGTACCGGGCCAGGCCGAGGTCGATCTGATCGCCGTTCATCGCGCTTTCTCTTCCGCCACCCACCGGGTCATGGCGTCGAACTCCTCACCCCAACCGGAGTTGTCGGTGCGGGCCAGCCCACCCAATTCGACGATAACGCTACCCGCTGTCGCCGTGCCCGGCGCAGTGCGCTCCTGCGGGGTGATCCGGGCCCACACCCGGCGCCGGCGCACCACCAGCGACACCACCAGCCCGGCCATCATGGTCAGAGCGAACACCAGCACCCATCCCTGCCCAGGATCGTGGGAGACCTGCAGGTTGACGAACGGGGTGGCACCGTCGAAACGCACGGTGGTGCCGTCGCCGAGGCTGACCTGTTCGCCGAGGACGAGGTTGACCCGCTTGACCTTGGTCAACCGTTTCTGCTCGAGCAACCGGTGGTCAAGGGTGAACAGCGACTGCGGCCGGCCGCTGTCCAGTCCGGCGTCGCCGCGGTAGATGTCCACCGCCACCGCGGGATCGTCGGCGGCCGGGAACTTCGACGAGAGCAGCGTGCCGTCGAGTTCCTTGGTGGGGGCGAACAGTCCGGTGATCGCGATCTGCTGCTTGCGCCGCTGGTCTGCGGGGTACAGGCCTGCGGGCGGGTCGATCCGGACCACCCCCGCGGACAACATGGTCAACTGGTCCTCGGGCAGCCACTGCACGGTCTGGGTGCGCTCACGGCCGTCGGGGAAAGTGACGGTGAACGTCGGTGCGTACCCGTGTCCTTGCAAGTAGACCCGGTCACCGCCGACCCGCAGCGGATGGTTGACCTCCAGCCGGTAGGGCCGCCAGGTCCCGGTGGCCAGGTCGGCGCCGGCCTGATATTCGATGTCGGAGGCGAACGCCGTCGCCTGCCCGGATGCCAGGTAGCTGGCCTGAAAGTCGTTGACCCGGATGCAGATCGGGTACAGGCCGGTCCCATCGACACTGTTGCCGGCCCGGAATGAGTCGAACGCCGCCGGGGATGCCGAGCAGAAGCCGGGCCCGCCGTCGGCGATGACGATGACGTTGCCCTCGTAGCCGAACAGCCGCCCGATGGCGACGGCGGCCAGCAGCCCCAGCAGCGAGAAGTGGAAGACGATGTTGCCGAACTCGCGCAGATAGCCCTTCTCGGCGGAGATCTCGACGACCCCCTCGCTGCCGCGGGTCACCCGGCGCCAGCCCCGGAGCCGGCCGCCGATCCGCTGCGCCACCTGGTCGGCCGAACCGGCGACGGTGAGAACGGCGTGCCGGGGCAGCCGGGACAGGTTGCGCGGCGCGGGCACCGGGGTGGCGCGCAGGCTGCGCAGGTGCTCGAAGGTGCGCGGGGTCAGACAGCCCACCAGTGAGACGAACAGCAGCACGTAGATCGCGGTGAACCAGAAGCTGGCGAACACGTCGAAGAGTTGGAGCCGGTCCAGCCACGGTCCCAGGACGGGATGCTCGGCCAGGTACTGATCGACTTTGGACTCGTTGAGGCTGCGCTGCGGCAGCAGCGCACCGGGCACGGCGGCCAGCGCCAGCAGGAACAGCAGCACCAGTGCAGTGCCCATCGAGGTCAGCGCCCGCCAGCCCCTCAGCGCGATGGTGGTCATATCGGCAGCCTCACATCACTGACGAAGGCGTCCCGCACCCAGGAGATGAAGTCGTTCCACACGCCGGTGACCAGCGCCACCCCGACGGCAACCAGCAGCACGCCGCCGAACACCTGGATACCGCGGGTGTGCGCCCGCAGCCAGCCGAACGCGCCGACCGCCCAGCCCGAGCCCAGCGCCAGCAGCACGAACGGCAGCCCCAGGCCGACGCAATAGGCGATGACCAGGACCACGCCGCGGGCGACGTCGGCGCCCTCGGTCGCCGAGGCCACCGCGATCACACCGGTCAGGGTCGGACCCAGGCACGGGGTCCAGCCCAGTGCGAACACCGCGCCCAGCAGCGGCGCCCCGGCCAGACCGGCCCACTGGCGCGGGGTGAAGCGGGCCTGGCGCTGCAGTGCCGGGACGAAGCCGATGAAGACCAGCCCCATGATGATGGTCAGTATCCCGCCGACCCGTTGCAGCACAATCTGATTGGTGATCAGGGCCGTCGTCGCACCCAGCACCGCGACGGTGCCCAGCACGAACACCACGGTGAAGCCCACCACGAACAGCGCCGCCGAACCGGCGACCCGCCACCGCGACCCCGCCGCACCAGGGCGGTCGGCGCCGGCGACCGCGGCCAGATACGACAGGTAGCCGGGGACCAGCGGCACCACGCACGGCGAGGCGAAGGACACCAGCCCGGCCAGCACGCACAGCCCCAGCGCAACCAGCAGTGGCCCTGCCGCGGCGGTTTCGGCCAGCGACGTCATGGCGTCTCCGGAGGGCCCGGAACCGGTTCGGCAGCCAGCCGCCGGACCACCGGCAGCAGGTCCTCGGCGAGGAGTTCCCGCAGGAAGACCGCGGCCACCCGGTGCTCGCGGTCCAGCACGATGGTCGACGGGATGACTGTGGTGGGATAGCGGCCGCCGAAGGCGATCATGGTGCGCATCGCCGGGTCGTAGATGGACGGGAAGGTGATGCCGCGTTCGACGACGAAATCCCGGGGGGCTTGGATGTCGTTGTCGCGCACGTCGATACCGAGGAATGCCACGCCGGTGTCCCGGGTCTCGTCGTACACCCGTTGCAGCTGGGTCATCTCGGAGCGGCACGGCGCACACCACTGCCCCCAGATGTTGATCACCACCACCTTCCCGGCGAAGTCCTCCAGCGAGAGGGTGCGTGCGGTGTCCATCAGGTCCGGGCCGGACAGCGGCCCCGGCGTGCCACGGCTCTCCGGCGGGTCGTAGCTGATGTCGGTCTTGCCGCCGGGTGCGACGAACTCGAACGTCCCGCCCTGGGCCACCGCATCGTCGCCGGTGGCGCACCCGGTGAGCGCCGCGGTCGACAGCACTGCGGCCAACAGCACCGCCACCAGCCACCTCACCGCCCGGCGAGCTCCGCGTAGCCCCAGCCGACGTATTCGTCCCCGTCGAAGTAGAACGATGTGAGCGAGGCCAGGTTGCACAGTCTGCGGGTCGGGAAGTGATGCAGCGGCTGGGAGTTCATCGACCGTCTCAGCGTCTCCACCGGCAGCTGGTGGCTGACGCAGACCGCCTCGTGCCCCTCGGCCCCGGCCCGCGCGCGGTGCAGCGCCCCGGTCATCCGCTCGGCGATCTCGTGATAGGGCTCGCCCCAGGACGGCAGCCGCGGATTGCGCAGGTGCCACCAGTTGCGCGGGTCGCGCAGAGCGCCGTCGCCGGGCGAAACCCGCTCGCCCTGGAAGACGTTGTGCGACTCGATGAGCGCGTCGTCGGTCTGGATCTCCAGACCGCGCCGGGCGGCGATCGGCGCGGCGGTCTCCTGGGCCCGGTCCAGCGGCGAGGCGGCGATGTGCACGATGTCGCGGGCGGCCAGCCACTCCGCCACCGCCTCGGCCTGCGCCCGGCCGCGTTCGGAGAGGTGGTAGTCCGGCAGCCGGCCGTAGAGGATGCCCTCGGGATTGTGCACCTCGCCATGGCGCATGACGTGCACGATCGTTCTCATGAGGGACTTGCCTGTGCGGCCGCCCGTGCGGCGGCGGGCAGGGCGGCGGCGATGGTCTCGAAGGCATCGTCGTCGAGAGCCGCTGAGACGAACCATGTTTCGAATGCGCTGGGCGGGGCGTACACCCCACCGTCGAGTAGCGCGTGGAAGAACGGCGGGAAGCGCCAGGTGTCGGAGGATCGCGCTGAGGCGAAGTCGGTGACGGGCTCTTCGGTGAAGAACACCGAGAGGAAGCTGCCCGCCCGGGCCACCCGGTGCGCAACGCCTTCGGCGCCCAGTGCCTCAGAAAGCAGCCCGGCCAGCCGGTCGGCGTTGGCGTCCAGCGCGGCGTAGACGGCCTTGTCGGCGTTACGCAGGGTGGCGAGCCCGGCCGCCACCGCCACCGGATTCCCGCTCAGCGTCCCGGCCTGGTAGACCGGGCCCAGCGGGGCCAGACGTTCCATCACCTCCCGGCGACCGCCGAAGGCCGCGGCCGGCAAGCCGCCGCTCATCACTTTTCCGAAGGTGAAGAGGTCGGCGTCGACCGGGTCGAGCCCGAACCACCCGGATCGGGTGATCCGGAAGCCGGTCATCACCTCATCGACGATGAGCAGCGCGCCGTGCTCGGCGGTGACCCGGCGCAGCGCCGCGTTGAAACCGGGCAGCGGCGCGACCGCACCCATGTTCCCGGGGGCAGCCTCGGTGATGACCGCGGCGATGGTGTCGCCGAACCGGACGAAGGTGTCCTCCACGGCGGCGATGTCGTTGTAGGGCAGAACGATCGTGTCCGCGGCGGTGGCTCCGGTGACACCGGGTGAGGACGGCAGGCCCAGTGTCGCCACGCCGGAGCCCGCATCGGCCAGCAGGGCGTCGACGTGGCCGTGGTAGCAACCGGCGAACTTCACGATCTTGGCCCGACCGGTGAAGCCGCGGGCCAGGCGCACCGCACTCATGGTGGCCTCGGTGCCGGAGTTGACCAGCCGCACCCGCTGAACCGGGGCGACCCGGTCGACGATCTCCATCGCCAACTCCGCCTCGGCCGGCGTGGGCGCTCCGAAGGACAGCCCGTCGGCGGCGGCCGACGCCACCGCCTCGACCACGGCCGGATGGGCGTGGCCGAGGATCATCGGGCCCCACGAGCAGACCAGGTCGACGTAGCGGTTGGCGTCGGCGTCGGTCAGCCAGCAACCGCGGGCGGAGGTGATGAACCGGGGGGTGCCGCCGACCGCGCTGAACGCCCGGACCGGGGAGTTGACCCCGCCCGGGATCACGCCGCAGGCCTGCTCGAACAGCGCAGCAGAGGCGGCTGCGGGAAGGGCGGAGCGCACCCCGGAAGCCGTCTGATCGGTCATGAGGACCAGTGTTCCAGCCGCGGTGCTACCGGGTGCGGTGGGGCCGGTCACAGGAGGGGACTTTGGACCCTTGCCTGAAGGCGAGGTAATGCTAGCCTAACTTCCATGTCACCGGTCTCCGAGATGCTGTGCCGCCGCCGGCTCGCCTCCGCAGAGTCGGCTTCCGCGCACACCCTCGCCAACCTACGACCCGGCCAGCGGGCCACCATCACCTGCTACGGCAGCGAGGTCGAGGCCAGCACCAGCCGCCGGTTGTTCGATCTCGGCCTGGTTCCCGGGACCGAGGTGCAGATGGTGCGGCGTGCGCCGCTGGGTGACCCGGCGATCTTCCGGGTGGGTGATTACGAGATCGCGCTGCGCCGTAGCCAGTCGGCGGGCATCCACGTCGAAACGATCCGTTGACTGACGGCTGCCACGGGGGATCGGGGCCGACGACCACCGCCGATTCCGGGTTGACCCGTTTCGCGCTGGTCGGCAGCCCCAACTCGGGCAAGACGACGCTGTTCAACGCGTTGACCGGTCTGCACGCCAAGACCGGGAACTACCCCGGGGTCACCGTCTCGAAGTTCGAGGGCCGTACCCGCCTCGACGGCGGGCGCAGCGTGCTGGTCGAGGATCTGCCCGGCACCTACAGCCTGGATCCGATCAGCCCGGACGAGCAGATCGTGGTCGACATCCTCGACGCTTCCGGCGACGCCGACCGGCCCGACGCGATGCTGGTTCTGCTCAATGCGACGACCCTGCGCCGCTCTCTGGGATTGCTGGCCCAGGTCGCCCAGACCGGGCTGCCGATCTGCGTCGTCGTCACCTTCGCCGATGATCTGGCCCGCCGCAACGGCCGGCTTGACATGGCCGCGTTCAGCCGGGCTCTGGGCGTGCCCGTGGTGGCGGTGGCGGCCGGCCAGCGCGACGGGGTCGCCGAACTGCGCCGGCTGATGGCCGGCCACCGGTCGTGGAGCCGGCCGGTGGTACCGCCCCCCACCGACGCCGCCGAGGTGCCGGCCTGGGCCGACTCGGTGCTGTCGGCGTCGGACTATCAGTTACCCGAGGCCGACGAACGGACCCGCCGGATCGACGCGGTGCTGCTGCACCCGGTGCTCGGGACGATCGTGTTCCTGCTGGTGATGTTCACCTTCTTCCAGACGATCTTCACCGTGGCCGCTCCCCTGCAGGACTATGTGGAGACCTTCTTCGGCTGGCTGGGCGAACTCGTGGCCGAGCACGTCCACCTCGGCTGGCTCTCGGCGTTCCTGTCCGAGGCCGTCATCGGCGGCATCGGCGGCGTGCTGGTCTTCGTGCCCCAGATCGTGCTGTTGTTCGTGCTCATCGCAGTGCTGGAGGGCACCGGCTACCTGGCCCGGGCGGCGTTCCTGATGGACCGGGTGATGGCCCGGGCCGGGCTGGAAGGCCGCGCCTTCGTCGCCCTGCTGTCGTCGTACGCCTGCGCGATCCCCGGGATCATGGCGACCCGCTCGCTGCCGTCGGCCCGGGATCGGCTGGCCACCATGATGGGCGCGCCGCTGATGACCTGCTCGGCGCGGCTTCCGGTGTACATCCTGCTGGTCAGTCTGCTGTTCGCCGGGGAGGCGCGGATTGGGCCGTTCAACGCCCGCGGCGTGGTGATGTTCGCGCTGTACTTCTTCGGCGCGGTCGCGGCGATGCTGGCCGCCGCGGTGTTCAAGAAGTTCACCTCCCGGGGCGGGCCGATGCTGCCGTTCTACATGGAGATGCCGCCGTATCAGGTGCCGCGGCTGAAAAGCGTCGTCGCCGAAGTGTGGACGGCTGCGGCGGCCTTCCTTCGGAAGGTCACCACCATCATCCTGGCGACCACGGTGGTGCTGTGGGTGCTGCTCAACCTGCCGTTGCGCGACGACGCGACGGTAGCCGCCGCCGGGGTGGACACCACCGACAACTCGGCGGTGTCGGCGTATGTGCTCAACAACTCCTACGCGGCCTCCATCGGCAGGGCCATGGAGCCGGTCTTCGAACCGCTCGGCTTCGACTGGCGGATCAACATCGGCGTGCTGTCCTCGCTGGCCGCCCGGGAGACCTTCGTGGCCACCCTCGGGCAGGTTGCCGCCGCCGAGGATCCCGAGGACCCGGGGGCGGCGCTGGCGGCCATGCGGGTCGACGACCGCCCACTGTTCGACGTCCCGACCATCACCGCGCTGCTGGTGTTCTTCATGTTCGCGCTGCAGTGCATGTCCACGGTGGGCGTGCTGCGCCGCGAGACCGGCACCTGGAGATGGCCGCTGATCGCGTTCAGCTACATGTTCGTCCTCGCCTGGACGATGGCCTTCATCGCCAGGACAGTGGTCTCGGCGTTCGGATGATCGGCCTGCACGCCGAGCGGGTCGCCGATGACCCCAGGGCGGTGCGCTGGGTGGTCCCGGCGGGCAGCCTGCCCACCGGGCGGGTGCGCTCGGCGCCGGGTGCGCTGGGGGCGATGTTCGCCGATGCCACGCTGAGCGCGGGCCTGGTGGAACACACCGCGGTCTGGCTGTGGCTGGGCGACGGCCGGTCCTGGGCCGATATGGGCCCCGCGGTCCAGTCCGCGCTTCGGGAGGCGCTGGGAGAACCGTCGGGCTGGGTGATCGAGCCCGCCCCCGGCGAGGTGCTCGAACGGGTGGCCGGTGATCTGCTGAACGGGTCGGTGGGCGATTTCATCCGCTCCCACGGCGGGACCGCCGCAGCCGAACGGGTGGCCGGCGGAGACGCGGTGACGGTGCGCCTGGGCGGGGCGTGCAGCAACTGCGTCGCCGCCGATCACACCCTGCGGTTGCGCCTGATGGACGGTCTGCGCCGGCGCTGCCCGGAGGTGGTCGAGGTGGAAGCCGCCGAGCCCGGCGCTGGAGGCGGCCTCACCCTCCGGCTGGGCCGTTAGCGGGCCGCGAAGAACTGCGCGGTCGTCTGGGAGGCGTCCAGGGCCGCCGGCCAGATGTGGCCGCCGCCATCGATGCGGACCAGCGCGACCTCGGTGGCGTCGGCGCACCCGCCGGCGGCCATCCGCTGGACCGGCCCGCCGGCCGCCAGTTCGGTGAACGGCCCCGGACAGCGGTCCAGCCCGCGCCACAACTCGGCCAGCGCAGGCGCCCCGAGAATGTCGCTCGGCCCGCCGCGACCCACCATCGGCCCGCCCTCGTAGGGCACGACGTTGTCGCCGGTGCCATGGATCAGCAGCATCGACACCGGCCTGGACGGCGCGCACGGCACACCGGCCCCCAGCGTTCCGGCCACCGGCGCGGCCGCGGCGATCAGGTCGGCGCGATCGCAGGCCAGCCGGGTGGCCATGAATCCGCCGGCCGACATACCGGTCACGAAGGCCCGGCCGGGCGGGATGGCGAAATCCCGGGACAGCCGCTCGATCAGCGCGGCGAGGAAGCCGACGTCGTCGATGCCCTGCCGGTCGGGAATCGAGGCGCCGCGGCCGTCGGCCCAGCTCAGGTCGACTCCGTCGGGGTAGGCCACCACGAAGCCGTACTGGTTGGCGACCGCGTTGAAGTTGGTGGCCGCGGCCTGCTGGGCGCCGTTCTGTCCGGAGCCGTGCAGGCTGACCACCAGGCCCGCGGGGTTGGTCAGTCCCGGCGGAACATGCAGCACGTAGGTCCGCGGCATACCACCGAAGGTCAGCACCCCCGGCGGGTCGACGGGGTTGGCCGAGGCCGGTGCGGTCCCCAGGACACCGGCCACCGCGGCACAGAGCGAGACGGCCAGGCGCGCGATCACGGAGCCGGTCACGGTCTCATTGTGCCTTCCCGCGCGAAGCCCTCGCGGGCGTGGGGGGTTTAACGCCAGCGAAGCGGCAGGCGGTCCCAGATCCTGGCCTCCCGGTACATTCGTTCCTTGTAGCGGCCGCCGCCGAAACCCGCCGGCAGTTCCCCCTTGATCGGGGTGTGGAAGTCGCGCACCTGGGCACCGGCGTTGTCGCCGTCGCAGGCACCGACGGGCCCCGGGACACAACAAGAAAAATCGGCAGTGTGGTGTTTCCCGCCTCTGAGCGACTCCCAGCGACTCGCTATCGAACGACGTCCAGCGAGTGGGTAGATCCCAGCGACTCGAGAACGGCGCCCCTAGGCGCTGCGCGCCCGCCTTCGCGCGACTCTGGGTCCGATCCGGACCCACGGCGGGGTCGCTCTCAGCCGCCGGAAGTCGCCGGAAGCCTCGTCGGGAGTCGTCGAAAGTCGTCGGAGGCCGCCGGCGGCAGCACGAAGTCGCTGAAAGTCGCCACAAGTCGCTCAGAGGCGGGCGATCCGGCATACCGCCCCCGCCGGCGAGAAGCCCGACCGGCTCAGCGGAATCGGCGCAACCGCAGGCTGTTGGCCACCACCAGGACTGAAGAGGCCGCCATCGCAGCCCCGGCGATCATCGGGTTCAGCAGGCCCAGCGCGGCCAGCGGGATCGCCGCGACGTTATAGCCGAAAGCCCAGAACAGGTTCTGCTTGATGGTCCGCAACGTCCGCGACGACAGCCGCAAGGCGGTCGGCACCGTGCGCAGGTCGCCGCGAACCAGGGTGATGTCCCCAGCCTCGATCGCGGCGTCGGTGCCGGTGCCCATCGCCATCCCGATGTCGGCGGCGGCCAGCGCCACCGAGTCGTTGACCCCGTCGCCGACCATGGCCACCCGCCGTCCGGCGGACTGCAGTCGGCGGATCGCATCGGCCTTCTGTGCGGGCAGCACCCCGGCGATGACGTCGGACCGCGCTATCCCGACCTCGGCGGCCACCCGCGCGGCCACCGCCGGGTTGTCGCCGGTCAGCAGCATCGGGGTGATTCCCATGGCCTTCAGCTCGGCGATCGCGGCGGCGCTGGTCGGTTTCACCGCGTCGGTCAGCCGGATCGTTCCGCGGCGCCGGCCGTCCCAGCTGACCGCCACCGTGGTGCGCCCGTCATCAGCGGCTGCCCGGGCGACCTCCACCTGGCTCCCATCGACCACACCGCGCACTCCGACACCGGGCTCGTTGACGAACTCAGTGACGGCCGGCACCGCCAGCCCGCGTCCGGTGGCCGCGGCGACGATCGCGGTGGCCACCGGATGTTCGGAGGCCGCTTCCACCGCCGCCGCCCGGACCAGTACCGCGGAGGCGTCCGAGCCCGGCTCGGCCTCGACGCCGGCCACGCTCATCACCCCGGTGGTCACGGTGCCGGTCTTGTCCAGCACGACCGTGTCGACGCCGGTGACGGTCTCGAGCACCTGCGGCCGCTTGATCAACACCCCCAACTGGGCGCCGCGCCCGGTGCCGACCAGGATCGCGGTCGGGGTGGCCAGGCCCAGCGCGCATGGGCAGGCGATGATCAGCACCGCCACCGACGCGGTGAAGGCCGCGGCGGCCGACCCGCCGGCGACCAGCCAGCCCGCCAGGGTCAGCGCCGAGATCGCCAGAACCGCGGGGACGAACACCGCCGAGACCCGGTCGGCGAGCCGTTGGATGGACGCCTTCCCGCTCTGCGCCTCGGCCACCATCCGGGCCATCCGGGCCAACTGGGTGTCCGGCCCCACCCGGTTGGCGCGCAGGACGATCCGCCCGTAGGTGTTGACCGATCCGCCGAGCACCTCGTCCCCGGCACGCACGTCGAGCGGAACCGGCTCGCCGGTCATCGCGGAGGTGTCCAGCGCCGAGGCGCCCTCGGTCACCACCCCGTCGGTGGCCACCCGCTCACCGGGGCGCACCACCACGTGGTCGCCGACCGCCAACTCGCCGACCGGGATCCGTATCTCGGCGCCGTCGCGCAGCACCGCGGCGTCCTTGGCGCCCAGCGACAGCAGGGCCCGCAACGCGGCGCCGGCGGAACGCTTGGCCCTCGCCTCGGCGTAGCGCCCGGCCAGCAGGAACACCGTGACCGCGGCGGCGACCTCGAAGTAGACGTGCCCGGCCGAACCGCCGACCACCACCGCGGCCGACCACAGATAGGCCGCCAGGGTGCCCAGTGACACCAGGGTGTCCATGGTCGTCGAGCCGTGCCGGGCACTGTTGAGCGCGGCCCGGTGGAACGGGGAGCCGCCCCAGAACACCACCGGCGTCGTCAGGGCCAGCATCAGCCACTGCCAGCCGGGGAAGTGCCACGGCGGCACCATCGACACCGCGACCACGGGAACCGCCAGCAGAGCCGCGACCACCAGCCGGGGCCGCAGAGCCTGCTCGGGGACCTCGTCATGGGAATGGCCGTGGGAATGCTCGTCATCCCCGGCCAGCACCGCGGCGTGGTAGCCGGTCGACTCGACGGCCGCAAGCAGATCCGCCGCACTGACCTCGGGCCGATGGTCGACGTGGGCCTGCTCCACGGCGAAGTTGACGGTGGCCGCCACACCGTCGAGTTTGTTCAAGCTGCGTTCGACCTTGGCGGCGCAGGACGCGCAGGTCATCCCGGTCAGCTTCAGCTCGGTCGTCGTCATGACCTCATGATACCCCTAGGGGGTATAGGTATCCAGGGCCTTTCTCCGGCGGCGGAGCAGCCCCGCCGCGCCGAGCACGGCCAGCACACCGGCCACGGTGGCCAGCGCCCAGCACAGCAGCATCAGTGGCGGGTCGTACACCACCGAAACGGTGGCGGGCTGACCCTCGGTGACCGGTGCCACATCGACCGGGCTGCGCACGTGCAGCCAGCACAGCACCGCACCGGCCGCACAGCCCGCGGCCAGCACCAGTTGGAGTACGTGGCGGGTCAGCGGAGCTCTCCCCCGGTCTCGATCAGCCGGGTCAGCTCGGCGCGCAGCTCGGCATGCCGGCGCGCCCAGGCCTGTGCGTTGCGGCCGTCGGTCAGCTTCAGCCCGATCGCGGTACAACCCTTGGGAATGCCACTGACCTCGCCCAGCGTGCGCGCGGACTGCCAGGGCTCCAGCGGCTCGCCGGACTTCTCGCTCCTGGGCGGCTCGGGGTACACCGATGTGATCTCCCCGATCGGGGTGACCTCGGTGCCCTGGCGCAGTGCCTCCGGGGTCAGTTCGACACTGGTGTGCACCCTGGCGGCCTTGATCTGCAGCGCCAGGAACCCCGACACCACGACCAGGAAGAAGATCGGCACCGCGATGGTGAAACCCAGGCCTGAGCGGTGCTGGATGTACATCATCATCAAGCCGGAGACCGGTCCGGCCAGCAGCCAGAGCCAGCTGGAGCCCTGCTCGAAGAAAAGCCGCTCGGGATGATCACCCACCGCGCGGCTCCGGGCTCTCCGGGTTGTCCGGATACTCGGTGAACTGGGGCTCCTCGGGGAAGCCCGGGTAGCCGGGGTAGGCCCCGGCGAACCAGGCCGCGGTCGCAGGCCGGGCCAGCAGCAGGGCGCCGACGATAATCAGCGGCAGGCTCAGCAGCGTCAGGATGTGGGTGGCGGCCAGCACCGCACCGACCGCGGCGAGCACGACGATGGCGAATGCCAGGCTGATCGCGGCGCGCCGGGCGCGGACGTCGCGGCGCCGGGCCCGCCAGGCCAGCGCGGTCAGGGCGGCCCCGGCCAGAGCTGCCAGGATGCCGACCCCGCGGTAGAACAGCACCGCTTCACGGACCGCGCCGTCGGTGACGGTGGCGGGCGCGACCTGACGCAGCGAGGAGAAGTCCACCCACGCGGTGAACACCCCGCCGAGGATCAGCATGGCGCCGCCCGTGCTCAGCAGCAGGACGGCGAGTGTCACCGCGGCGGGACGGTCCTGGTCCTGGTCGTGCGTCATCCCAGCCAGCCCGCAGCCTCGGCTGCCCAGTAGCTCAGCACGATGTCGGCCCCCGCGCGGCGGATGCTGGTCAGCGACTCCAGCGCCGCGGCCCGGCCGTCAAGCCAACCGTTGGCAGCGGCGGCGCTGATCATCGCGTATTCGCCGGAGACCTGGTAGGCGGCCACCGGCACCGGCGAGATCTCGGCAACCGCGCTCACCACGTCAAGGTAAGCCATCGCCGGCTTGACCATCACGATGTCAGCACCTTCGTCGAGATCGAGCAGCACCTCGCGCAGCGCCTCCCGCGAGTTGCCGCTGTCCTGCTGGTAGGTGCGCCGGTCACCGCTCAGACTGGAGGCCACCGCCTCCCGGAACGGCCCGTAGAAGGCGGAGGCGAATTTGGCCGCGTAGGCCAGGATCACCACATCGGCGAATCCGGCGGCGTCCAGCCCGTCCCTGATCGCCCCCACCTGGCCGTCCATCATCCCGCTCGGAGAGACGACCTGGGCCCCCGACTCCGCCTGCGCGACGGCAAGTTTCACGTACTGGGCGGTGGTGGTGTCGTTGTCGACCCGGCCGCGGGCGTCGAGCAGACCGCAATGGCCGTGGTCGGTGAACTCGTCCAGGCAGGTGTCGGCCATCAGCACGGTGGACTCGCCGAGGTCTTTGCGGAGGTCGCGCAGGGCAACGTTGAGGATCCCGTCGGGGTTCACCCCGCATGAGCCGGTGGAGTCCTTGTCCTGCTCGCGGGGCACCCCGAAGAGCATCACCCCGCCGACCCCGGCGGCCACCGCGTCGGCGGCGGCGCGGCGCAGGGAGTCGCGGGTGTGCTGCACAACCCCCGGCATCGAGGTCACCGCCCGGGGTTCGGGGGCATCGGCGACGAACATCGGCAGCACCAGGTGGCGCGGCTCGAGCGAGGTCTGGGATACCAGGCGGCGCAGGGCCGGGGTCGAGCGCAGCCGTCTCGGACGCTGCCGGGGGAACATCGCGGGGCTACCGGCGACGGCTCTTCTTGCGCGGCGGCGGCAGCGCACCTTCGGCCCGCAACCGGGCGGCGTGCTCGGCCAGCGCCTCGACGAGCGGACCCACCGCCGCGGTCTCCGGCTGCACGTCCACCCGCAGGCCGAACTCGGCTGCGGTCTCGGCGGTCTTGGGGCCGATGCAGGCGACGATGGTGCGCGGGTGCGGCTTGCCGGCGATGCCGACCAGGTTGCGCACCGTCGAGCTGGAGGTGAAGCAGACGGCGTCGAAACCGCCGGTCTTGATCATTTCCCGGGTCTGCGCAGGCGGCGGGGCCGCCCGGACGGTCCGATAGGCGGTGACGTCCTCGATCTCCCAGCCACGCTCCCGCAGCCCCTCGGCCAGGGTCTCGGTGGCGATGTCGGCCCGCGGCAGCAGCACCCGGTTGACCGGGTCGAACACGTCGTCGTAGTCGGGGAACTCATCGAGCAGCCCGAGCGAGGACTGCTCACCGGATGGCACCAGTTCGGGGTTGATCCCGAACGCGCGGACCCGGTCGGCGGTGGACTCGCCCACGCAGGCGATCTTCACCCCGGAGAACGCCCGGGCGTCGAGGCCGAACTCGCCGAACTTCTCCCAGACCGCGCGCACCGCGTTGGTCGAGGTGAATACCACCCATTGGAACCGGCCGTCGACGAGGCCCTTGACCGCGCGTTCCATCTGCGCCGGGCTGCGCGGTGGCTCCACGGCGATGGTCGGCACCTCGATGGGCAGCGCGCCGTGGTCGACCAGGCGTGCGCTCATCTCCCCGGCCTGTTCCTTGGTGCGCGGCACGAGCACGGTCCACCCGTACAACGCGCGGCTCTCCCACCAGTTCAGCCGGGACCGGTTGGCCACCGTCCGGCCGAGGGTGACGACGAGCGGACCCGCCATCGGGCCTGCCGGGTCGTCATCGCCCAGGGCTCCGCGGTCGGTCAGCGCGGCGAGCGTGGACTCGACCGACTGCTGCCCGCAGGTGCTGCCCCGGGCGGTCACCACGCACGCGGTGTTCTCGGCGAGGCCGTAGTCGATGAGGGTGCGCGCGGCGTCGGGAAGGTGCGAGGCGGAAGCGGTGAGGATCAGCGGACCCGGCGCGGCGGCCAGCGCCGCCCAGTCGACCTCGCCGCGCACGTCGGCGACGGTGTGGGTGGATCCCAGCGGCAACCCCGCGTAGGTGGGCACCGCCACGCTGGCGGGCAGGCCCGGGACGATCTCGAACGGCAGGTGGCTGCGCGCCACGGTGTTGGCCTCGACGATCACCGAGTCCACCGACAGCGGGTCGCCGGCCACCAGACGGACCACATCGGATCCGCTCTTGGCCACCGCAGCCAGGGACTTGGCAACCTCGGCGGGCTCGCCGAGGGCCGGCCTGATGTCGGGACCCGCCGGTGAGCCCTCCGCAGTGCTCCCCGCCGCCCCCGCGGGGGCCGGGCCGGCCGCCGGGGGAAGGTCGATGCCGATCAGGTCGAGCACCGCCGGGGCGACGTCGGGGTCGATGAGCACCTGGGTGGCATTGGCCAGCACCGTACGGGCCCGCGCCGT
>Ga0180431_10004823_pt1 | contig 16723 bp, 9 predicted proteins | sample SS_ome_11_FD_132459 | JGI IMG/M metagenome (GOLD analysis project Ga0180431, IMG submission 132459) | Hypersaline lake sediment archaeal communities from the Salton Sea, California, USA - SS_1_MS_1 metaG | ecosystem: Environmental > Aquatic > Non-marine Saline and Alkaline > Hypersaline >... | reverse complement strand
GTACCTCATTGCCCGGTACAGACCCCAGCTTATCTTAGATGTTACTTCTACAAAGCCAGCGGTAACCGATCTACCGGCCTACCGCGTTTCATGGGCGTTCCCGATAGAGCCCAATGTCGTCAAAGAACATCGTACCGGACCCGCCGGCCGCCGCGGCATCGCCCTTGCTGCCTAAGCCAATCGCGATCTTATCCACGTTTCTCAGGTTAATCCCCTGGTCGGCAAACGCCTGGAGCGGAACCACCCACTCGGTCCAGGTATCGATCGTCGCCGCAGCGGGATCCTCGTGAGCCACGATAGCGGGCGCCCCGGCCGCATTGCCGAGAGCCACATACAACGGTTCGGCCGCGTTGCTCGAAACGCCGATATCCTGGTGTTGCCACTGTCCGCTGACATCGCCGGTCGTCGTCACGTTGGAAAATACCGCTTCACACGTCGCGCCGGCGTCATGGCTGGTCACCGCCAAACCAATATAGACCGTCGAACTCATCAAAACCCTATTGGGTATGGCGCCTTGTACCTGCGACCAGGAGGCGCCGTCGGCCGAATGCGTCACGGTGAAGTTGCCCGCGACGTCACGCTCCAGCTTGATCCAATACGGTGCGGTAAGCCCCGTCTGGTTATCGCTGGTAGAGGCATTATCCGTATCAACACGAGCCTCGGCAGCGACTCCGTTACCGGGTGTCAGACACGCCATGGCATGCCGTGAACCCGGATCCAGCGTCTCACGAATCATCACGGCGGCCTTCGCCCACGCGTGCGTGTTCTGGATGCTGACGACCCTGGCCGTGATCGAGCCGGCGCCGTTGAGCGATTTGTACGCGTAATGGAACTCGTCGGCATTGCCTGTAATATCGGCACCGGAGGCCGTCATCGTATAGGTCCCAACCGGACCTTCGACAAAGCTGCCTGCCGATCCGGGATAGCCTCTGAACCATATCGACAATTCACTGACGTCGTAAGCCGTCCAGTCACGCAAAGCGGTCAACGCCAATTCCGCTTCCGAATTCCTCACGCCGGCGGTATTATCGTACATGAGCGGCATGGATTGGCCGCCGCCATGGACAATCGTCTGCTCGGCATACGGGGGAAGCAGATAGCCGACTTGAGCGCCGTTATCCGCCACACCAAAGCCGTCGATCCACGTCTGCCAGATCGCTTCACCCGCCAGGTCATCGTCGGTATAGCTTTCGAAGTCTTCCACAATGAGGTGGTCGGCAACTGTGAAGCTCCAGATGGCGCCCGTGCTGAGTGTGCCGTTGGTGTTGATTTCATCGATGCGCCAATAATATGGGCCGGTGCCCCACTCCAGACCTTCCGGTGGAGTATACGTCGCCCCGGCCTGGCGACCACGATAGATACCCGTTGCATCTAAGCTATCCGCATTTTCGACAGCGGTTAAGTCCAGACCGAAGTACACGTCGTGCTCGGCTGCCATATCTCCTGGTGACCAGCTCAGGGGCTGCTTGGCCCGCTCGACATCTATAATGCCGCCGTTACTCGGCTTCGGATTCCAGGCAAGGAGCGGATCGCCTCTCATAAGTTCGGCAACCTCATCCGGCGTCAGAGACTTGTTATAGAACCGGGCATCGTCCACCTGGCCGAGATAGAAGTCGCTCGGGGCGTCATCCCATTCCTGCCCTATCGACCACCGGTTCACACCATCCAAGGAAAAGGCGGCCGAGTAGGTGCCTTGCTGAGACCCATCGACATATACATATCCTCTGCTGCCGTCCCTGACATACGTGAGCAGATGCCACTCGTTGTCATTGATCGCAGGGGGGAAGTATGAGTCGCTGCCATCATTGACATACGGTTCCCCGCCACCTTTAACGCCGAACATCAGAGGATGCCCGCCACCGGCATTCGCCGCAAACACGTTGCCTTCGCTCGACTGAAGGGTTTTGATCCATGCACTGAGCGAAATATTGGTGCTTGTAATATCATCGACTACGCCGTCAATAGAAACATAATCGTCTCCGTCCAAATCCACCGCGCCGCCAACGATCCCCTCGATCCACTCCGGATCGCCGCCGAACTCGCCGTCATTGCCATAACCGGAGAAGTCAAGGGCGGTGTCGCCGACACCTTCGTCGAACTTCCACCAGCCGATGAGGTCGGGGTCCGTGATAGCGATATCCATTATGGTTGAGAAGCTCCAGACATCGCCCGTATAGGTCTCGACGCCGTCGAACTCATCAACGCGCCAATAGTACGTCGTGTTTTTCGTCAGAGGTCCGGGATTAAAGGTTTCAGCCGCCTGAGGCAAACCCCCGGTGGCGTTTCTGACGGTACTTAGGTCCTCGCCGAAGTACACAGTATGCAGTTTTGATCCGAAGCCCGGCGTCCAGCTCAACGTCGCGTCCGTGGCCACATACTCGGCGCCGTCTGCCGGATCAGGATAATAGGCTTTTTTGGAGGGAACCGTGAAGCTCCAGACAGACCCCGTGTATTTGGTCGCACCGTCGGCTTCGACCTCATCGATCCGCCAGTAGTAAGTCGTTCCGGGAACGAGTCCGTCCGGATAAGCAAATCCCGGAAAACCGGCGACATAGAAGTTCGAGGGCTGATTGCCCTGGAAGGCGTCGCCCGTACCATTGGCCGTATCGTCAAGATTGTCGCTGATATAGACATCGTGCGAGACGGCCGTTTCTCCCGCATCCCAGGTCAGGCTCACCCACGTATCGGCAAGCATGGCGCCGTCGGGGGGATCGGGATTCGACGCATATTTGCTCGTAAATTCTATATGCAGTAAGGGTGCGCTCTGCGACTCCCCATCGAACGCTTCGGCGCAGTTCTCGCCGCTGCCGGTGATGATGAGCACCAGCGAGTTGCCGGGCGCCCAGCCCGGCCGATCCACGATCTCCTTGATAACGGCGGAGATATCCGAGGTCCGCTGGTCCGGCCCTTCGTCGCTCGTCGTGAGCCACTCCGGCCAGTCCCAGCTCGCCTCTGCGGATGTTGTCGGTCGGTCCGAGACGTTACCGGCGACATTTACAAAGGGCGCGGCATTATCAGCCGCTTCGCCCCGGAGGAACTTGGTCCCAGGCCGGTTGTCATCCGGAACGTCAACCTCATCGACCTGGAACTGGACATAGGCGCCGGCGATGCTGGCCCCTTGCGGGACATCAACGCCGTTGAAGCGCAGGCCGACAAGCTGGTTGTCGGCGGGGGAGCCCTCTTCGGTTATCTCCAGGTCCGTGCTGCCCATGTCCATCGCACCGCCGTTGACGTCTTCTTCAACATCGTCATTGCTGCTGTTGATCCGGCCCTCCCACACCAACGCCCCAAAGACGGTACTCGTGCCGAAGAAAACCAGCATAAGAGTAAAGGATGTTAATAAAACCCATTTTCTAACCATGATTGTTCTCCTACCAAAAAAAGAGATTTAAGAATTGGATGGCCGATGATAATGTTTGCATTGCCAGAATTCCCCCGTATTTGCCCGGGTGATAAGGGGCAATCGGACATCACCTCCCTTCGTGCAAGCGTGCTCACCATAGCTGTAAAGATCATCACTTCGGATGATACCCATCCGACGGCCATTACTTTGCCTTGTTGTGTGCTTCCTGGATGATTTCCAGAAGACTACAAAAAATTCGACGCCTTCCAGGGCCGATACTCTCCTAATCGACCGATCGTGGCACGAACTTCACCTGATGTACATTTTATACAAAATTCTCTATATCCATGTCAAGAGGAATATCAGCATTTTTATCGGAAGCTCGATATTGGACATTCCATGCCTCTACGCTTTTTCGAAATCGAAAATACATTGCATGATTCATTTTGAGTACGACGTATCGATAGTCCACTTTCGCGAAATCGTTGGATTGTTTTCATTCTGCCAGAATCCGGCGGAACTCTTACCAATGACATAGACGGTATAAGAGTGCCCGTTGAGGAGGTGATTAAGCTCGATCCGCATGTCCACCGGTCTTTCTTCGCTCCATAGCTCGTTGTTGAGACGATACTTATAATGCGTGACGCCCGGCCCGCCGACGACAAGGACGGCGTCAGTGCGATGGGTCCGTTCCTCGGGCTCGCCGCAGATGGCCGCACCGGGCCGGACATCTGCGCCCATATCCAGGCCGCAGGGTCCGGCGCCGATGGCCGGAGAATCGGGTCTGAGTTGAAAGGCAGAATCCGGATCGATGAAAAAGGGATCGGCATCGATGTTACCTTCTCCGAGATGGTGCCATTCGGATGGAAGTATCGAACGGTGCACGACTAAGTCCGTGGCGTGAACGACGCCCTCGAAGATCGAGGGAGCATCCCAGAAAATATTTCCGTCCGCGTAAGCGCCGCGACCGGGGCGCCGGCCCGGCAGGTCCAGGTCAAAATAAATCGACGCTCCGGATACACCGACGACCGTATTGTTCTCAAACGTCAGAAAAGCATCATCTTTCACCTGAGCAACGTGCTGGACATTGTGAAAGGTGTTACGCACCATGACGTAATGCTTACCGCCGCCGGCGGAAATGACATTCGATTCGGCGGGATCTTGATTATACTCATCTTTGATATAGTTCATGAAAACGTTGCCCTCGATATGGGCGTCCCCTCCAAGATCGAGCGCATCATCGCCTCCGCCCATGAAGAGATTGTTCATAATTTGCAGGATCGGATTCGGGCGTGAGGGTCCGTCAAAGTCGATCGCGTCGTTGTGGCCGGGCGTGGTTCCGAAGAGATTGTTTTCAATGATGAACCACCCGTCCGGAGCCATGCCGCGACCGACGATATGTTCGCTTCGATTATCCGTGGGGACTTGGCCTTGAGCGCATGTGTCGGTAAAAATGCACGCGCGCACGATCAGCGACGAGTCGATGGCGCGGACGCGCTCGAGGATCGTGTGATCGAGAGTGACACGGTCGAGGACGAGATTGGAGCGTTCAAGACCGACCATCCCCTCGCTCGTTTGGGCGTACTCGACGATCGCATGAGCGATGAGATTGTCATTCATACTATCCCTGAATTGCAGCCCGCCCCACGTGCCGCTTATGCCGGGTGTCTGCGTGAACCGGATGGGTTCAGATTCGCTCCCTTCAGCGACGAGGCGACCCTGGATAACCATTTTCGCCGCCGGATCGAAAAAGACGGTCGTCCCCGGCAGGATGGTCAGGGTGAGGCCGGACGGTAGTGTTAATTCACCGTTCACACGATACGGACCCTCCCGGGCCGTCCAGACGGTGTCCTCGGTCAGGAATGTTTCAGTCCACTCAAACGAATCTATCTCGAACCAGGGGTATCCCTGGTCGATGATACTGAAATCCGTGTCCGGCTCCGCCCCGGGGTCGCCCGCATCGAGACACGGCGAATCGGCCTGAAGATGATAATCGTGATGGGTCCGGTCGATGAATAACGGATCGGCATTGAGATTGCCTGTCCCCGGCCACGCTTCGCCGAAGATGTCGGAGTAATGGACATGGATGTCGGACGCGACATATGGGGCCTGGACGTCCACCGGATCGGTCGCATCGATGATGGAATTCGTGATGTTGTACAGGATGGTGCCGCTCGTGACGCCATATTTATTGTGAGTCTGAATCCCGATATCCAGATGCCCGGGCGTCTTCCAGGTCACGAGGGTCGTGCGATCGATATTGACGATGGCTGTAGCGCCGTTAAAGGTCTTGGCGGCAATCGTGGCGACAGTGAGATCTTCGGGCGATTTGTTATTCTCGACGATAAGGCAGCGATGGATATCCGCTTGGCCGCCATATACACTGATCCCCTTGTCCTTGCAGTCGCGAATGAAGAAGTCCTCGATGATGACTTCCGAGCCGAGGGTGTCGATTCCGTCGTCGTCAATATTTGCGATAACGCCTTGGATCAACCGGCATTGCTGTCCGGCCCGCTGGCCGTGGATGTAAATGCCGTCGGCATCATCGGCGCCGTGCATTTCCGTGATCCAGCACTTCTCGAACCACAGGGCCGTTCTGGAAATCTCCGGCCCCATGATCGACCGGGCGAGAAGACAGTTGCGGAAGGTTAAATCACAGCCCGAGGCGGCCTGCATGATTTTTCCCGCATGGTCGGTGAGGCAGCAATGTTCGAAAAGAAGCGTTGAGCCGGAGGCCCGAACGGCCGGACCTGAATTCGAGTGTCCCACATGGGGGGAGTGCCCCGCTCCGGTCATATGCGTGTACCGGAACGTCGATGTGTCTGCATGAACGAAGTGCATCTCACCCCAGTTCTCACCCGGAGTAAAGGCTGTGAACGTGACCGGGGATGACGGCTCGCCGAGCGATTGGATAGCCCCTGAGACATCGATGTCGGTTCCATGAGTGCCGGAGGGTACACCGTCGATCAACACGAGTGTCCCCGGATTCAGTGTCAGGACGACGCCTGCGGGTATCGTGAAATCACCGCCGGTGAGGCGATAGATTCCGTCCCATGTTTGAGATCGAGTGAGCCTGCCGGAAACGCGGCGGATCGGCCGGCTGCTCCAATCGATGAGAGCCGTACTGTTTCGAAAACCATTGACGTCAACCGTCAGAGTAAAATCGCCCTGGCCGGCGATGCCAACCAGCGCACTGCCGAGGCCGTTGTACAGGATGATCCGATCCGTCGAAAGGCGGATGCTCGGATTATCCGGAATCGATAGAGTGGCGACGGCGTCCCAAAGATTTCGATGAATCGTCTCTTCGTCGTCCAGGACTTCGACGCGGACAAGAACGGGCGTGCCGGGCAGGTAGCTGTCGCGAACGATCAGGCGTATTTTCGAGACCGATTCGGTTCGGAGTGAATCGACATCCTTGTTTGTGGGATAAGGCTGAGCGCGGGCTGAAGCAACGAAGGATAGAAGCAATACGGCGGCAAGCAGCCGATCTAATTGAGCTGCGGGCATTATTTTAACCGGTTTTCTCATGACTGTTCGACGGCGCCGTAAGTATTTATCTGAGCGGCTTTTCAATATCGCGTATATTGTCCGGGACGGGACCCTCATAACTCCAACTCACAACATCAGCCTTTGCTGCGAACGACTCGAGCTTCCTTCTTATCTTAACACATTCGTGCGCAAAAATCAACGCACGCGACTCCTGAAATGTCCGTTTTATTCATCGATCTTTTGACGATCAACGTTTGCTGCAATGTTCAGGATAAGCCTAAATTTCACAGGGGTATTGAAAAAAAATCTTTAATTGTTGTTTTTTTATGCAAATATGATATCATAAGTATGATAAATCACGGTGAAGTTTATGTCTATGATAGGTGATTCATATTAGATTGAGACGGGACTGTTTCGGAGGCGTAGTAAGATGATTCACACACGAAGACGCATGGGGCGGCAAACAAGGGGATTCACGTTAATCGAGCTTTTGGTGGTGATTGCTATCATCGCGGTATTGTTGAGCATCATGTTCCCCGCGATGCGCAAGGTCAAGGAGGTCGCCCGCGAAAATATTTGTAAATCGCATTTGAAAAACATCGGATTGGCCGTCGCCATGTACCTGGATGATTTTGAACGCAAAATCCCGAATACGGGCAGTTCCAACCAGTTTCAGTGGTATGATTCGCAAGGCCGATGGCGAAACGCCGGCAGCAGCGGCACCTATTGGGGGATCTTCTACAAGGATTACCTGAAAGATACGAAAATCTTCGGTTGTCCGAGCCTTCGACGTGTCCCCGAAGGACTCATCTATAGTTCTGATGATCCCGCTGAAACGATTCAACATGCCGCGTACGGCCTGAATCACCATTCAAGAGCCAGGGGCCGGAATACGAATGATGTCTATCGCCTTTCAGAATTTCTGTATTGCAGCGACCACGCCGAACCAAGACCCGACGGCGGCACCAGCGATTGCTTCCATAATAACGACGTTACGGGCGCGATGAATCTGACAAGCTATCGGCGCGGGGGCAGTCGTCACTTCAGCTATCGGCAGATTTTCAGACACAATATCCGATACCCCGATGCCGATAAGACCGGCGGCAGAGCGAATCTTCTATGGCTGGACGGACATGTCACTCCTTTGGAGGAGACGACGGGCGACGACTGCTTGTTACGGTGGTACACGGGCGACAAACCCGAACCGGGCCACAGATAAGCCATCGAGATATTTCAATCCTGTTTGACGGTTACCTTACCACCCGTCTTAATCAGTATGCGCCCGTTTCCGTTGCCCATCGGCCAGGTGCCCCTTTAAGGACCACGTATTTATACGAATTCGTCACCTGCACGTTGCCTTGGGCATGATCGGCGCTGACGCTGCACGGACTACCCTTCACCGATCGAGCGGAATGTACCGGCCACAACTGACGCTATCAGCAAAAATGAATTATCTCACGCAGCCTTCCCGAAAGGCCGCCCAATGCATGCTGAGTGGAGCCCACTTTCCCATAATTGAGAGACCCGTTTCCGGGATGAAATCCCGGTCAACAGCGAGGCGGAATTCCCCTTATGCGTTTCGGGTTTGAGGCCTTTGGACTTGACATGAGGGGGCCGGTATGATACAGTCGGATAATAAACAGAGGAGCAGAAAGTTCATAAGATTGCATGATCGATGAGCCTGGGGTTGCTTTGCCAAACAGGTTTACATTTCAACTTCCTGTGGAGCGATGAAAACAGGCCTCGGTGAGAAAAAAAGACAAAACAGGTGATTGGGAAGGAGAGTGCCATGCTTGGAAAGTGCACATATTTAGCTCTTGTTGTTTTAGTCGTCAGCTTAACTAACAGCGCAACGGCTGACTGGACGGGCAAAGTAAGTAGCGACTGGTACGATGCAGCCAACTGGTCGGGTGCGGTTCCCACCAACGGAGAGACGACCTTGATAGAATCGACGACTCCGATCACCTGGCCGATCATTGATGGAGGCACTGCCCGTACCGGACAGCTCGGAATTGGCTACACCGCTAATTACCAGGGCGAGTTGACGGTAACCGGCGGGGCAACACTGGATGTAAGCGGTGAACTGCGCATCGGGCGCAAGTCGAACGACGGCAGCGGGCAAGCCGTTGGAGTCCTTAATATCAGCGGCGAGACGACAACAATCAATGTAACCCAGCGTATAGAACATGGTCGGCATGGTCACGCCACGATCAATATGAGCGGCGGTTATCTGCATTGTGATGCTGAACTCCGTTTGGCCTATAGATTTGACGCCACCGCTACGGTTAATCTCAGTGGCGGGACGATCGACCTGGGAGGCGATCCCGGCATAACCGCCTATGCGAATGACGGCGTGCCCGACACGGCGTTGATAGACATCTCCGGGGGCACGCTGACCCTGGCCGGCAATCAGGTCTCTATGGTCGAGACTTTCATCAGCGAGGGCATCATCATCGGCTACGGCGGCGAGGGAACTGTCTCAGCAACGTTTGAAGCACAAACCGGCGTTACTCTCGTAACAGCTATTGGCGGGCCGTCAACCTCTTCGCCTGACCCGGCCGATGGACAAATGGATATGCCGCGTGATGTCGTTCTTAGCTGGAAACCGGGAACAGGGGCGACTCATCATGAGGTATACCTTGGGACCCTGTTTGCCGAGGTGGACCAGGCAACAACGACGCTGGATCCGCTTGGCGTTTACCAGGGGCGCGTCAACACGAACGTCTATGCGGTCCCCGAGCGTCTCGAATTCGATGAGACGTACTACTGGCGGGTGGATGCCGTCGATTCATCAGGAACCGTTCACAGGGGCGACGTCTGGAGTTTCACAACCGAACGGCTCGCCTATCCCATCGAGAACATCATTGCGACGGCATCCAGCAGCGAGGAAGGAAAAGGCCCCGAGAATACCGTGAACGGCTCGGGACTCGATGACAGTGGTTTGTTGCACACGAATGAAAGTGTCGGCACGATGTGGTTGAGCAGCCGGGATGGCGATCAGCCGACCTGGATCGAATATGAGTTCGAGAAAGTCCATAAACTGCATGAGATGTGGGTATGGAATTCGAATGACAGCCTGGAATCAATGATCGGGTTGGGATTCAAGGACGTTACCCTTGAGTGCTCAACCGACGGCACGGATTACACGACCCTGGGAACCACGCACGAATTTGACCAGGGTCCGGGGGTTCCCGACTACGCCCACAATATCACGGTTGATTTTGGCGGCGCGGCGGCAAAGTATGTCAGGCTCACCGCCAACAGCAACTGGGGAGGCATCTTCAACCAGTTTGGCCTGAGCGAGGTGCGATTCTCGAGCATTCCGCTCTCCGCGAGAAGACCGAGCCCGGATTCCGGGGCGACGGACATTAGCGTGAACACCACACTCACCTGGCGAGCGGGCAGAGAGGCCGTCATGCATGAGGTTTACCTCAGCACCGATGAGCAGGCCGTGATAGACGGCAATGTCCCCACTGATACTGTGCCCGATGCGAGTTTCACCGTCCCACCGCTCGATTTGAACAGCACGTACTATTGGCGGATCGATGAAGTCAACGAAGCCGAAACGCCATCAACATGGCAAGGCGATGTCTGGGACTTTACAACTCAGGAGTATCTTGTTGTGGAGGATTTCGAGTCCTACAATGACATCGAAGCCGGACTGGAAGGCAGTAATCTGGTATATCTGACCTGGGCCGACGGCTTCGATAATCCGTCGGCAAACGGATCGACCATAGGCTATACTGAACCCTTCCAGCCTTCCATGGAGACCGCGATTGTTTTTGAGGGCGAGCAATCCGTGCCGCTTTTCTATAACAACACCGTGGCCGCCTCTTCCGAGGTCACAGCGCATATCGCGGATCTACAGGCCGGCCCGGATTGGACCCAACACGCCATCAAAGCCCTGACGCTGCGATTCCACGGCGATCCGAACAATTCCGTCACGGATCAGATGTATGTGAGACTCGACGACGAGAAGATAATATACGATGGCGATGCAGCCAACTTAACACATACAGGCTGGCAGATGTGGTATGTCGATCTTGCCTCATTTGGCGTGAACCTCAGCAACGTCACGACCCTGAGCATTGGCTTCGAGCGGATGGGGACTGTGGGCGGTCAGGGCGTCGTCTTTCTTGATGCCATCAGGCTGTATCCTCATGAACGTCAACGGATCACACCGGCGGATCCCGGCACATCCGGCTTGCAGGCACATTACGAATTTGAGGGTAATACCGACGACAGTTCCGACAACGCACGCCACGGCACTCCAACGGGCAATCCCGCTTTTGGGGCGGGCCGGCTCGGCCAGGCCATTCAACTTTTTGCTGCGGACTACGTCGTGATAACCGACTACAAGGGTATCCTGGGCGCGAATCCTTTTAGTATATCTGCCTGGATCAAGACCTCTTTGCCGGAAGAGCAGCAAATCGTACTCTATGGCACGGATGTTGGCGGTCAACGATGCGAACTCCGGGTGGACGATTCGGGTGATGTACGAATGGGCAATGGCGCCGGCCAGGTTCAGAGCCGGACTGTCGTGGCCGACGGCGCGTGGCACCATGTGGCCGTGACGATTCGTGAGAACGCCACGAATTCCTCTTCGGACGTGCGGGTTTACGTGGACGGCCGGGATGACACGCAAGAATCAACCGATCCGGATGCGTACAATATCGTGGCCGGCTGGGATGTCGCCATAGGCTATCGCACCTCCCGCAGCGACAGAGGCTTCCTGGGACAAATTGACGAGATACGCCTCTACGACCGGACGTTATCACCGGAAGAAGCGGCGTGGCTCGCCGGCCGGACCAGGCCCTTCGATAAGCCATTTTAACAACGTGTCGTTTTGACGGCTGCGATTCTTGCGCGAGCGGGACGAGATCAGGATTGGAAAGTCAATCCGACGGCTTGGAATGTACGTGAGCTATCGGGACAAAGGAACCGTTTTCAGGCCGGGAAAAAACGATATCGGCCCATGTCTTACGAATTGGCTTTGCAGCACCTTTATCGTTGGCGTGGAACCATTCTTTCCGGAAGCGCTCAAAAGCCGCCGTCTTCAACTCGGTGACACTCACCCGCATACCTTCGAGTCATGATATATTCTGTTCGTAACGTCCAAATGGTATTTGTCGTTAACAACTTTCTGTAGTACGATGTACAATGAACTAAGGATCACTGGGATGTTACAGGACGATCTTCATAAAGCCTCGATACTCTCATTGTGTCCGCTTGGTGGAAAATTGAAAAAAACAGGAGATAAACCCCGGGAAATGGGAGCATACCATGAATGCCAATCTTAACCGACGTCAGTTTCTTGGACATGCAGCCGGAACCACCGCGACTCTGATCGGATTACCCTCTATTGCGCTTTCGACCGCGCATGGCCGGACAAGCCCCGTCGAACCGCACAATCGGATTACGATGGGATTCATTGGCGTGGGAATCCAGGGGACCGGATTAATGCGGGCCTTCTTAAGCCACAAGGATGTTCAGGTTGTTGCGGTGTGCGACGTCCGCCAAAGCCAGCGCCGGAAGGCCAAAGGTATTGTTGACGCGCACTATAACAACACGTCCTGTGTCACCTACAACGATTTCCGGGAGGTCTGCGGGCGGGAGGACATCGATGCGGTTTGTGTCGCCACACCGGATCACTGGCATATCGGCGTTTCTCTCGAAGCCGCGCGGGCCGGCAAGGACCTGTATACCGAAAAAGCGCTCGGTTTAAGCCTGGCTTGGGATAAAGCTCTTCAAGACGCGTGCCACAGATACGGCCGGGTCTTCCAATGGGGCACACAGCAGCGATCCGACCGGAATTTCCGCTACGGCTGCGAATTGGTCCGGAACGGCCGGATCGGCAAATTACACACCATACTGGTCGGTGTCCCTCACGATTTCACCTTTCCCAATCAGCCGACGCAGCCGGTCCCCGACGGGCTTGATTATGATATGTGGCTGGGTCCCGCGCCTTGGACGCCCTACACCTACCAACGTTGCCGTCCGTGGACGAAAGAAGAGAGCTATTCCATCTGGTATCATATATCGGACTATTGCCTCGGGGGTATCGGGGGGTATTGGGGCGTTCACCATGTGGACATCGCCCAGTGGGGCCACGGCACCGACGGGACGGGCCCGGTGGAAATCGAAGGGACTGCCGTATTCCCGAAAGATGGATTGGCCGACTGCGCTACCGGTTGGAAAGTCGTTCATCGGTACGCTGATGGCGTGACAATGGTTTATATGGACAACGAGCAACACAAACAGGGTGTGACCTTCCAGGGAACGGAAGGCTGGGTGCATGTGAACCGTCGCGGCATTTGGGCGGAGCCGGAGTCCTTACTGACATCCGTGATCGGCCAGAATGAGATTCATCTAATCGAAAGCAAGGGTCATCAGCGGAATTTCCTCGACGCCGTCAAAACAAGGGAGAAGACCATATGCCCGATAGACGTGGCCGTTCGTACCGATACGATTTGCCATCTGACGGATATTTGTACTCGACTGCGCCGGAAGCTGCGATGGGACCCAAAAAAAGAGGATTTTATCAATGATTCCGAAGCCAGCCGGATGCTAACAAGGGCCATGCGATCTCCCTGGCGCCTTTAGCTTGAATGAGAGTCTCAACAGGTGAACGATGATAGAACTTCTTGAATGCTTTTATGCTACCAAACAGATGAAATATATATCGTTCTGTTTACTTCTATTGACTGTGATATTGAGTTCCTCGGGATATGCAACAGAAAAAGACGCAATGACTTTGCGGCTCGGTGGATGTGGGGGTGTTTATTTTTACGCACCCGCCGGTGAATTGCGGGTGGAGGTGGAAAAGCAGGATCTCAATATTCGCAGAAACAAGACCCATTTGCGTGCTTTGCTGTTTACGCCGGATCGGAAAATCGTCGATGAGGCATGGATAGGCGATGACGAACGGGCAATGAGAAGCGGCCCGGGACCTATCCAACGCGCACTGCTGCGAACACAAGTCGAGCGTCCCGGCGTCTATGGATTGAATATTACCGTGACCGAAGATCGATATGGTGAGAACGTTTCCTGGGGCTTCAAAAGCAATTGCAGGAAATATCTGGTTGAGACGTCGAGAGGGCACAAAGATGCTCGCCACCAGGAGCCGATTGTCTTGCGGAATACGGGGCGAGAGGGGGATGTCGGATTTATGCCGGGGATCCGGCCGTTTTCTATTGAGGTCAGCGGTTTGGCTAAAGGCGTTAAAGAAGTGCCTGTCTATGACGATAACGGCAGGAAAGTGATAACGCTCTCTGCATCGTCGGAAAGAAAGGCGCAATACGGGTTTGCCGCCGACACATCACGCCAGGGAAAGCTGTGGCGATTGCATTTAGATGACGCCCAGGCCGAAATCAATATTGACGGGGTGACTCGATGGCAAAGAGATGAGCCCTGGGAGAACCTTTCCTTGTGGACGCCGGACCTGTCTTCATGGTTTTCCTTCCACGAAAATCGGTGGTTGCTGACGCCCTACAGCCGGAACATTTATGCCGATGCCGGAAGCGAGGGCGTAGTCAACTTTACCGTACACAACAACAGTTCAGTTTCGAAGCGAGTGAGATTGTCCCTGGAGTTCGACGATGACGCCGAGTGGCCGGTGACGTTGCCGAAAACGGAAATCGAGATCAAAGCAAACGCCTCCATGCAGGTCCCCCTTGAATACAGAATGCCGTCGAAGGGCACGGAGTGGACATGTTACGTCCGAGCTTCGGTTCTCGATGAAACCGGATTTTCAACATGGTCGTCCGTGACCCTCCGCAGCGGAATCGCCCCGGCGATGTCACCCGTGAAGATACCTGTCAAGCTTGAGCCTTACCGGCATGAAAATGAACAGTTCGGATATTTGCCGGAGTACCCTTTGGACAATCAAATGTACTTCGATATGGAGAACCGGCCTTTCGTCATTTCCAGTGACGGTGTGTTCTGCCGGCGGAGCGCGTCCTGGATCAAAACCACGACGGCGTATCATCCCGACGATGGCCGGATCCTTCCAATCAGACCGGTCGGCACCAAGCTTGCTTTCGACCGGGGCAATGATGTCTATCTGTTGGGACGAGACCGCAGCTCGACTGTTCTTTTACATTCCGCCGATCACGGCGCGACTTTCACCGCGTGGCCCGTTCCCGGTTCGGGCGGTTTCGATATCGAGCCGTTTTCCGGGCATAACATAATAGACGGCCCCCCTCCCCTGGCGCGTTTCCACCAAACGGCGAGAGACCGTAAATTGATGTGGCGCCGCATCAACGACCTCGATCTGATATTACCGGCCAAGAAACCTGACGGCTCGATCGTCATGGGCAATCCTATCGCCGTCTCAAAAAAGTGCATCGGTCTTTCCACTCATTCGGGTATCCCCTCCGCAATCGTATCGCGTGGAGATAAGGTTCATATCGCCTGGGGCGAAGCGACGCCCCCACAGGCCCAAACGCCGGGGGTGCCCACGTATGCGGCGACGTACAGTCGCTCGACCGGAGAGCTCGGGCCGCCCGTACTTCTTGGATACGGTCCTCCGGCGAATGATGTACATAATTCACCCTGTATAACGATTGACCGTGAAGGCTATCTCCACGTCCTGATCGGCACCCACGGACGTACTTTCAAGTACGTGCGGTCGTTATCCCCCAACAGCGCGAGCGACGGCTGGACAAAAGCCGAGGATATCGGAGCAGGTCTCCGCCAAACCTACGTAGGTATGGTCTGTGATCCTAATAATATATTGCACCTCGTGTTCCGCCTGTGGCTGAACGACAACCGGTACTTCCCGGCAGGGTATTACGCCAATCTTGCTTATATGAGCAAGCATCCGGCGGAGAAATGGTCCGAGGCGCGGCCTTTGGTTGTCGCGCCCTTCTCGGAATACAGTATTTTCTACCATCGACTCACCATCGACCGGGAGGGGACTCTGTTTCTTTCTTACGATTACTGGTCGACATTTTGGTTCTATCGCACCGATCACCGCGGGGACCGGCGATCGCTCTTGATGTCGCAGGACGGCGGCAATACCTGGAACCTCGCACCCTCAAGTGAATTTATGCTGCGAAGATGACGTCAAAGACTGCAAAGATGTTTCCAATGCGAGTCCGAATCCATGTCTAAAGAATGGAACGGCATACAGCCATGTCAGCTCGACATTTCGAGGGAACTTGCATACAAAATAAAACCAATGGTGCGGCCGAGTGAAATGGCGGTCCTATTTTAAGGGTAAGGATAATTTCATGGAAACAAGACGTGAGTTCTTAATGCATATCGCCGCCGGCACAGCGGGTATGTCACTCCTGATGTCCTGCGATCAGGCAATGACGAGCCAATCCCGAGAAAGACGTCCGAACATCATTATCATCTACGTTGACGATCTGGCGCGGGGGGATGTTGGGGCGTTCGGATGTCCGGATCCTTCTACAGCGAATATCGATTCACTGGCACGCGAGGGGGTAAGGCTTACGAATGCGTACACGATCAATGCACCTTGCAGTCCGAGTCGTTGCGGGCTCATGATGGGCATGTACACCCAGCGTTTCGGCAAGTATGACCTGTCGCGCGGGGTGCCGATCCCGGATGACAAACCGACCCTTGCCGAAACGCTTCGTGATGCCGGGTATGTCACGGGTATCGTCGGATTAGAGAAATGGGATATCGGCAGGTGGGACCAGGGCTGTCTTGATCGCGGGCTTATGGAGGCCGGAATGCACCCGCCTCGGGTCGAGGGCAATGAATACTTTGGCGGCGGCGCATCATATATTGGAGTCGATGGTTCATATCTGACCGAGGTCGAAGGGGAGTATGTCGTCGACTTTATAGACCGACACGGCAACAAAGACAAACCATTTTTCATGTATTTCGTGCCTTTGGCGGTCCATATTCCAAACACGGAAG
>Ga0180431_10004822_pt1 | contig 16724 bp, 15 predicted proteins | sample SS_ome_11_FD_132459 | JGI IMG/M metagenome (GOLD analysis project Ga0180431, IMG submission 132459) | Hypersaline lake sediment archaeal communities from the Salton Sea, California, USA - SS_1_MS_1 metaG | ecosystem: Environmental > Aquatic > Non-marine Saline and Alkaline > Hypersaline >... | reverse complement strand
GGGTAGGCCAGCCAGAGCGTGCCCTGCTCGTCCTTCATGTCCGCCGGCGCTCCGAAATTGACGGCCAGGTGTTTCACCGGCTTCTGGTATGTGTCGGGCACCACCCGGCCTTTTCGATCCATCTCCGTGTGATTGATGAAGACGGTCCAGGGCTGCACGCGGTCGGGCTTGTTCACCAGGGCGTAGGAGCAGCGCAGCGGGAACGAGCAGGTGCAGCCCACGCTGGCCTCCGGCACCAGCACGAGCCCGCTGGCCGGGATCATGTTGATCCAGCAGCCGGGACGGATGCCGCCGAAGATGGCAACGCCGGCGTCGCGGTCGAGGTCGTAGATGGCGGTGCTGGACGAGCGGTAGAACAGGGCGCTGGGCGAGGCGCTGGTGATGGCACACGTGTGCCCCGGCCGCAGGAACTCCCACGGGACCTGCCGTCCCGTGATCGGATCGGTGCGTGTCTGAATCTTGCCCGTGCGCAGATCGCACGCGCGCGGCTCGATGATGACGCGCTCGCCCACGACCACGGGGCGCGTGCGGTAATTGAGCGGGCGCGACCACAGGATCTCTCCCGTGGAGGCCGACAGAGCCACGACGCGCCGGTACGCGAGCTGGTTCTCGCGGAACCGGTAGGCGTCATGATTTCCGACGCAACCAAAGAACAGCAGCACATCGTTCTGACAGGCCGAACCCATGGTGTCCCCGCAACAACCGGTGAAGTCCACGGGCCTTTCCCAGAGTTTTTTGCCCGTCCGGGCGTCGAGCGCTACTGCCAGCCTGACGTCCGACGGCGCATATGTATCCGCTGCCTTCATGCTCTCGGTCTCTTCGTAGAGCCCTTTGCGTATCAGCTCTCGGCGCTCGTCCAGCGCCCGGCCGGCCAAGCTGTTGTCGGCGATGCCCTCGGCAAAGAAGACCTTGCCGTCGCCGACGGACAACGTCAGGTTGGCGATGCGCTTGCCCTCGTGGGCCCAGAGCGTCTTGCCGGTATCGGGATCGAGGGCAAAGACCATATCGCCGGCCATCATTCTGCTCGTGACCGAGCCCGCCTCCGGCCGGTAATTCTCCCAGGAGGGATAATTGGCCATGGGGGACCACTTGGCGTTCGATCTGGTGTAGGCCCGGCGCACGTCTTCGTTGGGATTGGCGTGGCGGGCTTTGAGCTGGGCCGCGTAGGGCTGCTTGAGGGGCTCGGCCCGAATGCCGAAGAGAATGTTCCGGTCCGTCGAGACACAGCCCCAGCGGTAGGTTCGCCCGCCGGCGTCCGGCAGGCCGTAGACCCGCACCGTCTCGCCGGTGACCGGGTCCAGGCGGAGACATGTATCGTAGGTCCCCACGTACAGGGCCTCTTGTGTCAGCGCGAGATTGCCGCCGTCCACGTCCACGCGGGCCCGTACGGCCCCGGGGATCTGCCGCTCCCACAGGGGCGTCCCGTTGTACGCATCGACCGCCAGGATCCGCTCCTCTCCCTGTATGAACAGGCGGCCGCCCATGGACAGGGGGCTCTGCGCCTTGGCATGACGTTCCACCATGGCCAGGGGTCCCGGCTCGCCGAACCACAATATGCCCAACGGACCCTTGGCCAATTGGTCGGTCGAGCAGGCGGTGTTCTGAGGATTGCCGTACTGCTGCGTCCAGCTACCGGCCCCTTCGAGCGCGGGGCGTACGAAGGTACGCCATCTCAGAGCGTTGTTGCCATCGGGCATGCCCGCGACCACGGTCCCGCCGGCCGGGCGAAGAACCCGGCGCAATTGCTCCCGTGTCACGTCGACGGCGCCCGTGGTCAACAGGCCGTCGGAGACGATCAGATTGGCGAAGTAGGCCGGCAGGGAGTCAACGTCCCACGGCTGGACCACCACGCGGACGCCCAAGAGGCCGGCCGAGCGCAGCCGCCGACGGGCGATGCGCCGCTTGCCTGCGTCCTTCTCCAGTCCGACGATCTTAAGATCGGTGATCTGCGTCAACTCGTAGGCGAGCTGGGCCTTGTTGCAGTCCAAAATGAGGCAGTAGCCCTTGGTGATCCCGCTTTCCTCAACGATCCGACGGGCGGCGTCGCGGTACAATTGCCTTTGCGGGTGGTCGTCAAACGCCGTCGGATCGAGGGCCACCTTAATTTCCTTCGGCGCTGCGCCTCTGCTGGTGCCGGCGAAGCAGAATACTTTGCCGTCATCCGTGCTGACCAGGAGGCAACCTCCCGCGGCGGCCAGGCCCATCGCATTTGCGGTGACGGCCGATTGCCAGACCTGCCGGCCCGTCCCGGCCTCGACACCGAGAACCCGCTCGGAGCCGCCGACGAAAAGCCTGTCGCCGGCCAGGATCAGACGGTGGCATCCCGGCGCGGGCAGATGCCAGGCGAAGCAAGAGTTTTGAAGGCGTTTTTCCCGGGCGAGGTGTTCGGCGGTCAGGCGACCGATCTCATTGATCCTCTCGCGGATCGCGCCCTGTTTGGTGGCATCTGCTTTTTTGACGTCCTCTTTGAGCTGGGCCAGCTCCTTTCCCAAAGCCTGGCGCTGTTTTGTCGAGGCGGCGACTTTCTGTACGGCCTCGGCGTGTACCTTGCGGTCTATGGCGTACAGGCCGGCGGGCGTCAGGACGTAGGCGGTATTGCCTTCGATCACTATGTCCAGCCCGGGAAACCAGGCGAACACGTCGCCCTTGCGCGCGCCCGTGCGGGCGTCGTAGGCGATCTTGTGAGGCGTGCCGGAGCGGTCCACGCCGGCGATGAGCTGGTTGTCGTGCAGCAGGGACCAGGTGCCGCCCTGCTTGCCGCCGGGAGAGGCCCAGAAGAGAAATTTGCCCGTGCGCCGGCTGAAGGCGGCGGGCATAGCACGGCCGGAAGGGACGTACAGCGTATCTGCCGAGGCCACCAGGTAACCGTGCGGAGACAGACCGCCGTAGCTTAGCTCGTGAGCCCGGTCGCCGATGGTATCGTTCTTCCAGACCACGGACCCGTCGGCGGCATTGAAGGCGCAGATGTAGATTCCTTCGTAGGGGAACACGCCAGCGGCGCAGTAGAGCACACCATCGTCCACCAATACGCTCGTGCGGACGGGCCAGAGTGAAATCATGCGGCCGTTGCCGAGGATCTTCTCGTCGCTGGGGCCCGGCCGGCGTCTCCAGAGAAGCGACCCGTCGCTCGCATCGAGGCAGTAGACATAACCGTCATCCGAGCCGGCGTAGACGCGGCCGTTATAGACGGTCGGCGCAAAGCGAACGGGACCTTCCGTCGCATAGCGCCAGGCGATCCGGCCTGAGTCGGCCTCAATGGCGCAGATCTCATCAGTCACGGAGCAGCCGAAGAAGACGCGACCGTCGGCCATCGCCACGTGGAAGGCATTGTCGCTGTGCATGCGCGCCATTTCTTCCGAAGGAGTGGGCCACGCCGGCTTGGGCGGGTGCGTCGGGGCGTACGTCCATCGAAGCGACAATTCGCCGCCCGGACTCGCGGAAGTGACGCCGCTGCGCGTTAGATCGTGCCGGTACGTAGGCCAATCCCCGGCCGCGACCGCGCCGGCGCCGCTGCAGACCAGCAGGCAGCAGGCAATTATCGCCAGGAGACAGGAGTGGTGCGTTCTGACTTGACTTGGACGGTTCGAAGTTGGCTGCATCATCTGATTTGACTCCCCAAAGTGCTCTTCAGATTGGACGTGATCGAAAGCAAGTATTCGGTCCTGTTTTGCTCAATCGCACGGTTTCACGGATCGGGACACTTCAAGCCATAGAGTATCCGCGCGCCCGCGAGATTGCAACAAACGCCTTTTCCAAAGTGCAGGCGGGCGTCTCGCCACCCCGCCCGTTCGCCACGGCGCCTGCGGTGAGCTGTCCCACGCGATCTGACACCGGAGACCACCGTCCGCGCCGGCGGTCAAGCGGCTTGACTTGTGACGGGGCGTTTCTACAATGCAGGTGCCGGTTGGGTGATGTGAACTGCACGAAGGTGATCCTGGATTGTGCTGGAGGAACGCGTCATGAACGTCAGGCCCACGCTCGTTTGTCTCGTTGCGGCACTCACCGTCCATTCATTTGTCGGCACAGCCCAAGGCGCCGAGAGGGCAACGCTTGCGGTGGCCGCCGCACCGTTTGGGCAGACCGAAACCGGCGAGGCGGTGACGATCTACACGCTGACCAACGCGCATGGCCTGCGCGCACGCGTCATGGAATACGGCGCGATCCTGGTCTCGCTCGAGGTCCCCGGCCGCAACGGCAAGCTCGACGACGTCGTGCTTGGATTCGACGCGCTCGAACCCTACTTGAAGGGCCACCCCCTCTTTGGCTCGACGGTGGGCCGCTATGCCAACCGCATCGCCGGAGCCAGCTTCATGCTGGACGGAGTCGAGCACCGCATCACCGCCAACGCCGGTAAGAACCACATCCACGGCGGTCGCAGCCGGCGCTTCGACAAAGTCGTCTGGAAGGGCTACCCCTTCAAACGCGACCACGAAGCGGGCGTGCGCTTCACGCACCTTAGCCTCGACGGCGAGGAAGGATTCCCCGGAAATCTCAACTGCGTCGTGACCTATACGCTGACCGACGAGAACGAGCTCAAAATCGGCTACGAAGCCACGACGGACAAGCCGACCATCTTCAACGTCACCAACCACAGCTATTTCAACCTCGCCGGTGCCGGCAACGGCGACGTGCTCGACCACGAGCTTACCATCAACGCGCCGTGGTACACACCCGCCGGCGAAGGCCTGATCCCCACGGGAGAGATTCACAAGGTCGAAGGCACGCCGCTGGATTTCACCGAGCCCCGCAAGATCGGCACGCGTATCGGCGAGCTGACGGAGACGCGCGGCTACGACCACAACTACGTGCTCAACAGTTCGTACGGCGCGCTCGTTCCGGCCGCCCGCGTCTACGAGCCGACCAGCGGCCGGGTCATGCAGGCCTACACCACCGAGCCCGGCCTGCAGCTCTATACCGCCAACGGCATGCGCGGCATCGAGGGCAAAGGCGGGAAAATCTACAACCGGCACTTCGGCTTCTGCCTGGAAACGCAGCACTTTCCCGATTCGCCCAACAAGCCCCACTTCCCGTCCACCGTCCTGCGCCCCGGCCGACGATTCGAGAGCACCACGATCTTCAGATTCTCGACGAAATGAAAACCCGGCCGCGCCTGGAGCCGCACCCGCTCGGCGGGAAGCGCCGCGAGAAGGGCATCTTGCGACCCATCTTGAGCACTCGTTTCTGTCTCCGCTCTCGATTCGCAAGACTTCGCGTACGTTCCTTTTTGCGCATCGCCCCGCCGGGCCCTTAACGTCGGACCCCTTTGCCTGATGGGCGGGCTTTTTGCCGGGAATCCGTATTTTCCTCCGGCGCCCGCATCACGTTTGCCCGGCTGGCCAGACATATACATAGAAGCTCAACGTGCCGGCCCTGGCGACGAATCCGCCGGCGGCGACACGAAGGGAACAGCAGCAGGTACGCGCGCATCTGGCCGGATGGTTGCAGGAACGCCCCGGTCACAACGCGATCCGCCCGAAAAGCGGTGGCGACAGGATCGATCGGGGCGGCCGCGCCCCGGCGCAGGTGAGAAAGGAGGCAAGAGGCAATGGCGAAGCTGCCGAGAGCACCTTGACCGTTGTCCATCAAGGCGGGAAGGCGTCAAACGCACTGCTAACAATCACCTTTTTGGAAAAGCGGAGGCTATACCATGAGACGCAAACATTTCTGGCCTTTTATTGTGGGCGTTGTTCTGCTGGTCTCGTTGGCGGTCACCGGCCCCGGCCAACTGCCGGTCCGCAGACCCGGCCCCGAGGTGCTGGCGCCGGCCGGATCAGGTCCCTACATCTTCCGGCTCGAACTGCAGCACGGCATCCAGCAGGACTACACCGAGTGCCTGGGCCTGGGCTCGAGCAACGACATCGAGGAGACGACCGGGTTCACCAACGGCGGCATCGTCTACACGGAGAAGAGTCCCGGCACCCTTCAGTGGCACAACATCACGCTGCGGCGGGACGGCCCCAGCGACCCGGACGTCTGGCAATGGCGCCAGGCGATGGAGAACCTGCATCTTGACATGGCGATCCAGGACGGCTCCATTGTCGTGCTCACGCCCGGATCGGTGCAGCCGGTGGCGCGGTGGAATTTTAACAACGGCTGGGCCGCGCGCCTGACCTTCAGCGGCGCACGCGAAGAGCTGGTCATCGTGCACGAGGGACTCCAACGAGTAGGCACCGGTGAAGGCGGCCCTCCCCCCGCCCGGCGGTAAGACAACCACGACGGGCATCGGTTCCGGCCGGGCTGCACAGGCGGCCCGCCACCCTGCCTGCTCTGCTCAATCCGGCCTGCGGGCCCTGCATCGAAGCAAGCCGCGCCGGAACCGACGCCGTCACGCCGAACGAAGCAACCCATCGCCTCACCGCCGATTCCCCGGCCAAGCCCAGCGCCCGGCCGGAGCCAAACCGGCAATTCGTCTTCCCTCTCCGCGACATGGCCGAACCAAAGCCACTTCGCCCGCCGTCCGTGTCAATTCGCCCTCCGTCGAAAACGCCCATGGCCACAGCGCGGTGTGCGGTCGGCGCTTGCACTTCCGGCAGGAACTCATACAATACGTCTAAACGCAAGCTCGAGTGAAGGGACTCACGGTTGAATGGTGAGATCGACAACGGCAAGAGACTCATATCGATTACCGGCGGCAACCTCCGCAACCACCATCTGTACATCAGCGGATACCACGACTTCTTCCCTGCTGAGTGCTATGGCCAGTCAAGTGCGCGCAAAGGTACCGGCCACAAACTCACTCTCCTGGTGGACGGGCTGACTCGGCCTGTAGAAACCGACATCGCCACCAGCAAAAACAACGGGCGGCCAAGGAGCTTCTTTCGCAAGCGCGCCTGGGTGGCCCGGTTCTTTGCCCGGCATAACTTGCGCGAAGGAGATGCTGTTGCCATCGAACGTCTGGATCGCTTTACCTATCGCATCTATCCCGAGGGCGGTAGAAGCATAGGCCACCGCAAAGCCAAACACTGTGCGTCAAAAGCCCCTGGCGCACCTAATCAGGCGATGCTTTTCCCGGATGTCCACGACGAGAAGCGGCCAAGTCGAGGCAAGGCCGGATTCGGTGATACAGCGTTCACGAAGAACCGCAATGAACCGCTTCACCGCTGGGTCCCCTGGATTGCCGGCTTCTCCGGCGCTTTTGTGCAGGAGGTTTTTGAGAGTGCGAGCCCGGCCGACCCCAGCGCGGTAACGGTCCTCGATCCGTTTGCCGGCGTGGGTACAACGCTGGTCGAAGGGTTGATGCGGGGCTATAACGTAGTGGGATTCGAAATCAACCCCTATGCCGCCCTGGCATCCGATCTCAAGGTCTCGTGTGTCCGACACAGGCCGAAACCGCTCAGCGAGGTGGTCAGTCAACTGGAGCATCTCGCCAGCCAGAATTCGCGGGAGAGAGGAGAGCCGAAATCGAAGGCGCCACCCGGTTTCCGCAGTAGAACGGCATTCTTCAGTCCGTCCGTCGAGCGCGATGTTCTTCTCTTGCAGGATTTCATCGCCGAACAGAGGAATCCCCTCGTCGGGAAGGTGTTGCGAGTTGCCCTCGGCGCCGTCATGGTCGGTTTCTCGAACTACTCTTACGAACCCAGCCTGAGCACGCGTGCGGCGGCGGGAAAACCACCCGTCGAACATGCCGATGTGTTCGGGATATTTCGCGACAAGGTAAGAGAGATCGAAGCCGATATCCGCTTCCTGCAACGGCACATGAAGTCATTCAAGCACCGCCCCGAGGCCACGGTGTACGAGCGTTCCTATCTCCGGGGCGCTGACGCTCTTCCGCGCGCAAGCGTCGATATCTTGATTACCTCCCCACCCTACCTCAACAACTACCACTACGTACGGAACACGCGCCCTCAGCTTTACTGGCTGGGCCTGACCCAGGGCAACGGGAAACTCAAACAGTTGGAGGAGGACAATTTTGGTCGCTTCTGGCAGACCGTGCGAAACGGCCCTCCTATCGAACTGCATTTCGATCTGCCCGAGCTTCAGGAGGTCCTGGATACAGTGCGCAAACGCAATTCGGAAAGGGGAGTCTACGGAGGCGCTGGATGGGCCAACTACGCTGCAGCATACTTCAACGATTGTCATACGTTCTTTGAAGTCACCAAACGCGTGATGAAGCCCAACGGTCTGGCAGTCGTCGTGATTGGAAATAATATCGTCCAAGGTGTTCATATCGAGACGGACCGATTCCTTGCGGAAATCGCCCGACTTCATGGCTTCAGATTGGAAACAATGCACCTCGTGCGGAAGAAACGGACCGGTTCAAGCATCGTGAATTCGTCCGTGCGGGCCGGCATGATGAAGCAGCGCGTCGAACTTCACGAAACCGCTGTGGAGCTAAGAGCACCCGTGTGACGAAGCCTTTCGGCGAGCATGGAGTGGATGGTTACGCTCTCTCGTCGAGATATAGCTTCACCTTCTGCAGGACTTCGTCGAACGATAATTCGGCTGTCAACTCGGCCGCCCACGGTCTGCCCGGGTGGAGGAGGTCCCACAACGGACGTTTCATCGCGCGCCTGCCCGCACCTGGGTCATGGTTGCCGAATCCGTCAATCGCAACGTTCCAGAGGGGCTGATAGTGTTCGACGAGGAACCGCTCCGCCAGCGAAATCCACACCGGTACTACGACGAGGTAGCGACAGGTAAAATCCTGTAGGCTAAGATTCTCGGCTTGTTCGACGCTTCTGCCATGTTGCTTGAGCCTTTGGTATAGCGCCCGGCCGCGCAACGTCTGTCCTCCGCCCTTACGCGCACCCGACGGCACAGCCTTGCCCACATAGATGGGCGACCGCGGATGAGCCTCGACGAGCCCAGAATAGCCCTCGAAGTCGCCGCTGTAGTAGATGGCGTATACGCCGGATCCCTCGAACCCCTCCGGCGGCGGAAGTGGGCCCTCCGGGCCTTCCAAGAGAGCATCGACAACACTACGCGCCAGATTCTCGTAGTCAAGCGGATCGTATGGTTCCATTTCTTTCCTTCTACGACAGATCAAGCTCATCGCACCTCACCGTACACATATCAATATCGTCTAAAGCCGCTCAAAGATCGAGAAAAAACCGGACCGACAGGCGCGCCGACGAAGAAGGCACACGACTGAGGGTAAGTGAGCAAAACATCCCGACCGTTCCAGTGCGCGGGCGCGTCTTTGTTGTCCGTGCTTTGGATGTGCGTCGTCCGGGCGGGGAATGACCCGTGGTTCGCTTTATCTTTCGCGTTTCTTGACACGCCGGCGCTGTTGGTGGGTTAGAAGAGTTTGGTGCTGTCGAGGAGGAAGGTTACGGGGCCGTCGTTTTGGCTGGTGACTTGCATGTAGGCACCGAAGGAACCTGTTTCGACGGGGACGCCCTGTTGGGCGAGGCGTGCGGCGACTTTTTCGTAGAGTTCCTCTGCATGTTCGGGCGCTGCGGCGGCGTCGAAGCCGGGGCGGCGTCCCTTACGGCAGTCGCCGTGGAGCGTGAAGTTGCTGACCAGCAGGACCGCTCCGCCGACGTCGATAACGCTGCGATTCATCTTGCCCGCCTCGTCGGCGAAGATGCGCAGGTTCGCGAGCTTGTCGGCCATGAACTCGACATCCTTTTCGTCGTCGTCCTTGCCGACGCCGAGATACACCAGCAGCCCCCGCTCGATCCGCCCGACAACGTCACCTTCGACCTCGACCTTCGCCTGCAAAACTCGTTGAATCACCGCGCGCATGATACCGCGTCCTCAATTCCTGTCATCCATTTCCGAGACGATTGCCAAGTGACGCACGTCACATTCGTCCGGCAGCCAGATTCCGCTCCTGGCTCGGCTTGACGATACTTGAAATTGCGGCCGCGTGAAAGCCTCTTGTGATACGGATGAGGAGAAGTTCTCGCGCGCCGGCGTCGGTATTATACGGATCAGGAAAAACTTTTGGGCGTTTGAGCGTTTGTCATCCTGAGCCGCAGGTGAAGGATCTGGCTATCGAAGAATAGGTTCGTTCCGGCCGCAGGCCCCATCCTTCACTTCGCTACGCTACGTTCAGAGCCTGTCCTGAGCCCCGCCGAAGGAATGACATGCCGCCCAGGAATTTATCAGAATTCGTATGAGTCGGGCAAAAGCCGGCGGTCACGAGTACCGGCGCCGAAATTGTTGGCGCGACGGTTTGCCGCCGGCTTACTGTCGTCCCCTCCGGCGGCAGCGGCCTCGCCCCGGCGGCGGTCCGCCCGGTCCCCGCCCTTCTCGGCCCGGCGGCAGCGGCGGCGGCGGGGCCACCTCCACGGGACCGCCCGCAATGGAAAGGGCCTTGCCGTTGACCAGGGCGTTGGCCACCTTGGCGTGGGCGGCGTCCAGCACCCGGCCGAAGGTCTGCCGGGACACGTTCATGCGGCGGGCCGCCTCGGCCTGATACAAACCTTCCAGGTCGGCCAGGCGGATCGCCTCCAACTCGTCCACCGTCAGCGCGACCGACTCCAGCGCCCGCAACGGAACGCCGCGCGGCTTGTAATAGGTCGCCCGCGGAAGCTGAGCGACTCGCCTGCATTGTCTCGGCCTGGGCATGCCGACGCACCCCCATCGGTCAATGATCGCAGATGTTCTGCCCGGGCTGAAGCCGGCCCGCCAGGTAATCGCTCACCAACACCTCCGGCTCGGCGTCCGGGGCGCCGACGACAACCTCGATGTTGTTTTGCCGGAACAAGTCCTGAGCCCGCTGGCCCATGCCGCCGGCGATGATCAAACTCGCGCCCTGCTCGGCCAGCCACCTGGGCAACACCCCGGGCTCGTGTGCCGGCGGGGTCAGAAGCTCGGTGTTCTTGATCTCGTTGTTCTCGTCGGCTTCGACAATGGCAAACTGCTCGCAGTGCCCGAAGTGGGCCGACAAGCGGGCGTTTACCAGAGGAATCGCTATCTTCATAGTGGTCTGCTCCTTCTGAGCCAAAGGTTCCTGCTCTTGGTTCAAGAGCGGCTCAAACGCATGCGCCAGGGCCTGTGCGGTGGGGCTGTCCCGGTGAAACTCCACGAAGGGCTTGCCCACATCGCACGCGCCGGCCAGTTCAGCGTCCATGGGAATGCTGCCGAGGAAGGGAACGCCGAACTCCTCGGCCATGCGCTGCCCGCCGTCAACGCCAAAGACGTCCGTCTTGCGGTTGCAATGGGGACACACAAACCCGCTCATATTCTGGATCACGCCCGCCACGGGAATGCTCAACTGCCGGCAGAACGTCACGCACTTGCGCACGTCCACGATCGCCAGCTCCTGCGGCGTCGTCACGATCACCGCGCCGTCCACGGCCCCAAGCAACTGCGCCACCGAAAGCGGCTCGTCGCCCGTGCCGGGCGGACAGTCCACAACCAGGTAGTCCGGGTCCTCCCATAGAACTTCGGAGACGAACTGCTGGATGACGTTGTGCTTCATCGGGCCGCGCCAGATGAGCGCCTCGTTCGTGTTTTTGATCAGCAGCCCCACGCTCATCACCTGGAGCCTCTCGCCGTAGCGCACCGGTACGATCTTGTCGTCCCGCGCCTCCACGGCCGCCCCGTCGAGATTCAGCAGCTTGGGGATACTGGGTCCGTGAATGTCCACGTCCAGCAGCCCGACGTTCTTTCCCTTGCCCGCCAGGTAGACGGCGAGATTGGCGGCGATACTGCTCTTGCCGACGCCGCCTTTGCCGCTCAAAACCAGATACTTGTGCTTGATGTTCTTCGTCATACAGTGCTCCCTGCGTCCGTTGCCGTTTTCAATGCCGCCAACGCCGTCTGCCAGACCGATACGATCTGTCCTCTCAACGGCTCGTCACAATACTCTACCACCGATTTGCCCGCGACCTGGGCCTTGGTCACCGACGCATCGTAGGCAATCCGTCCGGCCGTTTGCAAGCCTCTTTTGCCGGCGGATTCCTCGATTCGGTCGGCGATCTGCGGATTGATGTCCCACTTGTTGACGCAGACCATCGCGGGAATCCCGAAGTGCGCCGTCAGGTCCGCCACGCGCTCCAGGTCGTGCTGTCCCGACAGGGTGGGCTCGGTCACGGCCAGCACGAGGTCGGCGCCGCTGATCGAGGCGATAACCGGGCAGCCGATGCCGGGCGAGCCGTCCACGAGTATCAACTCGCGCCCCTGTTCCTCGGCCACCTGCTTGGCCTGCTTGCGCAGGAGACTGACCAGCTTACCGCTGTTCTCCTCGGCGATGCCCAGCTTGGCGTGCAGCATCGGGCCGAAGCGCGTCTCCGAGCGAAACCACTGGCCGTTGACCGCGTCGTGGAAGTCGATGGCCTCGACGGGACAAAAGGCCGCGCACACGCCGCAGCCCTCACAGGCGATGGGGTCCACCGCGTACGTCTTGCCCACCACGTCGTTGGCGGGCCCGTTGAACCGCAGCGCGTCGAAGTTGCACAGCTCTTTGCAGCGGCCGCAGCCGATGCACTTGCCCGAGACAATCGAGGCGATCTTGCCGCCCACGAAATCGTGCGTCTCCCTGACCTGTGGGTCCAGCAGCAGGTGCAGGTCGGCCGCATCCACGTCGCAGTCCGCCAGCACCGCTCGTTCCGCCAGGGCGGCGAACGAGCCGACGAGGCTGGTCTTGCCCGTCCCCCCTTTGCCGCTGATGACGACTAATTCCTGCATCAAAGCCTTCCTCTATCTCTTCCTAAAACGAAACGACCTTATCGGCTTGCTGTATCCATTGGGCCAGCTCGGTCATTTTGGCTTCCTGCGCGCCGTCGAAGTAAGGCTCACCTTTGTGGATTCCACAGCGTGCTTTGCAGGTGCCGCAGACTTTGACCGGAACGTTCTTGCCGATCAGCTCCTTCAACATGGCGCCCAGATCGAAGTACCCCTCGGACGGCCTGGTGACGTCGCGGGCCAGATCGACCGAATCGTTCATCAGGAAGACGTTCACTTCCGAGCCGGCCTGGAGAAGCTGCTCGGTCAGGCGCAGGCCGTTCCACGTCACGTCGGTTCCGTCGTACGGATTGCGATTAAATACAAGAAGTGTTTTCATCTTTCCCTTTCTTCTTTCCGGGGCCAAAGAACTTCTCCCGCCACCAGCAGAAGTGGCCCCAGCGATTGTCCAGTCTGTACTTGTCGTCCTCAGGCGCGTTGGACCAGGCGGCCGCGTTGGCGAGCAGCTCGTCGCAAGGTTTGTCGAAGGCGAGTAGTTCGTAGGCGCCCTTGATCAAGGCGAATTTTCGGTTGGCCTCGGCCGTGTTCCCCTTATGGTCGGGATGATGCTCGATCGCCGCATTGCGATAGGCGCGCTTCAACTGCGCGGCGGTGGCGTTCTCCGGCACGTCGAGAATCCGCCGCGCGGCCTGCCGGGCCGCCAGATCGCGGTTGATGGGCTCCATGAACTCGGCGTCGTGCTTCACTTGATCGTCATCCTTTCGTTAATCCGCTCGTGCAGCTCCACGAACTTCTGCTCGTACTGGGGCAGTGCGTCAATGATCATCTCGCCGCGCGAGTACGCTTCGGCGATGCGCCGGTCGTCCGGCAGCCGGGCGATGATGTCGATCTTCTCGGCCCGGCAATAAGCGTCGACTTGGCCGTCGCCGATGCCGTCGCGATTGATGACCACGCCGAAGCGCAGGCCCAGCTCCCGCGCCAGGTCCACCGCCAGCTTCAAATCGTTCAATCCAAACGGCGTCGGCTCGGTCACCAGCACGACGAAATCCACGCCGCGCAGCGCCGTCACTACCGGACACGACGTTCCGGGCGGCACGTCCACGATCGCGATGCCGTCGGGGTCGATGTGCTCCTTGACGCTTTCGATCAGCGAGGGCGTGCGTACGTAGCCGATGTCAAGCCGCCCGCCGACAAAGCCTACGTCGCCGGCGCGGCCCGTCTCGATTTCTCCGATGCGCAGCGGCTTTTTACGGATCGCCCCGGCCGGACACACCAGCCAGCAGCCCCCGCACGAGTGACAGAGCGGCTCGAACGTCAATACCTGGTCCTGGATGCTGACGATGGCACTGTACTGGCAGATCTGCCCGCACTTGCCGCACGCCACGCACTTGTCCGCGTCGACCTGCGGCACGTGGACGGTGACCTCCTGGCGCCGCTCGATGTCGGCCTTGAGGAAGATGTGCCCGTTCGGCTCCTCCACGTCGCAGTCGAGGTATTGGGCCTTGCCGCCGCTGCGGGCGTAGATCCGCGCCAGGTTCGTCGCAACGGTCGTTTTGCCCGTGCCGCCTTTGCCGCTGGCGACCGCCACTATCCGTCCGCCGGCCACGCTACTAACCACCCGTACCGAAGTGGGATTGCACGTTCGGGCCCGCTGCCTCCTGCCACTTGCCCGCTTTGAACTGCTCGACCGCTTCGGCCACTGTGCCCGAGACGCCGATATACAGCTTGATGCCGCCGGCGCGCAGGGTGCGTTCGGCGTTCGGGCCGCAGTTGCCCGTGAGCACCGCCTCGGCGCCGGCGTCGATGACGGCCTTGGCGCTGTTGATGCCCGCGCCGCCCGCCGCCGCTACGTTGGCGTTCTCCACGGCCTCGAACTGCATCGTTTCCGTATCGACCAGCGCGAAATACGCGGCCCGGCCGAAGCGCGGATCCACTTGCGAATCCATCTCCGTGCCCACTGATGTGACGGCAATCTTCATATGTCCTTTCTCCTTCACAAAAGCGTAGGGGACGCCCGGCCCGTCGTTGTTGTTTCCTGTAGGCCGAGCGCCCTACGGCTGTTCCCTTTTCTGACCGCTTCGAGTCGCGGCGTTACTCCTGCGCCGAGGCCTCGGCCTGAAGCTCGCCGATGCGCTTCTGCACGTCGTCCAGCGCGTCTTTGAAATAGGCCGCCTGCTGCTTGAGGGCGTCGAGCTCCTGCTGCGCCGCCGGCGCTGCGAACGGTGCCACCGGTCCGCCCCAGGCGCCGTAGCCGTAACCGGCCCGGGCCCAGCCGGGCAGGCCCGTCGCCCAGAACTGGTTCCGCCAGCCCCGGCCACCGCCGCGACCGCGACCCCCGCCCCAATAGCCGAAGCCCCGACCGCCGGCGGGATTCATGTACCCCGGCACGCCATATCCGGCGCAAAAGCCGGCACCTCTACCTGTCATCGGTCCCATACCCGCCGGACCTGTACCATCTCCACGAGGCATAGTCTATCTCCTTTCGCATTGCAAGGTGTACGTAAAGTCTTATTGTCTGGTCATTTGTGTGCCGCACTGCGGGCAGCTCTGTTGATTGCAGGGCTGGCCGGCGCCGTGCGGCTCGGTGTGCCCGCAGCTTGGGCAGACGCAGTTGCCCCCCGGTCCGGCCGCATACGGGCCGCCCATGCGCCCCTGGCCGCCGCCTCGCCCCATGCCCTGACCGCCGCCATTCGGTCCTTTGCCGTTTCCGCCTGGCATCCTGTGCTCCTTTCCACGAAAACCAGCATTCAACACAAAACGCTCTCTGTATATTATGAGCATATGCCCATAATGTTCAAAACAAAAATCCCCAAAATCAAAAAAATCTCCGCCCCCACCGGTGAAGCGTGCAGAGCGGAGCGAAGCATCGCAAGAGTACGCACTGATCTGTAGATCATCCATTCACAGCCGCCCGGCGACGCCCGCCATCCGGGCCTTGCCGCCCCGCCCCCGAAATGAGAGGCGAAAAGCCCTGGCGGGATGAAGACCTATGCCTTCTCCCCCTGCCAACTGTACCTGACCCTTTTACTTCGTCCTGATATTGAGCTGCGGCTTGCAAACTCAAGCCAAGAGAATAACATTGTTCACCAATGCGGTGACTGTAGCCGGTCGCCACTGGCATGACCTTATTCGATTATCCGGGTCGTGCTTGCTGTGGCCAATTCTTGGATTGGAAACATAATGAAATCAACAACGTTATCGATCATGTGTGCAATCGTGACCGGCATGAGCGGTTGTCTATTTGCCCGGGACATCGGCAAGCCGAATATTGTCATCATTCTGGCGGACGATCTGGGTTATGGCGAGCTGGGTTGTCAGGGCAACCCTCAGATTCCCACTCCCCATATCGATGCGATTGCCGCCGGAGGGGTTCGTTTTACCAGCGGCTATGTCACCGCTCCCAATTGCAGTCCCTCGCGTGCAGCGCTGCTCACGGGGCGCATTCAAACGCGATTCGGACACGAGAACAATCCCATCGGCGCGCGCAACGAACTTCCCGGCTACGGCTAGCCGCTGACGGAAAAGACGATTGCCGACCGCATGCTGGAGGCGGGATACGTCAGTGCGGCGATAGGCAAATGGCATCTGGGCGGCAGCGCAGAATTTCATCCCTACCGTCGAGGTTTCGACGAGTTTTTCGGTTTTATGCACGAGGGACATTATTTCGCGCCTCAGCCGTGGGAGAACGTTTCGACGATGCTACGAAGAAAAGTCCTGCCGGGAGGCGGCGAAGGCCGCAGGACTTTCGGGAAGGTGACCTATTCGACGCACATGGGCTCCACCGAGCCCGATTACAATGCGAATAATCCGATCGTACGCGGCAGTCAACCGATCGACGAGACGGCCTATCTGACGGACGCCTGGACGCGCGAAGCCGTATCGTTTATCCGTCGCAATCGCGACAAGCCCTTTGTCTTGTACCTCGCTCATAACGCGGTGCACAGTCCCCTTCAGGGGGCAGACACCCACATGAAACGCTTTCTCCATATCGACGATCTTCATCGGCGCATCTTCGCCGCGATGCTCTCCCATCTTGACGACGGCGTCGGCGAGGTGATGGCCGCCATACGCAAGGCCGGAATCGAAAGGAATACGATTGTCTTCTTCTTGAGCGACAATGGCGGTCCGACGCGAGAACTGACTTCGAG
>Ga0180431_10004821_pt1 | contig 16725 bp, 8 predicted proteins | sample SS_ome_11_FD_132459 | JGI IMG/M metagenome (GOLD analysis project Ga0180431, IMG submission 132459) | Hypersaline lake sediment archaeal communities from the Salton Sea, California, USA - SS_1_MS_1 metaG | ecosystem: Environmental > Aquatic > Non-marine Saline and Alkaline > Hypersaline >... | reverse complement strand
GTGCTTCCCGTCACAGGTGACCCGGACGATGACGACGCCCTCAGAACAGCCGTAGGTGTGCGTGATCCTGCCGTCGGCCGAGAACAGCGTCCCGTCGAACACCGCGTGCCCCTCGGCATTCGTCGTCGTCTTGATATCGGGCGTGTCGTCGAAGACCTTGCCGTACCAGCTTGTGCCGTCGCCCTCGGCCCGGTAGACCCATACCTCGGCGCCGGCGAGCCGGCGGCCGTTCTGGTCCTCGTACTGGTACACCATCTTCGTCGGCAAATCGTTGAGGAACTCGCCGATCACGGGCGGCGCGTTGCAGTTGCCGCCGCGCGCGCGCCATCCCTTGACGCGCTCCCAGCACATGGCGTCGTACGTGCTGAAGTACCAGTAGGCGCTCGACATGATGCCGGGGTACTTGCTCGCGTGCACGCGCTCGAGGTCCCACGGCCAGTAGCGGCCCACGATCGGGCCCGTCTCGTCGGTGATCCGGATGCCGCGCTTCGAGACGTCCTTGCCGTGACCCGTGTGGACGTTGAACCCGTACCCGTCCACAAGGTAGCGGGCGTGGCACATCTCGTGCATGTAGCCGCGAGCGATCCCGAACGGAGGGTCCGCCTCGTGCCGCTGGATCCGGCCCGACTCCCACCCCCGAACGACGCGCTTCCATGACCAGTAGTCGTCGTCGGGCAGAACGGTCACCGGCCTCCCCTCGGCTTCGAAGCCCCAGGTAATGTCCACCGTCTTGTCGCGCACGTCGGGATTGTTCGACGGCAGGCCCCCCGCGAGCGGCAGCGCGAAGTCCGGCACGATCACCACCCGGTCGAGCCGCACGCGCTCGGTGACGCCGTTCGGGGTCACGCCCGGATAGACGGCCTCGGCGAACATCGTGTTCCAGTCGCGCATCATCCGCTGGCCCCAATCGGCGAAGCCGTTTGCCTTATCCGGCAGCGGCAAGCGGTGCTGGTAGTCGTGGTAGTAGTCCCACAGCCCCTGCTCGACCCAGAAGCCGACGGTGACGGCGTCGGTCTGGATCGTCAACGTGTTGTTCGTCCTCACCACCTCGTCGAGCTCGCCCTTCGGCCACACCTCGAAGGTCAGGTGGTGGCGCACCCGCTCCCACCTCCACGGCAGGTCGAAAGTCATCGCCTCCTTGGACGGCGGCCCGACCGGGACCACGGCCTCGCCGTGCTTGACGACCAGGCGGTCAAGCGACCATAGGTACGAGACCGGCACCGGCTCACGGCCCCAGTTATACACGTGCGCGCGCCAGGTCACCGTGCTCCCCGCCTTCGGCCACCCCGCCTCGGGGTCTGTGTTATCAGCCGAAGGGTAATCAAGGCGCGGGAGCCGTTCGATATACCACACGTCCAGGTCGGGCTCGCGGTTCTCGAGCGGCGGCCGCGGCGTGCCGACGATGGTGACCGACTCCTCGAACGTATCGGCGCACCGGGCGGTGACCGTGGACTCCCCCGCCGCCTTGACGAGAAACATCCCCTTCTCCGCGCCGAACGGCTCGATGCCGTCGCCCGCAGCAGCGTCCGCGCCGCCCGCACGCCAGACGATGCGGTCGCCGATGTCGGCCGGCTTGCCGCCGGCAGAACCCGTCGCCGTCAGCCAGACGACCGTCTGCGCCATCACCTCGACCCTGCCGTCCCGGACCTCCTGCTGTTCCGCCGCGTTGCGCCGGTTCGTAGCGCGCCGGATCGTCATTGTCTCGTCGAGCCGGCCCGGCACGCAGAACTGCCACTGCCAGACGTGCACGTAGTCGTCGCCGCCCTGGCGTTTGAGGTCGAGCGCCATCGCCTTCGCGGTCACCTTCCGGTCGAGCAGGACCTCGACGTCGCCGCGCGGCGTCACCACGTCCTTGAGGACCACCTTGTACGAACCCGACTTCGCGCGCAGCTCCTCGATCGAGTCGGCCACGGCGAACGTCCACGTGTGCTGCGTGTCGCAGACGCGCAGTCGCAGCCCCTCGAACGTGATCGGCTCAGTCAGCTCGACCCGGATGAACATCGGGTTGACCGACGGGGTGCGAATCAGCGTGTCCACCCCCGGCTTCGGCATCCGGAAAATGCGCCGCCCTTCGCCCGCGCCGATATCGAGCTTGGTCGTTTCGACGCTCTTGACCTTGTCCTCGACCGGGATGGCCACGAGGGTGCGCATCCCCGCCTTCGACGTCAGCTCCAGCGGCCGCGCCGCGCCGCGCGGACCGGCCCCCCACGCCGTCGCCGCCGCCGCCAGCAACGCCACACACAGCAGCACAGACTTGCCGCTCGCCGTCGTCATCCCATCCTCCCATCTATGCAGTGGCCGGGTCGGCCTCACCGCCCACCCGGGCCACATATGGGTGCTCAGACATCAGGGAGATCGCGCGTACCGCAGTGCCTGACATGATTCTAGGAGGCCGACGATGCTCCAGGCTATTCCCGCCGCGCCCGGCATCTGATCTTGAGGCCCTTCGTGGCGAGAGAGAAACGTGCCTGGTTCTACCCTTCCATCAGCCAGGAACGGATCGCGTCCCAAGGTTCCTCCCCGTAGTCAGAGCCCCCGCCATCCACCTTGAAATCGGGTGTACCGGGTTTTTCGCCCTCGAACGTTCGAACGGCCTCAACCCGGCGCCGCCCCCAATCAATCACGGTTACCCTGAAGACCCATTGATAGGATGCGCTATGGGTGTATCTGCCAACGACCCGCTCAGTCCGTTCCACGACCACAACCCACTCGATCTGCTCTCTGTGCCTCGGTATGTCTCCCAACGCGGAGGACGCGAACATGCCCCCAGCCTCAGCAACGAACGCGCGATCACCTAGCAGCTTCCGGTCCTCAGGAGGAGCGGAAATATCGACTGTTAGCAGACACGCAGCACGTGGGATTCTCGGCGAAGCAGCACTGTCGGGCACAGGAGAGGTATATGCTAATGTGACTGCCTCCGTAATCGTGCTCTTCAGATGCTCTTGTTGTCTGCGAACCGCAAAGACACTGCATGAGACGTAGACAGATCCCACAATGAGCGCAACAGGACCTAAGAGGCCGATGATTTGGTCCTTACGAAACATGTTCCGGATGCCACGCTTCAGCGGCGGCAACAGGACGGAAGTCCAGGCAAACACACCGATCCAGGAAATGTAGAGCAGCCAGTTGGGGATCCTTGCCGCTACCCTCTCCCATCCAAGTCGAAAGACGCCAAAAACCAGGATCAGAACCCACACACCCGCCACAATGGCGGCGCACCATTCCAGGATGCCATCGACAGCCCGTCTGGCGACAGCGCGTCTCCTGGACTCCGGGCACATTCAGTATTCCTCTCTGGTCGAAATCCGGAAAGCTAGCCTCGCTTCACTGGTTCGCCGCTTCTGTCCAGGACGACTACAGGGCCGTACGGCTCGAGCACGGGACGAAGCTCATCGGCGCGGCCGACCACCACCACCACCGACTCGTCGGGCCGCACGTACCGCTGCGCCATCTCCTGCACCTTCTCGGGCGTGGCGGCGTTGATCACGTCGCGGTACGTGTCCCAGTGCCCGTCGGGCAGGCCGTAGAGCTTGAGCGACACGATGTGCGCGGCGACCTCCTCGATCCGCTCGAGCGCGATCGGGAACACCCCGGTCAGAAAGGCCTTGGCGTTCCGCAACTCGTCCTCGCCCACGCGCTCGTCCCGGATGCGGTTCAGCTCGTGGAAAAACTCCTTGAGCGCGCCCGCGGTCACGTCGTTGCGCACCGCCGCGGACGCGATCAGGCCGCCGGCCTCGACGCGCGCGTCGGGCCGCGAGTACGCGCCGTACGTATAGCCCTTCTCCTCGCGCAGGTTCATGAAGAGCCGGCTGGCGAAGCTGCCGCCGAGCACCTGGTTCATCACCTTGAACGGCACGAAGTCGGCGTGCCCGAACGGCAGCGCGTGATTGGCGATGAAGATGTTGGACTGCACCGCGTTCGGAAAATCCACAACGAGCACGCGCCGCTCGGTAATCGGCGCAACCTCCGCGGTCGGCGGCGCCGCCCGCTTCGCCCTGGCCCAGTCGCCGAAGACGGCCTCCGCCGTCCGCAGCGCGCCCGCGCGCGAGACGCTGCCCGCGAGCACGAGCCACGCGTTCGACGGGTCGAAATGCGCCGCGCGAAACGCGGCGAGGTCCGCACGCGCAATCGCCGTGAGCGACTCCTCCGTCGCGTCGAACACCGCGTACGGGTGCTCCCCGTACAGCGCCCGGTAGCACGCCTTCCGGCCGAGGTAGCCGGGCTGGGCGTGCTTGTTGGCGAGCGACGCGAGCTCCCGGCGGCGCAGGCGTTCGAGCTCGTCCTCGGGCAGCGCCGGCTCGAGCGCGATCTCGCCGAGCAGCGCGAGCCCGTCGGCGAAATACTCGTCGAGCATCGAGATCGTCGCCTGCACCATGTCCTGGCTGCCCGCGGTCTCGAGCTCGGCACCCATGAAGTCCACCGCCTCGGCGATCTCGTCGGCGCTGCGCCCGGCGGTGCCCTCCTTGAGCATCTCGGCCAGGAACGCCGACAGCTTGGGCAGGCGCTGCTCGTCGCGCGTCAGCCCCGTGCCGATCAGCAGCGTCGCCGCCACCCGCGCCACGCGGCGGTCTTCGCACACCACCACACGCAGCCCGTTCGCGAGCCGGTCCTCGGTAAACGCAGGGAAATGAAACTCGCCCGCCGGGCCCGCCGGCGGCGGGGTCGTCGGGAACGGCGTCGCGACCGGCTCGTTCATGACGTGGCTCCTCCCGCCGCCGCGTGAGCTGGCATCACCTCGACGAGCGTCCGGTTCTGCTCGCCGAAGTACTGCCGCGCCACGCGCTGCACGTCGGCGGCGGTCACCGCCAGGTACCGATCCAGCTCCGTGTTCGCCAGGCCGGGATCGCCGTCGTAAAGCATGAACTCCGACAGCACCATCGCCCGGCCCAGGCCGCTCTGCAGCCGGTCGAAGTACTGCGCCTTGACCAGGTTCTTCGCCTTCTGCACTTCGTGCTCGCTGATGCCCTCGTCGGCGAGGCGCCTCAGCTCCTCGGCGATGAGCCCCTTGCACACCTCGTTGTCCGTGCCCTTCGACACCGTCCAGATGAGAAACAGGCTCGGCCCGCGCACGAACTCGGTGAACCCGACGCATTCGATCGCCGCCTCGTGCTGCTTGATGAGCGACTTGTACAGCCGCGAGCTCCGCCCGTGAAGCATGACGCGCTGCAGCAAGAGCAGCGGATACGTATCCGGCGTGCGCCTCGGCGGCACGTGGTACGCGAGCCAGAAGCCCGGCATCACGGCGAGCGGGTCGGTCAGCACCTCGCGCTTCTCGTCGGCCTGCGGCGGCTCCGTGGTGTCGGGCTCGGGCGGCGGCTCGTTGCGCGGGATCGCGCCGAAATATCGCCGCACCTCGTCGAGCGCGGCGCCGTACTCGATGTCCCCGGCCACCGTCAGCACCGCATTGTTCGGCGCGTAGTACAGCTTGAAAAAAGCCTGGACGTCCTCGACGCCCGCCGCGTCGAGGTCCGCCATGTCGCCGATGACCGAGTGGCCGAACGCCCAGTTCTCGAGCGCCAGCTCCTTGATGCGCAGGCTGGCCGGGCCGTACGGCTGGTTATCGATCATCTGGCGCCGCTCTTCCTTGACCGTCGCCCGCTGGTTCTCGAAATTCTCCTGCGTCACCTTGAGCGAGCGCATCCGGTCCGCCTCGAGCCACAGCGCCAGCCCGAGCCGGTTCGACGGCAGCGCCTCGAAGTAGTTCGTCCGCTCCTCGCTCGTCGAGCCGTTCATGCTCCCGCCGGCGTTCGCGACGTACTTCATGTGCTCCGTCTTGCCCACGTGCTCCGAGCCCTCGAACATCATGTGCTCGAACAGGTGGGCAAAACCCGAGCGCCCCCGCGTCTCGTTGCGCGAGCCCACGTCGTAGTACACGGCCACCGCCACGCACGGCGACCCCGGCTTGCGCGAGAGCACCACGCGCAACCCGTTCTCGAGCACGTGCTGTTGGAACTCAAGCTTCATCAGCGATCCTCTACGCCGCAACGGCCCTCTATACCGCAACGACCCTCTATACCGCACGCGCCGCCGCTTGTATAGCGGTTTCTCCGGCCCGGACCGCTCCCGCTCGACGAGCGCAACCCCCACACACCAGTCCACCTCGAACGGCACGAGCTTGGTCGGCCCCCCCGCCGGCCGCAGCATGCAGGCGAACTCAAACGCCTAGCCGTCCCGCGCCCCAAGACCCATGCGCAGGTTGCGCGACCCCGCAATCACCGCACAGCGCGCACGGCGCGGGAGAAAATGGGGACTGGCACCTATTTTTCATAGATGCCGGACACATTCGACACACCGTGGCGCAGAAAAATAGGTGCCTGTCCCCATTTTCTCACAACAACCCGCCTGCTCCTGGCCTGTCGCCCCGTACGGTGAGGCTCGTTGCGCATCGCAAACGGCCTCGCGCCAGCTCTTCGTGAGAAATGCGGGCTACCCGTCCCGCGGCCCGAGGCTTATGCACAGGTTGGGCGGCACCGCGATCTCGAGCGCCCGCTAAAGCGCATCGTCGTCCCAGTTCATGGAGAGCCAGCCGACTGCTCCGGACGCCTCGCACGCCAGATGACGCCGACCCCGTTTCGCGCGAGGCGATGCTTGATTCTCGGCACGGAGAGATTCCTGGCGGTGCTCGGTCAGTGCGAACCAGGTACGGTGTCCCCCAAATTGCCCTATTGCGAGGGTCCCGGCGGCAAAGGGAGCTTTTTCGTGTACTTGTGAAACTCGGGCGGCAGTTCGTCCGTCACGTGCCACTCGTCCTCAGGGCCGTCCTCGCCAAGTGCGCGGAACCAGTGGTACTTGCCATCCGGCGTTCGCTTGGCGATAATCCCCCTATAGGTCCGGTCTCCGGATGCATCCTTGAAGTAGAGTATGGCCCGTGTCTCGAGCTCGCCCTGCTCGACCTCGACGAAGGCGGGCCCTTCCTCCTTGTCGTAATACCACTCCTTTGAGATGAATGGGAACGTGTCTGGCATCTGGTTCTTCATCGCCTCAAGACGCGTCAGACGGCCCCGTTTGTCATAGGTACAACGGAACGTCGACAAGAATCCCCCTTCCCGCGTCTCACGAGTTACCTCGTAGTAGGTAATCCGGCCTTTCTTGTCAATGGCCGCGCGATACCGGAGATCCTCATCTCCTGTCGGGAAGTTGCACCCGTAACGTGGCTCGTCCAGCGACGGACCGATGACGAAAGGCCCCATCCCGTACGGGGATCTCATCGGCTCGATGACAACGGCTCTCGCCCACACGATCACTTCTTCACACGGCGTGCCCCACACTATCGAGGAAACCGAGTACAACTCACCGCCGCGGTATACGAACTTGTAGACGGAAGCGAGGTCCCTTCCAAGCTTCTCCGGCGGGACCGGCTCGATCCCGACCGGCTTCCAGCCATACCGCAGGTCCATGACCCGGTAGTACTTGACGCTTTCCTCATTTCCCGACGTCGCCGTCTCGCAACTGGGCAAGACAATCAGCGCGGCAAGAATGAGCAAATAGACCCATAATCTCACACGCATTGCTGTTTCACCTCCGCGAGTACACAGTCAACTCTGGCCTGAAATCGGGGCAAATCGGGGCACACCATACCTACTTCATCCCATACATGGGCTTTCGGCCGGGTCTGCGAGGGAACAAGAGGCGTTGGAGCTGCGTCACGTGATGCGGAAACCCAGGCGCCACGATACGCGCCAACCTCGGCATGACGAAAGCATACCACCGATCATCCTGCCTGGCGAACAGAGAATTGCGCCTGATCTTCCCGGCCTGGCTCAGACCGGACGTCGCACCCCACCCAATACGTATGCTGTCCCCTGATTCAGGCTGCCCCGGTCTCGCCGTCTACTCCGCGCCCGGCAGTCCATGCTTCTTGAGAAACGCACAAAACTCTAGGACATCTATGCCCGCGCAGGCGGGGGTGTTCCAGCCATTGCCATAGTCATCGGGAGTCACCACCGTGTTCGCCAACGCAAGGGCCTTGGCCAGGTACAGCGGCTTTCCGGTCGCCTCGAACGCCCTCCAGAACGCTTCCAACACGCCTCCGCCGCTGACTCCCACGTACTTCATGAAGCGATACTGCTCCGAGACGTACCCCCTTCCGTCCTTCCAGAAGACGAACTGGTCCTCGACGAACCGGACGATCTCCTCCCCCATGGCCACGTACTGCGGATCCTCCTCGGCTCGGTTGAAAAGGCAAATGGCCACGTGCGCCGCAGCCAGCGACCCCTGGGCCAGGTGCGGCGTCTTGGACATGGCGCCAGCCGTATCCTCCCAGAACTTCGCCGGGAAGTTGAAAGGCCTGATTCGGTTCTGCAAGAGCCAGCGGAACGCGCGATCGGCCGTCTCCTGATAGTCGAGGATGCCGTACTGGCTCGCCAGACGATCGAGGAACAGGATGATCAACGCCGGCGGGTGCAGGGCCTCGTTCGCCGGCTCGCCGGTCTTGGGATTGACGCCATCGTACCAGGTGCCGCTCGGAAGTTGAGTAGTACGATAGGTCTGGGCGAGGCGTTTGGCCGCACGCAGGTATTTCTCCTCCTTGGTCACATCGTACATGTCGAGGTACATCTGCCCCGGGTCGTTGGCCCGCGCCTCCCACTCCATGCGATGGTTGCTCACGGCATTGCAGGCATCCTCGAAAAACCGCTCGTACGTGATCTCCCCGGTCAGATACTTCCGCCAGTTCGACCCAAGGTTCTTCAGCGTGCTGGGGCAGAACGCATACTTCCAGTCCGCCGGAAAGCAGGTGTTGATGACGGTTTCGGCCCCGTTTGTCGCCGTTGTGATGGCCAGTGCGGCCTCATCCCGGTCCTTGGTCTCCCTGGCCAAAGAGGCCATGGACCGGGCAACCAGCCACCCGTGGGCAAACAGCCATTCCCCACCGAGGTTCGCGTATTGCGCGTATTCCGGCCCGCGCTCGCCTTTTATCGGCAACCCGTGCTCCTTGTAGAACGCCCACATTGGCTTTTCAAGCGTTCGCCTCAAGGAACCCAGGCTGCCTTCGTGCAGGCTGAACTCGTTCGTGTAGAACGGCCCCGCGAACGGTTGGCCCTTCCTGAAGTCACGGTATTGCTCGCCCAGATACCCGCTCGGCACGCGCCACGCCATTGCCTCGTCAACCGCTCTGCATGTGGACGCGCCAATGGCTTTGCCGCCTTTCTTGTCGAGACCCTCGACGGTGAGTCGCAAGCGCGTATCGTCCGTACTGACCGGGAGCGCCGTCCACACCGGCGTGAGCGGCGCCCAGGGCTCAGCGGCCTCGAAGGACCACGCCTTATCACCGATCCGGTTCGTCCCGTCGCTGTCCCACTGCGTGATCGTGAAGCGGTAGGACTTGGCCCCTTCCACCGGCAGGAAATCAAACGCCTGCGCGTACTTGAATGACCGACGAACTTTGCCCCAGAACGCGCTTTTGCCCGGACTCCCCGGCCGAATGGCCTGGGCATACTCCTCGAGCGCCTGGGCGTCCAGTTTCTCCCAGTCGAACTTCACCTTCAGCTCGACGGCCTCTTCCACGCCGGGCGGTCCATCCCCTTCCTGCGCCATCGCTGTGACAGCCCCCAGCCAGCCCATTGCCAGGCTCAGACATCCCAGAGCCGCGATCATCGCTCTTTCCCACCGTTTCATCCTCAGCCCCCTCATGTGTCTGTTCCCTTCTGTTTCGAGTCAGGACGATACCGCAACCGGAACGGCCGCCTGCGACTCGTTCAGTACTTGACCTCCACGCTGACGCTCCCCGTCACGTCATGCAGCGCCACGGCTTCCTCGTCCCGGTTGAAGTCTATCCAATCCTTGCCATTGACCGTGACGCTCGTGATCGGCAGGCCCTTGGGGTGGCGCAGCCGCAGGAGCACGGCCTTGGGCCGATTGCGGGAAGGCATCTCCACCGTCGCGGTGATCCTGCCGTGCTGCACGTCGGACACGATTTCATAAGCCACCGTCCCGAAGAAGCTCGGCGCGTTCCGGACCGCGACCCTCTTGCCCTGCTCCAGCCACGCCCGCGGCGTCGCCCGCGCCAGCCAGAGCGAATCACCCTCTTCCGTCAACAGCATCATGCGCACCCGTTCCAGGAAAGCTGCCTCTTCGAATGGCTTGTCGGGAGCGCCGCCGCGGAAGGGATGCTCCGCAAAAACGTACCCGTCGGCCGGGAGCATATCGACCGCGTACTGATTGTACATGGCCCGCAGAAACAGCGGCACATCGTCGGCGGCGAAATAGATGTTCGTATGCGGCTCATAGCCACACTGCCCGGGCGCATGTCCGCCATTGCCGCCGGTATTGAACCATCGGTCATCACTCGCGACTTCAGCCCGTGTGGGGCCCGCACTCCGGGGCATTGGATTGGTGTCACCAAAATCATTCAGTGCCGACAGCCGCTCCTCCATGACGTCGAGCATTTCCTGCGCAAGCGGCTCATGCACATCATAGATTCCTTCTTTGATAAACCTCAGGCCGCCGCCGGTGACTTCAAAATAGTCTCCGCCCGTTGTTCGTGTCGAAATCCCATGCCGGAAATCCCATGCGGGCGCGCGAAGATAAGGCAGAAAAGGAATGAAGCGCCGATACGTGCCGTCACTGACCTGAACGACGCGCGAAAGCGCCGCGGACCGGTCTCCCACGGCCCGGAGGTCCCGGCGCCACCTCTCGACCTCGGTCAACATCTCGGCCGCGCCGTCCACGCCATTCTCCGCAAGGACTTCCACCGCGGCTTTCAGTCCGGCGTAATAAGTCAAACACGTTATATAGAACACCTGGCTCTCCGTGCTGAGATCGCCCGTGCTGAGCGGGGGCACGAGACCATAGAACCAGCTCCCCGTCGGCACCTGGCTATTCCAGAATTGCCTCTGGCGTATGGTCCACCGGCAGGCATTCTTCAACACGGGCGCGGCCTCGTCGAGCCAGGCCTTGTTCCGCGTCAGACGGTAGTGAAATGCCGCGGTCTCCAGAATGTTGCCGTGCCCGACCGTGTGGCGCATATCGGCGCGGTCGTCACGAGGCAGATACCCGTCGTTGTCGGAGAAATTCGGGTTGGAACCATGCTGTTCTGCAAAGATCCAGTAGTTCAACCCTCCCTCGGCAACGTCGTGGAGACCCAGCATGTCCATCGCTTTGATGATGAGCCACGATTCCTGGGCAAGGTAGAACGGCGAGGCGAAGATGCTGACGCCATACATTCTATCATTGAGTTTTCTCGTGTGACGCATGAGATGCCACGCGCCCAGCTTCCACTGAGCGACCAATTCCTTCTCCGGAACGTCAATCTGCATCGGCGGCTCCTCGGGCGGAACGGGGAAGGCGGGCAACTTGTCGAGCTCGAAGAACGTCCCCATTGCCCCCGCCCAGCTTTGCTCGACGTGCTCCCGCACACGCTGGCGGAGCGTCTGCTTCTTCTCGGCAGCAAGCGTCTCCTGGAATTGCCGCGCCGTAACGCCGCTCCCTGCCGAGGTGATGAACACCCCCACGCTCGGCACAAGGATGGGACCGCTCTCGAGATCGGACGGGGCAAACGTGACGGTTCCACCGCTGGTCCGGACAGTGACATTGCTCATGCCGTCGGACGTCTGAAACACCGTCACGCGTATTCCACGCCGGCCTCCTGACGCAGCGCTCTGCCGCCAATGATGCTCTCCCGTCGCAACGATCCCGTTACCGCTCTCCAACGGCTCGATTGTACCGACAAAACCGTTGTAGGCTTCGATGCTCCCATTAAAAGATTTGCCGGCCTTGTCGAAGCCCCATTCGATCTCCACGGCCTGCGGCGTGCTCCATCTGGCGTTGCCGACCACACGCACAATTGGCACGACGGCGGATGGATTGCCATCGCTGTAGATCACGCTGAGCTTGGCTGCTTTGATTGGATGTCCGCCACCGGTATGAAATGCGAACGTTCTTGTCCCTCGGGAAGTTGTGACGGGCTTTTCCGTGCAAACGAAATGTTCCCAGTTCGTGGCATTCCACCAATGGCTCTTGTTGGCCACGACATGGAGGTCCTTCACGTCCGGCGCCGCGCCATCCGTGTTCGGCAACTCCACTTCGACGCATCTGAAATGGCGCAGTCCCTCCCAGAGAAAACCGCAGAGCAGCGTGTTGTCGAAACCGGCTGCCGGATAGGGCGGCAGCCACTTGCTCTCCACGGGATTGTCCGGCGCGCCCTTGCGGTAACCGTACGCGAAACGCCCGACGTCAACGGCCTTCCCTTCCACGGCACTCGCCGTGGAATCGAGCACGACGACGATATCCTGCATCTCCGCGGAATCGGGAACCAGCGTTCTGGCGAAGTACCCCTCAGCGGAAAACTCCAGCGGATTCAGCGAGGAAACCGTCTCACGGGCGGCGCGCGCCGCGCCCTTAAGCGTAAAAGCGCCGGAAGAATCAGTGGTGGCCGACAGCGGTGTACCGACGACCGCGACTTTGGCGCCGGCTATCGGCTGCCGGAGTTCGTTGAGCACCCGTCCGCCGTAATCCACGTCTGCGGCCGGCGCAACACTCGCTCGCACCAGCGCTGCCGCCGCCAGCACCAATCCTGGAAGCCAACTGTACCTGCTCTGCATCCTTCGTTCTCCCCCTATCCTTAAGCTGCTATTGAAAACCGCGTTGTTTCTCGCTTTTCGGTGAAGAACGCGGGCCGACCCGGTAAACTACCGGTCCGACCTGCGCTCAGTAACTTGCCGTCACGGTCACTTTGCCGGTCAACCCTCGCAGGACGATCGCCTCCTTGTCCGCGTCAAAGTCCTTCCACGGCTTGCCATTGACCGTCACGCTCTTGATCGGCAGCGCCTTGGGGTGGCGCAAGCGAAGCCACACGCCCTTCGGCGCCGTCCGCGACGGCAGCTCGATGGTGGCCGTGATTGTGCCCTTGTCCACGTCGGAGACGATCTCATAGCCCATGCTGCCGAAGTAGGTCGGCGCCTTCCCCACGGCGATTGTCTTGCCCTGCTCCAGCCACGCCCGCGGCGTCGCCCGCGCCAGCCACAGCTCGTCGCCGATCTCCGTCACAAGCATGTTGCGGAAGTTCGACAGGAAGACGGCCCGCCCATGCGACTTGTCATTCTCCGCATGGAACGTGTGCTCGTTGAATGTCCAGACCCTCTCCGGATTCGCACTGAAGTTGAGGTCCACGGCGCAGCGGTTCAGCCACGAACGAATGAAGTTCTCCACGTCGTCCTTCCACAGGTAGTACTCCGGGAACCGTTCCCAGCCCGACTGATAGCCCCAGCCGAAGTCGAACCAGTCCCTCTCCGGCGTGTAGTCCGCCTTGCGCTTGCGAAACCAGATGTGGTCCCACAAGAACACGTCCTCCGCCACGTCGAAGTGCCCGTCAACGCGCCGGTCGTCAACCGACAGAACCCCGCTCCGCACCCACGCCTCGATCGCCGTCACGGTGCGGCCATAATCTGTATGATAGATGCCGCAGTGCGACCAGACGTCCGACCCCTCCGGCAGCGCGCGCGACAGCGGGCCGCGGTCCTGGAAGCCCTGCGGGATGAACGAACGGTAGGTCCCATCCCGCACCTTGATCACCGGCGACAGCACGATGGACTCGTTCACGACGGGCAGCATGTTCGTGCAGTACGCCTCGGCCTCCGCAGCGTACTCGGCGCCCAGCTTCGGATCGACGTCCGCGATGACGTCCGCGAACAGCTTCACCGACTGGTACGCAAACGCATCGTTCGGATAGTAGTACCGGCCCATGTCACCGTCGCCGGACGCGATCTTCAACTGAAGCCCGTAGGGTGACCAGTCCCCCGTCTTGAGCCCTTCGGCCTCCTTGGGCGACAGGGCCGCCTTCATCGTCGTCCGGCGCCGGTTGATGATCCAGTCCGCCGCCGCCTTCAGTCGCGGCGCCTGGGCCTTCAGCCACTCCGTGTCTCCCGTGAGCCGGTAATGCTCCGTCATCGCCCACAGGATGATCAGCGCCCCGATCTTGTGCGTGGCTTCGATCCAGTTATCCAGCGACAGGCAGCCGTCCTCCTGCTGGTTGTCCAGCCAGTTGGCCATGCCCTCCTCAGCCACCGTGTGCATCCCCATCTGGTCCAGCGCCCACAGAATGCGATCCGTCTCCGCCCCCAGCGGCGGGAAGGGGTGGTCGCCCACGATGGTCGCGCCCCGCTCGTCCTTCTCGCAACGCCGGATGATCCCCCAGGCGCCCAGGCGCCACAGCCCGGTCAGATACTCGTCGGGCACTTCCACCGTCATCACCGGCTCGATCGTCGGTTCGGGCATGGGCGGGAGCTCCATGTCCCCGTGCAGCGCTCGCACGGCGTGCTCGAACGTCTGCTCCGCATGCTCCCGCACCATCTGCCGGACGGTCTTCAGGTTCTTTGCCGCCAGCTCCTCTGCAAACGCCCGCGCCGTCGTGTTCGCCGCCGCCTTCGCCACGAAGAACCCGTACTCCGGCGCCAGGATCGGCCCCGTGGCCAGGTCCACCGGCTGGAAAGAAAAGCTCCCCGCACTCGTGCGCACCGTGATGATCGTGCGCGTCGCGCCCCGCGTGGCGGACGAGTACAGCAGCGCCACCACAATCCCCCGCCGCGCTCCGCCGGCAGCCGGCGACCTCCACATGTAATCGCCGATCATTGTCGTCGCGCTATCGCCCGGCAGGGGCTTCGGCACGCCGACGATGCCCAGTGGATGAGTGGACTCGATGCTCCCGTCGTACGCCACACCCGCGGTCGCCGTGTCGAAGCCCCATTCGACCACCACGTCCGCGCGCCTCCAGCGCAGCGGCTCCTCCCCGGGGATCGGCTGCCCATCCAGCGTGTCCAGGTCGGCCGTCGAGACGGCCGCCGCCAACGCGCCCTGCGGGCTTGTCACCACCGCCGGCGCGCTTGCCCGGTTACCCATAACCGTCCTCCTTGTGTAGAAGCCCTGCCACATTCCCTGTGGGGTAGCCCCCAGCCCTCAATGCCGGCAACATGCACGATACCGAACTCCATCGTCAACAACGATTGAGCCCCGCCTCATGTTCGCCCAGAGAATTTGTGTGATACCTCCTATTTGCACACGTCTTGACAAAACCACAGGAACACACCCCCCCATCCTTACCCTGAACGGGTTCGATAGATCCTCGTCGAGGAGAACGGCCGACGTCCTGTCGCGTCTACGAAACCCCCTTCACGGCATGCGTCTCGATCGGCGTCGCAGACCCACGGCGGCCCTCCCCCCCACGGGCGGGCGAATGAGGCATGGTATCCCCCGAATTGCAGCTTCTCGTGCCGCGGCCTTGGCTGGAGGGACTGGCCGATGGTGAGAATGTGGCATCCCGCAACGCGCAGGCAGCAAATCGCTTTCGTTATCTCGTGCGGGGTCTCGCCGACGCCGACCATCAAGCTGCGCTTGACCAGCACGGCCCGTCGCGATCGATCAGTCCGGCTCTTGCTCTGATGCCGCAAGACGTGCAGGCTTGTTTCGAACAAGAATTGCGGCGAACAACTGGAAATAGGCGCGGGACGGGCTCAACGCTGCGTTCTTCCACGCCGCCACACAACCGCTCCCACAAGCGTGCCAACCACCACAACGGCAACAACGACCAGAAGTGCCGGATTGCCGCTCTGGGAGGATGTCCCGGTCGTACCGGGATTCTGGGCTTCTTGGCGCTTCGGCGCTTCTGTCTTCCCATCGCCCGGATGGTCTTGTCTTGACGGGTCGCCGGAAGTCGCTGTAGCCGATGGAGAACGGACAGTATCGAGATCTTCCGGCAGTTCTTTGGGTATACCACCGCCCATGGCCTCAAGACGCTTCTGTATACGTTCTTGCACCCGGGCCATCAGGCGGTCGACGGCGGCGTCATCCTTCAGCACATCCTTGGCAAGCGATTCGAGTTCATCGGTGGCAAAGGGAAGTCTCGAGTACATTAGCGATATCTGGCTGGTCAACACGTCGCGGTGCTCGATCATGTCTCGCTGAAATATGGCTTCCTCTCTCGCCTTTATCTGCTTCTGACGCTCCCGGACCAGGTCCTGATACTCCTTCGTATCCTTCGGGCCGTCGTAGTTAAATACCCTTATTCCGGGGATTTCCGGTTCGACCTCCGGCAGATCGTACTCGAGTTGTTCCTTCAAGCCATTCAGATACGGCATCACGGCTTTCCTGCGAACGGTAGCAAGCTCACGGCCTCGCACGCCCCCATGGGACACCTGTATCACATCGCCCCAATAGATATAGAGACGGACCCGTTTCACAGGATCAAGCGGACGCGCGAGAGCTTCATTGATGTACTTGATCAGCTTCTGAGGGTGCTGCAGGCCGCTCTGGCCCTCTACTTGAGCAAGCTCGAAGTATATCTTCCCTTGTTCCGAGGGGTCCTTGTAGCGCTCCAGCAATTCGGCACATCTTCTCTCGACTTCTTCAAACGGTGTGTCAAATCCGGCGCGCAATTTATCAATGTCGTACAGTTCCTCATCCAACGTCACCGCGTGTGCTATCTGGCCAGTGAACATGACTCCAATAGCAATACATCCGATGATACACACTCGCACATCTCGCATTCGCATCGTGAGGTTCTCCTTTCCATGCCGCATGGTCGGGTACAGTTCTCAACACCCAGGCAAATGGTGTAACGCGTGCCGACACGACGGCTCACGTTACACCATTGTACCGAGCACAATCGCGTCCTGCAACTGCCTTGGTTCAGTGGTGGAGTACCAAAGATTGTGTAATTTCGCGGGCCGGTATAGGAATGGGTGTGACCTCATGGACAGTGCGAACCGAACCAGAGGAGGACACACCCATGTCCAG
>Ga0180431_10004820_pt1 | contig 16726 bp, 15 predicted proteins | sample SS_ome_11_FD_132459 | JGI IMG/M metagenome (GOLD analysis project Ga0180431, IMG submission 132459) | Hypersaline lake sediment archaeal communities from the Salton Sea, California, USA - SS_1_MS_1 metaG | ecosystem: Environmental > Aquatic > Non-marine Saline and Alkaline > Hypersaline >... | reverse complement strand
ATCTGCACGCTGTGGCTGGCGCAATGGTACATCGCGATGGCGAAGACGGCCGAAGATCTCGAACGGGCGCTGGAGATCCTGGAGTGGGCGGCGGCCCACGCGCTGCCCAGCGGCGTTATGGCCGAGCAGGTGCATCCTTACACGAACGAGCCGTTGTCGGTCAGCCCGTTGACCTGGAGCCACGCCACGTTGGTGATGGCCGTGCGCGAGTACGTAGCGCGGTGAGGAAGCTGGTTACAAGGCGTCCTGTGGGAGTGGCTCTACGTCCGCGACTTTGTCCAGGGCCCGTTCAAACTTGCTTCTGGGCACTCAGCTCCAACCAAATTCCAACAGTTTTCAACCAAGCTCGAATGCAGTCCCAACGAGAACCGTAGGCTTGGGGCTGCTTTTTGTGCTACAATGATGTGTAACGAAGTAAGGAGGGGCAGAATGATCAAGCGCATTTTGGGCATCATGTTGGCGCTCGTCGGCGCTCTCGGCATCGCGCTGTGCGTGCTGGGGGTTCTGTACGTGTGGCGGGCGGCCGACGGCGTGGCACTGGCGGCCGACGACACGCTGGATCTGCTGTCGGATACCTTGAACAACGTGGACCGCTCGCTGGACGTGGCATCAGCGACGCTGGACGACGCGGTGGCCGCGGTGGAGGCACTCCGTATGACCACGTTGGACGTGGGGGAGACGCTGAGCAGCACCCGGCCGACTCTGGACGGGATGGCGGATCTGGTTGAAGAGGATCTGGCGCAGAGCATCGAGTCCACGCAGGCGGCGCTGGATGGGATGGAGGAGGCAGCGGGCGTGATCGACCGCACGATGCGGGGCCTGACCGAGTTGGGCATAGCAGACTACGATCCCGACGTTCCACTGGATCGGGCGATCGCGACGGCTGGCGATGAGCTGGAGCCTGTGCCAGGCGGGCTGCGCCAGATGGGGGGTGGGCTGCGCCAAACGGGGACCAGCCTGCAGAGCGTGCAGGCCGGGATCATCGAGATGGGAGACCACATCCTGGAGATCGGAAGGGACGTGGACGGCGCCAGTGCCGTCATCGGCAGCCAGACAGAAGTGGTACAAGAACTCCAGGAGCAGACAGGGGAACTGCGTCAAGGCGTAGGCGAATCGATACGGGTAGTGGCGTGGGGGGTGACGCTGCTGCTGGTATGGATCGGGCTTTCGCAACTGGCGTTGATCCAATGGGGCATCGGTCTGTGCGGATAACAGACATCCGTGGATAAAAAACATCCGGCGATATCCGACGATAGCAGTCAGGAGGACAAGTAGTGAAACGCTTACACGTGGCCGTGTTGGCCAATCTAAAGAAGAATGCTCCCACCCTGCCAGGCATGCCGGAAGACTACTGGGCCGATCTGGATTCGGAGCATACGGTTGAGGCTATTGCCGATGCGCTGCAAGGCCAAGGGCACCGAGTGACCTTCCTGGAAGGAGACATAGGACTGTACGACCGCCTCCGGGAGGTGCAGCCAGACATGTGCTTCAACATCTGCGAGGGTCACTTTGGCGACAGCCGCGAGGCCCACGTGCCCGCCGTCCTGGAGATGCTGCGTATCCCCTACACCGGGTCCAAGCTGCTGACGTTGGCGCTGGCGCTCGACAAGCCGATGACCAAGCGCGTGCTCACCTTTCACGGCCTGCCGACGCCGCCCTTTCAGGTCTTCGAACGGCCGAACGAGCCGCTGGACGAGACGCTGCGGTTTCCGCTGTTTGTCAAGCCCAGCCGCCAAGGCACCGGCATGGGGATCAGTGCCGAATCCATCGCCCACGACGAGTCCCAGTTGAGATCCCAGATCAGACGACTGCTCGTGTCCTACGAAGAGCCCGTGTTGGTCGAGCGCTTCATATCCGGCCGGGATATCACGGTGGGCATAGTAGGCAACCTGTTGCCTCCCGTAGCCTGGCGGGTTCCGGAGAACGAGGAGGCGCCCCGTGTCCAACGTGGTCTGCGCTTTCTTCCACCACTGGAGATTGAACTGGGCGACTATGCCCAAGCAGAAGGAGGCGTTTACACTTACCACGCCAAGGTCGAGCTGGCCGACAAGCTAAACTACATCTGCCCGGCGCGACTGAGCCCGGATCAAGTGGAGGAGCTAGAATGGCTGGCGGCGGCGACGTTCCGCGTCACCGGCTGCCTGGACGTGGGGCGGGTAGATTTTCGACTGGACGAGGCAGACGATAATACTCCGTACATCCTGGAGATCAACCCGTTGCCCGGGCTCTCGCCGGGCATCAGCGACCTGGTGATCGAGGCTGAAGCTGACGGCATCAGCCACGCCGAACTGGTCTGCATGATCCTGGACGAGGCCCTGGAGCGATACGATACGAATGAGTAGGTGCCAGGCACTTCTGGCGAGTATCCGAAGCCAAGATCTACCTCAGCGCATCCAGGCCTTTAGGCAAACGGCACATTGGAAGGAGGACAGAGATGCAATCTTACAATTACGTGATCATCGGCGGTGGGCTGGCGGGTCAGCGAGCGGGCGACGGTATCCGCAAGGTGGACCCCGAGGGGACTATGGCGCTGGTGACAGAAGAGCAACATTTACCGTACGAGCGCCCACCGCTCTCCAAGGGGTATCTCACCGGCACAAAGGGGCTGGGCCGCGTGTACCTCAAGGAGGAGGAGTACTATTATCAGAACAGTATCGAGGTGATGACGGGTGTACGCGCGACCAACGTGGACCCGGATGCCTGCAGTGTGATGCTCGACGATGGACGGATGCTGGGGTATGAGAAACTGCTGCTGGCGACCGGCGGCCGCGCCTGGCGCCTGCCGATCCCCGGGAGCGACCTGCCCGGCGTGTTCACGCTGCGGACGATCGAGGACGCCGATGGCATCCGGGAGGCTGTCAGGTTGGGGGCACAAGCACTCGTCCTGGGCGGCAGTTTCATCGGCTCAGAGGTCGCCTCCTCGCTGGCCCAGCTCGGTCTGAGCGTGACCATGGTCTTTCCCGAGACACGGCTGCTCGAGCTGATCGTGCCGCAGGAACTGAGCGCCCTCCTGCACGCCAAGTACGAAGCACACGGCGTTCAAATCCTCCCAGGGACCAAGCCCGAGCGCCTGGAGGGGGGCGAGAACGTGGAGCGGGCTGTGTTGGATACTGGCGAAACGCTGGACATTGACCTGGTCGTGATGGGCGTCGGGATTCGCCTGAACACCAAGCTGGCCCGTGACGTAGGGCTGGAGCTTGGGGAAAGAGGCGCCGTCGTCGTCGACGAAACCTTGCGCACGAGCGATCCCAACATCTACGCCGCCGGCGATATCGCCGCCTGGCCTGACCCAACGTTCGGCAAGCGGTTGCGGGTCGAACACTGGGACGTGGCCCGCCGGCAGGGGCTCAGAGCCGGGCGCAACATGGCAGGTGAGGAGAAGCCCTACACGTCGCTGCCCTACTTCTTCTCCGATCTATTCGACTTTAGCTTCGAGGTATGGGGCAATCTCACCGCCTGGGATCAGACCGTCACCCGCGGCGCACTGGAGAGCGGCAGCTTCGCCCTGTACTACTTCGACCAGGGCCGGATGGTCGGCGTACTGGCGGTCGGCCGCCCCGACGAGGAACGTGAGCCGATGCAGGCGTTGGTCCGAGCAAGACCGGAGTACGCGGACGTGGCAACCGAACTCAGAGATGAAGGCGCAGACCTGAGCACGTTGGTCGAGTGAAACATATGACAATCTATGACATCTCGCTCCCTATCTCTGAATCGCTCGTCGTCTGGCCCGGCGATCCGCCGGTTCGCATTACTCAACCCTTCCACCTGGATAGAGGCGACGAAGCGACGGTTTCTCGCCTGGATATGGGGGCGCACGTTGGGACACACGTCGACGCACCCGTCCACTTCGTGCCTGGCGGCTCCGGGATCGACGCGCTCGATCTGAACCTGCTGGTGGGTCCGGCGTTGGTCGTAGACGCGCGCGAGGCCGACGCGCTCTCGGCGGACGTGCTCGAGACACTCCCGATCCCATCCGGCGCCAAGCGAGTGCTCTTTCGTACGCGCAACTCCGACCTGTGGGCACGAGGCAAGCGCGAATTTCACAAAGACTTCTGCGCGATCACCGAGGACGGCGCGTGCTGGCTGATCGAGCGCGGCGTCCGGCTCGTCGGCATCGATTACCTCTCAGTCGCTCCATTCGATGCGGTCATCCCCACGCACCAGGCGCTGCTGCAAGCCGGCGTCGTCGCGATCGAGGGCCTGGACTTGAGCAGCATTAGACCGGGCGCGTACCAGATCGTATGCCTGCCGCTAAAGATCGTAGGAGGCGACGGGGCGCCCGCGCGGGCGATACTGATTGATCACAACAACAGGGGAACCGACGATGCCTGAGCGTGCGCCCGGCCAGAGGAGGTAACGGAAACGTCATGCTCGATTTCGGACGTGAGATCTGCGGCCAATTGGCTGCCGCCGAGCAGCTCGAATGGCTGGTCACCAACGGCATCGGCGGCTATGCGTCAGGCACCGTCGCGGGCACCCTGACGCGCCGCTACCACGGCCTACTCGTCGCCGCGCTGCAGCCGCCGGTAGGCCGCACGCTGCTCGTGACCAAGCTGGACGAGACCGCCACTTACGATGGCCGCACCTATCCCCTGTTTGCCAACCGTTGGGCGGATGGACAGATCGAACCGCATGGCTTCCATCACCTGGAGCGCTTCCATCTAGAGGGCACCACGCCAGTGTGGACCTATGCCTTTGCCGACGCACTCCTGGAGAAGCGCATCTGGATGGAGCATAGTGCCAACACGACCTATGTGCGCTACAACCTGCGCCGGGGCAACCAGCCACTGACGCTCGCGATCAAAGTCCTGTTCAACTACCGGGATCATCACGCCAACACGCACGCTGGCGACCGGCAGATGCGCGTCGAACCGGCGTCCAACGGCCTTCGAGTCACAGCCTTCGAGGACGCGGTGTCCTTCTATCTGCTGAGTGACCGCGCCGAGGCGACGCCCCAGCACACGTGGTATCGGGACTTTTTCCTGAGCCAAGAAGCATATCGCGGTCTCGACGCGTTGGATGACAATCTCTACGCCGGCCATTTGCGGGCGGTGCTGCATCCGAGCGAATCGCTCACCATCGCCGCCAGCACCGACGCAGCACCAAACCTCGATGGTCAGTCGGCCTACGCCGAACGGCGAGCGTATGAGGAGCAGTTGCTGGCCCAAAGCGATGTCCCTGGCGGCTCAACTACCTTGAGCGGCTCAACTACGTTGAGCGAGCCGAAAGAGGGGCACACCGAAATACCGGCCTGGGTGCGGCACCTGATCCTGGCCGCGGACCAGTTCATCGTGCGCCGGGCACTGCCGGATGACCCAGACGGGCGCTCGGTGATCGCGGGCTACCCCTGGTTCGGTGACTGGGGCCGCGACACGATGATCAGCCTGCCGGGCCTGGCACTCGTCACCGGCAGGCTCGACGTCGCCACGCGGATCTTACGCACTTTTGTCCATTTCGTCGACCAGGGGATGCTGCCCAACCGCTTCCCGGACGCGGGTGAGACGCCCGAGTATAACACCGTCGACGCCACGCTGTGGTACTTTGAGGCCATCCGCGCCTATCACGCCGCCATCGGGGATGACGCACTCCTGCGCGATCTTTTCCCGGTGCTGCAAGACATCGTCGAGTGGCACGTGCGTGGCACGCGCTACGGCATCCACGTCGACCCCGCCGACGGCCTGCTCTACGCGGGAAAGCCGGGTGTGCAACTCACCTGGATGGACGCCAAGGTGGGCGGTTGGGTCGTGACGCCGCGCATCGGCAAACCGGTGGAGGTCAACGCCTTGTGGTATAATGCACTGTGCAGCCTGTCAGCGTTCGCGCACCGTCTGCGCAAACCCGCCGACCGATACGAAACACTGGCTGGGCAGGCGCGCAGTGGGTTTGCCCGTTTCTGGAACGAGGATGTAGGGTACTGCGCCGACGTGATTGACGGTCCCGACGGGGACGATTCCGCGCTGCGGCCCAACCAGTTGCTTGCTGTCTCGCTGCCCCACAGCCCGCTCGACGCCCGGCAGCAACGCGCCGTGGTCGACGTCTGCGCCCGCCACCTGCTCACATCCCACGGGCTGCGCAGCCTCGCGCCGGAGGACCCCGCCTACGTCGGCCATTACGGCGGCGACCAGCGCGGGCGCGACGCAGCCTATCACCAAGGCACCGTGTGGGGCTGGCTGATCGGCCCCTTCATAATCGCGCACCTGCGCGTGTACGGTGACCCCGAGAGCGCGCGCTCCTTCCTGGAGCCGTTCATTCACCACCTAGCCGACCACGGCGTGGGCAGCGTCAGCGAGATCTTTGAGGGTGATCCCCCTTTCACACCACGGGGGTCCATTGCCCAGGCGTGGAGCGTGGCCGAACTACTGCGCGCCTGGTGGGAGACGACGATGGGTTGATCGGGTAAAGGTCGGTTTTGCTTGCGTTCATAGTGAAAGGGGGGAGATAGGCCTATGGAAGAAACAGAGCGTTACGACGCCATTGTGATCGGCGCCGGGCAGGCAGGAGTGCCACTGTCGCGCGCGTTGGCCGAAGCAGGGTGGAAGACTGCTCTCGTCGAACGGGAGCACGTGGGCGGCACTTGCATCAACGAAGGCTGCACGCCCACCAAGACGATGGTCGCCAGCGCTCGGGTGGCGTATCTGGCCCGACGGGCGGCCGATTACGGCGTGCACGCCGGCCTGGTGACAGTCGACATGGGCAGGGTGCGGGAGCGCAAGCGGAACATCGTCCAAAGCTGGCGCAGCGGGAACCGACGGCGCATCGAGGGCACCGAGGGGCTAGATCTGTTGATGGGCGAGGCGCGCTTCACCGGCCCGCACTCGGTGGAGGTGAATCTAAACTCTGGCGAGATCCGCCATCTGACCGCCGATAAGATATTCATCAACGCCGGCACCCGGCCCAGGACGCCCTCGGTGCCCGGGCTGGACCGGGTGCCCTTCTTGAATTCTACCTCAATCATGGAACTGGACGTGGTGCCCGAGCATCTGCTGGTGCTGGGCGGCGGGTACGTCGGGCTAGAGTTCGGCCAGATGTTCCGTCGCTTCGGCAGCCAGGTGACGATCGTGCAGCGGCGGGGACAATTGCTCACCCGGGAGGACGCAGACGTGGCCGAGGAAGTGGCAAAAATCCTGCGCGAGGACGGCGTCGAGGTGTTGCTGGACACGCACGCTCAAAGCGTCGCACAGGCTGCCGAGGGCGGTGTCCAGTTGACCGTACGCACACTGGATGGGGAGCGCACGCTCCCCGGCTCGCATCTGTTGGCGGCCGTCGGCCGAGTGCCCAACACAGAGCGGCTCAACCTGTCCGCAGCCGGGTTGCATACGGACAAGCGCGGTTTCATAGCGGTGAACGAGCGGCTGGAGACCGGCCTACCGGGCATCTACGCCCTGGGTGACGTGAAGGGCGGTCCGGCCTTCACCCACATTTCCTACGACGATTTCCGCATCATCCGCACCAACCTGCTGGAAGGCGGCGACGCTACGATCAATGGCCGGCCGGTACCATACACCGTCTTCATAGATCCACAACTGGGGCGCATCGGACTGAGTGAGCGCCAGGCACGGGCGCAGGGTCTGGACATCCGGGTGGCCAAAATGCCGATGAACTCCGTGGCCCGGGCGCTGGAGGTGGACGAGTCACGGGGCTTTATGAAGGCCATCGTGGACGCCGACAGCGACCAGATCCTGGGCGCTGCGGTGCTGGGTATCGAGGGAGGCGAAATCATGGCAGTCTTGCAGGTGGCGATGATGGGCCGGGTGCCCTATACCACCCTCCGGGACGCGGTATTCGCCCACCCCACGCTGGCGGAGTCGCTGAACAACTTGTTTATGACCCTGGACAAGTGAAAGGGTGCCGCTTCGCTTCCCTTTGTATTAAAAGGAGGGGCACAGATGATGCTTCTAGCTGGTGATATCGGCGGGACCAAGACCAACCTGGCTGTTTTTTCGACCGAGGCTGGACCGCGGGCGCCGCTGGCCGAGGCGAGCTTCCCCAGCCGTGAGTATCCCAGCCTGGAGGAGGTGGCGCGCGAGTTCCTGTCCCAGGTCGATCTGCAGGTGGAGCGGGCCACCTTCGGCGTGTCAGGCCCCGTCGTGGGTGGCCAGGCGACCATCACCAACCTGCCCTGGGTGATGCAGGAGACGCAACTCGAAGAGGATCTGAACCTCGCGCCAGTCCGCCTGCTGAACGACCTGGAGGCCATCGCGAACGGCGTGCCGTTCCTGGAACCGTCCGATCTGCGCACACTCAACGAGGGCCAGGCTGCTCCTGAGGGAGCGCTCGCCGTCATCGCTCCAGGCACCGGGCTGGGGGAGGCGTTCCTGACGTGGGATGGGACACGCTACCAGGCTCACGCGTCGGAGGGCGGCCACACTAGCTTCGCCCCGCTGGACGCGCTTGAAGTCGAACTGCTGCGCTTCCTTCAAGGCCGCTACGACCACGTCAGTTACGAGCGAGTCTGCTCCGGCCTGGGACTGCCCAACATTTACGCTTTCCTGAGGGACAGCGGCTACGCGAAAGAGCCAGCTTGGCTGGCGGACAAACTGGCGGCCGCCGACGATCCCAACCCGCTCATCGTCAGCGCTGCGCTCGACGAAGAAAATCCGTGCAGATTGTGCGCCGCCACGCTGGACACCTTCGTCTCCATCCTGGGGGCGGAGGCAGGGAACCTGGCGCTCAAGGTGTTGGCCACGGGCGGCGTTTACCTGGGCGGCGGCATACCCCCGCGCATCCTGCCTGCTTTGCAGAAAGGAGAGTTTATGGACGCCTTCTGGCGCAAGGGGCGTATGTCGGGCCTACTGGCACGCATACCGGTGCACGTCGTCCTCAACCCCAAGGTCGCGCTCCTGGGCGCCGCCTGCCACGGGCTCGGAATGAGCCGCTGAGCTTCCATTCATATTGGAATGTATTCGCTAACGGAAGAGGGGGAAGGGGCAGTATGACATTTTGGACGGAAGACGGGCAGATCGTGCCGGCTGTGACCGCCGAGCAGATGCGGGAGGTAGACCGCGTCGCGATGAGCGAGTTCGGCCTGGGGATCCTGCAGATGATGGAGAACGCAGGCCGGAACCTGGCGGAGAACGTGCGCGATATGCTCGGTGGGGCCACCGGCGAGGTTACCATCCTGGCAGGAGCGGGTGGCAACGGCGGCGGGGGACTGTGCTGCGCGCGGCACCTGCACAACCGCGACTTCAAGGTATGGGTGGTGTTAGATAGAGATGCGGCGCTGTTGAAAGGCGCTGCGGCCAATCAACTCCACATCCTGCAAAGAGCGGGCGTGCCTCCAGTTGTCCCTTATCAGGCCCAGGAGCCGATCAAGAAAGCCAACATCGTCGTGGACGCGCTGATCGGGTACAGCCTGCGTGGGGCTCCACGCGGAAGGACCGCCGAACTCGTCAAACTATGCAACCAGCACGCGGCGTGCGTGCTTTCGCTGGACATCCCGTCGGGGCTCAACGCTACGACGGGCGAAGCGCCCGGGCTTGCGGTGCGCCCCGAGCGGACGTTGACGCTGGCCCTGCCCAAGACCGGGCTTCAGCACATACCGGGAGAGATCTACCTGGCCGACATCGGCATCCCACCCGAGGTCTTCCACCAGCTTGGAGTGTCCTATGAGCCACCCTTTGGAAAGGGATACTGGATGCGACTGAAAGGAGCATAATCCAGATGAACGTCGATGGGAAAGAGGCGCTGCCCCCAACCGTCTGCGGTCGGCACTGTCTGCCCGACAGTTTGCAGTCGGCGTCGGCGCGGTCGGCCTTCCCTTTGGAGGGGAGGGTCGCGATCGTCACCGGAAGCGCCGTGCGGCTGGGTAAAGCGCTGGCGCTAGCGCTGGCAGAGCAAGGAGCCCGGCTGGTCATTCACTACAGCGCGTCCGCCGGCCCGGCCGAGGAGACCGTGCGCCACATCAAGGCGCTGGGCAGCGACGCGATGGCCATCCAGGCCGATCTCAGCCAGTGCGGTGAGGCGAGGTCAATCATCGAGTGGGCAGCCACTCACTTCGGCCAGGTGGACATCCTGGTCAACAGCGCTGCGATCTTCAAGCCCGGCAACTGGGACGATACGACGGAAGAGAATTGGGACAGGCACTTCGCTATCAACCTCAAGTCGCCCTTCTTTCTGAGCCAGGCCTTTGCCACGCACGTCGGGCGGAGCCGTCCCGGGCACATCGTCAACATCGCCGATTGGCGTGGGGTGCGCCCCGGCACCGACCACGTGGCCTACACGCTGACCAAGGCAGGGTTGATTGCCATGACGAAGAGCCTGGCGCTGGCGTTGGCACCCAATATCCAGGTCAACGCGATTGCCCCGGGGATGATTCTGCCTCCACCGGGCGAGGACCAGGCCTACCTGGAACAATGGGCACACCAAATCCCCGCTCAGCGGGTTGGCTCGCCGGGGGAGATTGCCAAGGCGCTGATCTTCCTGCTGCGCTCCGACTTTGTCACCGGGGAACTGATTTTCGTGACCGGGGGCCAGCACCTGTAGCACAGTCGAGGGACAAGGATGACCGATCAAATTCAGATCAAAGATCTCCTGCTCAGGACGATCATCGGCATCAACGAGGAAGAACGCCTCAAACGACAGGACGTGCTGATCAACATCGTCCTCTACGCCGACACTCGGGCGGCGGGGGCGTCCGACGCCATCGAAGATGCCGTCAATTACCGCACCATCACCAAGCGCGTCATCAAGCGGGTCGAGGAGTCGGAGTTCTACCTGGTGGAGAAATTGGCAGCCGAGATCGCCGCCATTTGCCTGGAGGATCCGCTGGTTGAGGGTGCCCAAGTGCGGGTGGAGAAACCCGGCGCGCTGCGCTTCGCCCGATCGGTTGGCGTGGAAATCCACCGCACACGAGCGATGAACAATGAAGAATGATAAACGGCGTTTCGTGACATGAACCGGGTTTTCATTGCGCTGGGCTCGAACATCAACAGTGAGCGCAACATGCGAGAGGCAGTCAGCCGCCTGTCGTCGCGGTGTCGCCTGCTGGCCGTGTCGCCCGTCTACGAGACAGCACCGGTGGGCAAGACCGACCAGCCCAACTTCTTGAACGCGGCGGTCCTGATCGAGACGGATCTGACGGCTGCCGAACTGAAATCGGACGTTCTGCAGGTCATCGAACAGGAACTAGGTCGGGTGCGCACGGAAGACAAGAACGCACCACGGACCATCGACCTCGATATCTCGCTTTTCAACGACGAGGTGTTCGATATGGGGCAGCGACACATCCCTGACCCGGAGATCCTGAAGTATCCGCACATCGCGGTCCCACTGGCCGACCTGGCGCCGCATCAGCGCCATCCCGAGACCGACCAGACGCTCAAAGAGGTCGCTCAAGGCTTGCCGGCTGGCGGGCTAGTGTGCCATGGGGACATCGTTCTGCGGCGGAAGCGAAGCGGCAACGACCCAATATAAAGAGAGGCAGCAACATCTAGATCCCCGACATCCGAAAAAGCGGGTAGCAAACATCCAAAAGGAGAGCCATATGGTTGAGAAAATGAAAATTCGTCCGGCTGATTACGACGTGTTTCGAAACGACGTCTTCGACGTACCGGAGCAAGCGTGCACGTTCGGCATCGAATGTGCCGCGCGCGATATCTTGCAGTCGATTGGTGAAGACGTCGATCGGGAGGGGCTGCAGCGTACGCCCGGGCGGGTGGCTCGCATGTACGAGGAACTGACCGCGGGCTATCACGTCGACCCGGTGCGCTTGATCAACGACGCCATCTTCGACGTCAATTACGACGAGATGGTGATCGTGCGCGACATTGACTATTATAGCCTGTGCGAGCACCACATGCTCCCCTTCCTGGGACAAGCCCACGTAGCGTACGTCCCCGATGGCAAGGTAATCGGGCTGAGCAAGATCCCACGCATCGTGGAGATGTTTGCCCGGCGCTTGCAGGTGCAGGAGCGGATGACCCGGCAGATCGCCGAGTTCCTGGACGAGACGCTGCACCCGCTGGGGGTGGCTGTGGTTGCCGAGGGCCTGCACATGTGCGCCGCTATGCGCGGCGTGAAGAAGGCCAACGCGCGCATGGTCACCAGCGCGATGCTGGGCGTCTTCAAGGAAAATGCAACCACGCGCAAGGAGTTCTTTGATAACATCGGACGCCGGCACATCAATTTCTAGAAGGTGCCGCTGCGCTTCCCTTCTTATTTAAGGGGGTATGAAAAAATGTCGAAGTTGCGTCAAATGGCCGAACTGGGCCAGGCGATTTGGTTGGATTACATCCGCCGCGCGTTCATTATGTCAGGCGACCTACAGGCCCTGGTCGACGACGGCCTGCGGGGCGTCACCTCCAACCCGACAATCTTCGAGAAAGCCATCGCCGGCAGCACCGACTACGACGACACCCTACAGCGGTTGGTGGACGAGGGCAAGACTGTAGAACAGATCTACGAGGCGCTGACGCTGGACGATATCCAGCGCGCTGCCGACGTGCTGCGCCCGGTGTACGACCGAACGAATGGGGCTGACGGGTACGTCAGTCTAGAGGTCAGCCCCAACCTGGCCTACGATACCGAGGGCACAATTGCCGAGGCGCGCCGCCTCTTCGCCGCACTGGACCGGCCGAACGTGATGATCAAGGTACCGGCCACGGCGGAGGGCATCCCGGCTGTCGAGATGCTCATCGGCGAAGGGATCAACGTCAACGTCACGCTTATCTTCTCGGTGGCTCAGTACGAGGATGTGGCGGAGGCCTACACCGTCGGGCTAGAGAAACTGGCCGATGCAGGTGGCGATGTGTCTCGAATCACATCAGTGGCATCCTTCTTCGTCAGCCGGGTGGACGTGGCCATCGACCAGGCCTTGGAAGAGATCGGTGAGGACGTGCCCTCAGAAGGGGATGGGGTGCCATCAGAATGGCCCTCAGAAGGGCATGGGGCGCTGCAGGGCAAGATCGCCATCGCCAACTCGAAGGTGGCTTACGCCCGCTTCCGCGAGATCTTCGGCGGCGAGCGCTGGGAGCGGTTGGCCGCGCAGGGGGGGCGGGTCCAGCGCGTCCTGTGGGCCAGCACCAGCACCAAGAACCCGCTCTACCCAGACACACTGTACGTGGACAGCCTCATTGGCCCGGACACGGTCAACACCGTGCCGCCCGCCACGCTGAACGCTTTCCGCGATCACGGCACAGTGGCGCTGACGATGGAGACCGGATTTGACGAAGCCCACGCCCAACTGGCACGCCTGGCCAAGGTGGGCGTGGATCTGGACGCCGTCACCCAGAAGCTGGAGGACGAGGGCGTGACCAAGTTCGCCAAATCCTTCAAGTCGCTGATGGCAGCGATTACCGAGAAGCGGGACCAGCTGCTGGCCGGGTGGCAGGACCAGACGGCCAGGCTCGGCGCATACCGGGCAGCAGTCGACGCCGCACTGGCCGAGATGAGGGAAAATCTAGTGATAGCCCGCATCTGGGCGCACGACCACACGGTGTGGAAGCCAGAACCCGCGGAGATCACGAATCGGCTGGGGTGGCTGCATATCGCTGAAGTGATGCTCGAGCAGGTCCCCCGCCTGGAGACGCTGGTCGAGGGCGTGCAGGCCGCGGGCTACACCCACGCACTGCTCTTGGGGATGGGCGGATCCAGCCTGGCCCCGGAGGTGTTCCGCAAGACGTTCGGCGTGAAAGACAGCTATCTGGACCTGGCCGTGCTCGACAGTACCGATCCAGGAGCCGTGCTATCTCACATGGAGCGACTCGATCCAGACCGCACGCTCTTCATCGTCGCCACCAAATCGGGCGGCACGGTGGAGACGCTCTCCTTCTTCAAGTACTTCTACAACTGGGTCGCCGACGCCCTGGGCGAGGACCAGGCTGGGGAACACTTCGTCGCCATCACCGACCCGGGCACCAAGCTGGTTGACCTGGCCGAGGAATACGACTTTCGGACCACCTTCCTCAATGACCCGAACATCGGGGGACGCTACTCGGCTCTGTCCTACTTCGGGCTGGTTCCAGCAGCACTGGTCGGCGTGGACGTGCCCACTTTGCTCGACCGGGCGATGGCCGCGACCTGCGGCAGCGAATCGTGCGTCACGCTCGACGAGAACCCGAGCGCCCGACTGGGGGCGATCCTAGGGGAGCTGGCGAAGGCCGGACGAAACAAAGTGACATTCGCCACCTCGCCAGATATCGCCAGCTTCGGCGACTGGGTCGAGCAGCTCATCGCTGAGAGCACCGGAAAAGAGGGCAAGGGGATCGTGCCGGTGGTGGGAGAACCGCTGGGGCCGCCAGAGGTCTACGGGCCTGACCGGCTCTTCGTCCACTTGCGACTCGCTGACGAGGACATCCACGACGCAGCGCTGAAAGCACTGGAGGCAGCGGGGCACCCGGTGGTGCGGCTGAATCTCAAAGACCGATATGACCTGGGCGGACAGTTCTTCCTGTGGGAGTTGGCCACCGCCGTCGCCGGACAACGGCTGGGCATCAACCCCTTCAACCAGCCGAACGTTGAGGCAGCCAAGATGCTGGCCCGCCGCATGGTGGCCGAGTACACGGAGAAAGGTGCACTCCCCACTGGCGAGTCGGCCCCGCTCACCGCGGAGGCGCTGCGGGAATTCCTGGCCCAGGCCCAGGCGGGCTCAGAACGGGGCTACATCGCGCTGCAGGCCTACGTCCAGCCGACCGCTGAGACCGACGCGGCCCTGACAGCGCTACGCAGGCGACTGCGCGACCAGTTCCAAATGGCGACGACGGTGGGCTACGGACCGCGCTTCCTGCACTCCACCGGGCAGTTGCACAAAGGCGACGCAGGGAACGGCCTATTCATCCAGTTCACGGCTGACGCGCCGCGCGACGCGCCGATCCCCGACGAGGCCGGGGCGCCGGATTCGTCCATCAGCTTCGGCGTGCTCAAACTAGCCCAGGCGTTAGGCGACTACCGGGCGCTGACAGATGTCGGGCGGCGGGTGATCCGCTTCCACCTGGGGAAGGACGTGGTCGGCGGGCTGAATGAATTGCTGGAAGCACTGAGTTAGGCCATGATCCGGGCGATGATCTTCGACCTCGACGGCACGCTGGTGAAGACAGAGCGGTTGAAGGCGCTCTCGTACGCCCGCGCTGCCGTCGAGCTGTCACTCTTCAAAAAGGGCCATTCTGATGGCGCGCTGTGCCCCCGCGCGATTCGCGAAGCCGACGTACTGGATACATATAAGGAGGTGGTGGGGCGTCCGCGCCGCGAAGTCGCCCTGTCGCTGATGGAGCGGTTCGACCTGGAGGAGCAAGCCCGGGCTCGTATGGAGGACCTCGGGGTGAGCACACCCTGGCAGGCCTTCGTGCAGGTGCGGCTGCGCTACTACGAGGCTCTGCTGGCCGACCCAGCGGTGCTGCGCGAAAACCAGTGGTCGCACACCGTCGAACTGCTACACCAGGCCCGCCGCGTCGGATGCAAGGTCGGCCTGGCCACAATGTCCTACTGCCCCCAGGTTCGGCGGGTGCTCAAGGTGCTGAACCTGACGGAAGCCTTCGACGTCGTCGCATCCCGCGACGACGTGGAGCACGGGAAGCCCGATCCGGAGATCTACCAACTTGTGGCCCGAGAATTGAGCGTCCCTCCAGCTAAATGTCTGGTCATCGAGGACTCGCCCTCAGGTGTGAAGGCAGCGCTGGCGGCCGGGATGTGGTGTATCGCCGTGACTACGCCATTCACCCGTAAGAGAATCCACGCCGAGCGGCTGCTGGATGAGCACTGGATCGTCGACGACCCAGACAGACTTACGACCGTGGTGCAGCAGATGGCGCGCCATCAGAATGGCGCCTCTAGAGCAGATGGCGCGCCATCAGAATGGCGCCTCTAGAGAGTGATGGTCACGGAACGCGAGCAGGGCTAAGGAGCACAAGACGTGAAAGCAGACACATTGCAACTCAAGCGGAAGGCCGGTGAGCGCGCCGTAGATTTCGTAGAGTCAAGCATGGTCGTCGGACTCGGCCACGGCAGCACGGCCGTCTTCGCCCTGCGCCGCATCGCGCAGTTACTCCGGGAGGGTCAACTGCGCGAAATCGTGGGCGTGCCATGCTCGCGGCAGGTCGAAGCGGAGGCCCGTAAGTTGGGCTTCCCGCTGACGACGCTCGATGAGCACCCAGTCATCGACCTGACGATCGACGGCGCAGACGAGGTAGACCCCAGACTGAACGTGATTAAAGGCGGCGGCGGGGCGCTCTTGCGCGAAAAGATCGTGGCGCAGGCCAGTCGCCGCGAGATCATCGTGGTAGACGAGTCGAAGCTCTCGCGCGCATTGGGCACCCGCTGGCCCGTCCCGGTGGAGGTGGTTCCCTTCGGCTGGCGCACACAGAGCGCCTACCTGGAGTCCCTGGGCGCGCAGCCTATGCGACGGCTTGATGAGGACGGCACTCCCTTCAAGACCGACCAGGGCAACTTCATCCTGGACAGCAACTTCGGGCCGATCTCGGACCCAGATCAACTGGCGGCGCGGTTGAACGAACGCGCTGGCATCGTGGAGCACGGGTTGTTTTTGGAGTTGGCGACAGACGTGATTGTGGCTGGAGGGGAAGGGGTCCGTCATCTCCGGCGTGAAGCGTGAACGCCAACGCGGACCACGGATGGCCCGGCAGCGGTCGGACGTGAGGCGTGAGCCGACCACAGCGGTCGGGCGTGAAACGTGATTCTGCGCTTTTGCGCGGTGAGTTCCGGCAGAGCCAGACATATTAGGGGTGATTTGAGAATTCGAAATAGCACACAACGGAGGGAAGCGCAGCGGCTCCTT
>Ga0180431_10004818_pt1 | contig 16727 bp, 10 predicted proteins | sample SS_ome_11_FD_132459 | JGI IMG/M metagenome (GOLD analysis project Ga0180431, IMG submission 132459) | Hypersaline lake sediment archaeal communities from the Salton Sea, California, USA - SS_1_MS_1 metaG | ecosystem: Environmental > Aquatic > Non-marine Saline and Alkaline > Hypersaline >... | reverse complement strand
TCTTTCTGGCCTGTTTTTTCACCGTGCCATTGACGCTCCTGCTGGGGGCCCACCTCTGGCAGCTCTGGCCTTCGGGCTGGCGGAGTCGGGTCGCGGGCTGGCGGTTCGGCGTGGTTGTCCTGGTGGCGTTGCCGGCGGGACTCGCGGCCGGCTGGCTCGCCGCCGCGCCGGCCGAGCGGCTGCTTTTCGGCGGCGACATTTTTGCCTGGCTCAACGGCCGGGGGGGAAGCGGGTGGGGAGGCTGGGTGATCGCGTCGATTCCCCTGGCAGGAATCGCCGCCGCGTTTCTGCTCAGCCGGTTCGTCAACCCCTGGCTGCGGGGCCGCAGTAGCGGCTGGAGTCATCGCCGTACGGCGGGGGTCTCCCTGCTTGCCTGCCTGCTTGGGGTCGCGGGGACGGTCCTGATCGCCGCAGCGGCCGCGACCTTTTTCGACGCCCTTCGGCTCGATACCCGCGGCGGTCTGTTTGGGACCTACGTGCAGCGGAATGCGATCGTGGTGGCGATCGGGATGAGCTTTGCGATCATCCCGCTCGTCTTCACGATCGCCGACGACGCCTTGTCGAGTGTGCCTGACCACCTTCGCAGTGCGTCGCTCGGCGCCGGGGCAACCCCGTGGCAGACGACAGTCCGGGTGATCGTCCCGGCGGCCACGAGCGGGCTGTTCTCGGCGGTGATGATCGGCCTCGGCCGGGCGGTCGGCGAAACGATGATCGTCCTGATGGCGGCCGGCAACACGCCGCTGATGGGCTGGAATGTCTTCAACGGTTTTCAGACGCTTTCGGCGGCCATCGCCACCGAACTGCCTGAGGCGGCCCGGGGCTCGGCCCACTACCGGGTGCTGTTCCTCGCCGCCGTGCTGCTCTTTGCGATGACCTTCGCCGTCAACACGATTGCTGAACTGGTGCGGCAGCGGTTCCGGAGGAGGTCGCATGAGCTTTAGCCGTCACCGTGACCGACCAGCCGCCGCCGACCGCGGAGGGCAGGGGATGTTCCCCGGAGCGCTGAGCCAGCTGCGGCGGCGGGGCGTGCGGTCGCCGTTTTCAAGCCTCGCGGCCCACGGCGAGCCCTGGGTCTGGCTGACAGCCGGCTCGCTGGCGATCGCCAGCCTGATGATCGTCGGCCTGCTCGCCTTCATCGCGGTTCGCGGGGCGGCGACCTTCTGGCCCCGGCCGCTGCTGGCGGTGAGTCTCGTCGACGGTACTCGGCTGCTCGGGGAGGTCACCGACGGAGAGCCGGCGGCCGAAGCATCGACGTCGGAGCGTCGTCGCGACTCCCGCCGACTGCTGCGGACGGCCAACTTTGAGCTCACGGGTGAACATTTCCGCTGGGTCGACGACTCGGCAATCGCGGCGATCGAGCGGCCGCTCTGGGCGACCGCCGTTGAACGGCTCGAAGGGGGCCGCTTCCACGGCTTCCCGGTGCGGCTGCTGCGGTCGGGTGAGCCGGTGGCCGAGGGCCCGGCAGCCGCCTGGGACGAGTATCTGCGGGTCCGGCCTGCGATCCGCCGCCGCTACGCCGAGGCGGCCCGGTTGAATCGGCACGAACGCGGCGACCTGCAGCGGGAACTCCGAACTGCCCGGCTGGCTGTCGTGTCGGCTGAACTCGACTCCGGTGCCGGTTCGCCGGCCGTCGCTGCGGCGGCGTCGCGGGAGGCCGAGGTCGCCGCCCGGGTTGCCAGCCGGTCGCGAGAACTCGACACCCGCACCAGCGCGCTGCGGAACGAGAACCGGGAGTGGAGCTTTGAATTCGAGACCGCCGACGGAACGGCGGTGACCCTGCCGCTGGAACAGATGGTGCAGGCCTGGCAGCCGAACCGGCTCGGCTTTTTTGGCAAGCTCGAAGTCTACGGCGACCGGTGGTGGGAGTTCCTTTCCGACGATCCCCGCGAGGCCAACAGCGCCGGTGGCGTCTTTCCGGCGATCTGGGGAACCGTCGCGATGACGCTGATCATGGCCTTGTTGGTCGCCCCATTCGGCGTGCTCGCTGCCCTCTACCTGCGGGAGTATGCCGCCTCCGGGCCGCTGACCTCGACCGTGCGAATCGCGATCAACAACCTCGCGGGGGTGCCGAGCATCGTCTATGGGGCCTTCGGGCTCGGCTTCTTCTGCTACGGCGTCGGCGGCCGGATCGACGAGCTGTTTTTCCGGGCCAGCCTGGTGGCCGACAACCAGCCGACCTTCGGCACCGGGGGTCTGCTCTGGGCCGCCCTCACGCTTGCGCTTTTGACCCTGCCGGTGGTGATCGTGGCGACCGAGGAGGCCCTGGCGGCCGTCCCTAACTCGATGCGGGAGGGCTCGTACGCCTGCGGGGCGAGCAAGTGGCAGACGATTCGCCGAATCGTCCTGCCGCGGGCGTTGCCCGGCATCATGACCGGCCTGATTCTGGCGATGGCCCGCGGGGCCGGCGAGGTCGCCCCGCTGATGCTCGTCGGCGTCAAGAAACTCGCGCTCGATCTGCCGATCGACGGCACCTTTCCCTTTGTCCATCCCGAGCGGGAGTTCATGCATCTGGCGTATCTGATTTACGATGTTGGATTTCAGAGCCCGAACAGTCAGGCGGCCAAGCCGATGGTCTTCACGATCACCTTCCTGTTGGTGGCGATCATCGCCCTGCTGAACATCGCCGCGATCTTCATCCGTTCGCGGCTGAAACGCCGGTATGTGATGCAGCAGTTTTGAGCCGCGATTCCCGCCGAGAACCGCCCCGATGACCAGCGTCGACACCAGCTCCCAGCCGACTCCGCCACTGCCGCCTGCAACCGACCGCCTGCAGGCGGTCGCCAGCGGCCTCGAGGTGCCCTCGGAGGTTCACGAGAAGGTGCAGGAGGAGACCCCGGTCCTGGAGATCGACCGGTTCAATCTCTGGTACGGCACCAAGCAGGCCCTCCACGGCATTTCAATGCCGATTCCCCACAACCAGGTCACGGCGCTGGTCGGTCCGAGCGGCTGCGGCAAGTCGACGCTGCTGCGGAGCGTCAACCGTCTTAACGACCTCGTTCAAAGCGTGCGGATCACCGGCGACATGCGGCTCAACGGCGACTCGATCTACGACCCGCGAATGGATGTGATCGATCTCCGGAAGCGGATGGGGATGGTCTTCCAGAAGCCGAATCCCTTCCCGATGAGCATCTACGAGAATGTCGTCTATTCGCTGCGAATCGACGGCGAGCGGAACCGGGGCGTGCTCGACGAGGTCTGCGAACTCAGCCTCCGGGGTGCTGCCCTCTGGGAGGAGGTCAAGGACCGGCTCCACGAGACCGCCCTTGGCCTTTCCGGTGGGCAGCAGCAGCGGCTCTGTATCGCCCGGGCGATCGCCGCCGAGCCCGAGGTGTTGCTGCTCGACGAACCCTGTTCGGCTCTCGACCCGATTGCCACCGGCAAAGTCGAGGACCTGATCCAGGAACTGCGGGGCCGCTATTCGGTGCTGATGGTGACCCACAACATGCAGCAGGCCAGCCGCACCAGCGACTACACCGCGTTTATGTATCTCGGGCGGCTGATCGAGTACGGTCCGACGTCTGACATCTTTACCAAGCCTGTGCTCCGGGAGACCGAGTCGTACGTCACCGGTCGATTCGGCTGATGGCAGCGACACTCCCGGCTCTGCCACCGGCACCCACCGATGAGGCATTCCGATGCGGCATATCGAGCGGCAGATCGGCCATCTCAAGGAGAAAATCCTCCGGGTCGGCACCCTCGTCGAGGAGGCGATCTCGAAGTCGATCACGGCGCTGATCAACCGGGACACGGCGTTGGCCCAGCGGGTGATGGCCAACGACGAAGAGATCGACCAGATGGAGGTTGAGGTCGAGGAGGAATGCCTCAAGATCCTCGCGCTCTACCAGCCGGTGGCGGCCGATTTGCGGTTCGTGGTGGCGGCCCTGAAGATCAACAACGACCTCGAGCGGATGGGCGATCTGGCCAAAAACATCGCCAAGCGGGTCGCCCAGCTGGCCGACGAGGGGCCGATCGATCTGCCCCCGGAGATTCGCACGATGGCGACACTCGCCCAGGAGATGGTTCGCCAGAGTCTCGAAGCCGTCGTCAACGGCGACCCGGCCCTCGCCCGCCAGGTTCGGGAGGAAGACGACGCGGTCGATGACGCCCGGCAGCGGGTCCGCCGCACCGTGATTCGGGGCATCAAAATCGAGCCGGAGCGGGTCGAGTGCCTGCTGCGGATCAATTCGGTTTCCAAACACATCGAACGAATCGCCGACATGGCGACGAACGTCGCCGAAGATGTGATCTACATGGTCGAGGGAGACATCGTCCGGCACCGCCTTGGCGATGAATGACCGGATCTGGTCGATTTTGCAGCCAGCGGGGGGGCGAAGTACCATCTTGGACGCGGTTGCCTGCCGCAGGCACAGCCGGAACGCCGACGGATCGGGACTGGCCCCGCGGTGAGCAGACGCCGACGTGCAAGCCGCAATTCAGGTTTTCCGCCCGCGTCGGCTCCCGCCGGCAGACGGCTCCGCAGATACACAGGCACCGCCTGGAGAGGCCCGATGGTGACACCCCGGCTGATGGCAGCTGCTCTTCGACGATTGCTGCGACACCCCGCGGTGCTGCTGGCGATTTCGCTTGTCCCTGGGGCCGCCGGGGCCGAGGGCCTCGTCGGTGTTCTCCTGACCGGCCCCCGGGTGGGAACAGTGGGCGAACAGGTCGCTTTTGAGGTCGAACTGGTCAATCGGTCAGGCCAGTCGCTCACCCAGCTCCGGGTGATTGACTATTTCGACGAGGGACTGAAGCATCCAGCTTCGGCCAGCCCGATCGAACAGAAGGGCACGGTCGATCTGGCAGCCGGAACCTCCCGGCGGCTGACGCTTGAATTCCAACTGGTGAAACCGGGCCGGCAGTGCCATCGGGTCGAAATTCTTGACCAGAACAGCCAGTCGGTGGGCGGGGGCACAGCCTGCGTTGAGGCAGTGCCGGCCAACTCTCCCGCGGCCGCCGCCCGAGCGAACCCGACGCCGCCCGCCGACTCGGCGGCGGCGGTTTCACCCCCCGCTGTTGCCGGCCCGCCCCCTGTCGCGGCACCGCCGGCCGCCGGCGGGCAGCCCCCGGTCGCTACCGGGAATCGATCCGAGCCGTCGATGCCCCAGCCGGTGCCCCAGCCTCCCGCCGTCCCCCCGGCGACCGCCGCCGGACCTTCGGCGACGGGGACCGCTCCGCCCGCTGCCGGCGGTCCCGAAACAGCCGGCGGCCCGGCGGCACCGCCGGGCGGCGGGGTGGCGGCAGCCCCCTGGCAGCGGGACGGTGCAGCTGTCCCACCGGCCGGACAGCCGCCGACTCCCCCGCCCCCGCTTCCGAACATGGCGGCGCTGGCGACCGGTCCCCAGTCGAAGGCGGCCTTTGAGGTCGGCCTTGAAGGTCCGGCTGAATTGTCCGCCGGGGGCGTTGCCGAGTTCGTCGTCACGGTCCGCAACATCGGCACCGCCAGTTCCGAGACGGCGTCGCTCGAAGTCAGCTGGGATCCGTCATTGACGCCGCTGGAGGCTTCCGACGGCTACACGCTGGGCCGCGACCGGGCCACCTGGTCGCTGCCGGCGATTGCTGCCGGTGGTCGGGAAAGCCGGCAGATCAATTTTCGGGGAATGGCTGGCAGCCCGGCCGGGCTTGGCACCCGGGCTTGTGTCCGCACCCTCCTCGGCGGGCTTCCCGGCGGTGGCATGGTCGCCGATGAGGCCTGCGTCGTCATTCAGGCAGACACGGCCCCGCCCCGATCGGCAGCGGATGCCGGTCTGCGACTCAGCCTCGCCGACCTCGACGATCCGGTCCGGTTCGGCGGCGGCACCACGCTCGTCTGCACGATCAGCAACGACGGCGACCGGCCGACCGGCCCGCTCGACCTGACGATCAGCCTGCCGGAGCAGGCCCGGATCGTCGGTACCCCGATTCCCTCCCGGGTCCGTGTCGACGGTGGCCGCGTCACCTTTGACGGAATCAGCAGCCTGCCTGCCGGCGGCCGGACAACCTGTGAGCTGGTCTATCGCATGGCAACCGCCGATCGTGCCGAAGCGACCGCGGTGGTCGTCGGGAAGGAACTCGACGGCAGGCTTGAGGCGTCGTGCGCGACAACTTTCCTCGGGCCCTGACTCCACGCGAGCCTGCCGCGGGCTACAGTTCAAAAAACCTGAGCAGGCCGCCGGCGTCAGAGAACGCCGCGTGCCGCCCGATCCGCAAAACGAGGGTGCCATGTCCATTGCGACCCGCGAACAGACTGTTGCGCCGACTCTTTCACTGCCCGGTGACTCCTCGCCAGCGGATGATCGAATTGAACTGGGGGACTCCCGTGACCGCCTGGTCGGCCATCGGGTGTATGGGCTGATCGACAGCCCCGAGCGGCTTCGACGGTTCATGGAGGCTCATGTCTGGGCCGTTTGGGACTTTCAGAGTCTGCTCAAGGCGATGCAGCGGCACCTGAGCTGTGTCGGTGTGCCCTGGCTGCCAACGCCCGACGCCGAAGCCCGCCGCCTTGTCAACGAAATCGTTCTCGACGAAGAGTCTGACATGCTGCCCGACGGCGGGTATGCCTCGCATTTTGAGCTTTATCTCGAAAGCATGCGGGCCGCCGGCGCTGATACCGGGCCGATCGAACTGGCATTGTCGCGGCTGCGGCAGGGCGACTCCTTGTCGGTGGCCTTGGCCGCCGCCAACCCGCCTGCCGCGGCCCGCCGGTTCGTCGAGCGGTCGTTCGAAATCATCGCCTCCGACGAGGCTCACCGGGTCGTCGCCGCCTTCACCTACGGCCGCGAAGATGTGATTCCCGACATGTTCCGCCAGGTGGTGGCAATGCTCGCCGAGCGGGAACCGGAGGCCTGGGGCCGGTTTCGGTTTTACCTTGAGCGACACATCGAGCATGACGACGAGCGGCACGGGCCGATCTGCCGGCGGATCGTCGGCCGCATGTGCGGTGAAAATCCGCGAAAGTGGGCCGAAGCATCCGAGACGGCGCGGACGGCGATCGAATCGCGAATCGAATTCTGGGATGCCGTCGCCCAGCGGTTGGCGGCCGAGTAGGTCGCAGGTCGAGCGAGTGCTCACCGGTTGTTGAGCGGTCAGCCAACCGGGCCGCCGGTTACTTTGCCGCTGCCAATTCGGCTTTCTTTCGCTCTTCGACCACTTCTTTTTGGACGTTGGTCGGCATCTGACCGTACTTTGCAAACTCCATCGAAAAGACGCCCTGCCCCTGCGTGAGGCTGCGGAGGTCGGTCGAGTAGCCAAAGGTTTCGGCCAGCGGAACCTCGGCGATGATCGTCGAGGAATTGCCGACGGTTTCGGTCGAAATGATCAGGCCCCGCCGCTTGTTGAGTTCACCGGTGACGGCGCCCTGGAAGTCTGCCGGCACCTCCACTTCGAGTTTCATGATCGGCTCGAGCAGGACCGGCTTGGTGTTGAGGAAGGCCTCGCGAAACCCAGTCCGTGCGCAGAGTTGGAAGGCCATGTCTGATGAGTCGACGTCGTGATACGACCCGTCGGAAAGGGTCGCCCGCACGCCGACGATCGGGAAGCCGGCGATCGGCCCCTTGTCCATCGAAAACCGGAAACCCTTCTCGACTGAGGGGATGTACTCCTTCGGCACCCGGCCACCGACCACCTGGTTGACGAACTCAAAGTTTTCCTCCGACTCCTCCGGCAGCGGTTCGAGTTTGCCGACGATGTGGGCATACTGGCCCGATCCGCCGGTCTGCTTCTTGTGCTTGTAGTCGTAGTCGGTCGGCCGGGTCGGCGCCTCGCGGTAGCTCACCTTCGGCGCCCCGACCTCAACGTCGACCTTGTACTCGCGACGGATCCGCTCGACATAGATGTCGAGATGGAGTTCGCCCATCCCGGCGATCACCGTCTCGCCCGTCTCGTCGTCGGTGGAGACCTTGAAGGTCGGGTCCTCGCGAACAAACCGTTGCAACGCCTTGCTGAGCCGGTCGAGCCCGTCCCGCTTGGTCGGCGTGATCGCCATCTTGATCACTGCCTCGGGCACGAACATGCTTTCGAGGGAGCAGTATTTGTTTTCCGAGGCGTAGGTGTCGCCACTGGCGGCGTCGACGCCCATCACCGCGACGATGTCACCCGCTTCGGCCGTATCGATCTCCTCCCGCTTGTCGGAGTGCATCCGCACGATCCGGCTGAACCGCTGCTTTTGCTGGGTCCGTTGGTTGAAGTAGCCCTCACCCTTGGTCAGCGTGCCCTGGTAAATCCGCATGAAGGTCAGCTGGCCGTAGGGGTCGTCGACGATCTTGAAGGCCATCGCGACAAGCGGCTTGGTCGGATCGGCGTCGAGTTCGAACGTTTCGTCCGGGTTGTCCCATTTTTTGGCGTAAATCTTCCGCTCGAGCGGACTGGGCAGGTAGCGGGTGACAGCATCGAGGAGCGGCTGGACGCCTTTGTTCTTGTAGGCCGAGCCGCAGAAGACTGGCGTAATGCTCTGGCTCTGGACCGCCGCCTTGACGACGGCGTGAATCTCGTCGTCGCTGACCGCTTCCTCGGAAAGCAGCTTTTCCATCAGCGTGTCGGAGTACATCGACAGGCTCTCAAGCATCGCATGCCGGGCCTCGTCGGCCTGATCCTTGAGGTCGGCCGGAATCTCCTCGACGCGAACCTGCTCGCCGTTGTCGCCGTCGAAGTAGATCGCCTTCATCGCAACGAGGTCGATCACCCCTTGGAGTTTGTCCTCCTTGCCGATCGGCAGTTGCATCGGCACCGCGTCGACGTCGAGCTTGTCACGGAGCTGCTGGACGACACGGTCGAAGTTGGCACCAGTCCGGTCCATCTTGTTGATGAAGGCGAGTCGCGGCACCTTGTACCGTTTCATCTGCCGGTCGACCGTCATCGACTGGCTCTGCACACCGCCGACCGAGCAGAGGACGAGCACCGCCCCGTCGAGCACCCGCAGGCTCCGCTCCACCTCAACGGTGAAGTCGACGTGCCCGGGGGTGTCGATCAGGTTGATCGGATAGCCCTGCCACTCGACGCTGGTGGCTGCCGAGGTGATCGTGATGCCCCGCTCCCGCTCGAGGTCCATGTAGTCCATGGTCGCCCCGTCGCCGTCGCCTTTCACCTCCTGGATGCGGTGGATTCGGCCGGCATAAAACAGGATTCGCTCCGACAGCGTCGTCTTGCCCGAGTCGATGTGTGCGGAAATGCCGATGTTGCGGAGCTTGGTAAGATCCATTGCGGTCGCTGTGCCTCGCTGGCGGTTGGGCGGGTGAAAACTCTTCGGGAAGGCCAGGTCGGAAAAATTTTCCGAGCACTCGCCGGGCCCGTACCTGCAAAAGCTACCTCGGCACGGGAGGACGGTCTTCCATCTCCCCGGAATATACTCGCCGAAAAAAAAACGCGACAGGTCGCCCCCCGCTGGGGCGTTGAATTGAGGGTCGACGCAAACCCCAGCCGCCACGAACGCTCATGCCCTCCCGCGGACGACTCGCCCCAACACCGACCGGCCTGCTGCATGTCGGCCATGCCCGGACCTTTGCCACTGCCGCAACGCGAGCGGCAGACCGCCTGGTGTTTCGGCTTGAAGACCTCGATCCGGCCCGCTGTCGGCCGGAGTTCGCCGCGGCGGCGGTCGAGGATCTCCGCTGGCTGGGGCTGGTCTGGCAGGAAGGGCCCGACTGCGGCGGTCCCTGCGGTCCCTATCGGCAGAGCGAGCGGGGCGAACGCTACCGGGCTGCCTGGCGGCGGCTGGCAGCCGGCCGGTCGATTTACCCGAGCCCCCATTCCCGCCGCGACCTCGAGCAGGCCGCCACCGCTCCCCACCACGAGGGCGGTGAGTCGATTTTCCCCCCGGAATTCCGGCCGCGCGACTGGCCGCTGCCGACATCCCCCGGGGGTGTCCCCTGGAGATTCCGCGTGCCCGACGGCCGCGTGATCAGCTTTGTTGACGGTCGGCTCGGTGTAGTCCAGCGGACAGCCGGGGTCGACTTTGGCGACTTTGTCGTCTGGCGCCGCGAGGATCTCGCCGCCTACGAGTTGGCAGTCGTGGTCGATGACCACCTGATGCAGATTGAAGAAGTGGTCAGAGGCGAAGATCTGCTGACGAGCACGGCCCGCCAGCTGCTGCTGTTTGAAGCGCTCGGCTGGCCCCCTCCAAGTTTTTTTCACACGCCACTTCTGGCCGACGCTGCCGGCCGGCGGCTGGCGAAACGATCGGGAGGGCTTGCTATCCGCAGGCTTCGGCAGGCAGGTCTCCCGGCCCACGCCGTGCTGCAATCTCCGCTCGAGGAGCTGGCGAGATCGGCAAATGGGCCCCCTGGGACTCGAACCCAGAACTTACGGTTTAAAAGACCGCTACTCTAACCGATTGAGTTAGAGGCCCTTGCTGTGTGCTTCCGCGATCAGACCGCTGGCTCGCGGCCGGATGACACCCTGCCGGCAATGCCCGAGAGAGGATTTGAACCTCCACCCAGTTACCTGGACAAGAACCTGAATCTTGCGCGTCTGCCAATTCCGCCACTCGGGCAAGTGGGGGCTGCCGGGCGACAGCCCAGCACCTCGTGATGCTACCAGCCAGCCTGCCGGTGACAAGGGACCGCAGCGGGGTCTCTGGCCGCGGCTATTCAGGAAAGAGCCGGGTCGAGAGGTACCGTTCTCCGAGGTCGGGCAGGACGACGACCACCATCTTGCCGGCATTTTCTGGCCGCCGAGCCACCTCAAGGGCCCCCCAGGCGGCCGCCCCGCAGCTGATGCCGCACATCAGTCCCTCGCGTTTGGCCATCTGGCGGGTCGTCTCGATCGCGTCCTCGTCGTCGACCTTGAGCACCTCGTCAATCACGTTGAGATTGAGAATGTCCGGGATGAATCCCGCCCCGATCCCCTGAATTGTGTGCCGGCCGGGCTTGATGGGATCGCCGGCGAGCTTCTGGGTGATCACCGGACTGTTGAGCGGTTCGACCGCCACCACCCTGAGATCGGGCTTCTTGGCCTTGAGGGCTTCGCCGCAACCGGTGATCGTGCCGCCGGTGCCGACGCCGCAGACGAGGATGTCGACCTGCCCATCGGTGTCAGCCCAGATCTCCTCGGCCGTCTTCTGGCGGTGGACCTCAGGGTTGGCCGGGTTCTTGAACTGCTGCGGCATGAAGTACTGGCTGCCGGAGTGACTGATTTCCTCGGCATGCCGCACCGCTCCGGGCATGCCCTCGGCGGCGGGCGTCAATACCAGTTCCGCCCCGAGTGCCTTGAGCATCCGCCGACGTTCCAGGCTCATGCTCTCGGGCATGGTCACCCGAAGCTTGTAGCCGCGGGCAGCGCAGACGTAGGCCAGGCCGATCCCGGTGTTGCCACTGGTCGGCTCGATCACCACGGTGTCCGGTCCGAGCCGGCCATCCCGTTCGGCGGCGTCGATCATCGCGCAGGCGATGCGGTCCTTCACGCTCCAGAGCGGGTTCATGTTCTCGATTTTGCCGATGACCGAGGCGACACAGCCCTCCGAGACCCGGCGGAGCCGCACCAGCGGGGTGCGGCCAATGCACTGCGTGATATCGTCGCGAATTCCCATCGGCACGGTGGTGGCGGTCATGGCGGTCTTCCTCCTCACGGTCTGTGGCACAGGCCTTCCAGGGCCTTTTCCCACGAAGGCGAACCCTGAACGCTGAGGTCTTCGGGGCTCGCTGTCGCCGCAGGCAGCGGCCGATCACACGATCGGTCCGCCGCGGCTGCGACCGGAATATTCCGCATTATCGGCAATCTCGTCGCCGCTGTGGAGTTTTTTCCCGGCCATCCCCGGTCCGGGTGAAATCCGCCGCCGCCGGCCGATCAGTCGGCAAGCGGTCGGGTCATCTCGACGGGCACGACCCACTCGTCGTACTGCTCGGCGGAAACGAGGCCGAGACCGACCGCCGCCTGCTTCAGACTGGTGCCGTCGGCATGGGCCTTTTTGGCGATCTTGGCCGCATTTTCGTAGCCGATGTGGGTGTTCAGGGCCGTCACCAGCATCAGCGAGTCGGCGAGGTGATGCCCAATGCGATCGAGGTTCGGCTCAATGCCCTCGGCGCAGTGCAGCCGCATCGAGTCGCAGCCGTCGGCGAGCAGGTCGGCGCTTTCCAGCACGTTGTGGATCATCACCGGCTTGTAGACATTCAGCTGAAAGTTGCCCTGGCTGCCGGCGAAGGCGACGGTTGCGTCGTTGCCAAAGACCTGGGCGCAGACCATCGTCAGGGCTTCGCACTGCGTCGGATTCACCTTCCCTGGCATGATCGAACTGCCGGGTTCGTTTTCGGGAATCGTGATCTCGCCGATGCCGCACCGCGGTCCGCTCGCCAGCCAGCGGATGTCGTTGGCGATCTTCAGCAGGGCCACCGCCAGCCCCCGCTCGGCGGCACTGACCTCGACGAGGGCGTCGTGGGCGGCGAGGGCCGCAAACTTGTTTGCCGCCGACACGAACGGGTGGCCCGTCTCGCGGGCGATGAAGCGGGCGGTGGCCTCGCCGAACTGCGGATGGGCGTTGAGACCGGTGCCGACAGCGGTGCCCCCGATGGCGAGTTCGTAAAGGCCGGGCAGGGCCCGCTCGAGGCCGGCGATCCGGTCGTCGAGTTGAGCCCGCCAGCTGGAGATTTCCTGGCCGAGGGTGATCGGCGTCGCGTCCTGCAGATGGGTGCGGCCGATCTTGACGATCTCGGCGTACCGCGTTTCAAGTCCGGCGAACGTGTCCCGCAGCGACCTCACCGCGGGCAGGAGCCGGCCGTGAATCGTCTCGACGGCAGCGATGTGCATCGCCGTCGGAAAGGTGTCGTTCGAAGATTGGCCGCGGTTGACGTCGTCGTTGGGATGAACCGGCCGCTTCGAGCCACGTTCGCCCCCGGCGAGTTCGCTCGCCCGGTTGGCGATCACCTCGTTCGCATTCATGTTCGACTGCGTGCCGCTGCCGGTCTGGAAAACAACGAGTGGGAAGTGATCGTCGAGGTCGCCGGCGATCACCTCGTCGGCTGCGCGGGCGATCAGGCCGGCCTTCTCGGCGGGGAGCTGGCCGAGGTCGCCATTGGCCAGCGCCGCCGACTTCTTGAGGATGCCGAGGGCCCGCTTCACCGCCCGGCCCCACTGGAACCGGTCGACGCCGATTTTGAAGTTGTCCCGCGACCGCTCCGTCTGGGCGCCCCAGTAGCGGTCGGCGGGCACCTGCACCTGCCCCATGCTGTCGGATTCACTGCGGAAGGCGGGGGCTGGCTCGGACACGGTTGATGCTCTTTACCGGGTTGCGGCGGGACGCAGAAAGCCGGATTGTCAGGCGGCTGGCCCGGGGTTTCAACCCGCCGCGCTGACGGGGAGCTTGCGCCGCCGTCCCAAGCTGGCAGCAGACAGAGCCCAAGACCAGCGGTCTGCGGCACGGCCAGTGGGTTTGGGTTCGCGGTGCAACAGATTCGCGGTAGCTGCGATGGCGGGACGGGGAATCGTGTCGATGCCCCCTTGGGCGTGCGGTTGTTGATGCAGTGCGGTCCCGGCCACCGGCAAAAAAGTCGGGAAAACTCCGTTGTTGGCGGTGTTCACGGCGACCGTCACCACCCCGCCGTCCGCCGCGTCCAAGCAGCGGCCGGCTGCTTCCCGCGTTCGTCAGCCGCGCTCAACGTCTGGCTGGCGATTCCGCGTCCGCGGAACGCGCGGTTTTGAGCCGTTCCGGCTCGCCGGGAGCGAGCGCGAGTGCGAACCAGCCGTCCCAGCTGACCGCCTGCACGGCGGTGAGATCCTGCAGCCGCGGGTGTTCGGTGATCTTTTTTGGGAGGACGGGCAGCGGCCGTTCCCGGGGAAAAATCTTGCCGAAGATCGTCCGCAGGGCAAACTCGATCCGGCCGCGATGCCCGGGACCGCCGATGCGAATCGGCCCCTCGCGTTCCAGGAGCACCCGATTGCCAACCCGCACCGGCTTGTAACTCACCCGGCCGATGACGTCGTACCAGTCACGGCGGCCGCTTTCGAGGGCGTCGATGGCGACCCGAACCTCGATGAGGCCGTCGACAAACTCGACCCGCAGCGGATCGGTCGCTTCAAAGGTCACCGCGACACCCTCGGGCAAATCCTCCGGCACCTCCGGCTCGCGGCCGAGCCGCTGTTGAACCCGGACAAACAGTTCCTCGAGGGTCAGCCGCTCCCCGGCGATGCCGAGACGGTCGCAGGCGTTGTTGAGTGTCGACTGGTGGACCTGCAGCCCGAACAGGCTGTCGTCGGGTTCGCGGGGACGAGGCGTGTGGGCGGCGAGTTGGGTCCCGCCGTGCAGCCGCAGCCGCAGTACCGCCTCCTCCGGCGTGGTCCGCATGAACGGTTCGGGATTGAGGCCGAGCCGGATCAGGGGATTCCAGAACCTGTCCTCAACCGTGCCGACGAGTTCGGCGAATTTCCGCTCCGACTCAGCGTCGGTCTCCCGGCAGGACTGCCAGATGATCTTCTGGGCGACCTCGCGGTTGGCGGCCGGCAGATTCTCCGCATGCTGATTGCGGGCGAGGGTCCGCAGCAGCGAGCCCATCAGCGGCACCGAGTCAAAGCTCGTCGAGACGCTCGCAAGCCGGGACCGGTTCGATGCCGAGGCCGCAGCGGGACCGACCACCAGCCCTTGCCGGCAGAGCTTGACCGGTTTTTCGACCTTGAATCTTCCAGCCCCCCGCGAAGCCATCGAGATCGGCCCGGTATCGGTGACTGCATAGGTCGAAATCTCGCCATCGACGATGAGGTCGAAGCAGATCTCGTCGGCGTCGGGTGTCAGCCGGATCGAGGTCGTCTGCTCGACGACCCGCCGGCCGCGGACCGACCGGCCGAGAATTGTCTCCCGCACTGGTTCAGCGCGGCTGGTGGTCTCGGGCATCAGCCGGGTGAGGAACGCCTCCCGCAGCGAGATCCTCAGGTTTGGGGCGGCGTAATGATTCGCGACGGCCCTGGTGAGGTCGCCCCCACCGCCGGTCGCGGTGGCGGCGACGGCTGCGACTCCCCGCTGAACCCGGGCGGCCTCACGGGCCTGCGACCTCGCCTCAAAGGCCTCGATCGCCGTGAACAACTCGCTGAGCGTCGCCAGTTGCTCGCCGCTTTCCCCTGGCCCGCCCCCGGCAGCCTGCCAATCGGCTGCCAGAGCCGCGGCAGCCTGCCAGGTGGCGGCCCGCCGCTTGACGGCGAACGCCGCCCTCCGAACCAGGCTCGCCTGATCGTCATCGTCGAGGGCGTCGGCCACTGCCATGCCGGCGGCGACCGCTTCGGCAACCGCCGCGACCGCCGGCTCTGCGGCCGATTGGGGCGGGCCGCCAGCCTCCACCACGCGGTTGACCGCAGCGGTGGTTTGCAACGCCCAGTCGCGAATCCCCTGATACGCGGCAGGCCGCGGAGACGCCTCCGCGGCCAGTTCATCGAGCTGCCGGAGAAGTTCCTCCGGCGGCGGCCAGGCGGTCCGGGGCGGTTCCTGGCTGCTCGGATCGAGACGGCCGTCGCGAAGACCAAGCCGATCGCGGAGCGGCTGGTTCTTCCGGAGCCGCTCCAAGAGCCGCTTCCGGGGCGGCTCGCCAGGCGGTCCAGCGGCCGCGGGTTCGGCTGTTGCCGCAGGGGTCGGTTCGGTCTCCCGAGGTGCCGGCGCGGGGGACCCGAGCGGCGGGTCTACCTGCTCCTGCTGCCCGGGTGGCTGGCGGTCACCGGCTGCGACGGTCTGCGCGAGCCGCTGGACGATCCGTTCCCGGGGCGAGCCGGCCGCAACCGTCTGCCGAACCGCCGGGATGGCGACCGCTGCGGCCCAGTCCTCGCCTTCGGGATCGACCCAGGCCGCATCGGCCGCGGCCGGCGACGAGACCGCCGGCAGTGCCGGAGGGTCGCCGTCCCCGATCCGCTCAAGCTGCAGCGGAGGCGACGGCGCGGTGAGCGTCCGCGGCCGGGCATGGCGAGGCTCCAGCCTGACTGGTCGATCCTGCTCCCGCCGGGTCGGCGGGTTGCCGGCCGTTGTCAGCAGCGGCGGCGGCGTCGGATCACCGGGCGGCTGACGGCTCGCGGTGCCGGTGGCTGACGATGCTTTGACTGGTTCGGTTGCGGTCGGTTGTTTCGCATCGGTGGTGCCGGCTTGATCCGGGCGGTCGGTGTTCTCGCCGGATGCGGGGTTGCCCGGCCAGTCGGCAGCCGTCGGGCCGGCTCCGAGCGTGCGGGTAAGCAGGCTTTCAACCGGTGCCGCCGTTTTCTCCAGCGCTGCGGCGGCAGCCTGCAGCCCTCGGGCCGTAGCTGCCGACCGGCTCACCGATCCGGACCGCCTGACCTCGGCCGCGGTCCCGGCAGCGGCTGCCGCCGGCTCTGCGGCCGTCGTTTCAGCAGCAGTTGCCGGCCGATCGCCGCTGGTTGCCGGGGCTGAGGTCTCTGGCTCCGACCGCGATCGGGAGACCAGCGCCCGCAACGACTCGGGCGAGGTGACCGGTGTTTGCGCCGCCACCTGGCCGCGGGTCGCTGTCGGTTCCGACAGTGCCGTCAACGGGTCGACTGCGGCGGGGGGCGTCCCCAACGGGGCTTGAGCTGCGGCTGGCTCAGGACTGGCGGTGTCTGAAAAATCGGCGCCAGGGGCCTTTTCCGCCGCGGTCACCCGCGGCCACGCCGACGGTTCTCGGGGGTGCCTCTCGTCATCTGCGGCGGCGGGCTTTGTGCCCGAACGGTCAACAGCAGACGTCGGTTCGGCTGGTGGTCGGTCTGCTCGACCGCGTTCGGCGGTCGCTGGCGACGGGTCGGGAACAGCTTCGAGCGACGCCGGCTGCCGCTGTTCATCCGCCAGCCGGGCCAGCCGCAAT
>Ga0180431_10004815_pt1 | contig 16737 bp, 8 predicted proteins | sample SS_ome_11_FD_132459 | JGI IMG/M metagenome (GOLD analysis project Ga0180431, IMG submission 132459) | Hypersaline lake sediment archaeal communities from the Salton Sea, California, USA - SS_1_MS_1 metaG | ecosystem: Environmental > Aquatic > Non-marine Saline and Alkaline > Hypersaline >... | reverse complement strand
TTCCTCACCTTCGTGATGGTGCTCCTCGGCACGATCGCGCTGCTGATCTTCGGCCACTACGCGGAGTCGCCGGGCACGGGGCTGCTGGTACTGGTCGCTCTGTTTGGCGGGCTCTTTTTCTGGGAATCAAGGCTGCACACGCGAGCCTGGGCTTTCGTGTGGAAGCTCGCGTCGGTCGTGATCGTGCTCTACGTGGTGGGCGACATCCTCGCGCAACCGCTCGAGACAGCGTCCACCCGGGTCGTCAAACACGCGGCGAACCTGAGCCTCTTTCTGCAGCTGCTCAAGCTTTACAACCGCAAGACGGCGCGCGACTACAAGCAGATGTACCTCATCAGCTTCTTCCAGTTTGTCTCGTGCACGACGCTGACGACGAGCTTCGGGTTCTTCTTTCTCTTCGGGCTTTACGTGCTGGTGGCGCTCTGGACGCTGAGCCTGTTCCATATCCGCGACCAAGTGGAGCACTTCAAGGCGCACAGACTGCTGCCGCGCGTCGTGGAACACGGCGGCACGCCGTTTTTCGGCAGGGCGTCTGGCGTCTCGTCTGCCCTGGGCCGGCGCCCGATTCTGGGGCCGGGGTATTTCGCGGCCACGTTTGCGCTGGCGCTCGTCATCCTGTTGACCGCGTTTGGGATGTTTTTTCTGTTTCCGCGTCAGCAGGTAGCCGGGCAATCGGAGCTTTTGGGGCGTTTCCGGATCGGTCGCGCAACGATGGGCCTGAGCGGCGAGATTGACCTCGACCGCTACGGCCGCATTTTCGAAGACCGCGAGACCGTGATGAAGGTGACGCTGCCGTACGTGCCGTACGTGCCGGAGAAGGTCCTGTGGCGCGCCCGTGCGTTGGCCTGCTTCGACGGGGTACGGTGGCAAGAGGGCCCCCCGGGCCTCGTCGCACCGGACTCGCGCCTGACCAAGCCGCTTCGTGTGGATGCGCCCCAGGCGGGGTTCTACAGGCCGGACTACGAGTACACGCCGTCACGCTATCGCGACCTCGAGGCGGAAAAGCTCCAAACCCACGCGGAGATTTGGGAACAGCGCGTTTTTGTCGAGCCTGGCCACGCCCTGTTCCTTGTCGCAGCGACGAGCCCACCCGTGCTGATCGATTCAGATCGCTCGTTCACCGTGGAGCCGATGGCGACGTTTCGTTTCGTGGGGCCACCGGACATGCCGGTTTCCTACACGGTCCACAGCGAGTTCACCCCGCCCTCGGAGCACACCCTGCTGCGCGCGAGCGCGGTCACGGACAAGGAGGATCCCGACGGGCGAGTGAGGGCGTTCTACCTGGCGAGCACGCCGCTCTCGGCCAAGTCGAAGGCGCTCCTTGAGAACGAGATTCGAATTGCCGACTACGCCACGGCCTACGGGAAGATCAAAGCGATCAAGGCATACCTGGAAGACAACTACACGTACGCACTTGAGATCGAGCGGGCGGCCGAGGGCGTGGACCCGATCGAGAACTTTTTGGTCCATACCAAACGCGGCCACTGCGAATACTTCGCCTCGGCCATGGCGCTGATGCTGCAGGAATCGGGGATTCCCGCACGGGTGGTCCTCGGCTACATGACGACCCAGGAGAACTGGAAGAAGTTCTTCGGCGGGTACTTCAAGATCCGGCAACAGGACGCGCACGCTTGGGTCGAGGCGGCACTGGTCATTGACGGGGAAATCCAATGGGTTCCGTTCGATCCGTCGCCCCGGCAGGCGCTGACTCCCCCACCCGCCTCGGCGATCGGGAGATTCTTCCTTGGCGTGTCCGAGTTTTTCGAAGCGCTCAAGACGCGTTGGCACGAGTCGGTCATCGCCTTCAACCGCCAACACCAGCACGACATCGCCGAGACGCTGGAAAAGACGCTGCGTGAGATGCGCCGCAGCGCCATCGCCAACCTTCACGCCGTGTGGGGGCGGATCCGGTGGGTCTGGGCGCGGCTCACGCGGACACGCGTCACCGCCGCGCTGACGCCGATCGCGCTGGCGTGTTTCCTCGTGGCGGGTGCGCTGCTGATCCACCGCCGAGTGATGCGCTGGCTTCGATTCCGACGAGCCTACATCGAGAATCGGCCTGAGAAGCAACTCCACTCGGTGCGGTTCTACGAGCGGATGCTGCGAGCGCTGCTCCAGCACGACATCGTCAAGCCGGCGGCGCAAACGCCGCGCGAGTTCGTCGGCGCGTTCGACGGCCGCGACCGACTCCAGTCGGTCATCGAGGGACTCACAAGCCTCTACTACGCCGTCCGATTCGGCCACGCCCAACTCACCGGCACGCAGATCCGCTGGGTGCACGAAGCGCTCGAGACGCTCCGACGCTCCCTCGGCGCCCGCGGAACCGGGATCGAAAGGGCTTGACACGCGGATGGCCTCACGATAAACACCCGCCAAACAAACGTGAAGGAGCGTATTCTCGACGAATGGCAAAATCAGGTTCTTCCCGTCGCACGCCTCTCTACGAAACACACCTCGCGCTCGGTGCCCGCATGATCGAATTCTTCGGCTGGGAGATGCCGGTGCAGTACAGCGGCATCCTCGCTGAGCACCGTTGCGTCCGGGAACACGTTGGGCTATTCGACCTCTCGCACATGGGCGAATTCGAGGTCCGAGGAAAACATGCTCGGGAGTTCTTGCAGCGACTCCTCACGAACAACCTCGACAAGATGCACGACGGCACGGCGCTCTACTCGGCGCTCTGCAACGAGCGCGGCGGCGTGGTGGACGACCTCCTCGTCTATCGGCGCACCGAGGACGACTATTCTGTCGTCGTGAACGCCTCGAACATCGAGAAGGATTTTGCGTGGTTCGAGCGCCATCGCCCAGACGGCGTCGAGCTCCTCAATAGGAGCTATGACGTTGCGCTCATCGCCGTCCAGGGACCTCGAGCCAACGCGGTCGTGGGTCAAGTGGTCTCGCGCCCGACGGACGACCTCTACTACTACGAGTTCCGGACCGACGAGATCGTCGGGCGGGCCGTGACGCTCGCCCGCACGGGCTATACGGGCGAGGACGGGTTCGAGGTCTACGTCGAGAACGCCGGCGCGCAGGCCGTCTGGGATGCGCTGTGGCAAGCAGGCAAGCCGCTCGGTATGCTGCCCATCGGGCTCGGCGCGCGCGACACGCTCCGGCTCGAGATGGGCTACGCGCTCTACGGCCACGAGCTCACGGAGACGATCAACCCGATCGAGGCGGGCCTCGGCTGGGTCGTCTCCGCCAAGAAAACGTTCATCGGGAGCGACGTGATTCTCCCCTTGAAAAAAAGCGGCACATCGAGGAGACTGCGCGGCCTCAAGCTCGAGGGCAAAGGCGTGCCCCGGCAACACTGCCCCGTCAAGGCGGAAGGGAAACCCGTCGGAGAGGTCACGAGCGGCACGGTCTCGCCGAGCGTTAATGAGCCGATCGCGCTGGCGCTCGTCGAGACGGAAGCGCTGGACACACCGCTCAGCATCGAGATTCGCGAACGGGACGTGCCGGCGGCGCTCGCGGACGTGCCGTTCGTCCCGAGCCGCGTTTTTCGCCGGCCCAAGCGGGCCTGAGGACGCGGCGCTCGTTACTCCAGGATTTGGAAAGGAAAAGGGCATGGAGTTTCCACAAGAACTGAAGTACACGAAATCTCACGAGTGGGTTCGCGTGAACGGCCATACGGCCGTCTGCGGCATCACCGACTATGCGCAGCACGAGCTCTCCGACGTCGTGTACGTCGAGCTGCCGGGCGTCGGCGATGAGATCGAGGCCGGAACGCCGTGCGCGGTCGTCGAGTCGGTCAAGATTGCCGCCGACGTCTATGCACCAATCTCCGGCAAGGTCACCAAAATCAACACGGAGCTCGATGCAACGCCGGAAGCAGTCAACAACGATCCGTACAGGGCGGGATGGTTTTTCCACGTCGAGATGAGTGACCCGGCCGAGCTCGACAAACTCATGGAAGCCGACGAATACAAGGCCCACACGGAAACCGAGAAGCACTAGCGTGGATTTCGTCCCGCACACGGAAGAAGATTTCGAAGCGATGCTCGGCGCGATCGGCGTCGCGTCGTTCGAAGAGCTTCTGGTCAATATCCCCGACGAGCTCAAGCGATTCGAGCTCAGGCTGCCGGCGGGCCTGCCGGAACAGGCACTGCGCCGGGCGTTGCTGGCGCTCGCCCAGGACAACGCGAACGTGGTGACGCATGTGTCATACCTCGGCGGCGGCGCCTACGACCACTTTATCCCGACGGTGGTGAACGCACTCGCCTCGTGCCCGGGCTTCGTGACCGCCTACACGCCCTACCAGGCCGAGGCCAGCCAGGGCAACCTCCAGGCGATGTTCGAGTACCAGACGGCGATGTGCGAACTGACCGGCATGGCGATCTCGAACTCGTCGCTCTATGACGGCGCCTCGGCGGTGGCGGAGGCCGCCATCGCGGCGCTCAACGTGAAACGGCATCGCAGCAAGGTCGTCGTCTCGCGCGCCGTCCACCCGCACTCCCGGACGGTGCTCGCTGCCTACATGCACGGGCTCGGCATCGAGATCGTCGAGGTGCCGGCGACGGCACACGGTCTGACGGACATGGCCGCGCTCGAGGCCGCGGTGGACGACAAGACGGCGGCCGTCATCGTGCAGTCGCCGAACTTCTTCGGCTGCATCGAGGCGATGGCCGACGCCGGGGCCGTCGCGCACGGCAAGGAGGCGCTCTTCGTCGCGGTGGTCAACCCGATCTCGATCGGCGTGCTCGCGCCGCCGGGCGAGTACGGCGCGGACATCGCCGTCGGCGAGGGCCAGCCGCTCGGCGTGCCGCTCGCCTACGGCGGCCCCTATCTCGGCTTCTTCACGTGCACGGACGAGGTGATGCGCAAGGTGCCCGGACGGCTCATCGGCATGACGACGGACCGCCACGGCCGGCGCGGCTTCGTGCTGACGCTCCAGGCGCGCGAGCAGCACATCCGACGCGAGAAGGCGACGTCGAACATCTGCACAAACGAGGCGCTCGTCGCGCTGCGCGCGCTCATCTATTTGTGCGCGCTCGGCCGCGAGGGCATCCGGGAGGTCGGCGAGCTTAACCTGCGCTACAGCCACTACGCGGCGGAAAAGATCGCCGCCGTGCCCGGGTACGGCCTGCGTTTCGACGCGCCGTTTTTCAATGAGTTCGTCGTCACGTGCCCCGTCGAGCCGGCGGAAGTGAACCGGCAACTCTGGGAAAATGCGAACATTCTCGGCGGCGTCGAGCTGGGCCGCTGGTATCCCGAATTCAAGGACGGCCTCATGCTGTGCGTGACCGAAACGAAGACGAGGGAACAAATTGACGCGCTCGCATCGGCGCTGGAGAGCCTCCCATGCAGTACCCGCTGATCTTCGAACAGGGCCGACGCGGCCGACGGGCGACGCGGCTGCCCGACTGCACGGTCGGCGACGCGCCGGTTGCTTCGCTCGTGCCGAAGGAGCACCTCCGTTCGACGCCGCCAAATCTGCCCGAGGTCTCGGAGATCGAGACGGTGCGGCACTTCACGAACCTCGCCCGACAAAACTTTTCGGTGGATACGCATTTCTACCCGCTCGGCTCGTGCACGATGAAGTACAGCCCGAAGGTGAACGAGTTCGTCGCCGGCCTGCCGGGGTTCCTGAACGTCCACCCGCTGCAGCCCGACGAGACGGTACAGGGACTCCTTGAGCTTTTGTGGGACATGGAACAGGCGCTCAAGGAAATCACCGGCATGGAGCGCTTCACGTTCCAGCCCGCGGCCGGCGCGCACGGCGAGCTCACGGGCCTCATGCTCGTGCACGCCTGTCACGAGAAGATGGGCCACAAAAAGTCGCGCGTGATCGTGCCCGATTCCTCGCACGGCACGAACCCCGCGAGCACCACGATCAGCGGCTACGAATGCGTCAGCGTCGAGTCGAACGCGCGCGGCGAGGTGGACCTTGACGCGCTCGCCAAGGCGATGGCCGACGACGAGATCGCCGCGGTCATGATGACGAACCCGAACACGCTCGGCCTGTTCGAGAGCCGCATCCTCGAGATCCGCGAGCTCGCGGCGAAGCACAACGTGCTGCTGTACTACGACGGGGCGAACCTCAACGCGCTGCTCGGCGTCTCGCGGCCCGGCGACATGGGCTTCGACGTCGTGCATTTGAACCTGCACAAAACGTTCTCGACGCCGCACGGCGGCGGCGGACCCGGCGCCGGCCCTGTGGGGGTGAACAAGCGTCTCGCACCGTTCCTGCCGGTGCCGCTCGTCGAGAAAAAGGGCGGGCAGTACGCGCTCGACTTTGACCGCCCGGACTCGATCGGCATGGTCCGCAGCTTCTACGGCAACATCGGCGTCGTCGTGCGGGCCTACACCTACATCAAGGCGCTCGGCGCCGAAGGCCTCAAGCGCGTCGGCAAGGCCGCGGTCATCAATGCGAACTACTTGCGCAAACGGCTCGAAAAAGTTTTGACCATCCCCCACCCCGGCCCGTGCATGCACGAGTTCGTCGCGAGCGCGGAACGCCAGGCCGAGCGCGGCGTCACGGCCATGGACATCGCAAAGGCGCTCCTCGACGAGGGATTCCATGCGCCGACGACTTACTTCCCGCTCATCGTGCCCGAGGCGCTCATGGTCGAGCCGACCGAAACGGAAACGCAGGAGACGCTCGATGCGTTTGCCGACGTGATCGAGAAGCTCGACCGTTTCATTGACGAGAAGGGCCCCGACTGGTTCCACGAGGCGCCGCGCACGACGCCGGTGACGCGGCTCGATGCGGTCGCCGCCGCGCGCCACCCGATCCTCCGCTGGAAGGGAAATTAGAGACAGTCACGAATGGCGCTACTATAAGGCTCTTGCGCCATCTGCCTTCCTTTTTCCCACTGATGTCCCTCGATTTTGACAAAGCGGAGCTTCACGACGCCGGGAAGCTTCAGAGCTCTTGATCGAGTGCTTGCCTGAGCGCGGCTGGATCGCCGCGATGCCGTTTGCAAAGCTCGCTGATCTTGGAATAGCCGTGGGTGTGCATGAGTTCCGTCAGGCGAGGGATAAGGCTGTCCGCATGCCGGGCGTTGCGCTCGGCGTCCGCGGTGAGGCCGGTCACGCAGCGGGCGTCGAGCGTGCGCGCGGCGGCGGCAAGGAGCTCCATCGAATCGAGAATCGAGAAAACGACCAGGCTTTCCCAAATGTTCAGGTCCAGTTCGCCGTGGTCCACGGCGGCCGTGCAGGCCGCGTGCAGCCCCGTGACCCTGAAGCAGAGCTGTATGACGTATTCGGGAATGACCGGATTGACCTTGCCGGGCATGATCGAAGAGCCCGGCTGGACCGCCGGCAGGGCGATCTCGCCGAACCCGGCCTCGGGGCCGGAGCCGAGCAGGCGCAGGTCCTTGGCCAGCTTGATCATGCCGCGGGCGCAGAGATCCAGGACCGAGGAGACGTGAACCATGTCGTCAATATGCTGGGCCGCGTCGAACAGGTTGTCGCTGCGGCGGCAGCGTGGTTCCCCTGCCGCTTCCCGCAGGGCGGGCAGAATCCGGTCCAGGTATTCCGGCGGCACATCGCTGACACGGCCGACAATTGTTCCGCCGAGCGGGACGGCATAAAGCGCCTCCACGGCCGCGCCGATCCGCTCGGCCGCCCGGAGGAGAAAGGAGGCCTGCCCACCAAAATAATCCGCGAACGTGGTCGAGACGGCGTCCTGAAGGCAGGTGCGGGCGAGGCGTTTGATCTGCTCCAGTTCCTGGCCCTTGTTCGAATACGCTGCGGCCAATTTTTGCAGGACCGGGCGGAGCTCGGCCCATTGACGCAGCACCGCCAGATGGCAAGCCGTCGGATAAACGTCGTTGGTTGATTGGTTCAGGTTGACGTGATCGTTGGGGTGAACGATCCGGTACGCGCCCCGCTGTCCGCCCAGGCTTTCCTCCGCGAGATTCGCCAGCACCTCGTTCGCGTTCATGTTGGCCGAAGTGCCGCCGCCGCCGTGCAGGGCGGCAATGGGAAAGAGCGCGGGCAGGGACGAGTCGAGCGCCTTCGCACAGGAATCAATAATAGCGTCTGCGATCCGGGCCTCGAGGAAGCCCGCGTCGCGATTGGCGCTCGCGGCGGCCTGCTTGACGGCAAGCAGCGCGCGGACCATCACGGGGTAATCACCGAGCCGTCGTTGGCCGGCCGGCGGGAAGTTCTCGACGGCTCGATGGGTCTGTATGCCGTACAGGACGTCGGCCGGAATATCCATGGAGCCGAGCAAGTCGGATTCGGTTCTCGTCCGCATGTCTTCAGACTCCTTTCCGCACGCGGGTGAAGAGATCCAGAAAGTTCTCACCCAAAATGCGCTTGATCACCTGCTGGTCGAACCCCCGCCGGAGCAGCCCTTCGGTCAACCGGGGCAACTTCGAGGCGTCTTCGAGCCCGCGGGCATAGGGGATCGTCTTCTCCTGCACCGGCATTCCGGGGCCGGCCACCCGGCGGGAAGCGATGATCAGATCGTGAACGTAGTCGCAGTAATCCGGCCCGATCCCCACGCTGTCGGCGCCGGCTACCTTCACGATATGCTCGATGTGGTCCAGCACCTGCTCGATATCCGGGTCGCGATCCGCCACGAAACGGCCCAGGAAGGTTACGCCGATCAGCCCGCCTTTCCTCGCGATTCGGCGGATGCGGCGATCGTCGAGATTGCGTTCGTGAGGATGTACGGCCTTGGCGTTGGAATGCGAGGCCAGCACCGGGGCGGAGGAAAGGGCCAGCACGTCGTCTATTCCTTTGGGAGACAAGTGCGAGACATCGATGAAAATGCCCAGGCGGTTCAGCTCCGCCACCAACTCGCGGCCGAAATGGGAAAGCCCGGCGTTGGACGGCTCCGCCACCCCGTCGGCCACCAAGTTCCGCTGGTGCCAGGTCAAGTTCATCACGCGCAGCCCCAGCCGGTAAAAGCACCGCACCAGGCCGAGATCCCTGCCCACGGCTTCCGCCCCCTCAAGCCCGATCAGGAGCCCGACCTTGCCGGCCTCGCGCGCCGCAAGCAGATCCTCCGGATCGAGGACCAGCGCGAAGCATTCCGGGGTTTCCGCGATGTCTTGGAACACGGCGTCCATGGTCAGCAGGAAATTGCGCGTCGGATCGGTTTGGTACGGATAGGGATCGGGGCCGAACTTTGGGATGGTGTTCAGGATGACGGCGTTTACGCCGCCCTTCTTCCATTTGGGCCAATGCCGCCGTTTGAGCACCCGGGTTTCGCCTCGGCCGCGCTGGCGAACCACGTCCAAGTGCACGTCGCTGTGCAGGTCAATGACCCACGAGGAAGCATGCAGTTCCGCTGCGCCCGGCTTTCGCTTGGCCATATCCGCCCCTCACTCGGCAATCATCCACAATCCGTAATCTACACACAGTAGCATCCGCAATCCCCAATCCGCAATCCCCAATCCGCAATCCGCAATCCGCAATCGAAATCGGGGCACACCATAGAATAGTTACCCACCTCGCGCCGATCCCAACCTCCCACGGAAGATTACGTGCGCGAGAAATAGGTGACTGTCCCTATTTTCCTGTGGTATGGATGCGCCAGACGTGGGAGGGGATGCGCGATGCGGATCGCACACTTCGATTGCTTCTCGGGGATCAGCGGCGACATGGTGCTGGGCGCTTTTCTCGACGCGGGCCTGCCTCTGGACACGCTCCGCAGCGAGCTCAAGAAGCTCGGCATCAAAGGCTACACCCTTTCTGCGAAAAAAGAGTCGCGGCACCATATTGCTGGCACGCGACTCACGTGCCGCGTCTCGAAAAGCGTCAAGCAGCCCGAACGCAACCTCAAGGCCATCCTCAAGCTCATCAACGCGAGCACGCTCTCGAAGCGCGTCAAGGCGGATGCGGCCGCCATCTTCACCCGGCTCGGCGAGGCCGAGGCCACCGTGCACAACATGCCCATCGAAAAAATACACTTCCACGAGGTGGGCGCGGTGGACTCGATCCTCGACATCGTTGGCGCAGCCGTCGCCATCCAGCAGCTCGGGATCGAACGCGTCACGAGTTCGCCTGTGCCGCTCGGCTCAGGCACGATCCGCGCCGCGCACGGCGTCCTGCCTGTGCCGGCGCCCGCGACGGCGCGGCTGCTCAAGGGCGTGCCCGTGTACCAGAGCGGCGTTGAGCAGGAACTCGTCACGCCGACCGGCGCGGCGATCCTCACGCACTACGCGTCCGACTACCCGGGCTTCCCGGCGATGGCGATCGAGGCGGTCGGCTACGGCGTCGGCTCGCGCCACCTCGAGGCTCGACCGAACCTGCTGCGCGTCGTGATCGGCGAGGCGGAAGCGACGGCGCAACATGAGGCGATGGACGTGATCGAGACCAACGTTGACGACATGACCGGCGAGCTCGTCGGCGCGCTCTTCGAGCGCCTCTTCGCCGCCGGCGCGCTCGACGTGTACGTCACACCATTGCTGATGAAAAAGAACCGCCCGGGCCATCTCATCACGGTCCTGTGCGATCCGTCGAAAACCTCCGAGCTCGTCGAGCTTCTTCTTATGGAAACGACGACCTTCGGCGTGCGCACGTACCGCACGCACAAGTACAGCCTCGAGCGCGAGTCGAAAACGGTTAAGACGCCCTACGGCCCAGTGAAGGTGAAGATCGGCTCTCTCGGCGGGAAAACCCTCACCGTCTCGCCCGAATACGAATCCTGCCGAAAACTTGCAAAAAACAAACGCGTCCCCCTCAAGGAAATCTACGCCGCCGCCGAAGCCGCTGCCCGCAATCTTATCTAACCTCTGCGGTCTCCGCGCCCTCTGCGGTGAAAATTTTTACCGCAGAGACCGCAGAGCACGCCGAGGGTGGAAATGGGCGCGGAGGAAGCGGGCGGTATGGGAGCGGTTACCGTTCTTAACCATGTCAGCGGGCGGGCCCTCGAAGACGATGCGGCCGCCGTGGTCGCCGCCCTCGGGGCCGAGGTCAATGATGTGGTCGGCCTCGGCGATCACGTCGAGGTTGTGCTCGATCACGACGATCGTGTCGCCGCGCTCGACGAAGCGGCGCAGCACGCGGAGCAGGTTGGCGATGTCCGCCGGGTGGAGGCCGATCGTCGGCTCGTCGAGGACGTAGAGGGTGCGGCCGCGGCCCGGCTTGGCGAGCTCGTAGGCGAGCTTGATCCGCTGCGACTCGCCGCCCGAAAGCGTCGGGCTCGTCTGGCCAAGCGTGAGGTAGCCGAGGCCGATGTCGCACAGGAGCTCGATCGGCCGCGCGACGCGCGGGATGTCCGCAAAAAAGGCGGCGGCCTCCTCGGCGGTCATCTCGAGCACGTCGGCGATCGAGCGGCCCTTGAAGGTAACCGCGAGCGTCTCGGCGTTGAAGCGACGCCCCTCGCACACGTCGCAGTCCACGTGCACGTTCGGCAAAAAGCTCATCTCGACCTTGAGCCGGCCCTGGCCCTTGCACTTCTCGCACCGGCCACCCGAGACGTTGAACGAGAAACGCGACGCCGTGTAGCCGCGGAGCCGCGCCTCCGGTGTTTGCGCAAAAAGCCTGCGGATCTCGTCGTAAAAGCCGACGTACGTCGCGGGCGTCGAGCGCGGCGTGCGGCCGATCGGCGTCTGCTCCACCTCGAGCGCGCGGGTGATTTTTCCGGCACCTTCGATCCGCTTGCACTGGACGCGACGAAGGTTTTTGCCCGCCAGCACGAGCCGCAGCCCCTCGAAAAGAACGTCCTGGACGAGACTCGACTTGCCGGAACCGGAGACGCCCGTAACGCAAATGAGCCTCCCGAGCGGAAACCGCACGTCGAGGTTTTTCAAGTTATACGCGTGCGCGCCAACGACCGTGATGGCCGCGCCGTTTTTCCGGCCGTCCACGGCCCGCAGTTTATGCTTTAGCGGCTCGCGGAGGTAGTGTGCCGTGGCTGAGTGCTTCGACCTCACAAACTTCGGCACCGGCCCTGCAGCGACGACCTTGCCGCCGTGCCGACCCGGCCCTGGACCGAGGTCTATGACGTGGTCGGCGGCGCGGATGGTGCGGTCGTCGTGCTCGACGACGACCACCGTGTTGCCGCGATCGCGCAACCGCTTGAGCGTGCCAATGAGGCGCGTCGTGTCCCGCGGGTGCAGGCCGATCGTCGGCTCGTCGAGGATGTAGCAAACGCCGCGGAGGTTCGAACCAAGCTGCGCGGCGAGCCGCACGCGCTGCGCTTCGCCGCTCGAGAGGGTGTTCGCCGCACGGTCGAGCCCAAGATAAGGTACGCCGACGAGCTCGAGGAAATCGAGACGAGCACAGACCTCGTCCACAAGCCCACGCGCGACTTCCTCGGCGTGGCCGGTGAACCGGAGCTTCTTGAGCACACCACCCGCGCGCCCGACGGGAAGCGCGGCGATCTCGGCGATCGAGTGCTTCCCGAGCCGCACGGCGAGCGCCGTCGGGTTGAGCCGCGCGCCACGGCACACGTCGCACGCGTCCCACAACTCTTCGCCACGCTCCTCGTAGAGCAGCACGCCGGCGCCTTCGCATTCCGGGCACCAGCCGTGACGGCTATTGAACGAGAACAGCCGCGGGTCGAGCTCATCGAAGCCGCGGCCGCAGCTCGGGCAGGCGCGCCGCGTGCTGAACGTACGCTCTCGTCGGCGCGGCGCCTTCATGACAAACGTGCCGCCGCCATACTCGAGCGAAAGCTCGGCCAGCCTCGCCACCTCTTTGCGATTCCCCGGCGTCACCTCCACACGCCCCACGACGGCGTCAATGTCGTGCTCGGCGTAACGCGACAGCCGCATGCCCGGGTCAACCGGCCTCACGTCGCCGTCCACGCGAAGCGTGGCGATTTCGTGGCGCGCAGCCCAGCGCGCGACGTCGGTGTGATAACCCTTGCGCGCGCGGACGAGCGGCGCAAAGAACGTCACGCGGCGACTTGTGTTCTCGTCGAGGATGCGGCGCACGATGGCCTGGGCCGACTGCGGCTCGACCGCCACGCCGCACTCGGGGCAATAGGGCGTGCCGAACCGCGCGAAGAGCAGACGCAGGTAGTGATACACCTCGGTGATCGTCGCGACGGTGGACTGTGCGCCGCCGCGGCTGAGGCGCTGCTCGACGGCGATTGTTGGCGGGATGCCCTCGATGCGGTCCACGTCGGGCCGGGTGAGCTGCTCGATGTACTGCCGGACGTAAGCCGACAGGCAGTCGAGGTACCGGCGCTGCCCCTCGGCGAAAAGGACGTCGTAGGCGAGCGTGGACTTGCCCGAGCCGCTGACGCCCGTGATCGCGACGAGCGCGCCGCGCGGGATCGCCACGTCGAGCTCTTTAAGGTTGTGCTCGCGCGCACCGGTGATGCGGATCGCGCCGTCTCGTGACGACGGGGCTGTCCGTTTGACCGTCGTTTCTTTTATTCGGACGGTACGCCCGCGAAGAACAGGACGCAGGAAACGTCCCGTATGTGAGGCGCGGCAGCGTGCGACGTCCTCGGGCGTTCCCTCGACGACGATCTCGCCGCCGCGCTCGCCTCCTTCGGGGCCGAGGTCTATGACCCAGTCGGCGCCTTTGATCACGTCGAGGTTGTGCTCGATCACAACGACGCTGTGCCCCCGATCAACAAGCTTCTGGAGCGTCGCCATGAGGGTCGCCACGTCGTCCGGGTGCAGGCCCGTGGTCGGCTCATCGAAAAGGAACAGCGAGTGCCTCGACTGTTCAGCGTTGAGCCGCGCGGCGAGCTTGAGGCGCTGCGCTTCGCCGCCCGAGAGCGTCGTGAGCGGCTGACCCAGCCGGAGGTAGCCGAGACCGACCGCGACGAGTGGTTCCAGTGCGGCCCGGATGCCCTTGTGGCCGAAAAACGCCATCGCCTCGGACACCGTCATCGAGAGGATGTCGTTGACGTTCTTCCCGTCGAGGCGAACGTCGAGGACGTCCGGCCTGAAGCGCCGGCCCTCGCAGTCCGGGCAGGTGACGTGCACGTCGGCCAGGAACTGCATCTCGATCGTGAGGAAGCCGGCGCCCTTGCACGTCTCGCATCGGCCGCCGGCGACGTTGAACGAAAAAGTGCCCGCACCGAAGCCGCTGCGCTGCGCGTCGGGCGTAGCAGCGAACGCGTCGCGGATAAACGTGTATGCGCCCATGTAGGTGGCCGGCACGGCGCGCGGCGTGCGGCCGATCGGCGCCTGGTCGACGAGCACGATGTCGTCAATGCTCTTGTAGCCTTCGATTCCTTTGTGCGCGCCGGGCTCAGCGATCGGGGTTCCTTTGAGGCGCGCCAGGCCCCGATAGAGCACTTCCTCGACGAGCGTGCTCTTGCCGGAACCCGAGACGCCGGTGACACAGACAAAACGCTGGAGTGGGATCTCGACGTCAAGCGATTTGAGATTGTGCTCGCGTGCCCCACGAACGGTCAGCTTCTTGGCGTCGGCGACCGACCGGCGTGCGTCCGGCAGCGGCACCTCGCGTGCGCCGCCGATGTAGCGGCCCGTGAGCGAGCGCGCCGACGCGAGCAGTTTTTCGACGGGGCCGTGGAAGACGACGCGGCCGCCTCGCTCGCCGGGGCCGGGGCCGAGGTCCACGACGTTGTCGGCGGCCCGGATGACGGCGGCGTCGTGCTCGACGACGACGACGGTGTTCCCGGCGTCCGTCATGCGCCGCAGCACGCCGACGAGCCGCCCGATGTCGCGCGGGTGCAGGCCGATGCTCGGCTCGTCGAGGACGTAGAGGGTATTTACCAGGCGGCTGCCGAGCGCCGTCGTCAAGCCGACGCGCTCGACCTCGCCGCCCGAAAGGGTGCGCGACTGGCGGTCGAGCGTGAGGTAGCCGAGGCCGACCTCGACGAGGTAGCTGAGCCGGGCACAGACCTCGTCGAGAAGCAAAGCGGTGGCTTCATCAGCGGCGCGGGCCGCCTTGACTGCGGCGAAGAACTCGACGGCGCGGTTGACGGGCATCATCCAGACGTCGCCGACGGATTTTTCGTGCAGGCGATAGAGGAGCGCGGTGTCGTTCAAACGACGGCCGTGGCAGGCGCGACACGTCGAGTAGGTGCGGAACTTCGAGAGGTACACACGGACGTGCATCTTGTACGTCTTTGTCTCAAGCCAATCGAAGAGGCCCTTGACGCCGTAGAAGTCGTCGGTCCCTTCCCAGATCATGCGGCGATGGTGGCGGCTCAGCTTGCGCCACGGGATATTTGCTGGGATGCCGCGACGTCGGCAAAAGGCGAGTGTGTCGTCGTAGCCCTGACGGAACGCCTTGCCCTCCCACGGCTTGATCGCGCCTTCCTTGATGCTCAGCGACGGATCGGGGAAAACGAGCGCGGGGTCAATCTCAATCGTACGGCCGAAGCCGCGACACGTGGGGCACGCACCGATCGGGCTGTTGAACGAAAAAAGATTCGGCACCGGGTCGTCGTAGGCGATGCCGCACTCGGGACAGTGCAACGCCGACGAGAACTTCAGCACTCGCCCACCCTCGAAGACGACGGCGATTCTGCCGCGGCCGAAGTGCAGCGCGCCCTCGAGCGACTCGATGATCCGCTTGCGGCGGGACGGGCTCACGGGCGTGCGGTCGTAAACGACCGTCGCCGTTTCCCCTTCCTCGAGGGCGTCCGGATGCTCGTCGAGCTTCACGACCTCGTCGCCGACGAGGAGACGCGAAAAACCTTGCTTGGCGAGCGCCTCGGCGACCATCGTGCGACCGAGGCTGCGCGGGACCTCGACGGCGAAGGTGATCAACACGGCTTGATCCGCGGTCTCGGCGATGAGCCGCTTGAAAATGCTTTCAGGCGAGTCGCGCACGATGGGGCGGCCACAGCCGCGACAATGGAGCACCGCCTCGCGCGCCCAGAGCATTTTGAGATAATCGTTAATTTCCGTCATCGTGCCGACGGTGGAGCGCGAAGTGCGGACCGGGTTGACCTGATCAATGGCGATCGCGGGCGGGATGGCCTCGATGGCGTCCACGCGTGGCTTCTCGACGCGGTCGAGGAACTGGCGGATGTAAGGCGAAAACGTTTCGGCGTAGCGACGCTGCCCCTCGGCGTAGAGGGTCTCGAAGGCGAGGCTCGACTTGCCCGAGCCGCTCACGCCGGTCACGACGGTGAAGCGGTTGACCGGCAGGCGCAGGTCGAAGCCCTTGAGGTTGTTCTGTCGTGCGCCGCGCACGACGATCGCCTTGCGAGCCACCAAAGAATTCCCCTGGGTCAAGCACTGTGCGAATTGTACCACCCGCGCAAAGAGGACAACAAACCAAGGCGGTATGCGGTTCCGGGGGCAGGCCCAAGGCTAGGTTTCGTCGGAGGACCGGGGCGCGGGCAGGGCGTCGCGGAATTTTACGCTGACGACCTTGGAGATGCCGGAGCGTTCCATGGTGATGCCGTAGAGGACGTCGGCCATGGCGATGGTGCGCTTGTTGTGCGTGATGATGATAAACTGCGAGCGTTTGACGAAGTCTTTGAGGGTGTCGTTGAAGCGCACGTTGTTCGGCTCGTCGAGCGCGGCGTCCATCTCGTCGAGGATGCAGAACGGCGACGGCTTGACACGGAAGATCGAGAAGAGGAGGCAGATGGCCGTCATCGCCTTCTCGCCGCCGCTCAGGAGCGTGATGCTCTGGAGCTTCTTGCCCGGCGGGCTGGCGACGATCTCGATGCCGCACTCGAGGATGTCGCTCTCGTCCTCGAGGAGGAGGTCGGCCCGGCCGCCGCCGAAGAGGCTGGTGAACATTTCGCGGAAGGACTCGCGAACCTGTTCGAAGGTTTCCTTGAAGAGCTGGCGGCTGGTGCGGTTGATCTTCGAGATGGCCTTGAGGAGTTTTTCCTTGGCGCTGACGAGGTCTTCCTGTTCCTTGACAAGAAAGGCGTGCCGTTCCTCG
>Ga0180431_10004810_pt1 | contig 16750 bp, 18 predicted proteins | sample SS_ome_11_FD_132459 | JGI IMG/M metagenome (GOLD analysis project Ga0180431, IMG submission 132459) | Hypersaline lake sediment archaeal communities from the Salton Sea, California, USA - SS_1_MS_1 metaG | ecosystem: Environmental > Aquatic > Non-marine Saline and Alkaline > Hypersaline >... | reverse complement strand
TTCTCCTCACGGTAGAAGTGCCCTGTCCATCCGACGTGCATCGGAGCCACAACGCGCGGCGAAAGGCAATTCAGCGTTAGATCGTTCCCGGCGCGAAGCGACACGATGTTCGGAAGCCCGCAACCGAACACGGGAAGGAAAGCGAGGTCGATCGGTGCGAAGCGATCTCCAAGCTGCCTCACTCCCTCGGCGAAAGCGGCCTCCGGTGGGATCTGTGTTGCCGCGTGGTCTCCGGCGTGATAAATGCGAAGGCCATCGACCTCGATGAGGAAGGCGACGCCGGAATCGGTGGACGGGACGGCTGTGATCCCGAGGCCATCAAGAGACAGATCCCCGGCGCCGGTGAACCGATGGCCGGGCGCATCGACCTCCGCATGCCAGCCGAAGACGTATCGGACGTTGTGATCGATTTGCCACTCGAGAACCCGAGGCGAGAAGTGGTCTGCATGGTGATGGGTGACGAGGACCGTGATCGGGAGATTAGGCAGCTCTGCCGTGACGATCCGGCCGTTGAGCAGGCTGCCCTCGTCGCCGTCGGGACCGTCCGGCGCGTAGTCGATGACCAGAAAGTGGTTCGCCGTTCGGATCGCCCATCCGCTGTGCCCGAGGTACCAGACGGCCGCTTCGCCTTGGCTCGGCAAGTGGCCGATCAGCTTGCGAACGGCTGCGGGTTCGATGCTACCGGTGCCGCCAAGGTCGGATAACACCTGATAGGCTCCGGGACGCCCGTAGGTTGCCGCGAGGTCACACGGTGTGTTTCGCGTGCGATCCTCAACGTCGACTGTCGCACCTTCTCGCGCCAACGTCCCGAGCATCTCAGATCGTCCCTCGGCAGCTGCGACGTGAAGCGGCGTGCGCCCGAGCGCGTCGGACGCATCCGGCTTCGCTCCGCGAGAGAGCAGGAGATCGAGCGCTTCGGTTGCGCCTCGACGTGCAGCCGCATGCAACGGCGTTGCCTGCTCGGCATTCGATGTATCGACATCGACGGATTGATCAATGAGCCAGCGCACCGCATCGGTTCGAGCCATGCCGGCCGCTGCATGCAGCGGCGTGTCTCCCAGCAGGTCGACCACGGTCAGCGATGCGCCGAAGTCGACCAGTTGATCGAGAACCTCGACAGCGCCTCCGATGGCGGCCTTGTGGACTGCAACCATCGCGTATCGGTCGACCGCATCGACTGATGCTCCTTGACCGACCAACGCTCGAACGACGTCGAGTCGATTGCCCTGCGCTGCACGGTGAAGCGGTGTTTCGCCGTAGAGGTTCGGCGTGTCGGGGGCGAAGCCTAATTGGAGCAGCTCCTTGACGAGATCTACGATGCCACCCGCGGCGGCCATGTGCAGCACCGACGTGTGCGAATCATTGGTGGCGTGAAGATCTGCGCCGGCATAGATCAGGCGGTGCACGACATCGACGGCACCGCCGGCTGCGGCGTAGTGAAGCGGCGTGTAGCCTGTGCGATCACCCGCATGGATCTCTGCGTCTCGATCCAGCAAGTCGTTGACGATCTGGAGTCGGCCGGCAAATGCCGCAAGATGAAGCGGCCTGCAGCCGTCTTCTGCTCGCGAGTGATTCACGAGCTCGGGGTGCAGGGTGAGTAGCCGACGGACATCCTCGATCGTTCCGGTGTGGCAAGCGTCGTGGAGCGTGGCCTTCGGTGTTTGCATGCCGTGCCTCGTTTCCTCGGGATACACGCCGATTATCCGATGACCTGGCAAATCAAGCAACGCGCGGCTATTCCGGCTCGACGAGGATCGGAGTGATGCTCAAAGGCCCTGCGGGCGACGGGACGACTTCGATGGGCGCAACGATCCTACGGCTCACTGCCCTCATGTTCATCGGCAAGTTCTCTGCGGAGTCGAGCGGGGAGGCCGTCGACCACCAGCTGATACGACTCGTCGATCCATGTGAACAGCTCGTCTTCTGGAATGCTCCCGTCGAGGAAGACGGTGTTCCAGTGATCCTTGCTCATGTGGTAGCCGGGAAGCACGGCGTCGTATGCGTCACGGAGGAGCTGCCCGTGAAGCGGGTCCAGCTTGATTGTTAAGCGAGGCGGCGATTCATCCGGAGACACGTAGGCGAACATTTTGCCCTTCACTTTGTAGACGGGTATCTCCGGCGTGAATGGGCGCTCCTCGACAGCGCCGGGGAAGGAGAGAAGGTACGAACAGAGTCGGTTGATGTCCATCGCACGCACTACTTAGCCAGCGCCTCAGGGTCCGCCGCTGATTACTCCAAGGAACGGCGGTCCTACTGGAGCGTCTCAAGAAGTTGCCTTTTCACCTTCCTCATCCGATAGCCTCCGCTGATGCGAGTAACGGAAGAATAGGTGATGTTCGGAGGTAGGACAAGGTGAGCCTATTGGGTCCCGGCAGCCGACGCTTGTGGCTACCGTGGGTTCCACGTCAGGTTCGGCGAACGGCGGGGCAGGCTCCGGCGGAACGTGTGTCGTGTGTACCCAAGGGCGACAGCGACCTGTGCGGCTCGTCCGCCGGGCAGGGTGATCTTTCGCCGGAACCGAGCACTCTTCTCCAAGGCGATCTGGAATAGGCCGATCTGACATGTGCCAAGCCCTAGCTGTTCTGCGGCTAGCATCATGTTGTAGGCCGCGTAGATGGCATCGTCTCGACCGAAGCTGTTGCTGGCGGGGCTGTGACCAAGGAGCACAACCGGAGCATGATGGAAGATTGGATCCTCGCCGAGCTGAAGCCGGTCCACCATGCGGTCGATTGATGCTCTCGAAGCACGTAGCAGCCGACTTGCCTCCCGTCCGATGACCCATGGGAGGAGCGGCCGAAGGAGCGGATGATTGGCCAGCTGTGAGAAACGACGGAACTCGGATACGACGGCACGGCTCATCTCGGCGATTCGCTCGCGATCGTCATAAGCGATCCAATCGAGCGATTGGTTATTGCTTGCGGTGGGAGCCCAACGACCGAGTGACACGAGATCGCGCACCACTTCGCGGGGGACCGGCTTGTCCTGAAATGTTCGGCAGGAGCGCCGGGCGCGGAAGGCGATCGTGAGAGTGTCCAGAGAGGGCAGATCGTCGGCGCTGATCATCGGACACTGTTCGAGAGGGAACCCATCGTGATCGATTGCATCGGTCGGACAGGCCGAAATGCATTGCCCGCAATGCCAGCAATCATCCGCACGGACTGCGGAGGAGCTTGTGTCTGTAAGCTCGAAGACCTTGGCGCTCGAGCACACCTCAACGCATGCCCCACACCGAATGCAGGCCTTCTGGTCTACACGAATAGTTGCCATTTCTCAAGATCCTGCCTGATCTTCCGGGCATGCGCTGTGCAACCGGTACGCTGCTGTGGGGACATTCCGCCCATTCCAAGCGGACTCTCGGCAAGAACAGATGGGTCGGATTCGCACGCCGTGGGAGGGGGTTGCATGATTGGCCCAGAGATCCGCGGGCGTCGTGAAGATGGGCGAGGTCGCTTGGCCTGGATAGTCATGCAGGATATTGTGTGGACATGCCGGTCTGGATGAAGCTTGGGACTGTTGGCATCGGACTGCTCATCCTTGTGAGCGTTTCAGTGGGCGCAGCCGGCGAAGCACCGCCTGGATACGCTGCTGGAACAGAGTACATTTGCTTGTACGGATATGTCTTGCGAGTGAGCGGGGTGAGATGTGCAGTGCCATTCCGAGGAACACCATACGGGAACATGACCTGGATGGTGTACGATTGCCCTGGAACAGAAGAGGTGATGGCTCCCTGGTCGCGGGATGTTTGCCTTCCGGATGAACTGGTGGGCTCCTATACCAGGCTTCATGTTCTCCAGCAGCTTGGACATGCCCTCGATGCCCCTCAGGGACTCTTGGCAGGGCATGTCTACGTGCAGTACTCCGACGGGAGTGAGACAACGTATGATCTCATTGTCGGAGTGAACACGGCTGAATGGGCCTACGAGCGGCCCGATTGGGCGGATTGTCTTCTCCACCGACAGGTTTCGCCTGCGAGTTCGTGGACCGCTCTCGACTCGGAAGGGTGTGCCTTTTTCGGTCACGATTTCTATGTCGCCTTTGATCTGGAGCCGGAGAAGGCAGTTGTGCGGATTGGTTTCAGGCTCAGTGAGAACGCGTGTTCTCCTCGACCCCGCTGTGGATGTGGAGATGGTGATATGCACACGTGGTTCAGAGTGCGCATCAATGGTCTCGCGCTCCAATTGCCTGCGGAGGAGTAGTGTGCTCGACGCGTCGAATGTAATGTGCGTAACGTCCATCACGCAGGGGTCGTCTGTCCGGTAGACCGACAGTGCGGTGCGATAGCCTCAATCCATGGAGCCAAACGAGTTTGTCGAGAAGCTTCTTGCGGAGTCGTCGCTGGACGAAATCGAGTTTGCTAGCGATGTCGAGCGGATTCTGGCTGAGCAGGTTGTCTACCTTCGCGAACACATCCATGCCCTTCAGCAAGGATCGGTCCTGGGTACGCACGACCTCGTCTGCGAGTTGTACAGCCGTTTGGAGGACAAGGACGCGCAGATCGTAACGCTTCGCGAGGAGATTGACTTCCTACGCCAGCAGGTCACCGCTGCTCTTGGTTGAAACGGGCGGGGCGTTTCCGTACGTTTAGATCGTCATGTCTCCCCTTTCCATTCACGACAAGATCAATGAGGCGCGTGGCGAGCGCACCGAGCTCGAGCAGCGTCTGGCGGATCCGGCGGTGATCGCCGGGCCGACCTATCGTGAGCTGACGCAGCGGTATGCGCAGCTTCGCGACTTGATTGAGTTGGGTGAGAAATGGGAGGGGCTCCTCGAGTCGATTGCCGAAGAAGAAGAGATGCTGGAAACGGAAGACGACCTCCGCGAGGAATTGGAAACGGCAATTGCCGAGGACCGTGAACGTGCAGCCGCGGTAGAAGCGAAGATCCGAAGGATGCTCGTACCCATCGATCCGAACGATCGGAAGACGGCAATCGTCGAGATTCGCGCGGGGACCGGCGGCGACGAATCGGCCCTATTCGCGGCCGATCTGTTTCGAATGTACGCTCGCTTCGCTGAGCAGCACGGGATGAAACCGATTCTGATGGATACACATCCAACGCCGCTCGGCGGATTCAGGCAACTGACATTCGCCGTAGAAGGCGACGGTGCCTACGGGCTTCTTCGATACGAATCGGGAGTGCACCGTGTACAGCGTGTCCCGGAAACCGAGTCACAGGGCCGTGTGCACACCTCGACGGCGAGCGTCGTTGTGCTTCCCGAGGCGGAGGATGTGGAGATCGAGATCGACCCGAACGATCTACGGATCGATGTGTTCCGATCCTCTGGACCTGGAGGGCAGAGCGTCAACACAACCGATTCGGCCGTTCGTATCACGCATACTCCCTCGGGGATCGTCGTGACGTGTCAGGATGAGAAGTCGCAGTTGAAGAATAAGGCCTCTGCGCTTCGCGTGTTGCGAGCGAGATTGCAGGATCAGCATGAACGAGAGAAGCAGGCCGAGCTGTCGGCCAAACGCAAGAGTCACATTGGGTCAGGCGACCGAAGCGAGAAGATTCGGACGTACAACTATGCGCAGAACCGAGTGACCGATCATCGGATCGGATTCAGCCTCTACAACCTGGGCGGAGTCCTGGAGGGGAATCTTGATCCGGTTCTCGATGCATTGGGTTCCGCTGCGGCAGAGCTGGCTGAGGACGGGTAAAGCTGTGTTCACGTCGGTGTTTTCGCCGCATAGGCTGCTTGACAGCTCTCCCGCGTGAAGCTACCATTGCCGAAATCCTGGGTCTGTAGCTCAGTTGGTTAGAGCGCTCGCCTGATAAGCGGGAGGTCCCTGGTTCGAATCCAGGCAGGCCCACAGATTTGCTTATCGCACGTATTCTGTTGCTCCGGTAAGGGGCTTCCTGTAGACAGGGACTACGTGTTCTCGAGTGACCTCAAGGTTTGAAGTCACCTGCTGAGCAGCGCTGGGTCAGTTTGGCCTGCTAGTCATTGAGGCTGCCATGTTCCGACCACCACGCTTCGCAAAGATTCAGAGCACCTTCAGGTTCCTCGTATATGATGTGGGTATAGACCTGACTTTGTGCCGCGTCGTCTTCCCAAACGACTGTCAAACCGTCACTCGATGGTGATCTTGACTACAATGGGGAGATGGTCAGATAGTGTGTACAGATCATCCCTTTCGACGCCAACGTCAACCTCTGCCGTCTGCGGTAGCAAGGACGGGTTGACCCAGATCTGCTCGAGCCCCCCGAGCCAGTCTTCATACGCTACCAGAGTCCAGTTGTTCTCTTGCAGGAGTTCTCCTGGTTTCATTCTCATAGCGGGGCCACCGCAAGCGGCAGGATGCTCCGTGCATCGTAGGAGCTGCGATGCGGGAAAGTTGAGATCACCAATCAGGATACACGGCTGATCGAAATAGGGGGTCATTTCAGCAATGAGATGTTTTGCCTCTTGTAGCCTTACCCACTCACTGTTGACGCCATCCAAGTTGCCTGTTAGGTGTGCGTTGAATACCTGGAGGACGCTGCCAGACGGCAAGCGAATAGCCGTGCGCAGTGAGGGGTGTACGTAGTCATCCAACCATCCTTCGTACTCGATGATCTCGTGTTTCGTGAACACTACTATGCATAGTCTTTGCGGCTCGCTTTCTTCTGAGTGGCTAGGGGTGATAACGTAGTTCATTCCCAGTTCGTCAGCGATCGCAGAAACCGCTGGATAGTCATCTGTGTTCCAGCTCCATGCCTCCTGGATTCCCAGTATGTCTGGATCGACCGCACGGATAACATCAAGCAACTCCGGAATGCGATCTCTTCTGTAGATCTCGAAAAGAAAGTCAAGAGGTTGGCCGCCAAACAAGATGTTGTAGGTCATGATGGTAAGCTCTTCGGCTGCGACCCAAACGCTTGGCAGGCATAGAAAGGCAATTCCCAGAAGGATCTGAAGCCATGCATGCTTCTTATTTGGCAAATAGGATCACTTGCGGGAGTATACGATTGCTCTTGCTCAGTGTGCAAATGCGTCCGCTTTTACCTCTTCAGTGCGGCGTGATGAGCAGCGGAAGGATCCCAGAGTGCCCTCAAGCTCTTCGTTTACGATGCGAGTGTAGATCCGCGTGATTGCTAGAGTTGCGTAACCCGGAACCTTCTGGTTGAGGCGGGTGCTACTTGTCTTTCGGTAGAGGTTGGCTAGAGACGGGTGGCGCACCGTGTGCCGCGTGATGACGTTCTTGGTCCGCACCTTGGCCGCGCAGCGATTCACCATCCGCAGGATGTCCCCCGGATCCGGTTGTCGCCCTCCTTTCTTGGTCGTGAAGAGGTGCTGTGGGCTTTCAGCGCACTCCGCGGTCTGTCGGCTGCCCTTCATGACGAATGCGGGCGGAGTTCCAATTGGCGCCTGCGATAGCGTGAGCCACGCCACTCGGAGAGGCACGGCTGGAGGCGCCTATGGGTAAGCTGGCTGTCGCTGCCGTGTTGCGGGATCAATCTGTTTGCCTCAAGCTTCTGGGGGATCGCGAGCTGTGTCTTGCGTGATAGTAGCTCGTAAGATAGGATAGGAGAACGATCAGAAGCACGGCCTGGAACAGACAGGCATGAAGGAGGCACGATGGCCGATCAAATTCAAGACGGGGATGAAGTCCTGGTTCGCTCAATCGACAAGGGGCTTGGCAATCGGATTCACGTCCGACTATCGCGGTTCAAGGAGCGGGACTATCTCGATATCCGCAATTTCTACGAGACAGAGGACGGCGAGTGGAAGCCAACGCGCAAGGGCATTGCCGTTCCCGTAGAGCTGTATGACGAGCTGATTGGGGCGATCCAAGCGGCAAAGGACGAGATCGCCAAGCGGAAGGCTGCAGCTCCGGCGGCTGCTCCGGATGGCGAAGCGGCTTGATGGATGTGGGTCGTTAAGAGATAATCCATGCGAGTTCCGGTCCCATCGTCTAGTGGCCTAGGATAGCGGGCTCTCATCCCGTCGACGGGGGTTCAAATCCCCCTGGGACCACCAGGAAGGCACGGCGTCGTTCGGCGCGGTGCCTCCTTCTCTTTTGGCTCGCGGTGTGTGTCGGTCCGAGCGCTGCGCTATGCTCTGTGCATCACATCTTGGAGGTCTGATCCGCGTGTCCAACGCAGCGATCCGCGTGAACCAGGCGACGAAAGCGTTCGGAGACGGACGGGAAAGGATCCCTGTTCTCGATTCGATCACATTTGAGGTCGAATGGGGCACATGGACGACCATTCTCGGCCCTTCGGGATGTGGGAAGACGACATTGCTGCGGATCGTGGCCGGGCTTCTCGAGCTTGATGGGGGCGATGTGTCGATCGGTGCTACGGCGGGGATTCCGAGTCAGGCCGCCTACCTCCCGCAGCGTGACACATTGCTGCCTTGGCGGACGGCGCTGGACAATGCGATCCTGGCATCGGAAATCGAACGGCGCTCTCGTTCGGACGCGAGAGAGGAGGCACTGGATCTGTTTGCACGTTTCGGTCTTTCGGGATTCGAGGACCTGTACCCATCGCAGCTGTCCGGCGGGATGCGGCAGCGTCTCGCACTGATCCGGACGTTTCTCTCGCATCGGGATGTCCTGCTTCTTGACGAACCGCTCGGTGCACTGGACTTGCTGACACGGGCCACACTTCAGGATTGGTTGTTCTCGGTCTGGAGCGAGCTGCGCAAGACGATTCTGCTTGTGACCCATGATGTGGAAGAAGCGCTGCTTCTCTCTGATAAGGTTCTCGTCCTGACCGAGAGGCCGGCGCATGTCGATCGGGAGCTTCGCGTGGAGATCCCCCGACCGCGCGACCGCTCGTCGTTCGAGCTGGCGAAGACCAAGGGACAGCTTCTTCGTCTCCTACTGGAGGAGCGATGAAACGCGTGACGGGAATCATCGCGCCGATGGTCTTGCTGCTGGTTCTCCTGTGTGTATGGGAGGGGGCGGTACGGATGTTCGACACACCGCACTACATCCTGCCGGCGCCCAGCCGAATCGCAGCCTCGTTCGTGTCTCACTTCCCAAGCCTCCTCCATCACGCAACAGCGACCTTCGCTGAGATCGTCCTCGGTCTGCTGATCGGCGGATTCGGAGGTTTCAGCCTGGCGATTGCGGTCTACTATTCGCCGATTCTCGAACGGGCGGTCTATCCGTTGATCATCGCGTCGCAGATGATCCCGGTGTTTGCGGTTGCGCCGCTTCTGATCGTCTGGATGGGGTATGGCCTGTGGCCGAAGGCGGTGGTCGCGGCGCTGATTGGGTTTTTCCCGGTTGTCGTCAATGCATCGGATGGCTTGCGAACGCCGAACGAGGAAACGGCCGAGCTGTTCCGTTCGCTTGGCGCTTCACGATGGCAGATCTTCTGCAAGCTGAGGCTCCCGGCGAGCCTTCCGACGCTATTCGCTGGATTGAAGGTCGCCGTGACGCTGAGCGTCGTCGGTGCGACGATCGGTGAATGGGTTGGCGCACATCGAGGACTTGGGTATCTGATGCTCCAGTCGAATGCGTTGTTGCGGGTAGATCTCGTGTTTGCTGCGATCTTGATGCTTTCGATTGTCGGGTTGCTCCTGTTCGGGGGACTCCGGATAATCGAGCGGCGGGTGTTGCACTGGCGCGGCACCAACTGAGTTCACGTGTGGGGATGAGGAGGCGGAGTGAAGAGGGTTGCGCTTGTCTTGCTTGTGTTCGCGGTCTGTGGAGGCACGGCGTTGGGGCGCCCGCCGCTTCATGTCAGTCTGGATTTCTTCGTCAATCCCAACCACGTACCGATTGTCGTTTGCCAAGAGACGGGGCTGTTTGACGAGTCTGGTATCGAGGTGGAGCTGTTCGTTCCCGCGAATCCGAGCGATCCGGTGAAGCTTGCCGCATCGCGAGCGGTCGACATCGCCCTGACACCGCAGATCAACTACCTGATCGCCCGCTCCGAGGGGTTGCCGCTGATCGCAATCGGTGCGTTGATTGATCAGGGGCTCGGCGGCCTGCTGTGCCTGCGGGGAGAAGGGATCGAGACGATCGATGACTTGCGCGGCGGGCGGATTGGATATTCGCTTGCGCCGCTTGAGCCGATCCTCTGGAGAACAATGCTCGGCTGCGCCGGGATCGGCGAGGACGAGGTTCAGCTTACCAACGTTGGCTACAACACAATGCAGGCATTGCTCACGGGGAATGTCGAGGCGGTCGGGGCGTTCCGGAACTTCGAGCCGATTCAGGCAGAACTCGAGGGCGAGGACCCCATATTTTTCCCCCAGGAGGAGCACTGTATTCCGGAGACCTACGAACTGATCCTCGTCGTTCATCGCGATCTCGTGGCCGAACGGGGCGAGGAGTTGAGCGAATTTCTTCATGCCCTCGCGGAGGGAATCGAGCGGACGACGAACGATCCGGACACCGCGTTCGCCACATTCACGGCTGCGTACCCCGATCTCGAAGACGAGCTGAACCACCGTTCGTTCGAGGCAACGCTTCCGCTGTACGCGGACGGTGCGCGTCACGACGGGGTCGGTGTCTGGGAAGCAATGCAGGACTACTTGGCCGAGCACGGAATGATCGATGGGAAGCTTCCGCTGGAAGAGTTGTACACATCGGAGCTGCTGCCTGAGGAGTAGTAGCTCGTGGGGAGAGGGGGAGTCTGGTGCACACGGCGAATCGGCAGCTTGAAGTGATCGTAGGATGCATGTTCTCCGGTAAGACCGAGGAGCTGATCCGGCGGCTGGAACGTGTCCGGATTGCGGGCCGGAAGATTCTGTTGTTCAAGCCGACGATCGATGATCGGTACAGCACGGATGCCGTGGTGACACACTATGGGCGTGAGTTTGCCGCCCATCTTCTTTCGCCCGGCGCGGAGACGATCGAAGCGCTGAGCACGCTTGTGGGCCGAGAGACGATCGAAGAGGCGGCGGTCGTCGCATTCGATGAAGGGAACTTCTTCTCCGAGCAGCTTCCCGATCTGTGCCAGCAGCTGGTCGGCATGGGTAAGCGGGTGATCGTTGCCGGACTTGATCTGACGTTCGCCGGGGAGCCGTTCGAGCCAATGCCCAGGCTGATGGCGCTGGCTGATCGTGTCGACAAGCTCCAGGCCGTGTGCGTGGTCTGCGGTGGAATCGCGACGCGATCACAACGATTGATTGACGGGAAACCTGCCCCGGCGGACGGCCCGGTGATCCAAGTGGGTGGGGTTGGAAGCTACGAGGCACGATGCCGTGCCTGTTATGAGCAGTAGAGTGCTAGAGGAAGACGGTGTTGCCGGGAGGAAACCATCACTGCATGGGGTGTGTGGCTCAGATCTCGTAGGTGATGCCGTCCTCGCAGATTGTCAGTCCATCGATCGGCTTGGGAGTCTCGCTCATGTGCGTCGCGAAGATGCGGGCTCCCTGATCTCGTAGTTTGGCCACCCAACCTGCAATCGCCGGAGCGTCCAAGTGCCCCGGATCATCGGACGCCATAGGATGTGTCCATTCAAGAATCGCGACATCCACACCGTCGAGGAGCTTCTCCAACTGAGCACACTCTCCCGTATCTCCGGTGTAGGCGATCGTTCGTCCTTTGTAGGGGAATCGATACCCGTAGGCCTCCAAAGTGAAGTGCTCCATGCGAACCGCAGTGAATGCGATGTCGTCAGCATGATACTCGCCATCCTCGCTGACCTCGATGTACGAAACGGGCACATGGGGCTCGAAACCGGCCTTCCTCATATCGGGCCACGCGAGGTCGCAGAGCGTCTCGGTTCGCTCCTCAATCCCCGATGGTCCGATCACATACAGCGGACGGTCTCGCTCGCGGCGGATGCAGTACTCGAGCAGAAGGAACGGCAGCCCGAACATGTGATCTGCATGCAGATGACTGATGAAGATGGCGTCGATCCCCGTTAGATCGAGATCGAGCCGTTGCAGCTCTACAACGGCTGTCGGAGGGAGGTCAAGGAGGATCCGGTTGTCGACAAGGAGCGAATTCCATCGACGACCATCGGTCAGCGCCGCTCCAGACCCAAGGCACGTGAGCGGAATGCGATCGCTCAAGGGGGCCTAGTCAGTGGCGTGAAGCGCCTCGTCGGTTGCCCGCAGTCTCCGAACGAGTTCTTCGAGCATCCCCTGCGCGATCTCAGGGTGGTGTTCGATCAGGCTCTTCATCGCCCACTGGGAGATGATGATGCAGTTCGTATCAACCATTGCGACGACGTCTGCCGTACGAGGAGCACCGTCGATGACGCCCAGTTCGCCGAAGAAGTTGCCGGCTTCGAGTTCGGCCAACTTCTCACCTGCCCGGATCACTTCAGCCTGTCCCTCGAGGATCAGGTAGAACCCGACGCCACCCTTCCCTTGTTCTACGATCTTGGTTCCGGCGGGAGAGCTTTTTTGAACCGCCGACTTGAGGACGTTCTTCAGATTCGCATCGCTCATCCTAGAGAAGATAGGCGTTGCCTTCATGAGGGAGATAATTCGCTTGTCGTCCATTGGCCTGCTCCTTTCGTCGTCACTCGGATCCTGAGACGATGATATAATACGGTGATTGGCTTTTCCAGCAGGCGAGGGGGTTCTCATGTCGTGGAGCAGGACACTCAAGGTACGTCAGTTGATCCGTGCCCAGCTCGAGTCAGGCGAGGAGATCGCGATCTTATTCAGCGACCTCCGTGGTTTCACGACATACACAGCACGCAAGGGGGACCGCGCTGCCTACGAGCTTGCGCAGCTACACGAAGGGATCCTCCGCGAACGGATCGACGAGTACGGCATCCTGGTCAAGTCGCTCGGGGATGGTGTGATGGCTGCGTTCGAGACTGCGGACGATGCAATCTATGCCGCCGTCGCGATCCAGGAGGCGATCCGCGAGAAGAACCGGACGGCGCCTGCCGAACCGATCGATGTCGGGATCGGGATCTCCAGTGGCTGTCCTGTCATGACCGATATCGATTTCATCGGTCATGCCGTCAACCTAGCTCAACGGTTGTCGTCACTGGCCAAGGGTGGGCAAATTCTCATTACTGAGAAGGTTCAGGAGTCAGTTCGCCTCGGGGAAGGGCAGTTCTACGTACCGATCGGATTGCAGAGCATGAAGGGGGTTGGCGCGGAGCCCGTCGTGGAAGTCGCATGGATGAAGGAGATCGCACGGATCTCGGACGCGGCGGATCGAACCACGCTGATTCTCACGGCGCGTGGAACGATCGTGGTGGAGCTGGCCAAGGATTCCAAGGAGAGCATCCGGGATGCTCTGACCCAACTGAAAGAGGCCCGAGCCGAAGAGGATGGAGCGTTCTCGGCCTTCCTCCAGCGGACCATCGCTCGGTTCACTCAAGGACTGATCGGTGCGTCGTTGCGAACGTTTGGCATGGCGCGAGAACAGGCTGTCGGGGGCCTGGAGCTGTCCTTGCGCGGCGACGAGTTGATTGTCGAGACCGAGGATGGGGAGTTTCGATTGCGCGGAGTCGACAGGGAGGTGGCAACAGGTTTCATCGACAAAGTTCGTGACTTGCGTGTCGAGACAGCGTAGCGATTCCGTGCTGCGTTGAATCGAATCTATGAGACGCATTTCTTGTCAGACAATACCAGAAAAACTGCTTGAAGCGCATCGGGGCTTGATCTAGAATGGCGCAAAGACTCACATGAGGGGGCAACATGGGTAAGCGAGAGGTCCTGGAGAGCACACTCAAACAGATCAAGAAGGCGTATGGAGAAGGCTCGATCATGTGGCTGGGCGACGGAGCCCAAGTCCTGCAGGTCGAGTCCGTTCCCACGGGATCGCTCGCTCTCGATATCGCCCTCGGCGTTGGCGGCGTTCCCCGCGGGAGGATCGTCGAGATCTTCGGTATGGAGGCCAGCGGAAAGACGACGCTGGCATTGCACCTGGTTGCGGAAGTGCAGCGACGCGGCGGCACCGCGGCGTTCATCGACGCGGAGCATGCGCTCGATCCGACATACAGCCGTGCACTCGGCGTCGACCTCGATCACATGCTCATCTCGCAACCGAACTCGGGCGAGCAGGCACTGGAGATCACCGAGCAGCTAACACGCAGCGGCGCGATCGACATCATTGTTGTGGATTCGGTCGCCGCGCTTGTCCCGACGGCAGAAATCGAAGGGCAAATGGGCGAAGCGACCGTCGGACTCCAGGCGCGGCTGATGAGTCAAGCGATGAGGAAACTCTCCGGCGCGATCTCGCAATCGAAGACGATTGTCGTATTCACGAACCAGATGCGCTCAACGATCAGCACATCCCGATTTGGCCCATCGACCACAACATCCGGTGGGTGGGCGCTGAAGTTCTACGCCTCGGTTCGGCTGCAGATGTGGGGCTCGGGGCGGATCGAAGAAGGCACCGAGCGGATTGGACATCACATCAATGTTCGCGTGGTCAAGAACAAGGTGGCTCCTCCATTCAAGGAAGCGATGTTCGACGTGATCTATGGACGAGGCATCGTGCGATCGCGCGATCTCCTCAACACCGGCGAAGCGTTGGGGCTTGTCTCTCGGAGCGGCTCTTGGTACTCGTTCGGCGATGAACGTCTGGGACAGGGGATCGGCAACAGTGCCTCCGCACTCGAGGAAGAGCCGAAGCTGGCTGACCAGCTGGAGGCAGCGATTCGGGAGAAGGCCGGCCTCAACGAGAACGCCGCGGCGGCGAGCGAGGCAAACGAGAAGGATGCAGGAGAAGCGGCCGAAGAGAAGTGATCCCTGGGTTGACCTGACCCGGCTTCTCCGCGAGCGGCCGCGCAGCGTGTCCGAGACGCGGCGACGGCTCTCCGGAAGAGGGCATGAACCGGAAGTCGTTGAGGCAACGATTCGATCGGGCATTGACGCTGGACTGCTCGATGATCGGGCGTTCGCCAAGCTGTGGGTCACGGATCGACTCTGGCATCATCCGTTGTCCCGCGCTGCTTTGGGGCAGGAGCTCCGAGACAAGGGAATCGAGTCTTCGATCATCGCGGCGGAACTCGAAGCGCAATATCCCGCCGTGCGGGAAGTGGAGGTGGCGCGGGAACTCGCAACCGCTCGGTTCGAGCGGTTGCGGACAGTTGATCCGGAACGACGACGGGACCGGCTGGTCGGCTACCTGATGCGACGAGGGTTCCGGCGGACCTTGGTGCTGGACATCGTTCGGCAGATCGAGCGAGAGGCTGAAGATGACTGATTCGAGGATCGGCATCGGCTACGACGTACATCGCCTAGTACCCGACCGGCCGTTGGTCCTCGGAGGGGTGGACGTTCCGTTCGACCTTGGCTTGCTCGGGCACTCCGATGCAGATGTCCTCACGCATGCAATCTGCGACGCACTGCTCGGTGCGGCTGGGCTCGGAGACATCGGGATCCATTTCCCTGATTCGGACGAGAGATACAAAGGGATCTCCAGCCTCCGGCTGCTGGAGCGTGTGGTTCAGCTTGTCGGCGAGGCGGGATACAGTCCGGTCAATGTCGATGCGACAGTGATTGCGGAGCAACCGAAACTGGCGCCGCACCTTCCTGCGATGAGGGGAGCGCTGAGCCGTGTGCTTGGGGCACGTGAGGATCAAATTGGGTTGAAAGCAACGACGAGCGAGGGACTAGGAGCTCTGGGCCGCGGTGACGGGATCGCTGTGATGGCCGTTTGCCTTATCGAAAGAGCTTGACGATATCCTGGTAGGTCACGAGGATCATTACGCCGAGGAGGACGAGGAAGCCAACCGCGTGGATCAATCCTTCTCGTTCCGGCGGAATCGGTTTTCCACGTACCCATTCGTACAGGGCAAATGCGATACGGCTTCCGTCCAGTGCAGGGAACGGAACCAGATTCAGCAATCCGAAGTTGATGCTAAGGAAGATCAGCAGATTGAAGAAGACGACGGCGCCCATTCGTGCGCCTTGGCCGAGGAGCTGAGCAAGGCCGACCGGCCCGGCGATCGCTTGACTAGCTTGGACCTCTCCGGAGATGAGCTGGCGGGCCCACGTGACGAGAAGGACGACGTTCCCTGCAAACTGCTGCGCTCCGAGGCTCAATCCTGCAATCAGCCCGGGGCGCCGCCGTACCACACCGAGATCCCCGAAGCGTACGCCTGAGAACAGCTCAGTCTGCATCGCGGCGGTCGACGAGATTGGAAGCTCGAACACCGCATCGCCCCGCTGCACCGTGAGTATCCCGTCCACCGGCACGTCGGAATCCTCGAAGTGAACCAGCAGATCAATGGCCGTGTCGACGTCGATCCCATCGACGGCAATGATCCGATCCCGATTCTGTACGCCCGCAAGCCGGAGCGGCGCCGCCGGGTCGAGTTCCACGATCTCGTTGGTGAACGTGTTCTCCAGGAAGTAGGCCCCGATCACGTATCGCTGCTCATCCTCTTCATAGGTTGCTGTGAGTGACAGATGCATCGATTGCCCGTCGCGGATCAACGCGATCTCGATTGGCGAGCCGTCGGCACGCTGGATCGACTGTACCACATCGTTCTGATCGAACATGGCGGTTCCATCGATCGAGCGGATCCGATCGCCAGGGAGCAGTGAGGACGCGGCCGGCGAGTTGGGGATAACATCGGCGATCTGAAGCATCGGTACGCCGAACCCCCACAGGACAAGGACTCCGACAACGAATGCCCCCAGCAGATTGGCCAACGGTCCGGCAAGGCTGATCGCAGCACGCAGATAGGGCGGCTTGTTGTAGAGGATCCGATCCTCCGGGATTTCGGTGTCGGTTTCGCGTTGATCCTCCCCGGCCATGCGGACATAGCCGCCGAAGGGGATCGCCCGGATCGAGTATAGGGTTTCCTTCGCCTGATGAGAGAAAAGGCGAGGCCCGAATCCAATGGCGAATTCCTTCACAAAGACGCCGAAAAGGCGGGCA
>Ga0180431_10004807_pt1 | contig 16755 bp, 13 predicted proteins | sample SS_ome_11_FD_132459 | JGI IMG/M metagenome (GOLD analysis project Ga0180431, IMG submission 132459) | Hypersaline lake sediment archaeal communities from the Salton Sea, California, USA - SS_1_MS_1 metaG | ecosystem: Environmental > Aquatic > Non-marine Saline and Alkaline > Hypersaline >... | reverse complement strand
GAGGACGTTGCCGAGGGTGAAGGTGAGGCCGATCATCTCGACCCCTTTCTGCACCTGGATGTTGCACAGGATAACGTTCATCACGACGAGGGCGTAGAGCCCGATTCGCCCAAACGCCCTGAACAACACGAGCGTCGCCGAAAGCTCGACGACGGCGAAGAGCAACCAGAGCAACTCGTTCGGCATGGGCAACGGGCCTCCTCAGCGGTGAGAAACCGGCGGCTGTGCTCGACAAAGCAAGAAGCGGGTGATGGGGATCGAACCCACATGGCCAGCTTGGAAGGCTGGAGCTCTTCCATTGAGCTACACCCGCTGCGCGAAGGCATACCTAGCACACAGGGGGTTCGGCTAAAAGAAGAAAAAGGCGGCAAGAGGGCTTGAACAGAATCTCGGCCGGCCCATAATAGAACGCCGCCGGAGAGCGCATCCACGCCACGCAGGAGACCGGGCACGTGCAAAGGATCTTCGAGAGCATCGTTGATACGGTCGGCCACACGCCGCTCGTGAGGCTCAACCGCGTAACCCGGGAAGCGGGCTGCGTCGCCACGGTCGCGGCAAAGCTCGAATCCTTCAATCCCTTAAGCAGCGTCAAGGACCGGATCGCGGTCTCGATGGTCAACGCCGCCGAGCAGGCCGGCACGCTCAAGCCGGGGATGGAGATCGTCGAGCCGACGAGCGGTAACACCGGCATCGGGCTCGCCTTTGTTGCGGCCGCGAGAGGCTACACGTGCACGCTTTTCATGCCGGAGACGATGAGCCTTGAACGCCGCGCGCTGCTCAAGATGCTCGGTGCACAAGTCGTCCTGACGCCGGGGGGCGAAGGAATGACCGGCGCGGTCGAGCGTGCGGCGGCATATGCCCAGCAAATCCCGAACGCGTTCATGCCGCAGCAGTTTGAGAACCCGGCCAACCCGGAGGTGCACCGAAGGACCACCGCCGAGGAAATCTGGCGCGATACCGAGGGGACGGTGGACATTTTTATCGCGGGCGTCGGCACAGGCGGGACGATCACCGGCGTCGCCGAGGTGCTCAAGGAACGCAAGCCGGAGGTCAAGGTGATCGCGCTTGAGCCGGCGGGCTCGCCGGTGCTTTCGGGCGGCAAGCCGGGCTCGCACAAGATCCAGGGCATCGGCGCCGGGTTTGTCCCCAAAATCCTCAACACGGCGGTCATTGACGAGGTGATGACCGTCAAGGACGACGACGCGTTTGAGACGGCGCTACGCGTGAGCGCCGTCGAGGGCATCCTGTGCGGCATCTCGTCGGGCGCGGCAGCGTGGGCGGCGCTCGAGGTAGCCAGGCGACCGGAAAACGCTGGCAAGCTCATCGTGGTCATTTTCCCGAGCGCGGGCGAGCGCTACATCAGTGCGTTCAATATTCCGATCGAGTAGGCCCAGGAAGGGGCACAGGGAAACCTTTTGTTTTTGACATGCTCCGTGGCGGGATGCTAGAGTCCTTCGTCGTCCGGAAGGGCGACATACTTTTCCTGGCATGTTCATGGGAGGCGCAAATGGCCATTCTTGTCAGGATTCCTGAGGCACTGCGACCGCTTGCAGACGGTCGAGATGAAATCCTCGCCGAAGGCACAACGCTCGGCGAGCTGCTCGACGACCTGGAGGGCCGGTTTTCGGGCATCCGGAACTGGCTCTGCGACGCCACGGGCGCGTTGAGGGGCTACGTCAACCTTTTCGTGAATCGCCGGGAGGCACGCGCGATGGGCGGGCTGGCCGCGTCCGTCGCGGCGGGCGACATCGTCTCGATCGTGCCGGCTATTCGCGGCGGCGCTAAGACTGCACGAAAGATTTACCTCACCTTCCCCCAAAAGCTCATCAAAGAGCCGCTCATCTTCCGCGTCGGGCACGAGTTCAACGTCGTCACCAACATCCGGGGCGCGAGCGTCTCGGACAGCGTCGGCCTCGTCGCGATCGAGATCGAGGGTGAGCCGGAGGAGATCGAGCGCGCGATCAAGTGGCTCGTCGGGAAAGGCGTCAAGGTCGAGCCGCTCGAAGAGGAAAAATAACGGCGCTTCGCAATGCCGCACAAATAAAGAGACCGGGCCACGGGATCTTTCCCGTGGCCCGTTGCTTTCTGTCGGTTGCAGCGTGACTCTAAGTCAGTCGTGTCATGCTTTGCGCCTGCGAAACAGGAGCCCCAGGATGCCCATGCCGAGCATCAGGAACATCCCCGGCTCGGGGATGGGGCTCTCGGCGTACGCGAGATCGATGTACACCAGCTGCGGGCCGTTGTACCCGCCGTTGTGCCAGGTGAACTCGAGCCGTCCGCCGGCACCGACCGACAGGTCGGCTTCGAACAGCTGAGTCGGGTTGTTCGGATCGAGATAGTCGATCTTGCGAGCTTCGGTGGTATCCCAAACCCCGTTGTCGTTATCATCGCTGAACTTCAGGCTCGTCAGCGTCAGGCAGTGCCCATCGCCGGTCACCACCGGTTGGATGCCGATCTCGACATCCTCGCACTTGCCGAGTTCCTCCCACATGTAGCTCCAGGTGGGATAGCCGATGACCAGATCCTCGGCGCGATACCAGCCTGCGGTGTTCGTGTTGACCATGCCGCTGAAGACGGTGGTGTTCGGGGCGAAGTCCTCAATATACCACAGCTTGTTCTGCCAGATGTCCTTGTAGCTGGACGGGCAGCCCATGCCGCTGCCGGCACGCTCAGCCCAACCGTAGGCCAGGTCGTCACGGGCGCCAACGATGTCCCCCTTCGTCAGGTTGGTATCGTAGAGGAAAGGATACTTCTGCTCGAGATACCTGAACGAGTTGATCGTCGCCGTTGGGCAACAGCAGGAAACGCCATTCCCTGTACCTGTGCCGTCGTCGGTATTCCACACGTGGCCGTAGAGCTCGTAGTCCTTTTGGATCTCGACCCAATCGGCCCGTGCGGTCGAGCCGAACAGCACAATGCACGATAACACCGCCACGATGCATCCGACTCTCATGGACACAAGATTCATTCGAATCCCCCCTTTCAAGTTCATGCCCGCGCGCCTGCCCGCAGCCTCACGGACAAGCGCCATAGGGCGTATCGTTCGCTCAGCTTATCTCGGCGCGTCGCTTTCCTCCCGGTTGCAAAAACTGCCGCGTTGCGCGCGCCAATGGATCAGGGATGGTTGGAACGTCAGTTGAGGCAGAATCCCCCTGAACGCCTCTGCCAGGTTAGGCTCTCAGCTTCAGGGACAAAGTTTACTATTCCCGTGGCATATTGTCAAGGCTTTTTTTCGGTTTGCGCAAGAGCGTTCCTGCCAGGCAATTAGACCTGGACTCCTCTTCCAACACGTTTGGGGGTCAGCGCAGGTCACTCGAAGAAGCGGATGGGCGCGCCGTCGGGGACGGAGCGGAGGAACTCAAGGTCCACCTCGAAGGTGCCGAAGACGTTGCAGGCGCTGGCGGCGCGGGGTCGCTCATCGGTGCTCACCGGCGTTTTCCCGAAGAAGAGGGCAATAGCGCCCTGCGGCGGCCAGTAGGCAACCTCGCCCACTTCCACGAGCTCCCGCGCGTCGGGCTCCTTAGGCAGATCAACGTCTGTCGGGCAATAGATTTCGTCGCCCCAACGCAGGGCGGTAACTTCGATCGGCAACGCTTTGCGGATGGCCTCGGCGGTCGGCGTGTCGTGGAGCGTGATCTCGAACTCCCTGCTTTTGACGGAGAACTTCATGCTCAATGCCTCCCATTTCTGATGTGGCTGCGGCCCAGCACTCATAGCACACTGGACCGGAAGCGACAATGCTCGCCTTTGCGCCGCGGGCGTTTCCTGCTATCGTAGTCCCAGGTCAGGAGGAGGTCGGGATGCTGGTGCTGCTCTTGCCGATCGCTGCGGTGCTCGTCGTCGGCTGCGCGTATCTCGTCGTGAGCATGGCCCCGCCCCGGGCGCGGGTGGGCCGGTGGCTGGCGCTCTGGATCGCGGTTTGGACGGAGGTCGTGCTGACGGCGGAAATCCTCTCGCTGCTCGACTCGGTGACGCCGGTCGGTTTCCTCGTCTGCTATGCCGCTTTCGCCAGCGTTGCCTCGGCTGTCTGGGTGCTTCGCGGCAGGCCGAGGACGCGCCTCCTCACGCTGCCTCGGCCGGGCCAGGTCGGCAGCGCCTTCCGCGCACACCCGGCGCTCGGTGTGCTCGTCGTGGTGCTCGCCGTCTGCGCGCTGGTGAACCTCGCGTTGGCCGCTGCACTTCCGGTGAACAACTGGGACTCGATGACCTATCACCTCTCGCGCGTCGGGTACTGGATTCAACACGGCTCGACGGACCATTTTTTCACGCACAACGAGCGGCAGAACTACTCGCCGCCCAACGCCGAGTTCGGCCTGCTCAGCACGATCATCTTCGCCCGCGCCGAGTGGCCGGCCCCGTTCGGGCAGTACGCGGCGTACTTCGTGTGCCTCGCGGCGGTGTACCTGATCGCGCGGCAGACGGGCGCGTCGAACGCAGCGTCGTTGTTTGCCGCGCTCCTGCTTGGGACGATGACGGAGATGATCCTGCAGGCGACGAATCCCAAGAACGACCTCATCGTCGCCTCGTTCCTGGCGTGCTCGGTCGCCTTCGCGCTCGTTGGGCTGCGCACGCTGCCTGCGCCGGAAGTTCGTGACACACGTATGACGCAGAAGCGGAAAAAGAAACGCCCCGTGCCGCGCCAGGCCGAGGTCGCACAAACGGATACACGGCTTCGGGCACTTGTCTGGTCGGCGCTGGCGCTCGGTCTCGCCGTGGGGACGAAGGTCACGGCGGCGCTCTTCTTGCCCGGTCTCGTCGTGGCGGGCGTGGTTGTGGCCGTCACCGGCGGCGGCAAGAACTGGGTGCGCCGGGGCGCGTTCTGGGGGGCGTGCTGCGCGTGTGCGGTGCTCGCGCTCGGATCGTTCAACCACATCCGGAACGTCCGGAATCCTGCGTACCGTTCGATCTCCGGCCCGCCCAAGACGGCAAGGCTCATGGGGCTCGAGCAACGGACGCCGGGCGCGGTGATCAGTAACCTTGCACGGTACGGCTACTTTTTCTGTGACTTCAGCGGGCTTCTCCCCCAAAACCTGGCGCGCTCGCTCACCAAAAGTCGCGCGGCGGCGACGCCGCCGATCTTCAAGAAACTCGGCATCACGGTGAATGCGCCGGAATTGAACTTCCTGGGGCAGGCGGAAACGTTCCCCGTTGACGAGGCGACCGGCCGGTTCGAGGCAACGCCGAGCCTGCACGAGGACACGGCCTGGTTCGGCCCGATCGCGTTCTTCGTCGGGCTGCCGCTCGTCCTTGTCCACCTCGTGTGGTCGCCGCTGCGAAGGCATTGGGCGCGTTTTGCCGTGGCGCTGGCGCCCGTGCTGTACTGGCTTGCCGTCTGCGCGGCGCTGCGCTACCAGCCGTGGGGCGGGCGGTTTTTCATTACGGCCGCCGTCACGGGCGCGCCGCTCCTGGCGCTCACCTACAGGCCGACGCGCCTACGGGCGGCGCAAGTGCTGGTAACGTGGCTCCTCGTCGTCGTCGGCGTCTCCACCGCGCTCACGGCGACGTTCCTCAATCGCTCCAAGCCGATCGTCGCCGAGGCGGGCAGGAGCGTCTTCCGGATGCCGAGGCTTTCGCTTCGGTGCGGCCCTTGTGCCGAGGCCTACACGCTCCTCTCAGCCCAGCCAAAGCACTTCCCTGAACAGATGAAGCTCGGTCTCGTCATGGGAGGCGACGATTGGGTCTGGCCGCTCTTCGGGCCGAGGCTTCGGCGAACGCTCGTGCCGTTGCCGCGGGATTCGGCGCGGGTGGCCCAGGCGTTCCGCGACGGCGAGGTGGACATGGTGGCGATCCGAAAGACAATCGGACTCAAGGCGATGCCGCCGATTCTGGGCGAGCGGCCGGTCATCGGGCCGATCGAGACCGACATTGATGTGCTCCGGGCCAACTTCTGGAGCTTCCTGTTCCACGACGACGAGTACGACGACCTCGTCTTCCCGGCCCGTGATTGGCAGACGCCGGGAGGGTTCGTGGTCGGCCCCGATCAGGAGTTTGTGCCGCAGCGCGTGCTGCCCGCGGGACGGATCGTGATCCCTCTCGAGCCCGATCCGGCCCTTGTCCGCGAGGGCCCGCTCGTTTTCGAGTTTTTCGCGGGCGAGACGAGCATCGGCACGTTCACACTGACGTCGCCCGGGCCGCAGGCCCTCATTGTGCCGTGGTCGCCGAGGCAGGATCCCGAGAAGCAGACGCTGCGAATACGCGTCACCTGTGCCGCAACGCTTCCGAAGGGGACATACGTCTATCGGCTGCTGCACTGGGATTGGCCGAGGTTCGAACAGGTACCTTAGCGGCGTGTGGGAATCCGGGGAATGTGATGGCCGCGGGGGCCGCGCCTGCCGACGAAGCGGAAGACGCCGCAGATCATCCCCCAGCCGAACGCGGTGTGGTAGGTGAAGAACGTCAACGGCACCCAGAGGTTCGGCTTGAGGCGGTTGGCGATGTGTGCCTCGATCGAGAAGCAGACCGCGAGCACGAGGTAAAGCCCGACGAGGCCGAGGGAAATGCTGCGCACGGTCACGACGGGCGGCACGCGCAAAAAGATGCCGAGGATCGTCGTGATAAGCGCGACGATGCCGGAGAACACGAGGAGCATCGGCACGAACTGGCGCCAGTAGCGGAAGGTGAAGTGCTTCTGGAAGAGCCGGATGCGCCACATGCCGTCATAGACGGTCCGCTCCCAGAGCTTGCCGAGGTTGGAGCGGAAGGTGTGGTAGGCGCGCATCTCGGGGTTGATCATGACTTTGCCGCCGATGCGCCGCAGCCGGCAGCTCAGCTCGTCGGTGTGGTACTTTTTGAGGTCGTCGTCGAAAAGGCCGATGCGCTCGAAGACCTCGCGGCGATAGGCGCCGCAGACGACGCGATCCACGAACCGGCGCGGCCGCCGCAGCCTGAACGAGCTGATCCCCCACGAGAAGGCGCTGCACATGGCGCCGATCATGGCGCGGTGGAAGGTGCTCTCGGCCCGAGGAAGGACGACGCCCGCGACGGTATCGCCATCGGTCTCGTCGAGGGCGCGGACGCACTCGGCGATGTAGTTCGGCTCGACGACGACATCGGCATCCACGCGCACGATGATGCGGCCGCGGGCTTCCTCGATGCCCATGTTAAGGCCGCTGGCGGTGGTGCGCCGGTAGTTCTTGAGCAGCCGCACGTGCTTGTGGCGCATGCAGAACTCTTTGATGATGCCGCGCGTGCCGTCGTCGCTGCGGCCGTCCACGGCGAGGATCTCCATGCGCTCGGCCGGGTAGTCCTGCTTGACGAGCGCGGTGAGGCACTCGCGCAGACGGGTCCGCTCGTTGCGCACGGGGATGACGACTGAGACCTCGATTCCAGCCACAGCTCTTTTGAAGCCTACTCCAGGATTATTGCGCATGGGTCAGGTAAAGACCGCTCAAGAATACGCCGCTAGGCGCCGACGGCGCAAGGAGTTTTTAGTCCGGATTTCCCACGGCCCATGCACATGTGGTCTTCCCCGACGAGCCGCTTCGCGGCGATTGAGAGTAGCCACGGGCGCCAGCCCGCCAGAGGCGGGCAAGCCCGTGGGAAACAAAGCCGAAAAACATCCCGAGCCCCGTCAGGGGCGATTGAGTTTGGGCCGCATGCGTTCTCAATCGCCCCTGACGGGGCTCGGGCCTTATTTGAGGACCCTGGGGGTCCACGGGCACGCGCCCGTGGCTACTCTCAAACGCCCCTAACAGGGCTTGGGACTCATGTGCTGGCTTCGACTCAGGCCGACTCGGATGTCTGACCTACCCTGCGGCGCGCTGGGCGTCGGCGACGTCCCGGATGATCGCGGCGAGGTCGTTCTGGGGCTGGAAGCCGATGAGTGCCCGGACCTTGGAGAGGTCGGGGGCGCGGCGGCGCATGTCCTCGAAGCCTTCCTCGTATGCGTCGTCGTAGGGGACGTGAATGATCTCGGACTTCGAGCCGAGAACGGCTTTAATCTGTTCGGCGAGCTGGTTGATCGTGATTTCGTGATCGTTGCCGAGGTTGAAGACCTCGCCGACGGCGCCGGGGTGCTCGATGAGCGAGATGAGGGCGCCGACCACGTCGGCGACGTGGCAAAAGCAGCGGGTCTGCTCGCCGTCGCCGTAAACGTGGATCGGCTTGCCGGCCAGGGCCTCGCGGACGAAACTCGGCACGACCATGCCGTACTCGCCGGTCTGGCGCGGGCCGACGGTGTTGAACAGCCGCACGATGACGACGGGAAGGCCCTTTTCCTTGAAGTAAGCCATGGCGAGGAACTCGTCGAGCGCCTTCGAGCAGGCGTAGCGCCAGCGGCCGGCGGTCGGCGGGCCGATGAGCAGGTCATCCTCCTCGCTGAAGCGGTCGCGGACGCCGCGGCCATAGACTTCGGAGGTCGAGGCAATGAGGACCTTCTTGCGTTTCTTGTTCGCGAGCTCGAGCACGTTTTCCGTGCCGCGCACGTTCGTCTCGATCGTGCTCACAGGGCGCTCGACGACCAGCCGCACACCGACGGCCGCCGCGAGGTGAAAGATCACCTCGGCCTCGTCCACGAGCTCGGCGAGCACCGGCACGTCCATGACCGAGCCGATGGTGTACCGAAACTTCTTTCGGGGTTTGAGGTGCTCGATGTTGCGGATGCTGCCGGTCGAGAGGTCGTCAATGACGGCCACCGTGTCGCCGCGCTCGAGCAGCGCCTCGGCGAGATGCGACCCGATGAACCCCGCCCCGCCTGTAATGAGCGCCTTCATCCTGCCTCTGCGATACTGATGAGTGGAGGCCACAAGCTACACGATGAGGGGCCTCAAGTCCAGTGCAGGCTCGCAGAGGCGGGAAAAGCCGACAGGAGTCACGCGATCGATTACGGCTTGAAGTTGATCTGCTTGATGTCGGCTTTGGCGAAGGCGATCGTCTGATTGCCGACGAGTTCGATCTTGACGGTGTCGATGCCGATGACGCCGCGGAAACGGTCGCCCGGCGGGTCTCACCCGATTTCGACGAGGTCCACGTTGATGATTTCGTCGGCGCGGGCGCTGAGGGCGAGAGAAATGAAGGAACTCAATGTCCTGGGGCCTGATGCAAGTAGGACAGCCAATCGGTTTCTAACGTGATCGCGATCAATGAGAAAAAGCGTACTCCGTCGTAAGGAACTGGCCATCCTCGGCGTCCACGTACAACTGAAGACATCTTTCTGCATAGCCAGGGTAGTGTTCCCCCCAGATCCATGTGGTCAGCGCAAATGGATACACAACGGCCCAAGCGGCGCGGACTGTTCTTGGCCGCGTGCTGTCGAAGTTCTTTAGATAGGGTCCATCAACATACGGTGGCCAACGGAGAGTCAGGTCTTGTGGCTCAGTGTCCTCGCCCACCAGATCCTTGAAGGCGTCGTTCACATGTTTCGCAGCCGTCGCCAATGCTTCTTCTTGGGAGATCCTGATTTTTCCGTGCCACGTTTCTGAGAGGTACCTGTCGTCGTAGAAACAAACGCCGTACCGCTCGGAAAAGCGAACCAGAATATCTTCGTGCCGGAGCCCTAGTTTGTACTCCAGGCGGCCCGCGTAGCGCCTGAACGTCACGCTCCACAGATCCCCCAGCCAGGTCCGATCACGCCATTCGGGATTAAACCTTCTCTCGCTTTCATCAGGAGGAAACTGGTAGCCGGCCGAAACAGGCACAAGGTCATCGGGAAACTCGCCCCTTGCAAGAACCACATAGGACTTTGCTTTCTCCAGCGCTTCCCTGGGGGTCAACTTGGGCCGGGTCCACCGTCCTGCTTCGAGGTCGGCATTGAGGACTTCTTTCGTGCCGCTAAGCGAGTACTCGCGGAGCACTCCGTCAACAGGATCAACTCTCATCGAAAGGGTCAACCCAGGAGCTTTGCATAAGAGCCGAAGGCGTTCTTCACTCTCCTCACGGGGATGTACTATGGTCACACCATCCCCGCTATACGGGGATCGAGGGTAGAGAGTGTCAAGAACGACTTCATCCATGTCCTTGCTCGTGAGCGTCTTCCATTGGGGAAGGCACTCGCAGTCCCGGAAAGGCTCCGTGAGACGCAGGAACCTATCGGCGATCTGCGTGTTTTCTTCCTCTTCGGAAAAGGAGAAGGGGCCTGGTTCAGTCCTTGCTTCGCTCTTTTCGGCGGCCTTCTTTCCGCATGAAACACATGCGAGGACAAGGCCCAGCGACAGCACGTGTCTCCAACGCATTGCAGGAAGTCCTTTCTTCGCGCCTTCGTTTCTTGCCGTGCCGAAGTACCCCGCTTCGTCTATGTGATTTCGACGAGGTCCACGTTGATGATTTCGTCCGTGCGGGCGCTGAGGACGGCGAGGACGGCGTCGTCCGGCTTGCTGTCGAGCTTGATCTTGGCGCAGGCGGCCCGGGCGCCGGCGAAGATGATGTTCTCCATCTCCTGGACGTTGATGTCTTGCTCCTTGATGGTGGAGAGGACGTTGGCGAGGATGCCGACTTTGTCGTAGTGGCGCACGACGAGCTGCCAGTGCGCAGGGGACTTCGTCTCGAGGCTGACGCAGTTGGGGACGGAGCCGGTCTCGATGAAGGTGCGAACGATGCGGACGGCCTCGGCGGCGATGGCGTTCTGGGCCTGGTCGGTCGAGGCGCCGATGTGATGCGTGCCGTAAACCGTCGGCTCGGCGAGGAGCGGATCCGAAAATTCGGCCTTGGCGGGTTTCGGCTCGTTCTCGTAAACGTCGAGGCCGGCGCGAAGACCCTTCGTCTTCACGGCGTCGAGGAGCGCGGCTTCGTCCACGATGCCGCCGCGGGCGGTGTGAATGAAGATGGCTTTCGGCTTCATGGCGTCGAAGAATTTTTTGGCGATGAGGTGCTGGGTGTTCGAGGTGCGGGCGAGGTGGACGGTGACGATGTCGCTCCGGGCGGCGAGTTTCTCGAGTGTGTCGCATCGTTCGATGCCGAGCTCGGCCGCGCGCTCGGGCGTGAGCGAACGCGACCAGCCGATCGGCTTGAGGCCGAGCCCGACGGCCCGCTTGAGCACCTCGCGGCCGATGCCGCCGAGGCCGACGATGCCGATCGTCTTGCCGAAAAGACCGTCCGCTTTGCTGTATTCCTTCTTGTTCCACGTGCCCGCGCGTAACTCGGCGACGCAATCGGGGATGCGCCGGTCAATGGCAAGGATCAGCGCCATGGTCAGCTCGGCCACCGCGATCGAGTTCTTGCCGGGGCAGTTGGCGACGTAGATGCCGCGGTCGGCGGCGTCGGCGACGTCAATCGTGTCGTAGCCCGCGCCGGCGCGGATGACGAGGGCGAGGTTCTTCGCGGCCTCCATGGTGGGCTTGCGCACCTCGGTCGAGCGCACGATGAGGACGTGGGCATTCTTCGCGGCCTCGACGAGGTCGTCGCGCTGGAGGTCGGGATTCAAGGTCACGGAAAGGCCGAGCGCTTTGAGCTGCTCGACGTATGGCCCGGGGAACTTGTCCGCGATCAGAACGTTCATGCCCCGTTTCCTTCATTTCATAGGTGATTATCGAGGGTTCCGCGCCGGCGGAGGTTACTTGGCGAAGGTGAGAGAGTCAACATAGTAGAGGACGGTGTCGCGGCCGGCGTTGATGATGGCGATTTTCTTGACCTTGGCCGCCGTGGCGTTGACCTCGGCGAGCGGGACGCGGACCCCCTGCCACCGGCCGCCGCCGATGTTACCGCCATAGACGTATTTCGGGCCGTCGAGCAGAAGGGTGCCGAGGAGCTCTTCGTTCTCGTCGTAGAGGGAGACGTTAAGGCGCTGCTCGCCCGCGGGCCCGCCGTGAATGAGGAACTGGAGGGCACGGTAGCCCCCGGTGGATAGGGGGACCTCGCGGCCGAAGCTCAGGCCGCCACCTGGCTCCTGCTCGACGAGGATGGCGTGTTCCCCCTTGGCGGCATTCTCCCGGTTGCCAAGATCAACGTTGGTGTTCCAGGACCAGTCTTGCCAGTCGTTGACGAGCGCGTCGGTGTAGATGGCCGAGGCGGTTTCTTCGGTTCCCTCCCCTTCCCCTTCTTTCTCGACGCGTTCTTCCTGCGTGCGCCCGGTCTGTGGCGCTGCGAACAGGGGCACACGCTGGGCGGTGAAGCCGACGTCGTCGAGATAAAAGGTGGGCATCGCTTCCTTTGACCCATTGTAGAAGGCGATGCGCGCGGTGTTCCTGAAGCCGGGCTTGAGCTCGCTCACTGGGATGACGAAGAACTGCCACCGGCCCGGGGGAATCTCGCCGCCCTGGATGTGGGCGGGCGTGGCCAGACGGACGCCCTGGCGGCTCGGCAAAACGTTTCCATCGGTATCAATGATGACAAGGCGAAGGTTCTGGCCGCCCTCGGTGCCGCCGTGGATCCACCCGACGAGGGCGTAGAAACGCGTGAGGTCCCACCCTTTCTCGTAGGTGAAACAGAGCGCGCCTTTGCCCTCAAGGGTGACCGCCATCGAGGACGAGCCGTTGTAGACGTTGGTCGTATGCTCCGGGTCTACCTCGGCGCGCCACGAGCTGTCCTTCCAGACGTTGCGGATCTCGTCGTCGTAGAGCATGTGGCCGTAGGTGACGGCGGCCGCAGGCGCGGGCGCCAAAAGAACGCACGCGCCGATCCAGACAAGTATTGCGGCCAACACGATCGGTCTGAACGCACCCGAAAGGCCGCGGCGTTTGGTTTGCTTGAACACGTGACTCGTCATTCTTGCCTCTCGGTTCAGGGACGAGGCCGACGTTCCTACAATACTTGTGACGCTCGGGAACACGCCGGCGTTCCGACGACCAGTCTCGCTGCAGCCTACATGGAGAATGGTGTCTCGTCAAGGCCCGAAAGGGAAGCGCCACAGCCGGTGCGTGGGCGTTGGGGACTATGAGACGTGGACGATCTTGGTGCCCTGCGGTTCGAGGTCGAAGGGGATTTCGCGCAGCGCGGACAGAGCCTCCCCGACTTCGCGCCGACGGTCGTCCGGAACGTAGAGCAAGAGAAAGCCGCCGCCGCCGGCGCCGAGGAGCTTGCCGCCGACGGCGCCGGCCTTGCGCGCGCGCTCATAAGCGGCGTCCACGAGCTCGTTGGTGATCCCGCTCGCGAGCTCGCGCTTGAGCATCCAGCCTTCGTGCAACAGATCGCCGAACTCGTCGAGACGGCGGCCTTCCAGGAGGACGCGGCGGATCTCACCCGCGAGGTCACGCATTTGGCGGAGGTAGTCGAGCTTGTTGGCGGTTTCCTTGCGCTGCTCGTCAAGGATCTCTCTCGCCGACCGCGTAACGCCGGTGTACAAAAGCATGAGCCTTGCGCTGAGCGCGTCCTTGCGCTCCTTGGTGCAAACGACCGGGTCCACGAAGACGCTCTCGTCTGGATTGAACCGGATGTGCTGCAGGCCGCCGTAGGCGGCGATGTATTGGTCCTGCTTGCCGATCGGCTCGCCGACGATGTCAATCTCGATCTCGCACGCTTCGGCCGCGAGGCGCTCGGGCGGCGCGTGCAGGCCGGTGTAGGCGTAGAGAGCATTGAGGAGCCCGACGGTGAAGCTCGACGAGGAACCGAAGCCGGTGCCGGCCGGAATGTCGGAGATCGAGGTGACCTCGATGCCGTTCAGAATGCCCGTCTTCTTGAGGGCCTCGCGCACGAGCGGGTGCTGGACCTCGTCGGCGGTCTCGACGATCTCGGTCTTCGAGTAGCTCACGCGCACGGTGTGATCGAACCGCTTGTTCACCGTGATGTACATGTACTTGTCAATCGTGGTGGAGGTCACCGCGCCGGGCTCGTGCCCGTAGAAGGCGCGCAGGTCGGTGCCGCCGCCGGCGAACGAGACGCGAAACGGTGTGCGCGAAATGATCACCCAATCATCCTCTCAGATGCTGGTCCTTCTTGGGACGAGACCACTATACAGAACGGTTCCGGCTTCCACAACTTTAGCGATAGGCCCCAAATCGGCGCGCAAAAGGTTGTTTCCGTCGAGAGGCCGTTCACCCGAAAGGTGATGCTTTCAGGCGCGATCGGGGAACAGGTGAACGAACGACAGCGCCGTAGGCGCGTCAGCAGGTAGCCTGGGCCGTTAGGCCCAGGTGTAGGGTCGCGCAACACGGATCAGGCCCCGGCGGCCCGCCGGAGGCGGGCAAGGGCGACAGATCCTCGTCGAGGAGAAGGCGCCGCTGCCTTCACACGATTGCTGTCGCACCTACGGCGCTCTTTTGGGGACTTTGCGTATCCGCGTTCCTGGGCCTGACGGCCCAGGCTACCTGCCGTCGCCGCTCCGCGGCTGCGCGCCAGGACATGCAATCCCTATCCGCCGATTTGGGATAGAACACCCCGAAGAGAAGCCGTTCCTGATATAATAACGGCATGGCGAAGGAAGAGGCACAGATCAAGCTGATCGCGACGAACAAGCAGGCGCGGCGCAACTACGATATCGCCGAGACCTGGGAGGCCGGGATCGAGCTCCAGGGCACGGAGGTGAAATCGCTCCGCGCCGGCGGGGCCACGCTGCGCGATGCCTACGCGAAGGTCGTGGACGGCGAGATCTGGATGTACAACTGCCACATCAGCCCCTACAAGTACGGCAATATCCACAACCACGAGCCGACCCGCCCGCGCCGGCTGCTGCTCCACCGGCAGGAAATCAGGAGGCTTTTCGGCAAGACGGCCGAGCGGGGGTTCACGCTCGTGCCCACCCGAATGTACTTCAAGCGCGGCAAAGCCAAGGTCGAGCTCGGCCTCGGCAAGGGAAAACTCCTCTATGACAAGCGCGAGGACATCAAGGCGCGCGACGCGGCGCTCGAGATGAAACGCGCGCTGGGTCGGAAAAGGAGATAGAATTCACCACCGATCTTCACAGATCGGCACAGACTTGTTTCGGCGGGGCCTCCTGGCCCCGCCGAAAACTCAAACTAGGAAAGGATTGGACGTGCGTTCCTCCCCTACTGTCGTGGGCGGGCCGTGGCCGGGATAAAGGATGATGTCGTCGTCAAGGGTGAGAAGTTTTTGGCGGATGCCCTCGATGAGTTGTTCGTGCGAGCCGCCGGGCAAGTCGCTCCGGCCAATGCTTCCCGCGAAGAGCGCATCACCGACAAAGACGCCGTCGCCGGTCTTGAAGGACACGCCGCCGGGGGTGTGACCCGGGGTGTGCAGCACCTTGAACCGGAATGGGCCGATCTCGACGATTTCCCCATCCCTGAGCGTGTGCGTGACGGGCGGCTGGGGCTCAGCATAAAAGCCGAAGAGCTCGGCCTGCTCGACGACGTGCTCGTAGAGCGCTCTGTCAGCCTCGTGCAGGTAGATCGGCGCGTCGAAGGCGAGGCGGAGCTCCCTTACACCGGTGACGTGATCCCAGTGGCCGTGGGTCAGCAGGATCGCCGCGAGCGTCTTGCCGGTTTCCTCGATCCGATTCACAAGCCGCTTCGGGTAGTCGCCCGGGTCAATGACGACCGCTTCCGGGCGATTGTCGTCGAGGACGAGGTAGGCGTTTTCCTGCAGCTCGCCAAGCGTGAAGGTCTCAACGCGCATTGGAAATTTCCGTCTAGCGGCGTCCTCCGCTGCGTGGGCCGTCGCGACGCGGGCCGCGGCGATCGCCCGGGCCGCGGTCACGGCGGTCGCGGTCACGCCCGCCTCGGTCCCGGCCGCCGGGGCCCCCGCGGCTGCGAGGGGGGCCGCCGCGGCTGCGGTCGGAAGGGCCACGATCGCGAGGTGGCCGCCTCGGCCGCTCGGGCGCATCGGGATTGAGCACGAGGCGCCGGCTCAGGTTGACGCGTCCGCGGTCGTCAATTTCGATGACCTTGACCATGATCTCGTCGCCGATGCCGACCTCGTCCTCGACCCGTTCGACGTAGTGGTCAGCGAGCTCGGAGACGGGGACCATGCCCTCCTGGCCGGGGAGCACCTCGACGAACGCGCCGATCTCCATGATGCGCTTGACGGTGCCTCGGTAGATCTTGCCGACCTCGACCTCGGCGGTGAGGTCCTGGATCCACTGGACGGCTTTTTCGGCCCGCTCGGCGTTGTTCGAGAGGATGCTCACCTTGCCGCTGTCGTCAATGTCAATCTGCAGGTCCAGCGTGGTCGTGATCTGGCGAATGACCTTACCGCCTGGGCCGATGACGGCGCCGATTTTTTCGGGGTTGATCATGATCTGGGTGATCCGCGGCGCGTAGGGCGAAAGCTCGTCGCGCGCCGTGCTGATGGCGGCGTTCATCTTTTCGAGGATGTGCAGCCGCCCCACGCGGGCGCGCTCCATGGCTTCGCCGAGGACATTTTGGCTGATGCCGCTGACTTTCATGTCCATCTGGAACGCGGTGATGCCGTCGGCCGTGCCGGCGATCTTGAAGTCCATGTCGCCGAGGGCGTCCTCGGTCCCGAGGATGTCGGTCAGCACGCGGGTCGCGCCGTCCTCGAGGACGAGCCCCATCGCGATACCGGCGACGGCGGCCGTGGTGGGCACACCGGCGTCCATGAGCGCCAATGAACCGCCGCAAACGCTCGCCATCGAGGAGGAGCCGTTCGACTCGAGGACCTCGGAGACGAGGCGGACGGTGTATGGGAAGGTGTCCTCGTCGGGCAAAACAGCTCCGAGCGCGCGCTCGGCGAGGTGGCCGTGGCCGATCTCGCGCCGGCCGGGGCCGCGAATGGGCTTGCACTCGCCCGTGCAGAACGGCGGGAAGTTGTAGTGAAGCATAAACTTCTTGCTCGCTTCGCCGACGAGGGTGTCGGCCCGCTGCTCGTCGGACTCGCCGCCGAGCGTGGCAAGCGCCAGCGCCTGCGTCTCACCCCGGCTGAAGAGCGCCGAGCCATGGGCGCGCGGCATGACGCCGACCTCAACGCTGATCG
>Ga0180431_10004804_pt1 | contig 16757 bp, 11 predicted proteins | sample SS_ome_11_FD_132459 | JGI IMG/M metagenome (GOLD analysis project Ga0180431, IMG submission 132459) | Hypersaline lake sediment archaeal communities from the Salton Sea, California, USA - SS_1_MS_1 metaG | ecosystem: Environmental > Aquatic > Non-marine Saline and Alkaline > Hypersaline >... | reverse complement strand
GACAATGGGGAGTACTTCAGAAATAGCGCGTGCAGTATGTGTCCAGTACCTCCGTGCCGGTAAGATCCCGGTCCCAGGCCATGCGCGCAAAGGCATAGCCGTTGAGAGCATGCTGCGCCGGACCGATGATGCCACCGGTGGCCTTCACCCCCAGCAAGGGCGCCTCTTCATTCAGGGACAGCCCTTCGTAGAAGCGCAACTCGTCGTCGATCCAGGCCAGGATAGGATACGGGAAGTGGAGATATCCGCTCAGCCCGTAGTAATACGCGTACACGATGACCGGCGAGCCCGACCGTTGCCAGTCGCGCATCCAGCCGAAAAGTCGGCTGTTCTTCATGCAGGCCTCGACCGGCCCCACGGGATGCGTGTAGCAGCGGAAATAGTTGCAGAAGCTCACCACCACGCCCGGATCGGGCCTAAGGTCCGGCGGGGGCGCCTTGTAGTTTAGGTAGGCGAGGTAGACCACCGAAATGTCGGGATGTTCGCGACGGACCTGTTGCGCCACGCGATTCACAAACCGCAGGTAGTAGGCTGAGCTGCTGTTCGGCCAAGTGGATCCTTGCCCGCGGCCCATTCTCTTGCACGCCTCGCACTCGCATTCGGCCTTGTTGTCCTCGGGCCACAGATCCAGGTACCTGACCTCGGGGTGATGATCCAGGAACGTGATGCCATGCTCGGCCATGAGGCGGGCCACCGCCGGATTGGACAAACAAAAGGCGAGCCCGCGCGCCTTGCGCACCCGCTGTCCGTCGACCAGGGCGAAGTACTCCGGATGCTCGTCGAAGAGCTCCTTCGTGGGCTTGAGCAGCCTGTAGAAGTCGTGATGGCCGACCTCCAGATCGAAGCCTCGCTTCTCGACCTCGGGCCACACCTCTTGGTCGTACTCCGGGTCGCGCGTGTAGTCGTCGGGCATGGGGAACTGCTGGAACTGTACGGTGTTGAGCCGGTTCTTCGCCATAAGGTCCAACGCGGGCATGATGCGCTCTTTCGCGGACACGCCGGGGCCGCGCACGCCGCGCAGATACCAGACCTGGTCGGCCCGGTAGGCGAGCCGCGGTTGCCAAGTGCGGTCGATGGGCCCGATGCGCACGGTCGGCCGGCGTGGGACCACCTCGTCGGCCGGGTCGAAGTCTCGTCCGTTGACCGGGAACTGTGCCCAGCCCACGCCGAGGAACTCCTCCAACAGCGTGTAGACCGCGTACAGCACCGCGCGCGGATTCGTGCCCGCGAGGATGAGCCGCCCCTCGCCCACCGTGCGGATCAGGAAGCTGTCCTCGGGAAGATTTCCAGGATCCTCCACGCCGGCAGTGCGCATGAGGTCGCTTTCCATGGTGCCCAGCACGACGGCCGTCTGCGAACCAGTGCCCGCACCCGTTGCGCGCACCGGCAGACGGGCGCCGGATATCTTCTCAAGGTACTCCTGGAGTTCGTCGGCGGCGAAGCGTTCCGGCACAGACGCTGTCTGCCCCACCAGGATCTCGGCGCGCGGCTCTCCTCGGTCGCTGAGCACCACCCCGCCCGTCTCGCCCGCTTCGACGAGGCATGTCGCCGATGCCACAAGCAGCACCGGCGTGAGTATCAGTGCGTAGCGCATCACAATCCCTCCTCCGTGCTGACTAGAGCGCGCAGCATGCTCGTATACGCAACGGCCGACGGTTTCCGCAAAAGGCCCGCCTATTGACCGGCTCGCGCGGGCCGCATAGAATCCCGTCAACGCCAGGCCCCTACAAGCCAACGCCCAGTCGGACCCTATGCATGGCCTCATTCAAACACTACCAGCCCACTGCGTTTTACGCAAACAACGGACAACCGGGCCTGGAGGGCAAGGTGGCCACGCATCACTGTCTCGTCGCGGAGCTGGTCGAACGGTTCGACCGCCCCGTTGTGCTCGAGCTGGGCACGGCCAAGGGGCTGTCCACGTGCCTGCTCTTGTCCGCATGCGAGCGCCGGAGCGGGCGCATGGTGTCCGTCGACATTCAGGACTACGCGGACGTGGCCCAGAGCCCGGCCTGGCAGTTCGTGCAGGCGGACGACGCCCGTGTAGAGGATGTGCTGGCCCAGGCGCCGCACCTGCGTGAGGGCATCGACCTCGTGCACGTGGACAGCTGCCACACGTACGAACACGTCACCCGCCAGCTTATGGGGTGGTACCCGTACGTCAAGGCCGGAGGGTGCCTTACCTTCCATGACGTGGACCCGGCCGCGTGCGGCCCGACCGGATTCAAGCCGAGCCCGAGCACCTATCAGGACCTGCAGGGCGTGGCGCGCGCGGTCAAGGACTTCTTCCGCGCGAACGAGGACGAGCTCTTCCTGACAATCCACTACGGAGCCACCGGCATGGCGGTCATGCACAAGCTCTCGGCCCTGGGCACAGAGCCCAGGCCCCCGGCGCAGCGCACGAAGTACGTGCCCCGGGTGGGCGTGCGCCGCGCCTGCGGGCTGCTGGCGCGGGCCGTGGCAAACTGCGCGCGCGACCGGGTGCATACCTGGACCGGCCGCACCGACTGGCGCGACCGATACGACGTGGACGCTGCGGACTGACCTTGTCCAGACCGAGCGCGCAGCGTTCGGGCATACGCGCAAGCGAACGCGGCGCGCGTGCCCGTCTGTCTTCCGGTCCTGTGCAGGAGCGCGCATCGTGCCTGACCAGGCCCTCAGCCTCCAAGACTACGCCCAATCCCTGCGCCGATGGCTCGCGGACTTCCTGGACGAGCATCCGCCGGGCCTCGTCCCGTTCGCACGCGAGGGCGACCGCGTCCCGCCCGGCTCGCGGACCGGGCTCGCGCCCGCAACGCTCGCGCTCAAGGTGGCACTCCAGACCGGGCTGTGGCGGACCTGGGACAAAGGCACGCGCACGCGGTGCGTGCACCGTGTCCTCTCCTTTCAGGAGCGCGCGCCCGGTCCGCTCCAGGGCTGGTTCATCGACGAACCAGCCGAGGAGCACATGGACCGGACGCCGTTGCTAGCACGCGTTCTGAAGAGACCGTGGCGCGATCCCACCTGGCTTTGGCGCATGGGCAACCTGCGCCAGGCCTGGGCCGCCCTCGCGGGCGCGGGCGCCGCGGACCGAGTGCGCATGCCCGCGTGCCTGGCCGACGCGGACTGGACGCGGGCCTGGTGGCGCGGCGTGCACAGGTTCACGGACCCGTGGGCGCGGTACGCGCATCTGAGCGCGTTCGCCGCCGTGCTCGTTCGCGCCAGGTCCGCAGGCGGCCAACCGGCGGTCCCTTATGCGGACCCTCTGCCCCCGACCACGTGGCAGGCCGCCTTCGCTGCGGCCGAAGGCGCCCCGCCGCGCGTGGGCGTGAGCGGGCTCATGAAGCTTGTCACCCTGGCCGACCTGCTCGACCGCCCCGTGCTTGAGCCCGAGCGGCTCATCGACATCGCGCTCCGTGCATCCGCGTCCGAGGCCGCGCATGTGTGCTTTCTCGTCAATCCCCTGCTTGTCTTCGACCGCGCGCAGCGGCACGCCGACCACCGGGCGCGCGAGGTGGCCGACTGGCGCAACGCTGCCACCCAGCGGCTCGCGGACCTGCGCATGCCCGACGGCGGGTTCGCCACTACGGTTGATGGATCGATTGGCCGTTACACGCACCTGACCGTGGGAACGCAACAGAGGCAGGGCGACGTGCACGGCGCGCACATGGTCGGCTGGGCCTTGGCGCTGCTGGGGCGCGCCGAAGGCCAGGACCTGGGCCTCACCGAGCCGCCCACCTGAGCAATGCCATTTGCCCCCTGCGAGCAAAGCGCTTCTGGGACCGGACGAAACCCGCGGGCGCAGAGTGCGCAACCTTGCGCACCGCGAGCAGCGGATAAATGTGGCAGGCCATCGCGTAGTATCGGTCGTTGGGTTCGGTCCACAAGACTCCCGGCACCGCGCAGGACCCTGCCATACCCGATACGCACGTCATACGCACGTCATGGACACAGATCAAGCACCGACCATGAAGCGTGCCTTCCTTTCCGGGCATGCCTTGGCACTCATGGTTGACACGGACGCCACGCGGCGTATAGAAGCTCGCTGCAAGCGCTACAACCTGACATCGCCGATTGGTGCAACCGACACCGCCCACGGCCACATGCAGCCCGGGCAGTGACATCTGACGAGGGAGGCCGTGATGAAAAGAGAGCGCCGTCTCATTCAGCACCTCAATGCATTTCTGAAGCACACGCGCGGCAAGTGCCCGATCATCGGCTACTTCGAGCCGATCCTGCCGATGGTGAAGTGCGCCGTCGAACATCGCCTGGTCAGCGGCGTGGCCTACTGGGCAGTGTACGAGGGGATGGGCATCGGCGAGAATTTCGTGCGCTATCGAACCGGCGAGCGTGTTCCGGAAGCGAAGAAGAGGAGTCGAGGGCCCGGCGGCGTGCCGTTCGTCTGCGCCGACGAATGGGAGGAGTCGGTTCGTGAGGGGGAGCCCGCGCCTCTGGATGCGCCCTACGAATACCGGCAGGAAGTCCAGCCGGAGGCGGTCGAGTTGATCAACCAGGCCGGTCTGTTTTTCTACTCCTTCCTGCCGTTCGACGAGGGTCGAGTGGATTCGCTGCGCTACCTCGGAATGTTCGGCGGCCGATGGATTCCCGGACTGCTGAGTGAGGAGGACCACTCCGTCTACCCGCACCTGAGCGAATTGCACAAGGAGGCCCCGATCGCCGATCGGAACGAGGCGTATGCCAAGGCCATGGACTACGCCTTAGAGCATTTCAGGAAGGAGCGCCCTTACGGTCTCGGCGGGAGCGGAGTCGCCTGGTACCAGGCGGCCGCTTTGACGCGTCAGGGACGATGGGATCATGAACTGGCGAACGGGAACTTCCAGGTCCAGGCCGCCTTCCTTCGCGGCGTAAGCCGGCAACACGATATCCCCTTTGTCATCTACGCTGCGCCTTGGGGCTACGATCACGACGGGATGTTCGGCGTGAAGGCCGATCCGGAGATTCCGTTCGGCCAGATACTCAACTGTCCTCTTCACGCGGCGAAGGACGTCGGGAAGCCCGACCATCTGTTGGAGCGAGAGGCGTACTTCTCCTGGTTCTCCGGCCCGGCCGCCTTGGTTCTGGAGGACATGCAGCTGCGGCTGTTCAAGAAGGGGAAAGACAAGGATACCTTTGAGCCGACCGCGTTCTCCGAGGTCATCCGACGGCTGAACCGTCTCGCCTTCGACTCCGACTTCGACCGGGGCGAGCCGCTCCGCCCCGCGTGCATCCTGCTGGACGAGCGTCACGGCTGGACCCTTCCACACCATCCCGACGCCCGCTCCGACACGCCGTTCCTCCAGCGCAGGAAGGTGTGGGGCCTCTTCGACTACGAGAATCAGGACGTGATGGTGGACAATCTCTTCGGGGCGATCTACCCGGGATACGAGATGGCCGGCGGATGCGGCTGCACCGGGGGCAACCTGGCGCCGACGCCCTACGGAGACTCGTTCGACGTCCTGTTCACGAACGCGGGCGCCAAGCCGCTTGCCCGCTATCCGGTCGCCATTCTGGCGGGCTGTCCGGAACCGACGCCCGCCCTCCAGAGAAGACTAGAGGAATACGTGATCGACGGCGGATCGTTGCTGCTCAACATCAGCCAGGTCGCCCATGACTGGGAGGATTTCCTGGGCGTCAGGTTCTCACCGCGCCACAACATGCAGTACACAGCGCTGGGCGTGCTCCGACCGGCCGATTGCTCCGAATGGCTCTCGCCCCCCAACGTGATGGAAGAGCCGCGCTACCGCTATGTTCGCCTGGAGGCCGATGGCGCCGAGACGCTGGCGGTGACCGAGCGTGGGGACCCGCTTGTGCTCTGCCACACGGTGGGCCGGGGAAAGGTCTGCCTGATTGCGGCCGAGTTCGCGCAGGAGATTTCCGGCGCCCATCGCCCGAACGGGCTGCTCAACGTCACGCGCGAGACGATCGCCCGCCTTCTGGAACCGCACCAGAAGATGCGCGTGCGCGGCCGGCGGCTGCATTACATGGTCAACGAGACGCCGCGCGGGTTGTCCGTGATGGTGCTGAACAACGAGGCCCGCATCTGGCGGGGCTGGGTCTCCTTCCCGGGCCACGCCGGCGCCGAGGTACGCGAGTGGTATGCTGAGGAGACGCTGCAAACGCACTCGGCCGAGAGGGAGCTGGCCGCGCGCTTGGTCATCCCGCCGTACGGCTTGCGGCTGCTCTCGGTGACCGGCCGAAAGCCGCAGCGTGCGAGACGCCGATGAAGACGCGGGTTGCGACGAGATATCGAACACGGGAGGCGCGCCACGCTGGCGTGTCCCTGCGATAGACCCCTCTGGGACCGGCTCAACCACTCCGGCCGCCCTGATACCGAGCACTGCATACCCCACTCATCACCCCGGTTCGCGCGCCCTCCGCGACGGCTCCCAACGCGACCGCCGATTCCTCTCCTTTTTCGCTTGCATCGCGGGGCATGTTCGATTATGTAATATGTTACAGGACCGAACATACGAGGAGAACCATGCCCAAGCTCGCCGAAGACCGGCACCGCGCTCTGCTCAAGGACCTGCGCAGCGGCAAGGGCGTGCGCATCGTGGAGGCCGCCGAACGCCTGGGCGTCTCTCCCATGACCGTGCGCCGCGACCTGACCGTGCTCGAGGAGCAGGGCCTGGTCCAGCGCGTGCACGGCGGGGCCGTGCCCTCCCCCGCGGCGCGGTTTGGTGAGCGGCTCTCCACCCGCGCGCGGGCCAAGGCGCGCGCGGCCGCCAAGCTCGCCCGCTTCCTGCCTCGTGAGGGAGCCATCTATCTGGACGGGAGCACCACCATGCTGCACCTGGTCTCCCGCCTGGCCGGGGCGCGCGGGGTGCAGGTCGCCACGAACAACGTGGAGACGTTCCGCCGGCTCACTTCAGTGCGTGGCGTCGAGCCGCTCTTGATCGGCGGGCAGCTCGACCGGCGCACGGACAACCTGGTCGGCGGCCTGGCGCTGCGCTCGATCCTGGCTACGGTGTTCGACGCTGCGTTCTTCTCGGCCTGGGGCCTTGCGCCGAGGCTCGGGCCCATGGAGGTGACCCTGGAGGACGCGGAGGTCAAGGACCTCGTCGCGAGCCGCAGCCGGGCGGTGTACCTCGCCGTGGACGCCAAGAAGCTGGGCGTCACCGCGCCCGGGGCCTGGCGTCCCGACCAGGCGCGCACGCTGCTTGCTACGGATCTCTCGGACAAGGACGCGCGGCTGCGGCCGTATCGGGCCCAGTTTCGCCGGATCCTCTGACGGGCCGGCTCGCCGGCCGGAGCACAAGGAGCGAATCATGGCCACGCCCGTGCAGATGCCCCAGCCAGGGAACACGGTCGAGGAATGCCTTCTCGTGGAATGGGCCGTGCCCGAGGGCAAGCCCGTGACCAAGGGCCAGGTCGTGTGCACCATCGAGACGGACAAGGCGACCTTCGAGGTCGAGAGCCCGGCCGACGGCACTCTGGTCCGCCAGTTCGTGTCCGCCGGCGAGGTCGCGCCCGTGCTCACCACCATCGGCGCGGTGGGCGAGCCCGGCGAAGATGTCTCCGACCTTGCGCCGACGTCCGCCGCGCCGTCCCAGCCGGCCGGGCGCAAGGCTGCGAAGGAACCAAAGAAGGAGATGCGCGAGGAACCGCGCGCAGAGTCCCCTGCCCCACAGGACCCGCAATCCGCTGCCTCCGCCCAACGAGCGGACGGGCGACGCGCGGTCTCGCCGCGGGCGCGCAAGCTCGCCGCGCGCCTGGGCGTGGACCCGACCGGGCTCCAGGGCTCGGGCCCGCAGGGCCGCGTGGTCAGCGACGACGTGCAGGCCGCAGCCGGACGGCTGACGCCCCTGGCCCGGGCGGAGCAGGCCGCCACCGGGCGCACGGCCCAGGCGCCGAGCGGACTGGGGGGTCGCGCACGCGCGCGCGACCTTGTAGAGGCAGCCCCCCAGGAGGCCCCGCCCGAGGAGATTCCCCTCACCCAGATCCGCGCCCGCATCGCCGAGCGCATGCGCGCGAGCCTGGCCCAGCACGCGCAACTCACCCTGCACGGTTCCGCGGACGCCACGGCGCTCCTCGCCCTGCGCCGCCGGTTCAAAGAGGCGCGCTCTGCGGACGAAGAGGCGCCCAATGTCACCTTGAACGCCATGATCTGCGCGGCCGCGGTCTGGACCCTGCCCGCATTCCCGGAGCTCAACGCCACCTTCGATCCGGAGGCCGAGAAGCTTGTGCGCTACAGCCAAGTGCACCTGGGCGTGGCCGTGGACACCGACCGCGGGCTCATGGTCCCGGTGGTGCGCAACGCGCACGCCATGCGCCTGTCCGAGCTCACCGGCGCCATCGCCCAGACCGCGGCCGAGGCGCGGTCTGGGGCCATTGACCCGGACCGCCTCTACGGCGGCACCTTCACCATCACGAACCTCGGGGCCCTGGGCGTGGAGCGGTTCACGCCCGTGCTCAACAGCCCCCAGGTGAGCATCCTCGGTGTGTGCGCGATCGAGGAGCGCCCCGTGCCGGACGGCGCGGGCGGGGTGCGGTTCCAGCCCGCGCTGGGGCTCAGCCTCACCATCGACCACCAGGTCGTGGACGGCGCGCCGGCGGCACGCTTCTTGCAGGCTCTTGCGCAGTCCATCGGGACCTTCGACTTCGCTCTCGCGCAACAGGCCGTGTGAACCGGGCCCCTCGCTCGGCGGCGCAACAGCAAGGAGAAGCGCATGTACGACCTCATCATCATCGGCGGCGGGCCGGCCGGGTACGTGGCGGCCGAGCAGGCGGGCGGCTTGGGCAAGAAGGCGCTTCTTGTCGAGCGCGACCCCCACCTGGGCGGCGTGTGCCTGAACACCGGATGCATTCCCACCAAGACCATGCTCCATTGCGCCACCCTGTACGCGAACGCATCGGAGGGCGATGCCTTCGGCGTGCACGCCGAGGAGCTTCGCTTCGACTACGCGGCCGTGCGCAAGCACGTGGACAAGACCGTGGACCGGCTGCGCAAGGGCGTGCGCGCGCTCATGCGGCAGAACAAGGTCGACGTGAAGGTCGGCGACGCGCGCATCACCGGCCGGGGAAAGATTCGCGTCAACGACGAAACCTATGAAGGCGAGCACCTGCTCGTGTGCACGGGCTCGCGTCCGTACCTGCCGCCGATCGACGGGCTGAAGAACAACGACCGCGTGCTCACGAACGCCGACATCCTGGCCCTGGACGAGATGCCCGACCGGTTGGCCATCATCGGAGCCGGCATCATCGGGTGCGAGTTCGCCTGCCTGTACGCGTGCGCGGGCAAGGAGGTGGTCGTGGTGGAGATGCTCGACCACGTGGGCGGAGATACCGAGCCCGAGCTCGCCAAGGTCATGCAGAAGGAGTTGCACAAGCGCGGGGTCACCTTTCATCTCCAGGCCACGGTGAACGAGGTCGACGGCGCCACGATCAAGTTCCAGGACAAGAAGGGCAAGGAGCGCACCTTTGAGGCCGACGCCGTGCTCGTGGCGACCGGCCGCAGCGCGAACACCGAGGGGTTCGGCCTGGAGGACCTGGGCGTGGACGCGCACGACGGGCGCATCCAGGTGGACGACCGCGCGCGCACGAACGTGCCCGGCGCGTACGCGGCCGGGGACGTCACGGGCCGCCAGCCCTTTGCCCACTTCGCCTATCGGCAGGGCACGGTGGCCGTGCAGCACATGTTCGGCCAGGACGCGATCTGCCGCGAGGATGCGGTGCCCGCCGTGATCTACACCGACCCCGAGCTGGCGAGCGTAGGCCTCACCGAAGCGGAGGCCCGCGAGCAGGGCCGCGAGGTCAAGACCGCCAAGTTCCCGCTCACGAACAACGGCCGCTACCTCGCCGAGACCAGGGGCCAGCGGGGCCTGGCCAAGGCCGTGGTGGGCGCCCAGCACGGGGAGCTCCTGGGCATGCACATCGTGGCCCCGCACGCGTCCGAGATGATCGCCACGGCGGCGGTCATGATCGAGACCGAGCTGCGCGCCCCGGACATCCGCGAGCTCATCTTCCCGCATCCCACGATCAGCGAGGCCCTGCGCGACGTACTGCACGGAGTCTGAGAACCGGCCCTGAGCGATAGAGCTCGGACGCATGCACACGGACACAGCTGCCAAGTAGAGGACCCGACCCATGGTCAAGACCCTGCACATCGACCCGAAGGACGTGCGCCGCAAGGGCGAGATCGCCTTCGACCCCATCCCGCTCAACGCGTACGACACCCCCCTCGCCAAGGCGGCCAAGGCCTTCCCGGCCGCGGACCTCGTGCGCATGCACCGCGACATGTGCGTGCTGCGCGAGTTCGAGACCATGCTCGACCGCGTGAAGAAGGAAGGCAGCTACGAGGGCGTCGCGTACACGCACAAGGGGCCCGCGCACCTGTCCATCGGCCAGGAGGCCCTGGCTGTGGGCCAGGCCTACACCCTCACGCCGCAGGACTACACCTTCGGCAGCCACCGGTCCCACAGCGAGATCCTGGCCCGCGGCCTGCGCAGCGCGGAGCTCCTGGGAGAGGCCGACCTCGATCGCGTCATGGGCGCGTACATGGACGGGCGCATCCTGCGCGCGGTGGAGCCGGACGCGGCCGGAGACGTGCGCGATCTGGCCCTCGATTACTTCCTGTACGGGACCCTGGCCGAGATCTTCGCGCGCGAGACCGGATGGAACCAGGGCCTGGGCGGGTCCATGCACGCGTTCTTCACCCCGTTCGGGATCTATCCGAACAACGCGGTGGTCGGCGGCAGCGGCGACATCGCGGTGGGCGCGGCCCTCTTCAAGAAGTCGAACGCCAAGCCCGGCATCGTGATCGCGAACATCGGCGACGCGTCGCTCGGATGCGGCCCCGTGTGGGAAGGCATCTGCTTCGCCTCCATGGACCAGTACAAGACCCTGTGGGACGAGGCTTACCGCGGCGGGCTGCCGCTGATCTTCAGCTTCGTGAACAACCAGTACGGCATGGGCGGCCAGACCGCGGGCGAGACCATGGGCTTCCGCATACTCGCGCGCACGGGCGCGGGCGTGAATCCGGAGCAGATGCACGCCGAGCGCGTGGATGGGTACAAGCCGCTGGCCGTGGTCGACGCGCTCCAACGCAAGCGCCAGGTCCTCGAACAAGGCGGCGGGCCCGTGCTTCTGGACTGCATCACGTACCGATTCAGCGGGCACTCGCCTTCGGACGCCATGAGCTACCGCACGCGCGAGGAGCTTGAGAAGTGGGTGGCCGCGGACGCCATCGAGGAGTACGGCCGCGAGCTCCTGGACGCGGATCTCGCCGACGAGCAAACGCTCGACGCGCACCGCACGTTCGCGCGCGAGCGCGTGCTCAAGGCCTTCCGCAAGGCCATCGACCCGCAAGCAAGCCCGTACCTGGACCCGGCGCACACGCCGTGCATCGAGCGGGTCATGTTCTCCAACGACCGGGCGCTCGTGCTCGACGACCGCGAGCCCGAGGTGCGCATCCCCAGGGAAGAGAACCCCCAGGTCAAGCGCCTGGCGAACAAGGCCCGGTTCGGTCTGGACAAGGAGGGCAAGCGCCTTTCGGGCATGAAGACGATCGTGCTGCGCGAGGCCCTGTTCGAGGCGATCCTGGATTGGTTCTACGAGGACCCCACCCTGTGCGCCTGGGGCGAGGAGAACCGCGACTGGGGCGGCGCGTTCGGCGTGTACCGGGGGCTCACCGAAAGCCTGCCCTACCATCGGCTGTTCAACGCGTCGATCAGCGAGGGCGCCATCGTAGGCGCGGCGGTGGGCTACGCGCTCGCGGGCGGCCGGGCGCTCGCGGAGATCATGTACTGCGACTTCCTGGGCCGGTGCGGCGACGAGCTCTTCAATCAGCTCAGCAAGTGGCAGGCCATGAGCGCGGGGATGCTGCGCATGCCCGTGGTGCTGCGGGTCTCCATCGGCAACAAGTACGGGGCCCAGCACTCCCAGGACTGGACCAGCATGTGCACGCACGTGCCCGGCCTGAAGGTCGTGTTCCCGGCCACCCCCTACGACGCCAAGGGCCTGATGTACTCCGCCCTGGCGGGCACGGACCCGGTGGTCTTTTTCGAGAGCCAGCGCATCTACGACATGCCCGAGCTCTTTGTGCGGGAAGGCGTGCCCGAGGGACGCTACGAGGTGCCCATCGGCGAGCCGGCCCTACGCCGCGCGGGCACGGACCTCACCATCGCCACGGCGGGCGCGACCCTGTACCGGGCGCTTGACGCGGCGAACCTGCTCGCGGACCGGTACGGCGTCTCCGCCGAGCTCTGGGACCTGCGCAGCCTCAACCCACTCAACTACCAGCCGCTCGTGGCCTCCGTGCGCAAGACGGGGCGGCTGCTCCTCGCCTCGGACGCGTGCGAGCGCGGCAGCTTCCTGCACACCGTGGCCTCGAACGTCCAGGCCCTGGCCTTCGACGACCTGGACGCTCCCGTGGCCGTGGTCGGAAGCCGCAACTGGATCACCCCGGCGGCCGAACAGGAGGCGAGCTTCTTCCCCCAGCCGGAATGGATCTTGGACGCGGTGCACGAGCGCCTGCTGCCGCTCTCCGGCCACCGAACGGACACGAACTGGACCGACGGCGAGCTTGTGCGCCGCAACCGGGCGGGGGTGTAAGGAGACAGGCGCGTTGCGGGCTCAGTCTCCCCGGCCCTTCAGCCGATGCGCGAACCGGGCCAGCGTCCCGGGATCGTGTTCCGCGGCGCCCTCCACGAACCCCGCGTACGTGTGGCCCTTGCCGGCCGACTCCTTGATGAATCGCATGCGCCGCTGGCGCAGCACGATCTCCTTGCGCAGGGCCGCCGGGTCCCAGCCGTCGGCGCGGGCCATGCCCTCCAGGCGGGCGAGCACATCCTTGTACGCGGGGTCCGCGGCACGATCGTGCCACTGGTGCGGGTCGGCCTCCAGGTCATACAGGGCCGGCGGCGCGCTCGCACCGAACCAGGCGCAGTACCGCTGCCAGCGCACCATGCGCACGGGCTCGTCCACGCCGCCCCATCCGTAGTCCGCGATCACCGGCCGGTCGCCCCAGCGCGTGTCCGGCGCCCCCACGAGCGGCAAGAGCGACCGCCCGGGCAACGCCTCGTCCCAGCCCTGCACGCCCGCGAACTCGAGCATGGTGGGCAGCCAGTCCACCTGGGAGATCGGCTCCGCGCAACGCGCGCCGCCCCGTTGGTATCCAGGCGGGGCCACGATCCAGGGGATGCGTACGCTCTCCTCGAAGAAGTTGCTCTTGCACCACAGCCCGTGCTCGCCCAGATTCTCGCCGTGGTCGGAGAGGTGCAGCACCCAGGTGTTCTGCGCCAGCCCCAGCTCGTCGAGCCGGGTGAGCACCCGGCCGATGAGCGCATCCATGCAGCTGATCATCCCGAAGTAGCACCGTCGCGCGCGCGTGATGTCCTCCGCACGCACTCCCTCGATGCCCGGAGCGACCACCCACAGGCCGCGCTGTTGGGCGAAAAGGTCGGGAATGTGCTCCTCGTACGGAGTCCCGTCCGGCGGGGTCCGGGGCGCAGGCACGTCCTCGTCTCGGTACAGGTCGTACCAGCGCTCGTCGACCTGGTAGGGGTTGTGGGGCAGCATAAACCCGAGGCACAGCGCCCAGGGCCGATCCTGGCATGTGCGCCCCAAGCGATCGAGCTCGTCCAGCGCGAGCTCGGTGCGGATCGTGTCGACCTGCTGCGTGCGCGACGGCTCGGACAAGGGGCTCGACTTGCGCACGTACCCCGTGCCCATGCGCGCGGAGTTGGGGGACGGCGCGGCCTCCCAGTCCGTGTCGCTGCCCGGATTCGTAAAACAGATGCGCTTGGGCGCGAGCCGCTCGAACCCGTGCACCACGTCCGGCCCGTGGAAGTGCTCGCGGCCCACGTACACGGTGTGGTACCCGGCTCGGGCCAGCACGTGCGCCCAGGTGGGGTCTTCCGTGCGAACGGGCGCGCCGAGGTCCCAGACTCCGTGCTGTGGGGTGAGCTTGCCCGTGAGGAAGCTCGCTCGCGCCGGGGTGCACAGGGGGTTGTTGCAGTACGCGGAGGTGAAGGTCACCCCGCGGGCGCTGAGCGCATCCAGGTTCGGGGTGCGCACGGGCGCGCCCAGGGCGCCGGTCATGTCGGGATGATGCTGGTCGGAGAATAGGACCAGCAGGTTCGGAGGTCGCTGTGCCACGTCGGTCTCTCCTTAGCAATCAAGGACGAAACGGGTACCCCGGTGCTGGAAGAAGCGAGTATACCGGCTCTGAGTATCCGGGCAAGGAGATCCCGGCCGCTGGCTCGCCGCGCGCCCGCGAAAATATCTTGCGCGCGTTTGGACTTCTCTCTATAAGCGCGGTTTCCGCTCGTTTCCGTTCGTTGTTGCAGCCGTATGCGATGGGAGACCACTGATGCCCGAACGCACCCGCCTGGGGCTTGCCGGCGCGGGCCGCGGCGGGGGGCTCATCATCCCCGCCATCCGCGACCACGGCGCCGAACTCGTAGCCGTGGCCGAGCCGTTCCCCCGCCGCCGCGAGCTCTTCGGTGAGCGCTGGACCAAAAACCTCGGCGACAAACCCCTGCCCGAGTTCCTGGACACCTACGAGGCGCTGCTCGAACGCAAGGACATCGACGCGCTGGTCATCGCAACGCCCGCGCCCATGCACGCGCCCCAGGCCGTCCAGGCCCTGGAGGCCGGGTTCCATGTACTCAGCGAAGTCCCGGCCGCGCACACCCTGGACCAGGCCCGTGCCCTCGTGCGCGCTGCGCGCGCCGCGAAAGGCAGCTACTTCTTCTCGGAGAACTGCTGCTTCTGGTACTTCGTCAAGGAATGGGCGCGCATGGTGCGCGAGGGGCGCCTGGGCGAGGTGCAGTACGTGGAGGGCGAGTATGTCCACCGGCTGGGCTTCAAGTTCTGGGGTCGACCGTCCTGGCGGGCCTCGTACGAGCCCATCCGGTACTGCACGCACGAGACCGGGCCCCTGTTGGACATCCTGGACGACCGCGTGGTGCAGGTGAGCGCCTTGACCACCTCGAACAAGGTCTTCTCCGACAAGGCCTCGGACGACATCCAGGTGGCCCTGTTCAAGACCGCCAAGGGGGTGGCGTACAAGCAGCTCAATGCCTTTGGCGTGAATCGCCACCACCTCAGCCAAAACACCAGCCCGGTGCACCACTACTACTCCCTGTACGGGTCCCGGGGCTTTCTGGAGACCACGCGCCACGGCGAGTTCAAGACGCTTGCCTGCTTCCAGGAGGACCCGTCCGAGAACAAGGAGCACAAGGTCCTGGACTTGCCCAAGGAGGACCTGACCCTTCCCGAGCAGGCCCGCGGCGGGCACGGCACCGCAGACTGGGAGATCATGCGCGACTTCCTCGCCTGCATCAGCGAGGGCCGCGCGCCCACGATCGACGTGTACCGCGGGCTGGACTACACCCTGCCCGGCATCTGCGCGGTCGAGTCCATCGCCCGGGGTGGAGCGCCCGTAACCGTGCCCGATCCACGCGAGTTCTGACCCTGAGGACTAGGAGAGCCAGTGATGTACAAGTTCGCGCATATCGGCAGTGGCGCCATGGCCTGGCCCCTGTGCCTGAGCCGAGACGTAGACGTGCGCGCGATCTGCGACGTCCACGACAAGCGCCGCAACGACGCCATCAAGGTCCTGGAAGGCATGAAGGCCCAGATGACCGCGGACAAGGAGCTCACCCCCACCGCCGGATACACCGACTACCGCGAGATGCTCGACAAGGAGCCGCTCGATATCGTGGGCATCGGCACGCCGCACCAGCTGCACGCCGAGATGGCCGTCGCCGCGCTCGAGGCGGGCTGCCACGTGTTCTGCGAAAAGCCCATGGCCGTGACTCTGGAGGAGTGCGACCGCATGGTGGAAGCCGTGCGCCGCACCGGACGCCGCCTGTGCATCAACGTCGGCCTGCGCGCGGACGCCGCCGTGCACACCGTGCTTCTAGAGCGCGAGTCCGGCGACCTGGGCGAGCCCTACTACGTGAAGAGCGACTACATCCACCACGGATTCCCGGCGAGCAGCAAGGACAACTGCCACTTCCTGTACAGCCCGCTGCTGTCGTTCGGCAGCCATCCGCTGGACCTGATCCTGGGCATCCTGGGCGAGCAGGCTTCCGAAGTGTACGCCGCGGGTACGCGCAAGATGGCCGACCCCGACTACAAGTTCCACGACACGGAGTCCGTGCTCCTGAAGACCGCGGACGGCCGCGTGGGCCATTGCCTGGTGGCCACGGACGTGCGGCGCGCGGGCTTCAACACGCTCCAGATCTACGCGCCCGGATGCGACGTGATTCAGGTCGAGAACGAGTATCCCCGAGACGACAACTTCCACGGCGCGGCGTGGGCCTTCTGGCGTGGCGACGGGCAGCGCACCGTGCGCACGAACCTGGACCTCGCCCGCCCTTCAGGCCACACCCACGCGGATTGGGGCGGCCACAAGCCCACGATCTACAAGCACGCAGAAAGCCTGATCATGGCCATTGAGCACAACGTCAAGCCGCTCACCATGGCCGACGTGGTCGACGGCGCCCGCGCGGTGGCCGTGGCCCTGGCAGCCGAGGAGTCGCTGCGCACCGGGCAGCCGGCCTCCGTGCGCCAGTACGCGCCCCTGGACGCCTATGACGAGAACGCGCCCCAGCCCGGGATCGACGACTATTTCGGCACGGTGCTCGGCAAGTACTTCTATCTCCAGGAGAGGGGCGCGCTTCGCACGCTGCTTTTCGCGTGAGGGCAACGGATCGGATGGATGGTACGGAGCGCCCCCTGCCGCCTGCTCGGGCGCAGATGTGTCCTGTGTGTTCGCGACGAGGAGAACGAAACCATGTATAAGCTCGGTACGATCGGCAGCAGCCACATGG
>Ga0180431_10004802_pt1 | contig 16761 bp, 9 predicted proteins | sample SS_ome_11_FD_132459 | JGI IMG/M metagenome (GOLD analysis project Ga0180431, IMG submission 132459) | Hypersaline lake sediment archaeal communities from the Salton Sea, California, USA - SS_1_MS_1 metaG | ecosystem: Environmental > Aquatic > Non-marine Saline and Alkaline > Hypersaline >... | reverse complement strand
TGGAACTACGGTGGCATGTTCCGCTCTACCTCGCTCCTGGTCACCGAGAGGACATATATCGAGGACGCGGTTGTCGTCACCCGACCGGGGCGGGAAATCGCCAGCGTCAAGGTCCACATTGTTGTCTCCGGGGAAGAGAACCCTGCTACCGGCCTGAAGATCGACGCCCAACTGAGCCACGATGGGGATACGATATCGAGGGCAAGCAAGGAACTCGGGAAGACTGACGAAGGGGAAATCGATCTCGAGCTGGCGGTCGAGAATCCCCTCCTATGGTCACCCGAGGACCCGAACCTGTACGATCTCTCGCTGCACCTCGCTCGCGATTCCCAGTCTCTCGACTCCGTCAACCTGAGGGTCGGTATCAGGTCGATAGAGGTGGAGGGCGACCAGATACTCCTCAACGGCCAGCCGATTCTCATCAAGGGGCTCAACAGGCATCCCGAGTATCCAGAAACCGGCCACACCGAGAGGGAGGAGGACCTGGTCAAAGACCTCCGGATAATCAAGAACCTGGGCGCAAATGCGCTCAGGTGCCACTACCCGAACTCGCGAAGGACCTACGAGCTCTGCGACGAGATGGGCATCCTCTTCCTGTGCGAGATACCCTTCTACCAGTGGGGTAGGCCGGAGGTGAAGGCCGACTCCCCCGAGGCGCTGGACTCGGCAAAGCGGCAGCTGGTGGAGATGATCAAGTCGTTCCGGAACCACCCATGCGTTTTCATGTGGAGCGTCAGCAACGAAACGATGACCAAGCCGAGGCGGGATACCGACAGGTACAGGGAACTCGCCGAGATGACGGTCAAGGGCAACATCGAGCTGGTCGAACTGGCGCGGGAACTCGACCCCACGCGTCCCGTTGTCGAGGTCAGCAACTGCTGGCCCGGGGACGCGGTACTGGACAGGACGGATGTGAGCGCGGTGAACCTCTACATCGGGTCCAGCACGCCTCACGTCGATACGCTACACGAGCTGGCGGAGAAGATGCACTCCAGATTCGAGGAGCTCAGACGGGAGCAGCCCAGCAAGCCGATCCTGGTGGCGGAGTTCGGTTCCTGGGCGATCAGGGGCCTGAGAACCGACTACTTTCCGGGCGAGGACTACCAGGCAGTTTTAATCGAGGAATACTGGGAGGCTCTGCTCAAGGAGCCTGGGTTCGCGGGCGGTTTCATCTGGTGCTACCAGGATTCGGACGTTCACCGGAGGTTCGAGTGGGACTACGAGTTCCGGATCGCGTACGGACTGTACGACCTTCAGCGCCGTCCCAAGGAGAGCGCCAGCGTTGTCAGATCCCTCTGGAAGGAGGAGTAATCGGTCAGTCCAGCCACGGGTCCAGGACCTGTTTCAGCTCCAGGCCGCCACCCTGTTCGCCCCGCAGGACATTCGGCAGCTCCTCGAAGGATATGACGTCGGTTACGATCTCGGAGAACCGGACCTCCCTTGACAGGATCTCAAGCGCATGGCCGAACTGTTCGGGAGTCGATCCCGAGGTGCCGTGTACGGTGAGTTCCCGGTAGTGGATCCGGTTCGAGTCTATCATGAAGCCACTTGGCAGGCCCCCGAACAGGTTCACCACCCCTCCCCTTGGCGTAGATTCCAGCGCGGTGCGGTATGCGGACGGGCTGGAGCACGCGATTATCCAGATATCGCACTGCGGGAGATCTTCTTCACTCGCGAAACAGGCCTCGGCACCGTGCTTGGATGCGAAATTCCTCCTCGCCTCATCAGGTTCCAGAACGTATGGGATTGCACCCACAATCCTCGACAGCATCACGAACATCTGACCCATCGGGCCCGCGCCGACCACCATCACCGATCTGTCGGCCGCTACGCCCGACAGGTTGGCGCCGTTTACGACGCAGGAGAGGGGTTCGGCCAGTGTGGCCACGAACGTGTCCAGCCCGGTGGGCAAACGGAACAGGTTCCCCCTCTCGGCGGCCTGCCTCGGTATCTGAAGGAACTGTGCGAATCCCCCGGGTATCTGATAGCCGACGGTTCGCACATTCTCGCATAGATTGGTTCTCCCCAGCCTGCACGGCCGGCAGAGACCGCAGCTGATTCGGGGCGCCAGTCCCACCGGCTCCCCGGTCCAGCTCTCCAGGCCTTTGGGGGAATCCACGATCTCCCCCGTGACCTCGTGGCCGATTATCTTCTCGACATCGGTGCTCGCCGACTTGACCTGCCGTCTGTCGCTACCGCAAACCCCACAGGCATTGACCTTGATCAGGAATCCATCCCCCGGCTTGGGAATCGGTGCCTCCTGAATCTCGACGGTATCGGGCCCGACCACGACCGCGGACATCATATCCCCTTCGTTCACCGAATCAACTCCAACATCCAAGCCCGGGAGGCCGTTCCAGCCCCCGGGCCCCCATCTGATGTATGGACACTATTCAATGTCTCGGACGAAAAACGGGAACATTATTTATCGAAGCCGACCGGGTTCTAGAAAGGTCGATATCTTGGTTGACAAAGAGAAGCTGAAGGGCCCACTGGCCCCTGTTCTGACGATATTCAAGGATGACATGTCGCTGGATCTCAAATCCCTCAGGGGAAATCTGAAGGCCTCCCTGGGCGCTGGCATGGGCAAGGATTCCGGGATGTTTCTGGTATGCGGGGCCGGCGGGGAGTTCCCGTCCCTCAGCCATGAGGAGAGGGAGGCGGTTGCCGAGGCGGCCGTGAAGCAGTTGTCCGGAAAGGCCCCCGTCTTCATAGGAGTCCAGCACACCAACCCGGTAGAATCGATCGAGCTGGCGAAACACGCGGAGAAGATCGGGGCAGACGGCGTTCAGGCATCGCCGCCCTACTACTACCGCCCCACGGACGCCGACGTCTACGAGCACTTCAAGGCCCTAGACTCGTCGATCGACATACCGATAATGGTATACAATACCTACTGGCAGGGATTCAACATCTCGTCAGAACTGCTCGCCAAACTGGTCAAGCTCAAGCGGGTGGTCTGTGTGAAATGGTCAGCGCCCAGCATCTTCGAGTACGAGAAGGGGTTCAGGATCCTGAGCGATGACGTCATATTCATAGACAACGCGGCCTCCCCGGTCGTGTCCAGCGTGCTTGGGGCGAAGGGTTTCATCAGCCACGAGGCCAACTTCTGGCCCGAGCACGAGCTCCGGCTTCAGTCCCTTCTCGAGGAGGGCAAGTACGATGAGGCCAAGGAGATGATAGCCAAGCTCAACCACCCGTTCTACGATTTCAGGGTGAGGATGGGTTCACGCAAGGGGGGCGAGGCCCATGTTATCAAGGCGGCCATGGATATCGTGGGGCTCAGCGGCGGGCGACCACGACCGCCGACCAAGGCCCTGGACGAGTGCGAGATCAAGGAGCTGAAGGAGATACTGGCCAAGGCGGAGGTCCCGTCGCGCTAGATGATCAGGCGTTCTTCAGGTTCTCATCGAGCCAGGAGAGTATCCGGGGCCCGGCCTTGTCCAGCGGAACGCCGTGGCCGCTGTCGTACCAGTCGACCTCCTTCGGCTCCTTCGCGGCTTCAACCAGCAATCTGCCGGTCTCGGCGGGGACGATCTGGTCCTTCTTCCCGAGCTGAAACAGGACCTTCCTTGGGCTTATCAGGTCCACGAAGTTTATGGGATCCACAGGAGCCATGATCTCGGCCATTCTATCGAGGTCAACCCCCTTCTCCCTGAGCCGGATCCCGTCACCGTGTTGGCTCTTGCTCGCAAGCAGCTTCCAGTTACCGCCCGCCACAAGAAGCACCGATGCCAGAAGCCTCTCCTCCACCGCCGCCAGCAGGGTCCCCAGTATCCCACCCATCGAGCCGCCGAGGAGCCCGATCCGCTCGGGATCTATCTCCTCCCGCGACTGAAGGAAGTCCACCGCGCGTCTGCCATCCACCACCGTCTGGATCATCGCGTCGCGATCCGAGTACGGGAACTCGGAGTAGATGTTCTTGTCCTTGGGGTTCCTGTCCCCGTGATACTGACAGTCGATGGCGATTCCCGCATAGCCATTTCCGGCCAGCAGCGGGGCCAGATCCTCGATGTCCTCCTTCTTCCCGCCCCTGCCGTGGAGGAAGACCAGCGCCGGAAAGGGGCCATCGCCGGTGGGACGTGCGTAGAGGCCGGGGACGTACTCGTCGTGCACCGACTCGAACCTGACCGGCTGAAGCAGGAAGTTCCCTCTTTCCTCCGCCGGTGAGGTTTCCAGCTCGAACGGGAAATCGGCGTCATACTGGTAGAACTCGAGATATGCATCCCTGACTTTCTTCTCCAGAGCCATGTTTCAATTTCCGCTCGATGGGATAAATCTCTTTGGGAGGGGGGAGGGGAGTATCCGACGTTGCGTCAGTCGATATCAGATCACCAGTTCGAGGGTCACGATCTTCTTGCCCGGTATCGGGAAAGATACCTGGTTCCCCTCCGGCTGCAGTTCGTCCCTCCTCTCCTCGTTCATGTTGTTGAGCCAGGCGGCGGTGATCGGCCTGAAGGCGGAGACCTTCGAATTCAGGTCCTCGTCCGTGGGGTTAAATATCCTGATGATGGTCGAGTCGCGGTCCTCGCACCTCTTGACCGCGCTTATCGACAGGCGCTTGGGCTCAACGGTCAGGAAGCTCATGCTCCATGGGAGGTCCCCCTCGTGTACGCCCGCCTGGCCGACGTGAAGCTCCAGGTTGAAGGCATCGGCCTCCGAGTAGACGTCGCCCCGTTGCCAATCGCCGGGGTGTGGGTATATCGCGTATCTCCACTCGTTCTCGCCCAGCGACTGGCTCAACTCCATCTCCGGGTACACGTCCCACCTGTCTATGATGGGGGAGTTCCTGAACACGTATCCCCTGAGCAGGGTCAGGTAGAGCGTCCTGTCATCGTCATCCTTGACCTCGTACTCGCGGATTCCGTCGTTGATGAGGGCAATGCCAACCTCGCCGTCGCTCATGTCGACGAACCTGTGACAGGGATACTGGGGATTGTCCCGGTTGTAGTACGGATTGTCGGGTCCTCTGACTATCTCCCTCTCGACAACGTCGAATGCCGCCTCGGCACGTGAGTGGCTGGCCTCGATTCCAGCCGGGAAAGCAACCCTCATCCTGTGGTTGCGGCACTGATTGTCGACCTTCGTGCGGACCTCGACGAATCTCTGACCGGCCCTCAGTGTGAACCACGACGATACCGTCATCTCCTTGAGGCTGTCCGACCTCCTGGTAGAGGGCCTTGTCGGATCCTCGGGAACGGGGCTGGAGAGCCTGGGGTCTACCCCCTGCTCGTCCCTGACGATCCCCTCCGGGATCATCATCCGGTACTCGACCCTGTATCTGGACAGTAGCGGCCCGCTCTCCTCGAGGGCGATCTCCGCCGGGGTGCCGAGGGTGTCTATGACCTCGTCGAAGTCCGGGGACATGTGGATCCAAGAGTGCCCGGTCTCCCCGTTATCCACCAGGTAGTGGAGGCCCTCGAAGGTGTGGCCGGTGGCCTTGTCGGTTACGTCCAGGGTGCCGTTGTCGTTGATTTGCACCGTGAGGTGCTCGTTCTCCATGCACCTCGGCCTGGGGACCAGGCTCTCCATGGTTCCCTTCCCCATCTCCTCGTGTTGAACGTGGTATGTCTTGTACCCCAGCGCGGGCACGTCCTCGGCCAGGAAGTGGAGCTTGACCCTCTCCGATCTCAGTTCGAGGCTGATATCCTGGAGGTTCCTGACCAGGTTGCCGTAGGGCGTGCTGCTCACCCTCTGGAACGGCACCTCGTTGCCTTCCGGGTCCCTGATCGAGAACGCTTCGTAGAAGCACTCGTACGGCAGGTCCAGATAGATGGTCACCACCCCGCTGCGCGGGAAGGGGGAGGGGTTGAATGCGGTAAGGACCGTGTCCCTGATATCCAGGTTTCCGGTGTCGATCCTCCTCTGTATCGACTCGAATCCCCTTCTCATCAGCCCCTGGGAGAGGATCCTGGCCTGGTCGAACCGGAACATCATGTCCTTCTCCATCTGATCGACCCCCGCGCCGCATATCGTGTCGTGGGGGTGGTTTTTCAGGAGGTACTTCCAGGCCATCATGATCGGCCCCGTCGGGTACTCGTCTCCGAGCATCGAGGCCATGGCCTGGAAGGGCTCCGCCCACCTCTGGAGCTCGTTCTCGGCGAGGTTGTTGGCCCGCTTGATCTTGGTCCGGCTGGAGATAACGTCGCCCATCAGGTGCGTCCACTTCCCCGTGGCCCCCGGGTCGCGGCTCTCCCCCTCGATGACCTCTACCTCGCGGTCCTCTATGGCCTCCCTCATCTTCTCCATGTAGTTCTCCAGGCTGCTCTGGATTATGGTGTGCCTGTCGCCCAGGACCTCCTGGGACCTCTCTATGATCTCACGTTCCAGCGGGTCAGGGGACGAGGAGTCGAAGCCCTGCATGCAGGCGATGTATTTGGTGGAGAAGTGCTCCGACTCGTCCTGGATGAGCCTTTCCAGGCACTCGGGGAGCTTCTCCCACTGGAGAAGCTTCTTGCTCGGGTCGAGGATGTACCAGTGCGCCCTGGGGTACCGCTCGTTGCTGAGTTTGAAGGGCAGCGCCCCCCTGTCCCAGTCATACCACCACTCGTCTCGCCCCATGTCGTGCCTGAGCACGCGGTAAACGTAGAAGTAGTAGCTGAAGCGTGAGAGACACCCGAACCTGGTCCCAATCACCCTGGATCCGTCTGCCCCCTCCATGATGTACTCCGAGTGCTCGGTGTTTATCCCACGGTAGAAGATTATGGTATCGATGTCGAATCCACGGTATATCTGGGGCATCTGGGAGGTCTGCCCGTAGGAGAAAGGCGTGTAGCCCAGCTTCATCACCTTGCCGTAGGACTCGGCGGCTCGATGGCCTATGAGCAGGTTCCTGACCAACGACTCCCCGTTGACGATGTACTCCTCTGGTAGGCTGTACCAGGGACCGATCTGTAGCCTCCCGGACTTCACGTGCTTCTCCACCCTCGGCCTCTGGTCGGGGCACATCTCGATGAAGTCGTCTATGGCCAGCACCTGGGAATCCATCAGGAAGGAGTGGAAATCGGGCTGGTTGTCGAGGATGTCCAGCAGGTTGTTCATGAAGTCTATCAGGAGCAGCCTTGTTTCGGCCGACGGATACACCCACTCCCGGTCCCAGTGGGTATTGCAGATTATGTGGACTTCCTTGTGCTCTTCGTCTTCGGTCAAGAATATCCCTCTGGTCTCAATCTTGGCAGGGGTTTCTTTTAAAAATAAATCGCCCCGGTACATCGGAGGATGCGCAGGGATGGTTGAGGGGAATGTGTTGCCCCTGGGTTAAACTCTACCTGTACTCCCTCGAGCGCGGAATCACGCACATCACGATCCAACATGGGCCAGATATGTATCAGAGATGCCAGGCCCCGGCCATCGCCGCTGAGCTCGGCCCTTCCTTTCCCGGTATGGAGAGGATCTCCGGGGAGAGGGAGTCGCCCGCCATCAGGGATCGGTGTAATAGATTAATACCGTTGCAGGTAGCAGTACGGCCGGAGATATCGGAGTTGACCGAGAAATACGAGATGCACGTTATACCCAACACCCACTGGGACCGGGAGTGGCTCTACGACTTCCAGGAGACCAGGATGCAGCTGGTGAAGTTCCTGGACAGGCTCCTCGAAATGCTGGATCAGTACCCCGAGTATACCTTCCTACTCGACTCCCAGGTCGCCCCTCTGGACGACTACCTGGAGGTCCGTCCCGAGAGGGAGGGGGAGATCGTGGAAAGGGTCAAGGAGGGTAGGATAACGGCCGGGCCATGGTACACCTGTCCGGAGGAGTTCAACGTGAACGGCGAATCACTGGTCCGCAACCTTCTCTTCGGTCACAGGGCGGCCCGGCGGTACGGCAGGGTCATGAAGATCGGCTACTCCCCCTTCTCCTACGGCAAGAACTCCCAGATAGCCCAGATATACGGCGGCTTCGGGATAGACACCATCCTCTTCTATCACGGCGTGACCCTGGATGAGGCGCCCTCGGAGTTCATACTGGAGGGGGCGGACGGTACCCAGCTCCTCGCATCCCGCATGGGCTCGAACGCCAGGTACAACTTCTTCTTCGATGTCTATAGGCCGGCGGTTTACGGGAAGGAGATACTGGAGAGGGACTACTCGTGGAAGCGGGGGGACCTCCCATTCCATTTCTGCGGCGCCGATCGGCACAGGCAGCACTACTTCCTCCTCGACCCCCAGAAGGGGCTGGACGATGAGAGGCTGAGATCGGGGCTGGAGAACCTGAAGGAGAAGGAGGTGGAGGCTTGCTCGACGAACGTCCTGGCCTACATGATGGGCCACGACAGCTACGAGCCCGATTGGAGGGAGGTGGAGATCGTGAAGAGGGCCAAGAAACTGGTGGAGCCGGACGAGATATTCTTCTCAACCCTGGAGGATTATGTCAGGAGCCTCAAGTCCGCGGTCCGGGACCTGCCCGTCCTCAAGGGCGAGAGGCGCACCCCCAGGATGATAGGGAGAGCCGCCTTCCTCTACCACGAGGTGACGTCGAGTCGCACGAGGATCAAGCAGGCTAGCGCCAGGGCCGAGAACTCCCTGCAGCGGTGGGCCGAGCCGTTCTGCTCGGTCTCCTTCCTGCTCGGGGAGGAGTACCCGTCCAACCTGCTGGGCGCGGCCTGGAGGTACCTGTTCAGGAGCCACCCCCACGACACCATCGCCGGAACCGGCGTTGACCAGATCGAGAGGGACGTCAGCTATCGCCTGGACCAAGTCAGAAACATCTCGGCCGGTCTCACCCGACGCGCACTGCAGAGCATACAGCTCAGTATCGACAACTCCGATCTGGCGGAGGACGAGGTGGCGGTGACGGTTTTCAACCCGTCCCCGTTCCCCAGGACCGAGGTCGTCACCTGCTACCTGGACCTCCCGGATGAGTGCGGCTATGAATACCTCTCGATGGTCGACGCCGAGACCCGGGAGGAGGTCGACAGCCAGGTCTTCAGCAGGACGAGTGACCATCCCGTCATCAGGAACATGAACGATGCCACCCTCGAGATGCCATCGGAGGAGGTCGGGCTCCACTTCCTGGCCAGGGACGTTCCCGGCTTGGGGTACAGGACATTCGTAGTCAGACACGACGATGAGCAGACGATGCCCTCCCCGTCGATGGTGACCGGACCCAGGAGGATGGAGAACGAGCACATGGAGGTCTCGGTGGAGAGCGACGGAACGCTCACTATCACCCACAAGGACAGCGGCAAGACCTACCGGGGGCTGAACTTCTTCTCGGACGACGGGGAGGCCGGGCACGCCTGGAGGCACGTCCCGCCGGCCTTCGACCGGGTTGTCACCAGCCAGGGTTCGCCCGCGAAGATCTCGCTGGTGGAGGACGGCCCGCTGGTGTCCAGCTTCAGGATCACGGTGAATATGGAGATACCGGTCCAGCTGGACGAGGCGCGTTCCGAGGAGATACAGCGCCTGGACGGCAACGGGGATCGTGCCGGTAGAAGCGAGATGACCGATACTATGCGGATATCGTCCCTTGTCACCCTCAGGAGGGGGGCGAGGATGCTGGAGGTCGAGACCGATTTCGACAACCGGTGCAGGGACCACAGGCTCCGCGTAGGGTTCCCGTCCGGGGTTGATACCGGCACGTGCCACGCCGAGAGCCCGTTCGACGTCGTCGAGAGGGAGATAGAGCGTGGCCCGGAGGGACCCTGGATCGGTCCCTGGAAGACCTGCTCGCCCCAGCAGAGATTCGTCGACGTCAGCAACCAGGACGGCGGACTGGCCATCCTAAACGAGGGCATACGCGAGTATATGGTTTCGGAGGACCAAGACAGGGTGATCTACCTGACACTTCTCAGGGCATACGAGGTCGCGCTGACCACGGTGGCCTGGAGGTGGGAGAGGCATCCGGAGATGGGCCTATCCCAGTGTCCTGGCGAGCACAGCTTCAGGTACGCGATCATGCCCCACTCCGGGGACTGGGAGGAGGCATCTGTTGTCCGGCAGGCCGAGGTACTGAACCTGCCCATGATGGCCGCTGAGGCGGCTCCACACGAAGGTCGGCTGCCAAAGGCCTGGGGGCTGATTGAGATAGAGGGTGTATCGCTCAGCGCGCTCAAGAGGGCGGAGGAAGGCGAGGATCTCTGCCTGCGGGTCTACAACCCGGGTTCGGAGGATGTCGAGGCACGCATGAGGTTCGGTTTCCCGGTGGAGAGCTGTTCCCGGACCGATATGGAGGAGAGGAATGCCAGCGACCTCGAGGGCCATGGCGACTCGCTGGAGGTCGAGCTGGAGTCAAAGAGGATCGGAACCTTCCTGGTCAGCCTCGAGGATATGAAGGGCTGACGATAATCCCGCGAGAAGGATTGTCAGGAGGAGCGCAGGCTCGGGGATCGGCAGCCAATCGCCGGGACTGTCAATCATCACGGTGCTGTTGCCCGGGAATACCAGGACGGCTCTGGTCTCGCCCTCCACGATCTCGGTTAGTATCTCCCCGGGTTGAGAATCTAGGGAAGATACCTCCACGTTACCTCCCCCCAGAATGTTCATCGAGTTCCCCTCGACTTCCGAGGGGATGAGCCTGAGTACGTCGATGGAAACTATGCCAAACATGGTGTTGATGTTCACCTTTCCATGCCCGGTGGTGGAGATCGTCGTTTGATTGAAATCGCAGTCCCCGTTATTGGTGATGTTGATCAGGCCCCGCCTCTCCCGGGCCAGCAAGGTCAATATCTGGGCATGGATGTATCCCGAGTTGAAGATGTTGGTATCGGCCGCGAGATCGACCAGGGTGACGTTCTCGTACCACATGAATCCCGAGTTGGCGATATTGATGTGCGAAGCATTGTTGAGCACCTCGACCTCTTCCGCTCTGCAGGTCCCTGACGATGCCAGGTTTGTGGTCCCCGCACCGTGACCCTCTATTCTCAGGCTCTGGAAGTCGCCATATCCCCGGTGCTGAAGGTTCACGTTGGCGTTCTCGTTCCTTATCAGGACATCAACGGCGTGCCACTCCCCGTTGTACAGGTTCACCTGGGACCGCCAGGCATCTGGTTGATGATCGCTGGCAAGGATCCGTATCTCCGATCCGGAGATGTTTCCGAACATTGAGTTGATGTCCAGGTTGGCCCCGTCCCGTGACTGGATCGTCAGTTCCTCGGTCTCCAGCCGCCCACAGAAGGTCAGGTTACCGAGTGTCTGTCCTCTGGTGGCGGTTATATCGAGGCCACCTGTCCGGACTCTTCCGTCCACGAGAAAGGCCAGCTGACCTCCCCTGAGGCCGAGGTCGATTTTCGATGCCCGTAGCTCTCCGTAGAGCCTCAGATCGACGGTGCCGTTCGTGGAACCTATCTCGATGTCATCGGAGCTGAGGTTTTCCACGGTAACCGATGTGGTTGAGCCTGCGGAGGAGTTGACCAAGAGAGTTCCCATAGTCGAGTCTGCGATGTCAATCTCCAACTTTCCCTCGTTGTCAGCTCGTAGCTCAAGGATATCCAGATTCCCGTCGCTCTGGTTGAAGACGATCTCCGATTCCGGACCCTCGCCGGGCTGTGTCACGTCGATTCCAACTCGATCAACCTTGAACCACCCCTCGGTGCATAACACCTTGGTCTGCCCTCCCCCCTGCGCAAACACTCCAATATCCTCCAGGTCTACCTCGCCGCTATTCACCAGCTCGACATTTCCCGATTCAACTGAGGAGAGCTGAAGATCCCTGCCCGAGATAACGCCCAGGTTGGATATCTCTATGCTCGAGTTCCTGGACTCCACAATGGCGCTCTGAACGGAGATACTCCCGCGGTTTCGGATCGTTAGTCGGGGGCCGGAGGCGTTACCGATGACCATGATCGTCCCGTCGAGTACCAGGTCAACGCCGATGGGTATCTCGAGAACCGTGTCCTCCAATACGATGAGGGTCCCTCCGTCTGTCGGGAGGTCTTCGTAGGATGTGGCATTTGCCAGAGGAGCTATCCCCACGGCTATGGTGATCATGGACAGTATCATCAAGGAGATCCTGGCGACACCGGTGCTGTGTTGATGGGGCCGTTCTTTCGGATTGGGGCAAGTCATCTGAAGTCCTCAAGACATCGCTGAAGATGGTAAAGGCTTCCACATTCCCGTGGACGGCCCGATTCAGGACCGCAGTTTGTCAGCGAAATCCTTTCCGTACCGGTAGCATCGCTCCAGGTCATCCTCATCCGGATACCAGTTGACTCTGACGGGATCAATAGGCATCTCGATCCCCGTCTCCTCGAGGGTCTGGGCGATGACCTTGGTGGCCCCGCCGCCCCAGCCGTAGCAGCCGAATGCCCCCCCGATCCTGTCTCCGAACTCCAGCCCCTTGATCTCCGAGAGGAGCTCAGCGACCTGGGGAAGGACCCCCTTGTTGAGGGTCGAGGACCCGATTATCACGCCCTTGGCCTCCAGCAGCTCGGCGATGACCTCCGATCTGTGGGTTGCCGAGAGCCTCTGCATCTTCACCTCCAGGCCGGCATCGGAGAGGCCCTCCACTATCCTCCTTGCCATATTCTCCGTTCCCCCCCACATGGTCTCGTAGGCCACGATCACCCTTCCCTCCCCGGCCTTTCCGGTCGCCCAGTCTAGGTAGGCCTGGATTATCTTGCCTGGATCGTTCCTCCATATGATCCCGTGGGCGGGGGCGATCATCCCTATCTCGAGCCCCGATTCCTGGATCTCGGATATCTTCCTCTCCACCAGCTTGCTGTACGGGTTCAGGATGTTTGCGTAGTAGGTCCTCGCCTCCTTCATCAGGTCGCAGTGGTCGACCTGGTCATCGAACCTCTTGTTGCTGGCGAGGTGCTGGCCGAACGCGTCATTGGAGAGGAGTATCCGCTCTTCCGGGAGGTAGGTGAACATGGAATCGGGCCAGTGAAGCATTCGGGCCTCTATGAAGTGCAGGGTCCGGTCCCCGATCGAGACCTCCTCCCCGTTCCCAACCGTTCTCAGCCTGAGATCTCCGCCGAACTGGCCCTCCAGCGATCTCTCTCCCATCTTGGAGCAGAGCACGGTTGCGTTGGGAGCGAATTCAAGGGCCTCCGGTATGCTACCCGAGTGGTCGGGTTCCCCGTGGTTGGCGACGATGTAATCTATCTCCGACGGATCGAGGATATCCGATATCCTCTCGACCATCTCTTGGGTGAACTTCCGGTGTACGGTGTCCACCAGGGTCACCTTGTCGTCGTCTATGAGGTACGCGTTGTAGGTTGTTCCCATCTCAGTTGCGTGGTGGGCCCCGTGGAACGTCCTTACGTCCCAGTCAACCGCTCCGACCCAGTATATCCCTGGGGATATCTCTATACGCTGCATTCTATCCGTCTGCCGGGTATGGCCTCTGGATTTAAAGGCTTTCAGTCCGGATTAGTGTTCGGGATGTTGGCGAGCGGGCGCATACTGGCCTTCTGGTGGGAGGCTTCTCGCCGGCAGTCAAATATTGAAAACAATTCATTTATATAGATGTGCAAATTATATATACAACAGGTGGGGAGCGGAAGGAGTAGGTGGACTCCATCAAAGAGGGTTACACCTCCCACGCTTTTTGCCATTAAGAGGCATGTTCTGATGTCATCATACTCTGTAGCTGAGGAAATAGAGACCAAACCGAAGTGCCCCGAATGTGGTTCAACTAGACGATTCAATGACCCGGGAAGGGGCGAGGTAATCTGCGGCAACTGCGGTTTGGTGCTGGAGGACGGGCTACTCGAAACCGGTCCCGAGTGGCGTGCGTTCGACGCCGAGACGATAAAGAAGAGACAGCGGACCGGGGCTCCCCAGACCCTCCGATTCCACGATAAGGGACTGTCAACGGTAATAGACCCCCGAGACTACGACGCGAGGGGATCCCCGCTCAACCCGAAGATGTCTCGGCGGATGGACCGCCTGAGAAAGTGGGACGCGAGGTCAAGGACCTCCGAGTCAAAGGATAGAAACCTGGCAACCGCCCTCTTCGAGATGGACCGTATGGGGGGCCAGCTCGGGATACCGAAGAACGTCATAGAGTCGGCTGCCCTGATGTACAGGAAGGCGCTCGAGAAGGACATTCCAAAGAGCAGGTCCATAATCCTGACGGTGTCCGCGTGTCTCTACCTCGCCACCAGGCAGTTTGGAATCCCCCGCACTCTCCAGGAGCTGGCCGAGGTCGCTGGAGCCGACAGGAGGAAGGAGGTCGGCGGCGTGGTCAGGATACTGCAGAGGGAGCTGGACATCAACCTGCCCCCGTCAACCCCGCTGGACTACGTGCGACAGCTGGCCTCGAAACTTGACCTGCCCGGAGAGGTGCAGGAGGACGCCGCCGCGACCCTGAGAGAGGCGATCTCGCAGGGGATAACATCGGGCAAGAACCCGATAGGCGTCGCGGGTGCGGCCATATATCTCGCCTCGCTGAAGGCGGGTATGAAGGTCAACCAGAGCGAGGTCGCGGAGGCCTCAAGCACCACGCCGGTCACGATCAGGAACAACTGCAGGGATCTGAAGGAGATAGCGGGCGTAGATTACTGACGATCTCTAGATACTCCTGTAGGGCGCGACGAGTTCGTCTATCGCCTTCTCGAATCTATCGAGCTTCTTCTCTACATCCACCCTCGGCCCTCTGGATTCAACCTGGATATCCACGCCCTTTCTGGCCAGGTAAGATTTACCGACCTCGGCGGAGCCGTAGCCCTCCCAGACAGCCAGGGTTCGATTCACCCTGAACTGCGCCTCGGCAGCGCTGGCCAGATCACCATCCATGTATCTATCGTATATGAACCTCAGCAGTTGCGGATAGGTGTTGCATCCCTCGCCTATGACCCCTCCGGCCCCCAGAACCAGGCTGGGAAGGAAGGATGTCTCGGCGCCACAGATCATGGTGAAGTCACGTTCGGCGGCGGCCGAGGAGAGGTCGGCGAAGGTCTTCATATCATTCGTTGACAGCTTCATGCCCTTCACCCCGTCGAGGGAGGAGATCTCGCTGAGAAGCTCCGGTTTTATCCTGAACGGCGGCGGTGTTGCGCCGGGCTGGTAGATCACTATCGGCAGATCCAGGGAATCGTTCAGCGTGGTGAAGTACTCGAGCATCTTCTCGTCTATCTCGTCGGTCAGCTCCAACCCGAAAGTGACGAATACCGCGGCTTCCGCCCCCAGCTCCTCCGCGAAGGCCCCCAGCTCCAGTGACTCTTCTATGTACTTGTCCTCTTCGGGCATCCCCTTCGAGAAATCCCCTGAGGCCCCAACCAGGACGTGTAGGTCATCGCCGGCCTCATCGATCACCACTCTCGCCATATCCTTCGTCTCTTCCGGGGTGAAGGTCTTCATCTTACCGACGCCGGACCTGACGAATAGCGAGGTCACTGCCTCCGTGTCCTTGAGCCACCGGACCTGAGATCTGATTCCCGTTTCATCCAGGCGTCCGTCCTTGTCGCATGCGGTGAACATCGGCGTTATGACTCCGGTCAAGAACTCCGGCATAGCCGTCCCATTGATCGGGTTTTCCACTATCTTCGTGAGAATTCCTCCTGAATCTCAGGCCTTCCCCCGGCATGAAAAATGTATTGACGACGCGTGGGCCCGTGGAGGTCTAGGTGGCTTGTTCGAACTCGAAGTAGGAGGCGGCCCTCCTGCCAACCGAAGGCTGTTCGAATAGCTGGTAGAAATCCAGTTCGTTCTCGGGCCTGACCCTCATGAAGTCGTCGATCCGCTCCTCGCTCATCTCCGGTATCAGCCTCAGTACATCGCGGGATACCGTCTTGGGGATCAGAGGCTGGGTCAGGGCCTCCAGGTTGCCTTCGTTGGCGCCGGTGACCCTTACGTCCTGCAGCGCATTTAGCTTGGGCGACCCGTAGATCAGGAAGCCTGGCGCGTTCACACCGACCTTGATGGCAGCGGTCGAGTCCTCAACCGTGCGGTAGGTGTAGACATCCCGTACCAGCTGTCCGGGGGGAGCCAGTTTGCCGTTCAGCGGGCGATTTATCTCGTTCTCCAGGGATTCGAGGTGGTTCTGGAGCCCCTCCTGCTCCTCCAGATCGTCGCGCTTGGCTATGGTTGTCCCCGGTACCGGCACCAGCTCCCTGGCGACCACCCCCCGGACCAGCCCCTCGGAGGCCAGGTCTCTCATCGCCTCCAGGTTTACATCCAGCGTTTCCTGGGTTTCGCCCGCCAGCCCGTAGACCAGTTCAATCACCGGAAGCAGCCTCGGGAGGCCATCAGGGCCAATCTCGGAGCCGGCCTCGGCCAGATTCCTGACCACCTCGACGGTCTGTTCAGTGGTCGAGGATATGTTATTCATCAGCTGGACCTGATCGTCGAACGAGAAGGCCTTGACGTTGGTGAAGTTGCCGTCCGTGCACTGGGAGAGCATGGTCTTCAGAATGCGTTTGGACTCCTGCCAGTCTATCGCAAACACGCCGGGGTTGATTCCCTCAACGTGAATTCCCTTCAGGCCCGGGGCAACCGACCTGACACCCTCGAGCAGCTTCTCGATGGCGTCACGGTCAAGCTGGAGACCTTCGTCGTCGTTTGGGGATGAGAAGTAGGAGAGGAAGCATGGGCACTGGAAGAGTATGTTCTCGCATCCCAGCTCGGATATCTTCGCCACCTCGGCCACCACATCCTCAACCGGCCTGTACTCGACCGTTGTGCGGAGGGCGTGGTGGCAGAAGGAGCAGCCCCCTTCCATCGCACTCGGACAGCCGCGGTAAAGCTCCACCCCGATCGAGAGGAAGGAGGGATAACCTCGATTCTGTATTGCCAGCCCCGCGCCGAGTATCGAGAACTTCTTCAGATCCTCGTTGGTTCTCTCTACAGAGGGATCGACGTCATCGATCTCGGACCC
>Ga0180431_10004800_pt1 | contig 16762 bp, 14 predicted proteins | sample SS_ome_11_FD_132459 | JGI IMG/M metagenome (GOLD analysis project Ga0180431, IMG submission 132459) | Hypersaline lake sediment archaeal communities from the Salton Sea, California, USA - SS_1_MS_1 metaG | ecosystem: Environmental > Aquatic > Non-marine Saline and Alkaline > Hypersaline >... | reverse complement strand
CGCCCTGACCGTTGCCAAGCTCAACTACATCCAGGCCCTCTACAACTGCGAGGAGTCCTACGCCAGGCTGAGAAAGGTCGTGGGGCTGGAGACGGTTGTCGATGTCGAGGGGGAGTGAGAGAGCTGTCACGTTAACGGGAAAGGGGGTCGAAAAGATTATTTACACCGCTGTTTCTACTGTGGGATAATTAGGGGGTCGGCACAGGCAGGATAATTATTTAAGGGGCTTGAAAAAATACGCCCTGTAACTTTGAATGGCAAGATGGATATAGAATACAGCCTCAAGACAAAGCGGGAAGCGTGATCCGAGCGAATAGACCGAGTGAGGTACGGGGTTGTATAAATCTTCAGAGTAAAGGGAGATATCAGTGGGTTGGCTTTCCATCAGATAATTGCCTCACATCTTGATCTCGATTTCTATCTTGCCCGCCCATATGCCGCGTGGGAGCGGGGTATAAATGAGAACATGAACGGTTTACTCCGTCAGTATTTCCCAAAGAAATGTGATCTAAAAACAATTACCAATAAAGATATCCATTACGTTATGAATAAACTTAATAACAGTCCAAGAAATTGTCTTGATTTTAAGACACCTCTTGAAGTATTCTTTAATCAACCTGTTGGACTAAATAGTTGAATCTGCAATATATCACAACAATATCTGCGATAAAAACCTTAAGCTAATCTTATGACTATCACAAGAACTCCTCGTCTATTTTAGACGACAGGGGGAAATCCAATACCACCCTGGTTCCCTCACCCCTGCTGCTCCTTATATTGAGGGAGCCGTCATGGTCTTTCATAATCTCCCTGCATATGAAAAGCCCCAGAGCAACCTTCCCCCTCTCTCCCATAAAATTAGGATCCTGAACTCTGTCCAGTATTGTTTTATCGATCCCGTTTCCCTGATCGGAGACGATAAGCTGTACCGCAGATCCTCTCTTTCTTGTGGTAATGGTTATCGCTCCGCCGCGATTCATACAATCTTCGGCGTTTTTTATCAGATGAAGCACGGCCTGACGAATCTTCTCAGGATATACCGAGACCTGGGGCAGCGATTTACTTAAAGCTGTCTTGACAACTATATTGTTTTCACGAAGTCTCGACTCCACAATAAAAGTCAGCTCCCGGATTATCTCATTTATGTCAACAAATTTTCTCCTCTCCTTTCTTGTCGAAAAAAACGAACGAACCTTCTCCAAGAATTGCTGAACTTCTAAAAGCTCGTCTAAGGCCTTTTCTATGACCTTTCTCTTTTCCGGCTCCTCTTTCAGCTTGCCTTTCAGTATCCCGAGGGAGTTCTTGATCCCAAGAAGCGGCTTTCTTATCTCCGCCGTCAGACTCGAGGTCATCCTTCCGGCGGAGGCATCGTTTTCCCTTGAAATCAACTCCCTTATTAATGTGTCCTTCTTTGTAAGGTCCTCTATCATTATGGCGGTTTCATTAGATTCGCCGTAACCTCCGCCCAGCATAAAACCTATCACCAAAAGCTTGAGCTTGAATCCGCTCTTGTTCTTTGATTCAAAATTTATTGAGTGGACCCCCACCTTTTCCAGCTCGTTGAAAAAAGGATTGAAATATTTCCTGTTTTTTTTCTGTATAAACAAGATGGGAGACTTACCAATAAGATCCTCCACCTTTTCACCGAGAGTATTACAAAATGAGGAGTTTGCGGTAACGAAGTTCTTTTCATCGTCAAGTATCGCTATCCCCAGTGGAGAGTGTTCTATTATCTTTTCAAACTTGGCCCGCGTTCTCTTAAGCTCCCTCTCCTTTTCGCCGGCCTGTTTTTTCAACAAATCGTCCAAGGCCGTTATATTTTTCTCGAGATTTACTCTGTCGGTAACCTCCTTATAGTGGAGTATTGCACAGTCAATATCTCCATTATTATATGGATAGGCGGTAAGCTCAAAGATCAACTCCTTCCCACCGACGGTCTTGAAAATCCTTTCACGGGTCATCCTGTCTTGTCTGAAGGTAGTAAAGAAGCAATTATCGCACGGCTTCCTCTTCCCGAGCAGATATTTGTAACACTCCTTGCCCAGGGCATCTCTAAAATTAAGCCCTATGAGCTCCGACATGGCCATGTTCAGGCGCTTGAAGGAAAAATTTTCGTCTATAATGCAAATGGGGTCACCGATGGAGTCGAAAATCGCCAGGAGTTCCTCCTGAGCGTTTTTGATCATCTTCTTCTTGGTTAACCTCGCCATATCTCACCTTCTAAATAGAAATGAAGCCTCGAAAAGTCTCCTTCTATCCATAGTTTTATATATTCTTTATCTTATCCGTTTGTCTGCTATGACTATCACAGTGCAGGAGGCAGTATCAAGAATTGTTTTTGAACGAAAAGAGACTTCTTAAAAAGTCCTCTTTTTAAAATGCAGGGAATAATTCTTCAAATATTTCGATATAACGCTTCAAGCGAGTCCCAAGCGCTTGCGCGTGATATTTGAATATGTATTTATCACACTTCCAATAAAAAAGCAAGAAGACTGTAAAAATAAAATGCCAAAATATTACAGGGCACCGTTTTACAAAGGTTCGTATCTAAAAAATGCTCCCCCTGCAGGCAAAATTTCTATTTAAAATAGTCCCAGATCTTTCTGATAGTGGCAAGTCCCACACCTCTTCCCAGAAACGGGCTTATTATCGCGCAAAAGATGCGCCTGGGCGTGAAGTAGAACGAGAAAAAACCCCTTTTCAACAATCCTTCGATTTCCCCGGGCTCAAGATTGTCGAGACGCATCACCGAGTGGTGGCAGTCAAACTTCTCCCAGTCCCTCTCGAATATCCTGTCATTGTATCTCCTGTAGATCTCCGTTCCCGGGTAGGGCGTCAGTATAGAATATTGAACGCCGCCGAGCCCCATCTTCTTTGAAAGGCTGAACGTCCTTTTGATCATCTTCCTCGTCTCCTCCGGCCAGCCGATTATGAAGCTCCCCATCGTCTCGATATCGTATTCCTTGAGTAGCTCCACCGCCCGAGCCGAGTCACGAAATTTGACGTTCTTGTTCGACCCTTCGAGGATCTCGTCCGAGATCGATTCTATCCCCATAAAGACGTACCTGCAACCCGATTCTGCCATCTTCTTGACCATTTCCTCGTTCTTCAGGATAATATCCCCCCTCGAAAAACACCACCAGTAAACGTCGATTTCGCGCCTCATTATCTCGTCGCATATCTCGATTACCCTCCCGGGGCTTATGGTAAAGCAGTCGTCCATGAAACAGACCGCCCCGAACCCGTAGTCCTTCACTATCGACTCGACCTCGTCCACGACGTCTACCGCCTCCCTCTTTCGCCACAGTGTGCCGGAAAACTTCGACGAAGAGCAGAAATCGCAGTTGTAGGGGCAGCCGCGGCTCGTTATTAGAGAGGTGATATATCTCCCCCCCAGCTCCAGCTTCTTGTATTTTTCCATCGAGAGGATGTCTCTCGCGGGAAAAGGGATTTTTCCGAGGTCGCCCTGCGGGGGTGAGTCGGGGGTTTTGATTATCTTCCCTTCCCTCACAAAAGATATCCCATTGACGTCTTTTGGATCGCCGCCCCCTTCGAGCCTGTCCAAAAGCCGAGCAAATATCGCCTCCCCCTCTCCCCTCACAATGTAGTGGGACAGCTCCCCATTTAATATTTCATCCGCCGTAAATGTGGCGTGGGGCCCTCCGACGACAACTATATTTCCTCTCGCCATCGCCGTCTTCGCAATCTCGACTGCCCTGTTGTACCTCGACGTGTCAAGCGAGACGCCGACGACGTTGTATCTCTTGAAATCGATCTCTTCCTTTCCCCCCGTCAGGTTCAAATCGAGGATGTCCACCTCATGGCCGTGCTCCACAGCAACGGATGCCAGGTATGCGAGCCCCAGCGGGGGCAGAAGAAACCCCAGTTTGTGGTAGACATCGGGGGCGTGCGGATGTATAAGGAGCACCTTCATCGGGTCTCCTCTTTAAGACGGCATATATATCAATCCATTATTTCTTTATTCTGCAAATCATCGCCCCGGCCCAATGCGACAAGGGCCGGTAACACAAAGAGGGCGGAGATCAGGCATAAGAAGACGCCGATTACCGCGACAAAGCCAATGCTCGAAAGACCCCCGTACCTGGCAAAGGTAAGAGACCCGAAGCCGAGTATCGTGGTCACGGTCGTCATGATGACGGCCCTCCCGGAGAAGCTCACGGCGGCTGAAATTCCCCCTTCCCCCCTCTCCCTGTAGCGGTGATAGATGTGGATGTTGTCGTCTATCCCGATCCCTATCACCATGGGGGCCACAACCACGTTGGCGAAGTTCAGGGAGATGCCGAACAGCCCCATGAATCCGAGCATCCAAATAATACCCATGCTAAGCGAGATCAAGGAATACAGAACCCCCTTGAACTCCTTGAACTGAATGAGGAGGGCAAAAAATACCCCTATCAGCGCTATTACTATCGCGTTGATAAAGTCCCTCTCGATGATCCTCTTCATCTCCATCAGTACCATAGATATGCTGGCCACCGATATATCGGGGGAGAGCTCTTTTAAGGCCGCAACCATCCCCCTGTCGATATTGTCCGTCCAGACTCCCGATCTCGGATACGCAAACAGAGAGACGAACCAGCCGTCTTCACCCTTTTGAATATATTTCTTTACCATGTCGCCCTGGACGGTTCCCTCTATATCGCCCATCGTTATCGGCTCCACGTCACCTTTCGCGAAAGACTCCATCGAGTCTATGAAGGGCTGAAAGGGCGCCGTCTTGAATTGCCGGGCGTTGAGTGCCTCCTTGAAGTGGGAGACGGTGCCCTCCAAGTTTAGCCGTTTTGTCCTCTCAATGTTTTCCCGCTGCCTCTTGACCGACGGGAGTATCGGCCCCGGCCCCTCAATCTTCGTTATCTCGGAGTATTTACCGACGATCCCGGCGGCCTCCTCAGAAAGTATCAGGGCATCCTCTATCTCGCGGCTTCCGGCCGTAATGATCACCTCCGACGACGAGCCGGAGAATATCTTCCAGATCTCCTCCTGGACGGCAAAGGCCTCGTTCCCCTTGGGCCTCAGCTCGTTTATGTCGGTCTCGAACCGGACCCTCGTCGCAAAGACCCCCATGACCACCGTAAAGAGCGTGGCGGAGACTATGATGAGACGCTTCTGGCTTATCAGAAAACTCCCCAGCCCCTCCATCCCGAAGGTGGACACCGGTGTTCGGGATAAGCTCCCCTCCCCCCTGATCTTTATGTGCCTGACGATTAGTGAGGGCAAGACCGTAAACGTGGATGTCAGCGTCATTATTATCCCAACGCCCCCTATTATCCCGAGCTCCGAGAGCCCCTTGAACCGGGTAAAGGCCATCGCGAAAAAGGCGATCGACGTAGTCAGGGCCCCCATCACGATTCCCAGCCCGGTCTTTGAAAAGGCCGCCTCGAGGGAGGTCTTGAGGCCGCTTCCCCTCGCCGACTCCTCGATAAACCTGTTGTAGAAGTGGATGGAGAAATCTATTCCCAGCCCCACCAGTATGGCCCCGAATGCTGCTGTCACCATGTTCAGGTGGCCCAGGGCGAACCCGGCAAATCCCATCGTCCAATATATCCCAAGACCCAAAGAAGGCCCGACAAAAAGCAGAAAGGAGACCCTCCTGAAAATGAAGTAGAAGGAGAGGAGGACAAGGACAAGGGAGGTGAATACGGTGAGCACGAGATCCCTCTTTATCGTGTCTGCATCGTTTGTCGCGATCGCGTAGCCGCCGGTGTATTGGACTGTCACGCTCCCGTGGCCGTATTCCTCTTTTATACTTTCCTCGATTTTGCCGAGACTTGAAAACAGCTCCTTGTCGAACTCGATATCCTGGGGTGGCTTTACGGGACGCCCGAGCATCAGGAGGTGTTTCCCGTCCAGAGAGAGGAAGTAGCCGGAGGCGGAGTCTATCCGAAATCCCCCCTCCCCGGAGAAGAGCCTCTCCTTTACGATCGAGAAGAAGTCGAGGGGATCGGCCGTCACCAGCTCCGCCGCCCCGGATGAGGCGGGGGTCAAAAGGAGCTTCCTGTCCATCTCGACCGCCTCGTTTACCGCCGAATCGGCCAGTTTCTCCGCTATCCTCTCAAAGCCCTCGTCGTCGAGATAGAGGAAGATGTTCGGGAGATACTCATCGAAGATAAACCCCCTGTCGCCCTCGGTCACCCTGTACCTCACGTCTTTGATCAGGCCGGAGTCCCCGATTCTATCGGCAAATCGGTCGGAGAAGCCGGTGATCTCACTTTTTTCCTCGCCCGAAATCATTATCACGAGGTAATCGAGGGTGCCCATCCGCTCAAGGGATGTTAGGTAGTCGGAGACCGCCTCGTTGTTGTCCGGAAGCATGTAGGCCACGTTCGACACCATCTCGAGCCTCAAAACACCGAATGTTGAAGCTACCGTCAACAGCAGGGCGGCCAAGAGGACAAAGAGGTCGTATCGATACACGATATTGGCAAGTCTTTTCAGCAGGGCTTCCCTCACTGTGACCTCACAGGCTCCTTAAAAGAAGGTATCAGTAAAATATAAAAAATCAGAAGACAGCTGAAGAAAAATAATCCGATGAGTTTAATATTCAATTGAGCCAAAAAGATAGTATCAGACCACTGTATCTGTCGATGGAGGTTTAAAAATTACGTTGCTATCACCTCGTTGAGCTCGTTGATTACATCGTCCACGTTCAGGCCGTGGGCACTCAACCCCTCCTCGATCGTCTCGAAGCTCGAGGCGATACACCTAACACAGCCAAGATTGTATTTTTCAAATATTTCGGAGCACTCGGGATGATTCTCTACTATCTCCCTTATAGTCATACCCTTCTTTATCATTGTCCCGCCCCCCTAATAATTGCATATAATATATCAAAAATGGTTTTACAAAACCACCCAAAAATTGGAACAGAACAAAAAAAGTTTTGTCATAATTACATCACAAGCTAAAATCATAAGTAAAATCAAAAGCAAAATCAATATTACAGGAGCCGAATATGAAATTCAAATCCCCTATTTTTATTACGCTGCTTATCGCCCTTTTACCCGCTTTCGCGGCGGCCGATGGGATCATCATCATCGATCCCCCACCCCACCCGGACGAGCAGGTCATCCCCCTGGAGGTTATCTATCACCGCGTGAAGATAAACATCACGAAGGGTGTCGCCGTAACCCACATCGACGAGGTCTTTTACAACCCGAACAATATGGACCTCGAGGGGACGTTTATTTTTCCACTGCCGGTGGGGGCCTCGATCTCGGATTTCTCCCTTTACATCGACGGGAAGAAGGTGAGCGGCGAGGTCCTCCCCGCGGACGAGGCGAGAGACATATACGAGGATATCGTAAGGAGACTGAAAGACCCGGCGCTCCTGGAGTATATGGACAGAAACCTCTTCAAGCTTCGTGTCTACCCCATACCCGCGAGGGGGAAGAGGCGCGTCGAGCTTACGTACACCGAGACGCTCAAGTACGACTTCGGGACGGTCAAGTACGTCTACCCGCTGGACACCGAGAAGTACTCGTCGGCTCCCTTGAACGAGGTCACCATCGAGGCCTCCATAAAGACCGACATCCCCATCAAGTCGGTCTACTCGCCCAGCCACGATGTCGACATCGTAAGGAAGGGGAAAAGTGAGGTAAGATTGTCTTACGAGGAGAAGAACACGCTCCCCGACAGGGACTTCGTCCTCTACTACACCCTCTCCAAGGAGGAGATCGACGCTAGCCTGATCACGTATCGGGAGAGGGGCGACGACGGCTTCTTCATGCTCCTTCTGACCCCGAGCCCCGAGGTCGACCGGAACAACGTGATCCCGAAGGACGTGACCTTCGTCCTGGACACGTCAGGAAGTATGAAGGGGGACAAGATCAAACAGGCCAAAGACGCCCTGACTTTCTGCATCAAGTCCTTGAACCAAGGCGACAGGTTCAACATCATCCGCTTCGCCACCGATACGGAGTCCTTCAGGAAAGGACTCGTTTCCGCCAACAAGAAGAACAAGAGCGAGGCTCATAAATTCGTGAGCGCCATAAAGGCGAGGGGTGGAACCAACATCAACGACGCCCTGCTCCTCGCGTTGAAGTCGAACGGGCAGTCTAAGCGTCCCCACATTTTAATCTTTATCACCGACGGCGAGCCGACCGTAGGCGAGACGGACCTACCGGACATAATCGACAATATCGAGAAGGGAAACAAGAAAAAGGCGAGGATCTTCGTGTTCGGCGTCGGCGAGGATATCAACACCCACCTCCTGGACAAGATATCCTCCGAAAACCACGGCGTCTCCGAGTACGTAAAGCCGGCGGAGAGGATCGACAAGATCGTGTCGAACTTCATCAAGAAGATCCAGAGCCCGGTGTTGAGCGGCCTCTCCATCGATATGACGAAGGTCAAGGTAAAGGACGCCTTCCCGAAGGAGCCGCCGGATCTCTTCGCAGGATCCCAGGTAACCATCGTTGGGAGGTACAGGGGATCGGGAAAGAGCACTATTCTCCTCACCGGCTTCGTAAACAAGAAGAAGATGGTGTTCGAGTATCCGGTCAAGTTCCCGGAGAGGGACACGGAAAACGACTTCCTCCCCCGAATCTGGGCCACGAGGAAGATCGCATATCTTCTCGACGAGATACGCCTCAACGGCGAGAACAGGGAGCTTGTCGATGAGATCATTAAGCTGGCGACCGACTTCGGGATAGTGACGCCCTACACGAGCTTTCTGGTCACAGAAGACCAGAGGGAGGGATTCGGAGGCGCCCCTACCCCCGAAGCGGACGAGGAACTCCACGTAATGTCTGAGCGGAGTATGCTGACAAAGAAGGGCGGCAGTTTCGGCGTAAAGTCCGCCGAGAAGATGAGGAACCTGAAAGAAACCGACAAGGTAAGGGGACCGAATCTCATGAGCATAAAGCAGGTGGGCGAAAGGACGTTCTTCTTGAGGGAGAAGGTCTGGGTGGATTCGGAATACAAAAAAGGGACAAAGACAAACGAGATCAAGTACGGCTCGAAAAAATATTGGGTTTTTGCCAAAAACAACCCTAAGGCGGGAAGGTATCTCTCCCTGGGTAAAAAGGTAATCTTCAATTACGAGGGAAGCTGGTACAAAATAAACTAAAGCTTGATGTAAAAGTATTTTAAAAGGGCCGGTACCGTTTAGGATTAGGTGCCGGTCACTTTTTTTATCATCTCATCAGGAAAACCATCTTCTTCAAAACCTTGTATATCTCTTCCTTTTCCGAGAGGGGAATCGACTTCAGCTCCTCGAAGAGCTTGGCGCGGTAGCCGATGGGGGTCGCCTTTGCAACCTGCTCCCCGGAAATCGTGAGCCTGGCCAATACCCTCCTTGTGTCGACCGGATCTTTTTTCTTTTCGACCAATCCCTTCTTGGACAGCCTGTTTACGTACCCCTCCACAGTCGTTATGTGGAGCTTGGTCAGCGTGGCGAGCTCTCCCAGTGATATGTCCGGATTTTGGCTGATTGCGCCCAATATCTCAAGCTGGGACGCCGTAACGCCGTATCCCTCTTCCAGGAGGCGCTTGGAGTACTCCTTTTTTATGTTGTCGAAATCGTCAAGAAGTCTCGATATCAGATAGTAGATGTTCTTTTCGGTGATCTCCATAAATAATATTAGGCATGCATAATAAATACGTCAAAAAAAGACCTTCCATTACAGACTCTCGATATATCCCCTGAGATCCTTCAGGTCGCTTATCGGTATCGAAAACCTCGGCATCTCCCAGCTCAGCGTCCCGCCCTCTTCCGTTATCCCCCACTTCAGGAGATTTTCCAGCTCCCCCTCAGGCATTCCCCTAATCCCGGTTATCGACTTCTTTATATCGGGCGGTGAGAGCTTCAAATCCCTTACCTCCTTTTTCCCTTTGCCGTTTGCCCCGTGGCACACACCGCATCCTCCCCCATCTATTATAAACCACGAAGGCCCGCCGCTGATCGGTATCATCTTCCCGCCGATATCCTTTCCCGTGTTGTAAATGGCGGCCCCATTGGCGAGGTCTATCTTCTTTTTGACAGCCGGAAGAGGCGTGTTTTCTCTCACCGTCGGTCGCCTATTGTTCACCACGAAAACAACGAGAACCGAAAGAATCAGGAGCATGGTAAATGTATATATTACGAGTCTTCTCTTTTCCAACGCTAATTCCCAGTTGACCGATTTTTAGATATTGCTAAAATAATATCACACCGTCTCGGGTCAATCAAGGATTTAGTATCAATTTCCTTGCAATTTTCCACACATAATGATATTAATTTTGTAAAGGAGAGATTTTTATGAAGAAGATCATCGATAACAAGGATGAGAAAATTGCCAAGGTCATTAAAAAGATGGGCGAGAGTTTTACCCTTTCGGACTTCGTGGAGGGCTTTAAGAAGAGCAACCGTGAGGACTACAACAGGCTCGAGGAGCGCTTTATCAACGATGAAAAGAGTGTCAGGATAACAGAGTGGAAAAAGCATACAATGCCGACACCCGAAAAGTACCTCCTGAACGCCCTGAAGGATTATATAAAAAAGAACAAGAAAAAAATCACCGTTCTTAAAGGAAACAAGTTTAAAAAGGTGACATCATCGGCGAAAAAGTAATTTAGGGCTTTGCCCCCTTTCCTCCTTTGTTCTCTGTCCCTTGGTTTTTGCCCCTTGGCCCTCAGTTTTTAGCCATTTGTTCACTGTCCCTTAGTTCCCTGCAACTTCGCTTTCCGCCATTTGTTGTTTGACCCTCTATTCTCTGTCCCCTTGGCCCCCTGCTGCTCTGTTCACTGATTTGTCTTTCGCACCTCGCCCTTTTAATTTGCCAGTATCTCTATATCTTTTTCACGATTCTCAACGAAACCGATCCAATCAAGTGCGTAGCAATACTGTTCCGGCTTCAACTCAAAAGCAGCCCTTCACCAGTCGCCACACCGCTTTTAAGCCCCAAAGGTCATATCCTGAGACGCTGCGTTCCTATTATCCCCCTCTCACATCAATGGAGATTGTATCCATACGATATCTGCCCCCATCACAATTCAGTGGCAATCTGCATGGATCGACCCCGTCTCCCAGCCCCATATCGTCCCATGTCCCCCCAAGTCGTCCCAAGTAGCTATATGAACTCCTTTCTGAATATTAGGAGCGGTACTAAAAATATCAGCCCTATCAAAATGGCCAGCGGAAATACGAGGGTCGTCGGGTTCGTGATGAAAAAGAGCGGCACCTTGACAGGATATATCAACTCGAACACCGCCCTTGCGATCCACAGTATCCCCTGCGAGATTCCGAAGAGCCACGCGGATTCGGATTCCGTCTTCAGCTTAGTCGAAAAATAGACGGAAAGCGTCCCGAAGATAAAGAGACACAGGCCTATCGCGATCGAGCTTAAGATGAGGAGTTCTTGATATTTCGGCGAGAGGAACGAAAACTCCCCATATTTTATCAGCTCATAGGGCCAGACGAAGTGCATGACAGCAATCAGGATTTCGACTATACCTCCCACCGTCATACATACAAACGCAATCTGTTTTTTCATTTTTGACCTCAACTAACGGGATTCTCAAAAAAAAACTGCCGTAAAGGATTTCGACGCCGACCTCTGTCAACGGTCGGCTTTTCCATACATAAAAACCGATCCCGTTCGGCCGGCTCGTTTACTTGCGCTTAACCCTTCCCTAAATCACAACACCCTTCTCCCTCAGCTCCCCTATCTCTTCCTCCGAGAGACCTATTAGCCCCAGTATCTCGTCGTTGTGCTGACCCAAGATCGGCGGCGGCTTTATCTCCTTGGCCTCGGTGTCGGAGAACTTCAGCGGTATCCCGATCCCCTTCACCTTCCCCTCCGTGGGGTGGTCCATCTCCACGATCATATCCCTCGCTATAGCGTGGGGGTTGTTTTCCACCTCGTCTATTGTAAGGACGGCCTCGGTCATCGACTCCTCCCCCCTGAAAACCTCCATCCACTCGTCCCTGGTCTTGCACCTTATAATCCCCTTCAGCTCCTCCTTCATCGCGTCCCTCTCCTCCCCCTGGGCGTACTGGCTGTCTTTCCACTCCTCCTTCCCTATCAGCTCGCAGACGCGCTTCCAGAACTTGTGCTCGAGAGCCCCCAGGGTTATGTACCTGTCGTCCTTGGTCTTGTATATATCGTAGCATAGAAGGCCTCCCGACAGGAACGAATCCCCCCTCTTCGGAAGCTCCCCCCCCGCCAGGTATGCGGAATAGTGCACCCCCATGAAAGGCAGAATCCCGTCGAACATCGAGACGTCGACGTGCTGTCCCCTCCCGGTCTTCTCCCTCGCCGCCAGGGCCGAGAGTATCCCTATGACCGACATCAACCCCCCTCCGGCCACGTCCGCCACCTGAATTCCGGGAACCACCGGGTCGCCGTCCTTGACGCCTATAACGTCGGTTATACCGGCAAGGCCCATGTAGTTCATGTCGTGCCCCGGTATCTGCGAATAGGGCCCGGTCTGGCCGAAGCCGGTTATCGAGCAAAATATTATCTTCGGGTTTCTCGACGCCGCCTCCTTGTATCCGAATCCCATGGAATCGATAACGCCCGGTCTGAACTGCTCCACCACCACGTCCGACACCTCCACGAGCTTGAAAAAAAGTTCCTTTCCCTCATCGGACCTCGTGTCAATGGCGAAGCTCTTCTTGTTCCGATTCACCGCTATGTATCCCGCACCCTCCTTGTTGAACATCGGCGGGAAGAAACGGATATAATCGGGGCTGTCCTTGTTCTCGAGCTTTATCACCTCCGCCCCGAGGTCTCCCAGAAGCTGGGTCCCAAAAGGCCCCGGATAGAGCCTGGTAAAATCGATTATCCTCACACCCTCAAGCGGTCCTGGCATATTTCCTCCTTCTCCAATTTGAATATCTAACTATTTAACGAGATTCTTCTTGACTTTCTTTACAACATCCGGTGAGACTTTAAGGATGGTCTTTATGTAATACTCCATCCCGCCGTAGTCTTCAAAATACCTGTTTATATGCTCCCCCCACTCCCTCTTAAGCAGAGCCCCGCGCTTTTCCGAGAGGAGGTAGTCGTACAATCTGTCCTCGCCACTCACGCCAACGGCGCCGAGGAGAAACATCGTCGCCACCTCCACCTCGTGTATCCCCCCCTCGTCAAAGATTACCACAGGTAGATTGTTCCCGTCCGATACGTGGTTAAGAAGCTCTATCAGGGATTTCCTGCTCAGGACGATAATCCTCCTGTAGAACTCCGCCTTGTCCCTCAGGTTGTCCCTCTTCATGGGGAGCTTCACGACCCTGATTCCCGCATCGGCAAAGAGCTTATTCATCCTTTCCTCCCCGGCCCCGTCCCTGAGATCGACGACGGTGACAACGCCCATCTCCACAAGCTTTTTTACACCGGCCGACCCTATCTTCGAGATGTCGCCTGATCGGTAGAGAACCCCCGATTTTACGGCACCGCCGTCCGCTTTGTATCCCCCCACATCCCGGAAGTTGTCGGAAGCCCCCTCGATCTTTACCCAGACTCCCTCCTCACAATAACCGTTCAAAGCAAAGAGAGAGATCGCGAGGATTGAAAATATCGCGATAAAACTTGCCGCCTCCCAGGATCTATCAAGACGTCCCGCTGTCATAACGCCTCCATCAATCTTTATTAAACGAATGTGGCCGATACCCAGTGGATGCGGCCCAAAAAAAATAAAATATAAAAACGACTTTTAAGAAATCGCCGTCAATATCTTTTGACGATACTCTCCATCTCCCTCTCCAGCTCCTCCATTGAGCTTACAAGCTTGAACTGCGTCCTGGCCCTGTCGAGGTTTTGGCCCTCCCTCTCGATCTTGAAGTATTTATCCCCCCTCAGGTGGTCTGTCAGAAACCTCAGGCCCGTCTCGAACGTGATCACCCTGCCGCAGATCGGCAGAAGCCTCCTCTCTTCATCGGTGATGAACCCGGAGCAGGCCTCGATGTATCCCCTGACCAACGCCTCGAACAGCCCGAGGTCGAAGGCGACCTTGTCGAGGTCCCGCTCGTCCTCTGCTGTGGAGCTCGTGGTCGTCCTTACCTGGTCGCCGAAATCGTAAAGGAGCGACCCCGGCATCACGGTGTCCAGGTCTATTACACAGAGCGCCCGTGGGGGCGACTTTCTCCCCCCTTCGAAGATGACGTTGTTTATCTTCGTGTCGTTGTGCGTCACCCTGATCGGTATCTCTCCCGAATCTATTCTATCGGTAATGGCGCCCTTCAGCCCCTCCCTTGCAAGACAGAACTCTATCTCTTCTCTTGCTCCCTTATACCTCCCGTGGGTGTCGTCTTTCACGGTTTTAAGGAAATCATCGAACCTGACGGATGTGTTGTGGAAGTCGTCTATCGTAACGTTAATCTTTGAGATATCGATATCTCTCAGGTCTTCCTGAAAGCGGCCGAATGCGGCCGACGCCTCATATGCTATCTCCATCCCGCCCTCGTCGCTTTTAACAAAATCTACGGTGAGCCCGTCTATGTAGAGGTAACACCTCCAGAACTCCCCCTGCCCGTCGATATGGAAGTGCCTCCCCTCTTTCGTGTCTACAAGGGTCAAGACCTCCCTCCTTGAATCGCCCCCCCTCTCCTCCACCCTCTCCCTAATCCTCTCGGTGACACTCTTTATGTTGTCGATCAACGGCTTCGGCTCCGGAAAGACCCTGCTGTTCACCCGCTGGAGGACATACCTGAGACGACCGCCTCCCGTGGGTACCGGCTTCGTCTCCACTATATAGGTGTCGTTTATGTGGCCCACCTTGTGGGTGGTTACTTTAACAACCTCCCCGTTGAGTGAAAATCTATCCGCTATGTCGAATAGAGAGCCCGTTTTACCCTCCTCAAGACGCCTCAATGACCCATCAGCCTGCAACAAAAATCCCCCGGAATAAATCCCCTTTGCCGATCCCAAGATCACTATCTCAACTTCTCTGGATACACTCCCTCCGCTATCATCCTCTTTATCTCGCCCATCACTATCTCCCTGTCCTCCGGGTGTGTCATGCCGAACCATATCTCTTCCGTGTCGATTACCTTTAACCTCGCCTTTTTGCTCTCGACGAGGGAGGCCACCACATCCGGTATCAGAAACTCCGCCTTCGGGTCGTCTCCCTTCTCCTTAAGGAAGATCGACAGCTCCTTCTCAATGTGGTCGAAGATATAGGGATCGAATCCCCAGAAGTTCATGGAGACCGCGGTCAACGGATCGAGCTCCTCCCATACGCCTTCCCTCTCGAATCCTATTTTCCCGTCCCTGATCACTATCCCCCTCGTCTCATCAATCGTGACAAGCCACGAATCGGAGACCTTGGAAACGCCCCTCGTCACCGCTCCGTGGGGGCTTACGGTGTTTTTCAGAAGGTATCCCACCATGGAATAGGTGTTTTCATTACATTCGCTCGACCTCAGAAACTCGTTCAGCGACCCAAACGAGCTCCTCCCGTAGAAGTCGTCGGCGTTGACCACGCCGAATGGCTCATCTATCGAATTCCGGCATACGAAGACGGCGTGCCCGGTGCCCCACGGTTTTTTTCTCCCCTCGGGAAGGTCCTCGATGTCCTGATAGGCGTAAACCTCCTCCATCTCCGACGGCATGAATCTCGATACCATATCCTTGAACTCGTCCTCGAAATCGCGGCGGATTACGAAGACCGCCTTGTCAAAACCCGACTTGTGGGCGTCGTAGAGGGTGTAGTGGATCAAAAGCTCCCCGTTGGGGCCGACCGGATCGAGCTGCTTGAGCCCCCCGTAACGGGAGCCCATCCCCGCCGCCATGATAACTATAGAGGTTTTATCCCTTTTCATCTCATCTCTCTTAAAAAATATTTCAAAGACAATATATACCTAATGTTCCAATCCCGGTCAAGTCGAATATTACTTTTTATAGTGGATTTTTTACATGCCTATGAGCATAAGTATGGCCGCAACGAAAATCACGACTATGATGACATTGAAGAGCTTTTGATGATCTACTTTGTGAATCTTTCCCGCGGCCCACCTTGAGACTATGATTCCAGATATAATCATCGATGCCGCGGCGGCTATGTTAACGTATCCCACCGAAAAAGGAGGCAGGTTTTCCACGCCCCACCCATGGATAATATGTATGATGGCCCCGAAAAAACCGTTCATCATAGTTATGAAAGAGGAATGAGCTATCGATTCAACGGCGTTGAAACGGAGGAGAAAAAGCGTCGCCGGAAGCATCACGATTCCACCCCCGATACCGAAGAATGAGGATAAAAAGCCCGCAAAAAAACCCGATATCGCTGAAATTAAAAGGATCCTTTTAGTTATCTCCCTTTTCTCTATCTTCGTTTCGTTTTGGCTGCCGATAACCGCCCTTGTTAATATGTCTTTTCCTAAGTAAAACCTTAGACACACTATTATCATCAATGCCGCAAATATCTTTTTAAACAGCACAACATCTATCGAGACGGAGACGGATCCCCCGATCCATGAGCCAACGGCTCCGAATGCAATCATAATCAGAATTACATTTCGGTAGAGAACCCCCTTCTTTATATGAACAAGGGAACTGGAAAGCGCCGCAAATGTAATAACGGTAAGGCTGGTTCCCACTGCCAAATGTCCTAAAATCTCCTCTGAATATCCAATGAGGGTAAAAGTATAGATAAGTATCGGGACCGAAAATATACCTCCCCCGCCGCCAACGAAGCCGGCCATTAGCCCTGCTATAACTCCCGTAAGAAAGAAAACGAAGAAGAGGGGTAGCATATTGGAAATGAAATAGGACATACAGTGGTGTCTTAATTATTTACTTAAAAATATTGGGAATCATAT